>Ga0335085_10012698_pt1 | contig 12389 bp, 10 predicted proteins | sample Lox_Sample_45_FD_206712 | JGI IMG/M metagenome (GOLD analysis project Ga0335085, IMG submission 206712) | Soil microbial communities from Loxahatchee National Wildlife Refuge, Florida, United States - Lox_Sample_4.5 | ecosystem: Environmental > Terrestrial > Soil > Wetlands | place: USA...
GACGTGTCGATCCAGTCGCAGATGCTGAACCTGCTCGAGGACCTGCAGAACGAGTTCCGGCTCACGTACATCTTCATCGCCCACGATCTCGGCGTCGTCCGCCACGTCAGCGACCGGATCGCGGTGATGTACCTCGGCAAGATCGTCGAGATGTCGCCGGCCGAGGAGCTGTACGTCCGGCCGATCATGCCGTACACGGAGGCGCTGCTCTCGGCCGTCCCCGTGCCCGACCCCGACCTCGCGCAGAAGCGCGAGCGGATCGTGCTCGAGGGAGACGTCCCCAGCCCGATCAACCCGCCCGGCGGGTGCCGCTTCCACCCCCGCTGCCGGTACGCCACGCAGGTCTGCATGGAGATCGAGCCACCCCTCGTGGAGTACGGGAATGGTCACCTCGCGGCCTGTCACCACCCTTTGAACGTGGATTCCACGCTGGCCGCCGCCGCCGTGCGCTCCGCGGCCGGGTCCTAGCATCACTGGATAGGGGTACAGAGGGTCTAAAGCGGCGCAGTGGAGCCGCCGATACCCCCACCGTGGACGCTGCAGAGCGCAAGGAGATCCTCAACCGCTACGCGGACCATTCGCGGCGCTTCGAAGAGGTCGCCGCGCGCCGCCGCTCCGACAACGGAGCCGAGGTCATCCCCTTCCAGGGCCCGCTTCGCGAGCTCGAGCAGGAGCCGACGATGCGGGAGGTCGAGGTCCTGCAGCTAATCTCGGACGGGCTCGTGAACCGCGAGATCGGGCAGCGCCTGTTTCTGTCCGAGGAGACGGTGAAGTCGCACGTCCGGCACCTGCTTGCGAAGCTCCAGGCCCGGTCGCGCGCCCACGCCGTCGCCGTCGGCTTCCGCCGCGGCATCATCGGCTAGCACCGCCGGCCGACCTCGCGTTTTCCACAGTGTCCTGTCGACAACACGTCGACAGGAATCCATTGCGCGCCGGGTGCTCACCCACCCGGCGCCTCATGGATTGACGGTTAGAGCCAGATTTCAGCTACTTTCCACAACCCGTGGAAATCCCTCATGCGGGGGATGACCCGAAACTGTGGAAAAAAGAGACTTCGACGGCTTCTACCAGAGCTTGGAACTACTTACGACCGCAACTTGGTAGACGATGGAAGCAAGGCGCTTATGCACCTGGAACTCCCTTCAACGGGGAACTGACGGCGAGAGGCAGCTTATACCCCTTTTGGGGGAGATTGCAAGAGAATCTTGACGACACTTACTCAAAGTTCCAGGTTTAGCTTCCGCCGCGAGCACGTCCTGGCCGGTTGGGTTTGCCTATTGGCAGTCGCGGCTTGCGCGATGTGCGCTGGACTGCTTGCCGCCGGATATCGCATTGAGCACCCGTTCCCTCTCGCGATCCTTGCGTTACTTGCGATTGGTGCGGAGCGCCAGAGCATCAGTCTCGGCAGCAACGCCGAAGTCTCGATTTCCAGCTTGGTCTATGTGTTTGCGGCCGTCGTGTTTGGCCCTCTCTCCGGGGCTGTAGTCGGGGCCGCCAGCGTCATCCCGGACTTCTTCCGACGCGACGATCCCCAGTCGATACTTCGTTGGGGCGCCTGGACCTCCATCCGATTCCTTGTTGCCGCCGCAGCGGGTCTCACCGCGGGCGCCGTGGCGAGCGCGACATCGGATGGGTTCTGGGGGTTGTTTGCGGCTGTCGCCGCGGCGTTCATCGTTGAGGAAGTCACTGATCTGTCGCTTGGATCGGTCGCCCTGGTTATCCGTGGCGGCCGCGAAGCTCTAGAGGCCCTGGGGTCAGTAGCACGAGCGATGGTTGCGAGTACTCCGCTGTACGCTCCGGTCGTTGCGATTCTCGCTTATTCGTATGAGACCGTTTCTCCGTGGAGTGTCGCTCTCTTCGCGATTCCCGCCGTGGCGGCGCAGCGACTCCTGCTGCTCTATCGAGAGCAACGGCAGACGGCTGAGGCTCTTAGCGATGCAAACGCTCGGCTTGCAAAGGCGAACCTGTCATTTGCCACAGCGCTTGTCGCCACATTGGACGCTCGCGATCGCTATACGGCTGGCCACTCCGCAGCAGTAGCGATTTACGCATCTGACGTTGCTCGGCGAATGGAGCTCCCCGAGCGTGAGCAAGAGCTGGTGCATCTGTGCGGACTCGTGCACGACATCGGCAAGATCGGATTGCCCGCTGGCCTACTCGAGAAACCAGGCTCTCTTTCTCTTGAAGAGCGGCGCCAGATGGAGCAGCACTCAACGATCGGTGAGCGCATTCTCAGGAACGTCGACGACTATCACGAGATCGCTGCGATTGTTCGTCATCACCATGAACGAGTCGATGGGAACGGCTATCCCGACGGGCTGGTGGGAGATGAGATTCCCTTGCTTGCTCGCATCATCGCTGTCGCAGACGCATATAACGCAATGACATCTGACCGGCCGTATCGCGATGCGATGCCTAGTCGCGTGGCACGTCTTCGCCTCGCACAAGCGGTCGAGAGCCAATTCGACACCGCGGTCGTCGCAGCCTTCGAAGCCGTATTGACGGGAGCCGACGAGGCCTATCGGATGGGTGTTCGAGAGGACTTCGTGTTCGAAGGAGTCGGCCGACGCGTGGAAACCAGGCTGACCGCCACAATCCCAGCTGTCGCTTTAGCCGGCGTCGTCGAAGTCTGAGTCGTCGGGGCGCCAAGCGCGCACAGCCTCGACACGAGATCGAACGCCGAGTTTCTCGAGGATGTGTCGGACGTGAACCTTAGTGGTCGACTGGGTGATGAAGAGGGCTTTCGCGATCTCGGGATTCGTGCGGCCCTGGATCATTAGCTCGTAAACTTCGAGCTCACGCGGGGAGAGCGCTTCGACACGACGCCCAGTCCGCGGCACTTCAAGGCCTGCTCTGCGTGCCAGTTGACCGTCGGAAGACGCCGTCAGCAGGGCTGTCAGCGCATCTCGATTGTTGCCGTCACGTGCGATCTCCTTGGCCATCTCAGGAAACGCGCGGCACGCGATCACGATCGCGTCCAGGTGGCCGCTTGCCATGGCAATGCCAACACCGCGAAGGGAATCCGGTCTGCCTGTTCCCTGCGTGAGGGCAAGGATGTCCTCGGCGAGGACCGTAATTGCACGTGACTCAATGTTGATCGATCGGCGTGAGAGGGCGAGCCATCTCTCTGTTTCAGCCAGATGACCTCTCGCCGCTTCTACCAAAGCCTTGTACGCGAAGTGTTCGGAACGCATAGACAGATAGACCCGCGGGTCAGGGTCGAAGGTCAGGTGTTCTCGAGCGCGATCAAGATCGCCCAAGCTGATTTGAAGCCGGGCTTCGTTGACGCCGAGTTCCGCCGACGCCCAAAGGTCGCGTTCATTGCGAAGACGTACGGCCACACGCTCAAGGGTTCGACGTGCATCGGCGAATCGGCGAAGTCCGACGAGGGCACGAGCGCGCGTTAGGAGGGCGACTGTAAGCGCGAATCCAATCTCTTGGGACTCGGCCTCAGCTATCGCTTGGTTGCCCGTCTCGGCTGCCTCAGAATAGCGCGCTGCATACCCGAGCACCCAGGCACGTTGGGTGAGCACGGCGAGTCTGGCGAATGGATCGGACCCAGGGGGTAGCAAGGCAGTACCTTGTGTCGCCGCGTCGATGGCATATGGGATGTCGCCAATGCGAAGTCCCTGAAGAACGCGTGCGTGCGCAAGTCGAGATTGGTGTTGGGCCGAACCGTCGCTGGTTGCGGCGAAGCGCTTGAAGGCCTGTTCGAACTGGCGTGTTTCGCCCTCGAAGTGAACGATCACTTGACCCCAGATCGCTTCCGATCGGATGTGTTGCGATTCCGCCGACGCCTCCGCAGCTTTGAACCACATCATCGCCGCCTCGCGTTGGTCTGCAAGGTTCGCCGCCCGTCCGGCGACCAGTTCAGCGTGCGACTGCTGGTCAAGGGTCACGAAGCGCGATGCCGCATGGGCTCCGAGAGCTAGGGCTCGGGTGAAATCCCCCGCCCTCAGTGCGACCTCTGCTTCTGCCAAATCGACGATCGGGTTGGCGAGCTTCCTGCGCCGGGCGACCTCCACCCATCGCTGTACGGTCGCCACTCGGCCCCCGCTCAAGAGTTCCTGGAGCGAGAGCTCGATGATCTCCGGAGCAAATTCGGATGTCTCGGGCAAGGCTTCTGCTACCGAGAGGCATTCGTCCCAGCGGGAGCGGGTTTTCAGTGCCTCCACGAGTGGGCCTACAAGCTCCTCGACCGCGTCCCGGCCGCTCTCTCGGAGACGTTCGATCAGGAACTCTCCGAGCAAGGGGTGGAGGACGATCCGGACAGGACCATCGAACGTCAGGAGGCCTCGCTTCTCCGCCTCGTCGATGGCGATGTCGGCGTCCCGCCCGACGAGCTCCCGCGCCAGCGCGCGTTCGTTCGTGCCGGCGAGGGCCAGCACCGTCAGGGCGCGCTGCGTCTCTGGCGTCGTCGACTGGAGGAGGTCCGCTGCGAGGAACTCGTAGAGGCTGTGCGGGAGCGTCTCGGCCGGAAACTCGGTGCGCCCCATCCGTGCGGCGAGGCCAATCACCGCCGGCCAGCCGCGGGCGAGCTCGAGCGTCGCCGGCGCCGGCGCCTGCCGCGCGGACGCCTCGAAGACCTGCACCGCCTCCGGCGGGGTCATCTCCAGCTCCGACGTCACGACCTCGACCACCTCTCCGTAGACCGAGAGCCGCGGTGTGAACCAGCTCGGCCGCGAGCGGGTCGTCAGCAGGAACGTCGCCGGGAGCAGCGTCACGAGCTCGCCGACGAAGGCCTCGGCGTCCGCGTCGTCGATCTGGTGGTAGTCGTCGATCGCGATCACGAGCTGCTTCGGCCAGGACTCGCGGCTCTTCCGGAGCGCCCGCGCCAGCACGTCGGGGCGCTGCTGCACCGCGGCCAGGGTCCTCATCCGCTCGGTCGTCGGAGTCTCGCCGTTGCCGAGTGCCGCGTCGATCTCGGCGGCGAGGCCGGTCGCCAGCGCGGCCACGTCGGCGGAGGCACGGGTCGCGCGGTACCACGCGACCGGCCGCTGGTACTGGGCGAGCCACTGGCGGGCCAGCGTCGTCTTGCCGTAGCCGGCCGGCGCGACGAGCAGGATGATCCGCGCCCGCGGGTCGTCCAGGCGCTTCGTCAGCCGCGGCCGCTTGATGATGTGGCTGTGCGCCGGCGATTCCGTCGTCGGTCTCGTGCCCTCGTCCATGCCTGCCTGCCGGGCCGACGCCTGACCCGTGTGTGTTGCTCGGGGCTCCCTCCTTTGCCCATTGTGAACGGCGCCGCAGCACCTGGAAAGGGGCTCCCGCGCTCGGGGCAGCTGCGCCGAGCGCGGGTTGCCGTCAGCCCCCGACGCCGGCCGGAGCCGGCGCGAGCCCGCGGGAGAGGGGATCCTCCCCCGTGAGCATCCTGAAGGCAGCGGGAATCTGCCTGCGCCTGGGCACGCCGAGCTTCTGACGCAGCACGTCGCAATGAGCCTTCGCGGTCCGCGCGGAGATGCCGAGGGCCAGCCCGACCTCCTCGTTCGACAGACCGCGTGCGATCAGCTCCACGACCTGGAGCTGCCGCTCCGTGAGCGCCGGAGACCCGTCGTTGGGGGTGCTTCTCATGCCGCGAGACGCTAGAGACACGCCGCAAGAGCGACCATCGGCCGATGGGCGTATTCCGCCGTCGGGCTAGACCCGGGCGGCGCGGAAGCCGCCGCGGACGAAGCTCGCCTCGTGGCCGCGGAGGTTCGCCTCGGCCAGCTCGTCCTGGGTGAGCGCACCGATGCGGAGCAGGAGGTCGAACTCGTCGCGGAGGTGCGTCCGCATCATCTCCGGGCCGTCCGTCGCGATCGTGAAGCGGACGCCGTGCTCGACGAACGTGCGGAAGACCGACCGGATCGCCGCCTCGTCCGGCAGCGCCTTCGTCAGGAGGTTCGAGGTCGGACAGATCTCGAGCACGACCTCGGAGTCGCGGAGCTCGCGCATCAGCTCCGGGTCGCCCGCGGCGAGGATGCCGTGGCCGATCCGGTCGGGGCGGAGCGCCTCGAGCACCTCGCCGATCTCGGCGCGCCCGTTCTCGCCGCCCTCCTCGCCGACGTGGATGGTGACGCCGAGCCCGGCCGCGCGCGCCTCGTCGACCATCGGCAGCACGGCGCGGTAGTCGTACCGCTCGTGGCCCGGCCGCGGGCCGGCGATGTCGATGCCGACGATCCCGCGCGACGCCCAGCGCGCCGCCTTCTCGACGATCACCTCGTTCTGCCGTGCCGTGAACGTCCGGTCCATCATCAGGATCAGGCCCGCGTGCACCTGCGGGTACTCGAGGCTCGCGCGGTCGAGGCCGCGGATCGCCGCGAGGATGATGTGGTCGAGGTCGCGCTCGCCGCCGCGATTCCGCTTCATCGGGTTGAATCGCAGCTCGAGCGTCGTGATCCGCTGCGAGCGGTACGCGCCCCCGATCGCGCCGTGCACCGACGTCTCGACGGCGAGCGGGCTCGACTGGATCAGCTCGGTCCAGTGGTAGATCTGGTCGAGCGCGTCGAGGTCGGGGACGCCGCGCGGGTCGCTGACCGTGACGAGCCGGTCGAAGTCCCAGTAGTCCTTGACCGGGAGCGCGATCCCCTGCTCGTGGGCGAGCGTCCAGAGGATGTCGGACGAGACCGACCCGCCGAGATGGGTGTGCAGCTCGGCGAGTCCGTCCACGATCCGATCTTATCCCCAGCCCACGACCGCCCAGCGGCGGCTCGCGAACCGCGTCCCGAGCAGCGCCAGCCGCGCGGCGATGAGCACATCGAGGCCGATCCAGACGCCGACGACGCCCCAGCCGAGCGCGAGCGAGAGCGCCGCGATGACGATGAAGAGAGCGCTCGCGGCGAGCATGGACCACATGAGGTACGCGGTGTCGCTCGCGCCGATGAGGATCCCGTCGAGCGCGAACACCGCACCGGCGAGCGGCTGCATCAGGACGAACATCGGCCACAGCTTCGCCGCCTGCGCGAGCACCGACGGGTCGCCCGTGAACGCGCGCGGGAGCAGGTGTGCGAGCGGCGCGAGGACGAGCGCGAACACGCCGCCGAGGACGACGGACCAGCCGATCATCCGCAGCGCCGCGTCGTAGGCCGCGTCCGCCTCGCCGGCGCCGAGCGTCCTGCCGACGATCACCTGGCCCGCGATCGCCACCGAGTCGAGGAGCAGCGCGAGGAAGATGAACAGCTCGTAGGCGATCTGGTGTGCGCCGAGCTCCGCGTCGCCGACCCGCGCGAGCACCGACGCCGCGACGAGGAACGACGCATAGAGCGCCGTCGTCCGCACGAAGATCTGCCAGCCGACGCGCATCATCGGCCGCATCTCCCGCAGGCTCGGCCGCCGCGACGTCGCGTGGGGGCGCAGCAGCTCGACGACGAACGCGATCCCCATCGCCGCCTGCGCGAGCGCGGTGCCGGCGGCCGAACCGGCGATCCCCCAGTGGAAGCCGTAGACGAAAAGCACCTCGAGCACGAGGTTGAGGACGTTCGCGAGGACGACGATGACGAGCGGGCGCTTCAGGTTCGCGACGCCGCGGAGGTAGCCCTGTCCTGCCAGGGCGATAAGCGCCGCCGGGAGCCCGATCGCGGCGATGCGGAAGTAGACGAGCGCGTCGTGGCCGGAGCGGCCGTGCCCGCCGAGGCCCTGGAGGAGCGGCTCCGCGGCCGCCTCGAGCACGACGAAGAGCGCGATCCCGATCGCGAGCGACACCCACAGTGCCTGCGCCGCCAGCCGCGCCGCCCGGTCGGCCTCCCCGGCGCCGGACGCCCGTGCCACGACCGCCGTCGTACCGTAGGTGAGGAAGTTGAAGATCGTGAACGAGCCCGCGAGCACGACACCGGCGAGGCCGAGCGCGGCGATCTGCGGGCGGCCGAGATGGCCCACGATCGCCGTATCGGCGAGGACGTAGAGCGGCTCGGCCGCGAGCGCGCCGAGCGCCGGCAGGGCCAGGCGAAGGATCTCCCGGTCGTGTGGCGAGCGAAGTCGCACCGCCGTCCGACGATAATGGTCGCCGTGAAGGTGGGCATCGTCGTCCCGTACTCGTGGTCCTTCTGGGGCGCGGTGGTAGAGCACTCGGAGCTCCAGGCCGACGCGCTTCGGCGGCAGGGCTGCGAGGTGAGGACGATCATGGGAAACGACCCGCCCGGACAGTTCACGCGCGTCCTCCACCCGCGGCACGGTCGCCACGGGAACCCGCCGTCCGACGTGATCCCGATCGGCCGCTCCGTGATCGTCCCCGCGAACGGGAGCCTCCCGAACATCATCCTCAGCCCGCGCTCGATCTTCCGCATCCGCGACGCGCTCGAACGGGAGCAGTTCGACGTCCTCCACCTGCACGAGCCGATGACGCCGACGCCGTGCATCGCCTCGCTCGCGTACTACGACGGCCCGACCGTGGCGACGTGGCACGCGAGCGGCGACCTCGGCTGGATGAAGATCGCGACGGGCGTGTGGGGATTCCTCGTCGACCGCGTCGACCATCGCATCGCGGTCTCCGACATGGCGAAGGTGTCCGCCCAGCGCTGGCTGCCCGGCGACTACGAGATCATCCCGAACGGCGTGCTCATCCCCGAGCGCGCGGATCCCGCCGATCGCGAGCACCGGATCGTGTTCGCCGGCCGCCACGAGGCGCGCAAGGGGCTGCACGTGCTGCTGCACGCGTGGCCCGAGATCCGGCGGCGGACCGGCGCGACCCTGCGCGTGATCGGCGCCGACCCGCTGCGCGTGCGGCTGCTGATCACGCGGCTGCGCATCGACGACGACGGGATCGAGGTGCTCGGGTTCCTCGACCAGGACGCGTTCACGGCCGAGTTGCTCGCGGCGAAGGCACTCGTGGCGCCGTCGCTCGGCGGCGAGAGCTTCGGGATGGTGCTGACACGCGCATTCGCGTGCGCGACGCCGGTCGTGGCGTCCGACATCTCCGGGTACCGTGACGTCATGACGCCGGAGACGGCGGTGGCGTTCCCTCCGGGAGACGAGGGCGCGCTCGCCGACGCGATCGAGGCGCTGCTTGCCGACGAGCCGCGCCGACAGGAGCTGGGAGCCGCGGCGCGAGCGCTCGCGCAGGAGCGGTACTCCTGGGACTCGATCGCGCAGCGGCTCGTGGCGATCTACGGCGAGGTCGGAGCCGGGCGCGCGGCGTGAGGCTGAAGCGTCCGTCGCTCCCGAAGTCCAAGGCTGCCCGCGCGCTGCTGGCGGTCGCCGGTCTTGCGATCGTCGGGCTCGTCTTCTGGATCCATCCGCCCAACCTCGGCGTGATCGGAAATGCGTTCGCGTCGGTGAGGTGGGAGTGGGTCGCGGTCGCGATCTTCCTGAATCTCTGCTCGGTCGTCGTGCGCGCGCTCGCGTGGACGACCGTGATCCACCAGGCGATGCCGCCGCCGCATCCGGGGGTGACGCTCGTCTTCTCCGCGTTCTCCGTCGGGCTGTTCGCGAACGCGGTGCTGCCCGGCCGCATCGGCGAGCTTGCGCGCGTCGCCGTGCTGACGCGGAAGATGCCGGAGCGGAAGGGCGCGTGGGCGACGCTCGTCGGGACGGTGTTCGCGCATCGCGTGTTCGACATCGTGCCCGTGATCCTGCTCGTGCTCTATGTCGTCGTCACGGCGAACATCCCGTCGTCCGCGCGCGCGACGCTGCTGTTCGTGATCGGGATCGGCGTCGGGCTGTTCGCATTCGCGTTCTTCTCGGCGCGGCGTCATCACCACGAGATGACGATCGAAGGGCTCGGACCGGTGCGGCGGTTGCTGACGATGGGCCGCTACGGGCTCGGCGTGATGCGCTCGCCGTTCGCGGCGGCGCTCGCGATCTTCTTCCAGATCTGCGGCTGGACGTTCCAGATCCTCGCGGTCTGGACGGCGATGCGCGCGTTCGACATCCACGCGCCGCTGCCCGCCGCCGGCGTCGTGCTGCTGCTGATGAACGTCGTCACGATCATCCCGTTCTGGCCCGGGAACGTCGGGCTCGTGCAGGTCGCGATCGCGTCGGCGCTCGTCGGCTACGGCGTCAAGTACGGCGTCGGCGTCGCGTATGGGTTCGGCCTGCAGGCGATCGAGGCGTCGGTCGGGATCGGGGTCGGGCTCCTGTTCCTCGCGCGCGAGGGCCTGTCGTTCGCGATGCTGCGGGTGATGCCGACTGCCGGCCAGGCGGAGATCCCCGCCGAGGTCGGCGGTGAGGCAGAGGAGCCGGGCGCGCCGCCGCGGGAGCGCGCCGGTGTCTCCGGCTAGCGCGCGCGTTCTCGCTGCGCCGGCGCCGCTGAAGGGCGTGCTCTCGGCCGCGGAGGCTGCGGCGGCGCTCGGCGCGGGGTTCGGCGCCGTGGGCGCCCTCGTGGAGGAGCTACCGGTCGCCGACGGTGGGGAGGGGACGGCGGCCGCGCTCTTCTCGGCGCTCGGCGGGGTCTGGCACGAGGCGCACGTGGCGGACCCGCTCGGCCGCCGGGTCGCGGCGCGGTGGCTCGAGCTGCCGGAGGGAACGGCGGTGGTCGAGTCCGCGGCGGCGATCGGGCTCGGCCTCGTCGCACCGGAGGAGCGCGATCCGCTGCGCGCGTCGAGCCGCGGGCTCGGCGAGCTGATCCTCGCGACGGAGGGGAGGCCGCTGCTGGTCTGCCTCGGCGGCTCGGCGACGGTGGACGGCGGCCGCGGCCTCCGCGACGTGGTCCGCGCGCTTCCCGCAGGGACGCGCACCGCCTGCGACGTCGCCTCGCCGCTGCTCGACGCTGCGCGGCTGTTCGCACGGCAGAAGGGCGCGGATGACGCCGCGATCGCCGAGCTCGAGCAGCGTCTGTCGGCCGACGCCGCGCTCGCGCCGTACGCGGAGCTCCCGGGTGCGGGAGCGGCCGGCGGCCTCGGGGCGGCGCTCGCGTCGCTCGGCGCGGAGCTCGTTCCCGGCGCTGCGCTCGTCCTCGACACGCTGGGCTTCGATCGCCGCCTCGACGGCGTCGCCCTCGTGGTCACGGGAGAAGGGACGGTCGACCGGACAACCCGGGAGGGAAAGGCCCCTGCGGAGGTCGCCCGCCGGGCCGCCGCGCGCGGAGTCGAGTGCGTCGTCTTCGGCGGCGTCGTCGCGGAGCCGCTGCCGGCCGTGGAGACGGTCGAGCTCTCGGGGGATCCGTCCCGCGCGCGCGATGACCTGCGCGGGCTAGGCGCTCGGCTCGGGTCGCGCCTCGTCGACGCGCCGCGCTAGCTCCTCGACCTTGCCCTGCGCAGCGTCGAGCCGCTCGCGGCAGAACGCGTACAGGTGCTCGCCGCGCTCCCAGAGCGCGATCGCCTCGTCGAGCGACGCCTGCCCCTGCTCCAGCCGCTCGACGATCTGCTCGAGTTCCGCCTGCGCCTGCTCGAAGGTCTGCTCCGGTGCGCTCACTCGACTTCCTCGACTCTCGCGCCGAACGCGCCCTCCGCGAGCTGGACGTCGACGCGGGCGCCCGGCGCGACATCGGCCGAGGAGACGACGATCCGCGAGTCCGTCCGAACGATCGCGTATCCTCGCCCCAGTGTTGCCTTCGGTGACAACGCAGCGAGCTTTCCGGCCGTCGCCTCGAGCGCCGCCCGCTTCCGCTCGACCGCAAGCGCGGGCGCGCGGCGGAGGCGCTCGTGTGTCTGCTCGACGCGCCGGCGCTCCCGCTCGAGCGCAAGGCGCGGTGCGGCGCGAAGCCGCTCGGAGGTCCGTCCGAGCCGCTGCGCATCGCGCTCGAGCGCACGACGAACGCTCCGGCCGAGCGACTCGCGGGCGCGGTCGAGACGCCCCGACAACTGAGAGAGCTCCGGGACGACGAGCTTGCCGGCCATCGTCGGCGTCGAGGCCCGAACGTCCGCGGCGAGGTCGCACAGCGGCGTGTCCTGCTCGTGGCCGACCGCGGAGACGACCGGCACCGGGCACGCAGCCACCGCGCGCACGAGCCGTTCGTCGCTGAAGGGCAGCAGGTCCTCGAAGCTCCCGCCTCCGCGTGCGAGCACGATCACGTCCACGTCGGGCTGCTCGCAGAGTGCGTGGAGCGCGTCGACGACGCCGAGCGCCGCCCGAGGACCCTGGACGTACGTCTCGGCGACGAGCACGTTCGCCGCGGGGAATCGGCCCTGGATCGTCGCGATCACGTCGCGCTTCGCGGCCGCGTCGTTGCCGGTCACGAGCCCGATGCGCCGCGGGAGCAGCGGTAGACGACGCTTCCGCTCGTTCGCGAACAGGCCCTCGGCGGCGAGCGTCGCCTTGAGCCGCTCGAGCGCGGCGAGATGCGCCCCGAGCCCGAACCGCTCGATCGTCAGCGCCCGCAGGCGGAAGTCGGCGCGCTGCTCGAAGAGCTCCGGGCGGCCGTACACGTGCACGCGCTCGCCGTCGGCGAGCTCGAGGCGGAGGCCGTCGAACTGCCCGCGCGCCATCGTCACCGCGACGGTGGAGCCGTCGCCCGGATCCTTGAGCGTGAGGAAGACGCT
>Ga0335085_10012699_pt1 | contig 12389 bp, 13 predicted proteins | sample Lox_Sample_45_FD_206712 | JGI IMG/M metagenome (GOLD analysis project Ga0335085, IMG submission 206712) | Soil microbial communities from Loxahatchee National Wildlife Refuge, Florida, United States - Lox_Sample_4.5 | ecosystem: Environmental > Terrestrial > Soil > Wetlands | place: USA...
AGCCCCCGATGAGCCGCCGCCTCGAGCACGCGAGCCGCAGCAGCGAGTGGGCCGCGTGATGGAAGGCCCTGCCCTCGATCCGGATCAGCGCCATCAGGGTTGCCGCAAGCGCGGGGCCGAGCAGGTCGCGCAGGTACCACGGCGCCAGCTCGACGCCGGCGCCGAGCACCGGGAGCCTCGAGCTCGCGAGTGCGGCAACCACGATCGCCACGAAGTAGACGACGCCGCGCACCGGCACGCCGGACGGGTTCAATCGCAGCCGGTCGACGCTGTACACCCGGCGCTCGAGATCGAACACCCTGCGGAACGAGCGGATCTCCATCAACCCGCCCCAAACAGAGAGGTGACCGTGTCGCGCAGGACGTTCACGCCGGCGGGGGTGGCCAGCAGCACCGCGACGATGCCGACCGCGAAGACGCCGGCTGCCTCCTTGAAGTCGCGGCGGAAGACGAGCACCGTGCCCGCGACCGCGAAGCCGAGACCGATCAGGCTCATGGCCACGGCACGTCCGGTGGCGCCGGCTTTCGCGGCAGCCGATTCGAGCGAACCGGTCCCGCCGCTCGGCGCGCCCGTCGAGGATGTCGGTGGTGCGGTGCTGCTGCTACGGACGGCGGCCACGGCCGGTGGCGGTCCGGCGACCAGGCAGGCAACCATCAACAAGGTGGGTAGGGCGCACAAGCGGGCCTTCGGGTTCATCGGCGGTCTCCTCTCTCTATGAATCGGGATCCGTCTGAATCGCAGCCACCTCCCACCGGCCCTGTCGCCTGGCGACATCCAGTTCGTACGCGAGCAGGTACTCGACGCCACGTTCGTCATGCGCCTGGACCACCACCGAGACCGTGCGACCAACTTCGGCCCAGTAGAGGTGCTGGACCGAGTCGAGCGTCAGCGCAGCCGCGGGCAGCGAAACACGCGCCCCCGAGGTGAGGTCGGCGGCGAGCTCTCCGGCCGAGCCCGCGAGGTAGTTGCGCAGCGCGCGGGTCGCGACCGTGCCCAGCGCCGGTTCGCCGAGTTCGTGCGCCGGCGCCGCCATCGACCCGGGGGCAGACGAGGGCGGTCCGACGAACGCCGGGTAGCCCGAAAGCTGCAGAGCTCCGCCCGCCCCGCGCGAGACCCCCACCGTCAGGTACAGCAGCCCGGCACTGTCGGTCTGGGCAGCCACCGTGTAAACGAGCCTGGCCGGCGCGAGTTCGCGGACCTGGACAACTTCTGCCCATTCGACCCGCTGCTCCCCGCTGGCGGGGGGGACCTCGCCTGCGTCCGGTTCCATGCCCGGGCCGGTGAACGCCTGCAGGGCCTGAACCCTTGCCTGTGGCCGATCCGCTTCCCAGGCCAGGTAGCGCCGGGTGAAAAGTACGGCGTAGCTTTCTGCGGCGCGATCCTGGGGACCGGGGCCACGCACCGGCGCCGGGTGCGCCGGAGTGGGCGGCGCGATCACGAACCGTGCGCTCGCCAGCAACCCGCAGGCTGCTGCCGCCGACAGCATGTAACGCGGAATTTCCCGCGCGACCCGGATTCGCCACATCGGCCTGCGTGCCGTCACGAGCCGGACGGTGATTCGCGCGGCCGGATCCTGGACGGGCGACTCAGCGCTCAAAACCGAACTCCGGCGGCGGGTTCACCCGACGCGGGTCGTCGCTTACGACGAAGACCGTGCGCGGCCCCGGCACACGCTGGGCCGGGGCGGGCAAGAGGTCCGACCCGGCGGCCGCGACCAGTGGCCGGCTGCGAGCGACCAGAGCTCGAACGCTCGCCTGCCGCCGCTGTGGCCGGGCGTGCTGCGCCGGCCGAGCGGGGCGCACCGAGGACAGATGGCGGCGCGATGTGACGACGCTCAAAACCCCGCGTCGGTCAGGGTTGATGTCCAAGTGGGAACCAGCCGCCAGCCGGGTCCGGGGCGCCCCCGCGACGCGGGACTGGAGGACCACCGTCACGAGACCACCCGTACAGCCGACTCCACCGACCCACGCGGCGACCCAGAGATGCGCCCTCAGAACACCGCGAGCGGGGGACGGGTGGCGGACAGACCGCTCCCGCCGATGTCGCGTGGGGGCGGCATCGTGTGCCGGCTCCCGCTCCTGGCCTCCACCGCGGAGATACTCCTCCGGGGTGAGCAGCCGGTAGGTCTCACGGCTCGCCCTCAGCGAAAGCGTCCCCGGACTTGGCGGCTCGCGGACGCGCGAGCGGCCGAAGCTCGGCGGGGGGAGGGCGCCGACCTCCGGCCGCGATCGCGCGGACGGGGTTCGCCGAAGGCTCGTGCTTGCAACCGAGCCTCGGCGCTCCCGGGGGATGCGCCTATGAGTGTTTGATCTCCGGTCATAGGTCTGGATCCCTGACTGTCGATCCGACGTCGGGCCTGCGCCGGGACAGGTGATTTCCGAGCGGCTGGTCCCTCGAGGTGCTGCGTGGCCGAGCGCGCATCATCACATCTTGATGCTATGATGCAGTGATGGCGAAGGTGCGAACAACGCTCACGATCGACGAGGACGTCCTGAAGTGGGTCAAGATTCGTGCGGCGCGAGCCGGCCTCTCCGATAGCGCGGTCATCGAGCAGTCGCTCCGCCGCGACCTCAAGCTCGACGTGCTCGACGAGCTGTGGTCGAAGCCTGGGCTATCCGAGCTCGAGGCCTCCGAATTGGCGCTCGAGGCGCAACACGCGACCAGGCCCCGTGGACGGCGGTCGGGTGCGCGCAGTCGTTGACGTCAACGTCCTGATCTCGGCGGTCCTGTCGGGCGGGGGGCCGCCAGCGGAGGTTCTCCGCCGCGGCCGCGACGGGGAGTTCGAGTTGATCGTCTCCGAGCTGCTGATCGCCGAGTTGATTCGCGCTCTCGCGTACCCCAAGCTGCGGAAGTACATCCCTGCTACGCAGGCGTCGGCGTTTGTCGGCTGGATCCGGGAGCACGGAACTCTCACCGAGGACCCAGCTGACCGGCCTACGGTGCGCTCCCCCGATCCCGACGACGACTACCTCATTGCCCTCGCCATCGGCGGTAGAGCTTTTCTGGTCACGGGCGATCGGCACCTCCTTGGTTTGGAGGGCGACTTGCCAATTCTCACGCCCGCGGATTTCCTCCGTGAGCTTCACACGCGGGGCTGACGCCGACAAACGGACGGCCCGCCGCACTTCGGGGAGGAGCGGGGCCTCATGGGTGCCCCCCTCCCGTGGAGCTTCACCCGGCGACGACGTCATTCCCGCGCGTTGAGAAGCGTCCTCAAACGGCCGCGAGCGCGCTGCGCCACCTTGCGGTACTTGGCGGCCGACCACCCATGGCGCCGACAGAATTCAGCCGGGCCCACGAGTCCCGTGAGCTGACTGGAGATCACGAGCCGCTGGTCGGGGCTCAGCAAAGGGATCAGCTCGCGGATCGCCCTCAGCTCCTGGCGGAGGATCACCAGTTGCTCGACCCCAGGCCGCCAGTCGGCGATGTCGAGCTGCCCCTCCTCGGGCATGGCCGACAACGGCGCGGCCTGCTCGAGGGCCGCCTGGGTGGAGCTGCGCCCCGAGATGGCTCGGCGACGGTCGTGGATGCGAGACACGAAGCGCTGCTCCAGAACGCGGGCGAGATGCAGGGTCCCTGCGAAGCGGCCACCTCTGCGGACGTGGCCGATCAGCTCCAGGGTCGCCTGCGAGTAGCAATCCTCGAGGTCCTCCCTGCGGAGCCGGAAGCGGTGCGCCCGCAACAACAATTCCCGCCGGGCGTGGGCGACCAGGGCGACCTCTTCGACCGCGTCGGCGACGTTGCCGGACCCCTGCAGGCGCCGCACGGGGATCGGATCGGGCCGGCTACGACAGGACGATCGGGTAGACACATGAGGATGTCGACCGTCGAGCCGACGGGACCCCCCTCCAATTGCGCGGGCCGCCGATGAGCCTCGGCGAGCGTCTGGAACGCCTCGACCGCCGCCAGCAGGGCAGCCGCCGGATCGGCTTCGTGGCGGCGGTGATGAAGAAGTTCACCGACGACCAGGCCGGCCAGCTGGCGGCGCTGATCTCCTACTACGGGTTCGTCTCGCTGTTCCCGCTGATGCTCGTGTTCGTGACGATCCTCGGCTTCGTGCTCGAAGACAATCCCCACGAGCGCGAAAAAATCCTCAACGGTGTGCTCGGGCAGTTCCCGATCATCAGCGACCAGATCAAATTCCACTCCCTCTCGGGGAGCGCCCCGGCGCTGGCGATCGGGCTGGTGTTCGCGCTGTTGGCGGGGCTGGGGATCATGAACGCCTCCCAGAGCGCCTTCAACCGCATCTGGAACGTGCCCCACAAGCGGCGGCCGAGCTGGGTCGCCACACGCCTTCGGGGCCTGGCGATGCTCGCCCTGCTGGGTACGCTCGCGATCGCCTCCACGGTCGTGGCCGGCTTCGTCGGCTCGAGCTCCCACGGGGCCCTCACCGTCGTGGCCGGCGTGGTGGTGGCGCTGGCCTTCAACCTCGCGCTCTTCATGCTGGCCTTCAAACTGCTGACGGCCATCGACCTGGGCTGGCGCGAGCTGCTGCCGGGCGTCATCCTCGCGTCGGTGTTCTGGCAGCTCCTACAACACCTCGGCGGCCTCTACATCGATCACGCGCTCAAAAGGACGGGCCCCCTGTACGGCGTCTTCGCCCTCGTGCTGGGACTGCTGGCGTGGCTGTACCTCGGCGCGCAGCTGACGATCTTCGCGGCCGAGGTCAACGTCGTGCGCAAGCACCGGCTGTGGCCCCGCAGCTTCTTCTCCGAGCACCTGCTCGAGACCGACAAGCAGGCGCTCGCGGCGTCCGCGGAGGTGGAGGAGCGCGTCGAGTCCGAGCAGGTCGACGTGACCTTCTCGCCCCCGGACGACGCGTCCTCCTGACCGTCGGAGCCCGGGTCCCCGGCGCGAGTCCCCACCGCCGGGAGACCACGGGCATCCGACTTGCCCCCCGCGACCTCAGCCCGTCGCCTGACGGGCAAGCTGTCTCTGCTCATGGCTTACTCGATCCGTCGCCTCACAGCTCCTTCGTCATTTCGGTCGACCGCGCTCCCAGCGCCTCGTCGGAGAGGTGCGTGAAGCCGCGGGGCGTGAGGCGCCGGTTCAGCGTCTCGGCCTCGATCATCGTGTGGTGCACCCATGCGGGCCCACCGAGGACCGCGACCGTCAGACCGCGCCGCTCGTACAGGGCGCTCAGCGAGGCGATCGCCTGCGCGCCCACGAGCTCGATCGCCTCGAGCCGGCGGATGTCGAGCACCAGGCTCGAGACGCCTTCCTGGTAGAGGCACTCGATCTCGTCCTGCAGCTCAGGACCGGACCGGGCGTCCAGGCGCCCCGTGAGCACCAGCGTGTGCCGCCACACCGCGGGAGCGGTGTCGGCGATCCCCGGGGAAACCTCGGGCATCTTTTCGAGCGTCGTGACTCCGGTGCCCTCGGGCACCGAGGTGGCGAATGTGAGATTGCGTTGCATTTGAGAAAGCTCCTTTCAAAACGTCTCATCCGAGTTACATCGGTCCGGGGCGTCGACCGCCCAGGACGTTTCGAGTGACCGGAAGGAGCTAGTCCGGCTTCTCAGGGATGAGAACGAAGAACGTCTGCCGCGGCGAACGGGCAGCGACACCGAGTCGCCGCATAACGGCCGCAGGGACGTTGAAGTAGATCGCGACCAACAGCGAGGCCGCCGCGGAGCCCGGAGCCGAGCCGCCTCCCGCCGCCGAGCCGCCTCCCGAGCCACCCGGCCCGGGGCCCGGCGTGGGCGCCGAGGTGTGCCCTTCGGTGCTCGAGCTGCCGTCGCCACCGCTTCCCGCGCCTCCACCGCGAAGGGCCGCCGAGCGGACGACCAGATCGAGAGCATGCGTTTCAGCTTCGGGCGCGGCCGTCAGCACGGCGTAGGTTGCCGCCGCCAGCGCCTGACGCGCAGCCTGGGGTTCCAGAGCGAGCCATTCGTTCAGGCGCGCGTTTGCCTGCGCCTGCGCCGAGCCGCGGGTCGGCTTCGGCGCTTCCGGCCACACGACGAGGGGGCCTGCGGGCGTCGTGGTGGTGCTCGCGACTTCCGCGGCGGGAGCCGAGGTGGTCGGCACGACGGTCGTGGCGAGGACTTCCGTCTTTTCCTTGGTCACCTTCGGCGTGTGGGTTTCAATCGGCGCGCCGTCTCCGCCTTTACCGGTCCCTTCGGTCTTGGGTTCTTCCACAGGCTTTTCCGGCGCCGGCGGCGTAGGTTCTGGTTCGGGCGCAGGCTGCGGTTCCGGTTCCGGCACAGGCACAGGCTGCGGTTCCGGTTCGGGCGCAGGCTGCGGTTCCGGTTCGGGCACAGGCTGCGGTTCCGGTTCCGGCACAGGCTGCGGTTCCGGTTCCGGCACAGGCTGGGGTTCCGGTTCCGGCGCAGGCTGGGGTTCCGGTTCGGGCACAGGCTGCGGTTCGGCGGCCGGCGGTTCGCCGGGCGGGTTTTCCGCGAGCGGCGGTTCGGCGGGCGGGATCTCCGCGAGCGGCACTTCGAGCGAGAGCGCTTCCGACGGGAGCACTTCCGAGAACGGCGGCTGGGAAGTCGACCCGTAGCCCGGGGCCGAACCCGATTCGCCGGACCCCGCCTGGAACAGTTCGTCGACCGGCGGTCCATGTGCCGGTTCGCCCGTCGCTTCGCCTCCCCCGGACGGCGCCGCTTCTTCGCGGCTCGCCGCCGGCGCCTCTACTGACGACCCCGACGATGCTTCCCCGCCTGAGGCGGGTTCGCCACTCCCCGCCGTCGTGGTGGCCGCCGCACCCGAACCGCTGGACTGAGACGAGGAGGAGGAGAACGACGTCGACGATCCTTCGGAGCTCGCCCCGGATTCGCCCGCGGAGGCTCCTTCGGAGCCCGTCGCCGGGGCCGATGGCGGAGCGGCTTCTTCGCCTGTGGGCGGGGTTTCCCCGGCTGCCGGGGCCGGAGGGGCTTCCTGGGTGTCGGACCCGCTCGGGGGTTCCGGCGGCGGAGGCGCGGCCGGCGGGGATTCCCCTTCGGGGGCGCCCGCTTCCGGCGTCCCGGGGGAGCGCGTTTCGGGGGCGCCGCCCGACGGAGCTTCTTCGGAGGTCGCCGGGGACGCTTCCGTGGAGGACCCTTCCTGGGCGCTGGCAACCCCGGCGGGCAGCAGCGCGAACCATGTCACGGCGGCGAGCAGGACGGCGCAAAGCCAAGCCCTGGAGCGCCCTTTCCCGGAGGAGCCCGCAGTCGTCGCGCCCATCACTTCCTTGCCGTGACCATCCCGATCATCGTTGCCTTGCGTAAACCATACGGCCTTCCGGCTCTCAAACTTCGCTCCACCGGTAAGCTCGAAGGACAATGATGACGAAGCGGCATCATGGACGCGTCGATCGCTTCGATCGGGAAGGGGGCTGAGAGCTCGTGCTCGTCCTCAGCCGCAAGACCGGTGAGAGCATCATGATCGGCGACGACATCGAGATCACGCTCGTGTCTTGCGAAGGCTCGAAAGTCCGGATCGGCATTCAGGCGCCGGCTGACGTCCCCGTACACCGCAAGGAGATCTACCTCGAGATCCGGGCCTCGGCCCGGGACCCGAGGCAACTCGAAGGGCCGGACTTCTACCGGGCCTTCAAGCGACGCGCGAGCTGAGAGGCAACGCCTCTCTCGCAGAGCTGCGCCGGAAGGGCTTCCGGGCGTAGCCACACCTGCGCCGATAAGCCGACAGGTCCGGGCCGACGGGCCCGTACGGGCCATGCGGCGAGATGTTTGCGCAGACAACCAAACCCGCGCTATACTAACTACACTTTCGTAAGTAGATATGGAGCGTGTACCCATGACACCTGCCGCCCCCCAAGGTTCAGCCCCTCCCGACAACACTGAGCCCCGGCCCCGCCTGAGGCTCATCCCCCTGGACGACACGGTCGTGTTCCCGAACATGGGCATCACGCTGACCGTCGACGTGGGCGAGGACGAGCGTGTCGTGCTCGTCCCCCGCCACGAGAACGAGTTCCTCGAGGTCGGCACGATCGCCGAGGTCTCAGAGCAGATCCGGTTGCCCGGAGGTGGCCGCGCGGTCGCCCTCTCGGGCGAGCACCGCGCGCTGATCGGCGCTGCCGAGACGGGCCCCGGCGGAGAACTGCGGGTCGAGGTCGACGAGCGGCCCGACGACCACCCGAAGGACGGCCGCACGCGCGAGCTCGAGCGGGAGTACCGCGCCACCGTCGAGGAGATCCTTGAGCTGCGTGGCGACGACGGGCGCATCTCGGCGTTCCTGCGGGCGATCCAGGAGCCCGGCGCGCTTGCGGACTCAGCCGGCTACTCCCCGAGCCTGACCTACGAGCAGAAGGTGGAGCTGCTGCGGACGCTCGACGCGACCGACCGCCTGGAGCTGGCCGTCAAGCTCCAGCGTGAGAGCCTGGCCGAGCTGCAGGTGCGCAAGCGCATCCGCGAGGACGTCCAGGAGGGCGCCGAGAAACAGCAGCGCGAGTACTTCCTGCGCAAGCAGATGGAGTCGATCCGCAAGGAGCTGGGCGACGACGAGGCGTCGGTCGCCGAGGAGTACCGCACGAAGATCGAGGAGGCCCTGATGCCCGAGCCTGTGAAGGAGCAGGCGTTGAAGGAGCTCGGCCGGCTCGAGCGGATGGGCGAGCAGACGGGCGAGTCCAGCATGATTCGGACCTACCTCGACTGGCTGATCGCGGTGCCGTGGGGCAAGACCTCCGACGAGCACCTCGACCCCGTCGCCGCACGCGAGGTGCTCGACACCGACCACGCCGGCCTGGAGGAAGTCAAGGACCGCGTCACCGAGTACCTGGCCGTGCGCAAGCTCCGCCAGGACCGCGGCATCGAGGCGGACCCCAAGTCGGGGGCGATCCTGACCCTGATCGGGCCGCCCGGCACGGGCAAGACCTCGATCGGCGAGTCGATCGCGAGGGCAACCGGGCGCGAGTTCGTGCGCATGTCGCTCGGCGGCGTCCGTGACGAGGCCGAGATCCGCGGCCACCGCCGGACCTACATCGGCGCGCTCCCAGGACGGCTGGTACGGGCGCTCAGAGACGCGGGGACGATGAACCCCGTGATCCTGCTCGACGAGGTCGACAAGGTCGGCGCGGACTGGCGCGGGGACCCCTCGGCGGCACTGCTGGAGGTCCTGGACCCTGCCCAGAACCACTCGTTCCGAGACCACTACCTCGACGTCGAGCTCGACCTCAGCCAGGTGATGTTCCTGGCGACGGCGAACGTGGCCGACACGATCCCCGGGCCGCTGCTCGACCGCATGGAGGTGATCCACTTCGACGGATACACCTCCGAGGAGAAGCTCGCGATCGCGAAGGGCTACCTGTGGAAGCGCCAGCGTGACCGCAACGGCCTGCGCGAGGACGAGGTCGAGATCTCCGACGACGTGCTGCGGCTGGTGATCGCCGAGTACACCCGCGAGGCGGGCGTCAGGAACCTCGAGCGCAACCTCGGCACCGTGCTGCGCAAGACGGCGACGAAGATCGCCTCGAGCGAGACGGCCGAGGACGAGTCGCAGAAGCTCGAGTTCCCGGTGAAGATCGACCTCGAGGCCGTGCGCGACGCGCTCGGGCGCCAGAAGTTCTTCCAGGAGTCCGCGGCCCGCACCGCGACCCCCGGGGTGGCGACCGGCCTGGCCGTGACCGGCACCGGCGGCGACGTCCTGTTCGTCGAGGCGACCCAGATGAAGAGCGGCTCCGGCAATGGGCTGGTGCTGACCGGCCAGTTGGGCGACGTGATGAAGGAGTCGGCGAGGATCGCCCTCTCCTACGTCCGTGGCCACGCGGAGGAGCTCGGCATCGACGAGAGCGCCTTCGAGGGCAAGGAGTTCCACGTCCACGTCCCGGCGGGCGCGATCCCCAAGGACGGGCCCAGCGCGGGCGTGACGATGGTCACCGCCCTGGCCTCGCTGCTGAGCGACAGACCCGTCAAGCACACCGTCGGGATGACCGGCGAGGTCACCCTCCAGGGCCGCGTGCTCCCGATCGGGGGACTCAAGCAGAAGGCCCTGGCAGCCCACGCGGCCGGCCTCACCGACGTGATCCTGCCCGAGCGCAACCGCGGCGATCTCGATGAGATCCCCGAGGAGGTGCGCGAGCAGATGACCTTCCACCCGGTGATGACCGTGCAGGAGGTCCTCGACCGCGCACTGGAGCCGGCGCTCGATGTCGCGCGTCTCTCGTAGGTGTCAGCCCGTCCCCGAGGAGGTCCGTGAGACCGCGGACCTCCTCGAGCGGCGGTGGCAGCTTTCGATCATCTACGCGGCCCTTACCGGGGCGCTGCGCTTCAACGAGTTCGCCGACGCCGTCTCCGGCATCTCCCCGCGGATGCTCTCCGAGCGTCTTCGGGACCTGGAGCGGGCCGGGCTGGTGGCGCGCACCGTGATCCCCTCGAGCCCGCCCACGGTCGAGTACCGCCTGACCGACCGCGGCAACCGGCTGGCGCCGATCATCGAGGCGATGCGCGACTACGCCCGCGAGCTCGGCTAGGCCCCGGCGAGGCCGTGCCTGGCCTGCTCCGGGCTGCTCACCCCCACCAGCTGACCGCCGGCGCATTCCTTTGCCAGCACGTCCCGTGCCGGGTTGCGGATGAAGGCCAACCCGAGCACTCCTCCTGCCGCCACCAGCGCGGCCGCCACGCCGAGGCCGACGTGGAAAGCGTGCACCGAGGCCGCTTCGGCCCCGGCCCGCATCGCCTCCGCGGTCGCGTGCGGCAACGAGGAGGTCTGGGGCAGCCCGAGCGGCAGCCGCTTGGCTTCCACCAGCACCGCCCGACCTGCCGCCCCGAGGTGGACCCCGCGGAGGTGGGCCTCCAGCGAGGTGCCGAACACGGCCGCCACGACCGCGCCGACGCCGGCGGTCCCGAGCAGGCCGGCAACGCGGGCCACCGCGTTGTTGACGGCCGAGGCGATCCCCGCCTCCCCCTCAGAGCCGGCGAGCACCGCCGCCGTCAGAGGTGCCACGGTCAGCGACAGGCCGAGCGCGAAAACGAGCTCGGCGGGGAGCACTTCGGTCACGTAGGCGAAGTCGTGCCCGACGCGCTGGAACAGCAGCAGGCCGGCGGCCGCCACGAGCGGCCCGAGGCCCATGAACAGGCGCGGCCCGTAGCGGTCGGCGAGCATCCCGAAGCGGCGTGAGAGCAGGAACATCACGAGCGTCATCGGCAACGTCGCAAAGCCGCTCTGCAGGGGCGTGTAGCCCCCGATCTGCTGCAGGAACAGCACCAGGAACAGGAACAGGACCCCGAGCCCCGCGTAGACGGCGAACGTCTCGACGTTGCCGGCCGAGAAGTTCCGCCGCCTGAACAGCCGCAGCGGCAGCATCGGTTCCCGCGCCGTCGCCTCGCGGGCGACGAACGCGACCAGCAGCAGCAGGCCGCCGATCAGGGTCGCCGACACGGCGGGATCGCCGAACCCGAGGCGCGGCTGCTCGATCAGCGCGAACACCGTGCAGGCCAGCCCCGAGGCCGCGAGCCCGGCGCCGAGGAAATCGATCCGGCGCGCCTTCCGCGGGACGGCGGACGGCGGTATCGCGATCACGATCAGGCCCAGGCAGACCAGCACCAACGGCACGTTCACGATGAACACGGCCCTCCAGTCCGACAGCGCCAGCAGCTCGCCCCCGACCAGCGGCCCGAGGATCCCGGCGATCGCCCCCCACGCCGTCCAGCTGCCGATCGCCGCCCCCCTCTCCTGCTCGGAGAAGGTGTTGACGATCACCGCCAGCGAGCTCGGCACCAGCAGCGCCCCCGCGCAGCCCTGCAGCGCCCGCGTGGCCACCAGCACGCCGATGCTCGGCGCCAGCGCACAAGCCACCGAGGTCACCCCGAAGCCGCCCACGCCGATCGCGAACACCCGCCGCTCGCCGTAGATGTCGCCCAGCGAGCCTCCCAGCAGGATCAGCGAGCCGAGCGTCAGCAGGTAGCCGTTGACGATCCACTGCTGCGCTGCCAGGCCGCCGCCGAGGGAGCGCTGGATCGGCGCCAGGGCGACGTTCACGATCGTCCCGTCGAGCAGCACGATGCTCGAGCCGATGATGCAGGCGGCCAGCGTCAGGCGCTTGCGCGTCCCCTCGTCGGACGCCCACGAGGAGATCGCCGCGGGCGTGGCTTCCCCTCAGCTGAGGACGAGCTCGGCCGCCGTCCGCAGCGTCGCCTCGTCGCCCGAGATCAGCAGCGTGGTGACGATCGACTCGCGCCAGCGCTCGAGCTCGTCGCGGATCTTCTCCCGCGGCCCGATCAGCGCCATCTCTTCGATCAGCCGTCGCGGAACCTTGGCTGCGGCCTCGTCCTTGCGACCCGACAGGTACAGCTCGGCGATCTCTTCGACATCCTTCCCGTAGCCCATCGCGATCGGCACGTTGGCGTGGAAGTTGGTGCCTTTCGCACCCATCCCCCCGAAGTAGAGGGCGTAGAAGTGGCGCAGCGAGTCGGCCGCCGCGTCCACGTCGTCGGTGACGATGAACGGGACGGT
>Ga0335085_10012700_pt1 | contig 12389 bp, 9 predicted proteins | sample Lox_Sample_45_FD_206712 | JGI IMG/M metagenome (GOLD analysis project Ga0335085, IMG submission 206712) | Soil microbial communities from Loxahatchee National Wildlife Refuge, Florida, United States - Lox_Sample_4.5 | ecosystem: Environmental > Terrestrial > Soil > Wetlands | place: USA: Florida...
CGCCGCCGCTTCGATCGTGGCCAAGGTGGTGCGCGACCGGATCATGGAGCGGCTCGATCAAGTCTGGCCGGCCTACGGATTCGGGCGCCACAAGGGCTATGGAACGCCCGATCATCTCGAGGCGCTCGAGCGGCACGGTCCGTGTCCGCTCCATCGCTACAGCTTTGCACCCGTGGTGGAGCTCAAGCTGGCACTTTGAACCTGCCCCCGGCGAACTCGCCCCCGCGAGCGAGCAGGCGATGGCGACTCATCTGTCCAAGGGCGAACGCGGCGAGGACCTCGCCGCCGCTTACCTGGGACTGATAGGCTGGGCCCTGGAAGGGCGTCGTGTCCGGCTGGCCGGCGTCGAGGTGGATCTCGTCGCGCGTGACGGTCGAACGCGCGTGCTGGTGGAAGTGAAGCTGCGCACGCATTCCGGATTTGGCGGCGCGCCGTTCGCGCTCGAGCACGACCAAGCCGAGCGCTTGCGGCGTGCGGCCGCGGCGCTGTTGCGCCGGTCGCCCGAGCCGGTGCGCGTGGATCTGATCGCGGTGGATCTGACCGAAGGCGAGGCGAGGATTCGGCACTACCCGAACGCCGCTCCCGGACGATGAGGTGAGGGAAGCGCGCGGAGTCGATCGACCCATTCCATGGTGAAGGTCCCCCGTTTCGGAAGAATCGAGCTGCCGGTCGGACTCGCCCGCCGGCTGCAGGCGCGAGTGCGCGTCGAGCGCCGGCGCTGGATCGCGCGCTGGCGCGCGCGCTCGGTGGGCGGCGGCGCGGTGCTGTTCCCGACCGCCGGCGGCGGCGCGGTCGCGATCGCGACGCTGGCGGGCGACGTCGAGCATCCGCCGGCCGGCCCACGCATCGCGATCCTTCATGCCACCGCCGGCAGTGGACACAAGCGCGCCGCCGAATCGCTGGCCGAGGCCTTTCTCGAGCAACGCCCCGACGTGCTGGTGCGCGAGGTGGACACCCTGGTGTTCGCCTCGCGCTTCTATCGCGACACCTACGCCAGCACCTACAACGTGATGGCCTCGCGCGTACCGGCGCTGTGGGCGGCGCTCTATCACTCGTCGGCCCGGCCGCGCGTGCTGCGCGGCACCTCGCCGGTGCGGCTGGCGATGGATCGCCTCAACCTGCGGCGCCTGGTGCACGTGCTCGAGCGCGAGCACCCCGATGCCGTGGTGTGCACCCACTTCCTGCCGGTCGAGGTGCTATCGCCTCGCCGCGGCAACGGCCGCATGACGGTGCCGCTCTACTGCGTGATCACCGACTTCACCGCGCATCCGTTCTGGGCGTTTCCGCATGTGGACCGCTACTTCGTCGCCAGCGAACAGGTGGCGAGCGAGCTGCAGGGCCACGGAGTGGCCGCCGATCGCATCGAAGTGAGCGGCATCCCGATCGAGCCGCGCTTCGCGCGGAGGATCGGACGCGACGCGGCGCGCGCGCGATTGAGCATCGACCCGGCGCGGCCCGCGGTGCTGGTGATGGGTGGCGGCGCGGGGGTGGGGCCGCTGGCCGAGCTGGCGGAGCGCATTGCCGCGCTTCCTCCGACGCCGCAGGTGCTGGTGCTGTGCGGCACCAACGCGCGCCTGCTGCGCCAGGTCTCCGCCCTGTCGGCGGGCGCGGGTGGAAGGATTCGCGCATACGGATTCCGGGGCGACGTGGACGTCATGCTCGAGGCCTGCGATCTCGTGGTGAGCAAGGCTGGCGGGCTCACCTGCTCCGAGGCGCTGGTGAAGGGCACGCCGATGGTGATCTTCCGCCCCACGCCCGGCCAGGAGGTCGCCAACGCCCAGTGGCTCGAGAAGGGCGGCGCAGCGGTGCATGCCGATTCGGTCGGCGAGGTGGACGCGGCGGTGCAGCGCTGGCTGGTGGACCGCGCGGCGCTCGATCATGCGCGCGCGGCGTGCGCGAGACTCGCGCACCCCGACGCCGCCCGCCGCATCGCCGGGCGCGTGCTCGAATCGGCGCCCCAGGCGCGCGCCGCGGGATGAGCGACGCCCGCGCCGTGAGCCACACACCCTCGAATTCCGACCTGGTCTCGCGAATGCTCGCCGGGGATCGCGTCGCCCTGGCGCGCGCGATCTCGCGGGTCGAGAACGAATCGGAAGGCGCCGTGGAAATCCTCGACGCCTGCTTCAGGCGGAGCGGCCGCGCCTTTCGCATTGGCATCACCGGGCCGCCGGGCGCCGGCAAGAGCACGTTGGTGACCCGGCTGGCCCAGCTCTATCGCAAGCGCGGCGAAACCGTCGGCATCGTCGCGGTGGATCCCACCAGTCCGTTCAGCGGCGGCGCGCTGCTCGGCGACCGCGTGCGCATGGGCGAGCTGTCGGGCGACGACGGCACCTTCATCCGCTCGATGGCGACCCGCGGGAGCCTCGGCGGACTCGCGGTGCACACCGCGCAGGCGTGCGACGTGCTCGACGCCGCCGGCTTCACGCGCTTGCTGATCGAGACCGTGGGCGTGGGACAGAGCGAGCTGGAAGTGGCGCAGACCGCGGACTCGACCGCGGTGGTGCTGGTGCCGGAATCCGGCGACGGCATCCAGGCCATGAAGGCGGGATTGATGGAGATCGGCGATCTGTTCGTGATCAACAAGTCCGATCGCGAGGGCGCCGAGCGCGCCGCGTTCGCCGTCAACGCCGCGCTCGAGATGCGCGCGACGACATCGGCCTGGCGCCCTCCGGTGCTGATGACCACCGCCTCCACCGGCCAGGGCGTGGACGAAGTGGTGGATCGCTTCGAGGAGCACCTTGCGCACCTCGCCGACCATGCCGGGCTCGAGCGCCGCCGCCGCCGCCGGCTCGAGCAGCGCCTCGCCGACCTGCTGCGCGCCCGGCTGTGGGAGGGCTTCCGCGCGCGGCTCACGCCATCCGACTGGGACGCGGCAGTGAACGCGCTCGTGAATCGCGAACAGACCCCGCATCAGGCCATGGAGCGGCTGGTCGAGCATGTCGATCGGGACGGGATCCGCACCCGCTGATTTGGTCCCAACGGCGCGCCGGCGTTCGGTGCTGCCGCTCGTGCTGCCGCTGCTCGATCTGTTGGTGCGCCTCGCCGGCGCGATGCGGCCGCTGCGCTATCTCGACGGCCTCACCATTCCCGACGACGCCTATCTGTCGCTGACGCTGGCCCGCAACCTGGCGCGCGGCCTAGGGCCCCTGTATGGCACGGCGCCCACCAGCGGAGTCCAGCCGCTGTTCGCGTTCCTGATGTCACCGGCGTTCGCGATCTGGTCCCATCAGACGCTGCCGCCGGTGCGCTTCGCGCTGGTGATGCTGGCGCTTTGCGATGCGCTGTGCCTTGCAGTGCTGCTGCTGTGGTGGCGGCGGTTCGTGCGTTCCGAATCCGCGCTGGCGGTGGCGGGCCTCGCCTGGGTGCTGAGTCCCTACGCCCTGCAGACCTCGCTCAATGCGATGGACACGACGCTCGCCTGTCTCGCGGTGGTGATCTCGTTGACGCTGCTCGATCGCGTGCGCGAGGCGAGCGGCTTCCCGTGGATCCGGCGCGCGGCGGTGGCGGGCGCGAGCGTGGCGCTCGCGTCGTTCGCCCGCATCGACTCGGCGCTGCTGGTCCCGGTGGGGATCGGCGCGATCGTGGTCTGGAGCCGGGCGCGGGACGGCCGGTCGCGGCCGGCGCTCGCCGCCTGCGCGGCATTCGCGATCGCCGCGACGCTGGTGTACGCGCCGTGGCTGGTCTACCAGAGTCGCCTGACCGGGGAGCTGATGCCGGTCTCGGGCCGGGCACTTCACTATCTGGCCATGGCCAACGTCGCCGAGCATCCGACCTTCGCCAATTTCGCCGCGCCGATGACGGTCAAGGCGATCGTGGCGCTGGCGCGCCGCAACGTGTTCCCGATCACTTTGCTTACCGTGCTCGCGATCGCGCTGACGGTGCGGCGGCGCTGGCCGGCGTCGAGCGCCGGACTCCGGCGGCTCGCCCCATTCGCGTGCTTCGTCGCGCTGTTGCTGCTCGCGCACACCTACTGGGTCGCGACCTCGTGGTACTTCCCGCGCTATTTCTTCCCGGTGCTGCCGTTGCTGCTGGGAGCCGTCGCCGTGCTGACTCAAGCTCTGGCGACCCGCCTGGTACCGCAGGCTCGACTGCGGCTCGCGGCGGCGCTGGCCGTGCTCACCGTGGTCGGAAACGTCGCTCAGCCTCCGTTCCTCAAGGTCTTCCTGTCGCGTGATTCTCGCACCCTCGGCTACATGAACCTCGGCCGTTGGGCGCGCGATCGATTTGCACCGGGAACTGTGGTCGGCGGCATGCAGACCGGGGCGCTGGCCTATTTCAGCGAGGGCCTCCAGGTGGTGAACCTCGATGGCGTCGTGAACACCGCGGCGCTGCGCGCGATGCGCCACCGGAGGATCCTCGATTACGCGCGGGCCAGCGGTGTCACCTGGGTGGTCGGCTGGAAGGACGATGCCGACTACCTCGTGACTCACACCGCCGGCGCCGACTCGAGCGCGCTCACGCTCGCCGAACCGATCACCGGATTCCTGAGCTGGAACCAACCGTGGTATCTGTGGCGTCTGAATCCCCGACCCGCGGCACCGCCGCGATGAGCGAAGGCCGCGCGCGTCACGAACGCCGGCCGCGGCCGTACTCGAGGCGGACAGGAGGAGTTCCGAAATGACGACCCATCCGCGGGAAATCGCCACCCTGGCCGGTGGCTGCTTCTGGTGCCTCGAAGCGGTGTTCAAGGAGTTGAAAGGCGTGGAACGCGTGGTCTCGGGCTACGCCGGCGGCCAGGTCGCCAACCCGAGCTACGAGGACGTGTGCACGGGCTCGACCGGCCACGCCGAAGTGGTGCAAGTGACGTTCGATCCCGAAGTGATCACCTACCGCGATCTGCTCCAGGTGTTCTTCAGCATTCACGATCCCACCACGCTCGACCGGCAAGGTCACGACGTCGGCACGCAGTACCGCTCGGCGATCTTCACTCATTCGCCGGAGCAGGAGCGCATCGCGCGCGCCACCATCGCCGAACTCGGCGCGACGAAGCTGTGGAGCGATCCGATCGTGACGAAGATCGAGCCGGCCGGGGCGTTCTATCCCGCCGAGTCCTACCACCAGGACTACTTCGAGCGGAATCCCAACCAGCCCTATTGCCGCGCGGTGGTCGCGCCCAAGGTGGCCAAGTTCCGCAAGCAGCACCTGGAGCGGTTGCGGGGCTGACGCCGCGTTCTAAACCCGTGTCCTGGCGGGTGCTCCTGGTTTCGCGCGAATGAGCAGGCGCGAGACGTTTTTCCAGTCGTGGGCGGCCCATCGCAGGGGCAGCGCGATCGGCGCCGGGCGCGCGTACGATGCCGGCCTGATTCCCGGGGCCCGCGCGTCCGCAGCCGTCAGCCAAACAGCTCTCGTCGCGCGCTCTCGGTAATCGCGATGACGGCGGGGTGCTTGAGCCTCCGCTCGGCGGAGACCGCGTAGAACCGCTCCCGGGCTCCGTCCAGGCGCCCGACAATCGTCACGCCGTACTGCCTGCGCACGCTCGATTCGATGATCGACGGGGCGGCGAACACACCCATGCCGGCCTGGCCGAAGACCTTGATCAACGTGCTGTCGTCGAACTCCCCGATGACGCGAGGATGAATCCGATGTTTCTCGAACCACTGTTCCAGCACGTGCCGCAGCGTGCTCGTCGAGCCCGGCAGCAGGAGCGGAGCGCCCTCGAGAGCACGCGGGAATCGCCGCCGATACCTGGCCGCCACCCGGGGTGCCGCAAACAGCGTCACTCCGCAGTCGCCCAATAGATGGTTGAAGGCTCGCACGCTCATTCCCGGGGGGGCCACGCGGTCGGTCAGGATCACGTCCAACTCATGCAACGCAAGGCCCGCAAGGAGCCTCTCCGTGCTTTGCTCGTGAACCACCAGCCGCACCGGTTGCGGCAGGGTGAGCGCGGGTTCGATCAGGCGATAGGCGACCAGCTTCGGCATGGAGTCCGCCACGCCCACCGCCAGCTGCAACGGCCGCCCGGTCGGATGTCCCTTCACGCTCTCGGCAAGTTCTCGCCCCAGGGCGAAGATCTCATCCGCGTATGGGAGCACCACTCGGCCCATTTCGGTGAGACGCAGGCCTCGACCGGCGCGCTCGAACAGCCTCTCGCCCAGGGCACGCTCGAGCGCGTGGATCTGACCGCTGACGGTGGGCTGGGCCAGACGTAGCTGCCGAGCGGCCCGTGCCACCGTGCCCTCGCGCGCGACCGTCCAGAAATACAGGAGATGATGGTAGTTGAGTCGGTCCATGACGCTTGGAGGATACATCGGAAATACCGATGAATCGCATCCAAACTTCCTATTTGTCGTTGGATTCGAAATCGCGGATGGTGTCGATGCGCAGGGATTCTCCCAGCGCCCACTTGGCCGCAACCCAAGACTGGTGGGACACAGCGCCCACCCTCTCCCGAAAGGGAAGGAGCCTTCCCATGGCTACCCCAATGTTCGCAAGCATTCGCAAGTACAACGGAGCGCCCACGCTGGTCGAGGAGCTGGTGAAGAAGCAGGACGACGTCAAGTCCGTCCTCCGTCCGATCCGCGGATTCCACGCCTACTACCTTCTCAAGACGAGCGACGGCGCCGTCTCGATGACGGTGTGCGAGGACCGTGCTGGAGCCGAGGAGTCCAACCGTGTCGCCTCGGCATGGCTCAAGGATAAGCTGCCGACGTTCGCGACCCGCACGCCGGAAGTCACCACCGGCGAAGTTCAGATCCATCTGGAAGCTGAGCTCGTGAAGGTCGGCGTCTAACGAGCAGCTAGCCAGCAGGCGGCGCGCCCGAATGGAGCGCCCCTGCTTCACAGTTAAACCCGGGGTACCGCCCTCAGACTCGCTCCCAGCTGAATCCTTCGCAGGGCGGGCCCCGGACATTTCGCCGCGGAAAGCGGCTGGCCACAGCGAGGCGCCGAAATTGAGGCCTGTCTCGCAGTGCAGGCTCTCGCAGACCTGGGCCCCAATTCGACGAGCGGCCCCGCTTACAGATCCGACGCGGCCTCCACCCACCCGAAAATCCCACTTGTTCAGAGATAGCAGAAGGGACTTGCGTTGCCGAAAACGGGGGGGGGCAAACTCACTCAAGCGTGGGCCTCGCAAACGCTTTCCATTCCACGTCTCGCCTGGCCGCGCTCAGGGCAAGCGGTGATTCGTTCCCACGGATGTGGAGGGCGCTATGGTCGCGATCGGGCTAATCCGGAGGACTCTGACAATCGCCACAACGCTCGTTGTGCTCGCGCTGGGAGCGCAGCCGGCGAGAGCGATTCAGCTTCGCTGGGATTCGGGCGGGGCAGACCTGAGTTTCGCCTCAGCCCGGCGTTGCACTCTCGTGGTTCAGGCCGAGGCCGGCGAAACACTTCCATCGGATTGGCGCCTGGTCTGGATTGCCTCTTCGGCCGAGGGGTCCGCGAGTCCGCTCTCGTTCTGCGCTGAGCCTGAAACGGGCGGCGACCCGGCGGCGGCGTGCGAACTGGTGAGCCCGACTGACCCGGCCTCGGCGGTCTCAAGGATCGTCGGAGCGAGATTCTGCTCGGCTGACGCGGGGACAGCTTCCAGCGCTAGACTCATGTTCGACGCATCGCCCGGAACCACGGCCAAAATGCAGGTCGTGGCCTTCCAAGTGACTGGATCAGACTCAATGACGGGGACAACGATTTACTCAGCGGAGATCACCCTCAACGGCGGATGCGACGGTGCGTACCCTCCCGTCGTGCTGCGTGCCTCGTCGACCCACCGGCTCGGGCAAGTGGACGTTCAACTCGTCGGCGCTTATCTCCAACCCATCGCCTCAGTCCCGATCTCTGCGGTTGATTCTTCGTGGACCTACCCCCTGGCAATCACGTCGAAATCGGATGGCCGCGTCACCGCGCATGGTGTACTCGCGGCACCCCTGCCTGACATGGTTGCGGGCGTTAGCGACGGGCTCGGAGGTCAGGGGGCTTCGCTCGTCCCGGCGGATGATTTTCCTCCGCTTGATCCTCAGAGCTGCTTCTCCAACTTCAGCGGAGCGCAGGACACGACCGGGCTCCAACCCAAGGACTTCGCTTTTCTGGACGCCGGGGATTCGTGGCACGTCTTCTACACGCGGGAGTACTTGACCTCCAACTACTCGGATCGCACGAATACGCGAAGGATCGGGCACGCGGTGTCGACGGATCAGCACTTGAGTTCGTGGACGGTGGTCGATCGAAACGCGATCCAGGTGCGCTCAGGAAAGATCTGGGACAATCTCCACGTTTGGGCACCGACGATTGTTCGAAAGCCCGGGGACATTACTTACTACCTCTTCTATACGGGCGTGCAGCTTGACACGATTCAGCAGCCCCCAAACCTCCGCACATCGGAAATTCAAAGAATTGGAGTCGCAACCTCAATCGATCTCAACACCTGGACACAGGACTCGTCAGCGATCTACTCGAACAAGCGCGTTGGCTGGACTTTTCAGGATTCCACGCACAACGTCATACCAATCGGCGGCGGCCAGTTCTACTCCGATGCCTGGCAGTTCCGAGATCCCTTCGTGATGCAGGACCCCGACAGCGTCGGGCGGTGGCTCATGTACTTTGCGACAATCGATTCGACCCTCGACAAGTTTGTGGTCGGAGTTGCGCGAACCTCGGGAACCGACCTCCGGAAGTGGGACAACGTCTGGCCCCTGCGCCGAACCTCCGCCACTTTCATGAACGCGGACCGGGACGAATCTCCTCACGCCCTGTACCGGAACGGCAACTGGTGGTTGTTCTACACCTCCAATCACGCCGACGGCGATCAGATCACGTTCGCCCTGAATCGCTCGAGCCCGGTTGACTCCTCCACCTTCGAGCACCCCGATTCGCTCAAGGCGATCACCTGTGGAGAGCACGGCTTTCCAACGCCTCTCAACCAATGGCACGCGACGGAGTACGTGCGGATCGGATCACACGAGTATCTGAGCGCGTTCTCAGACGACTTGGCGGGAGGCGGGGTCATTCAGTTCACTCAGATTCAGCCGCCTGACGGCTCGTGCCCAGCCGACAGCATTCGCCTGGACTGTCCTGACGTCTGGACGGCTGTGGGGAGCGATGTCGAGAATCGCCAGAAGAAGCCAGTCGCTCTCGAGGTGGCCGGCCCGAGCCCCTCCAGGGGTGTTACCAGGTTGCTGCTTTCGGTTCGAGACCGGGGAGTAGTGAGAGTCGCTGTCTACGACATCTTCGGCAGAAGAGTCCGATCGATCGTCGACGGCTGGATTCCGCCCGGAGCAACGATCGTCGAGTGGGACGGCCGGGGCGAGCAAGGTACGGCGGCGGCCAGCGGCATCTACTTCGCTCGCGCCGCGAGTTCGAGCGGGCGAGCCGTGGCTCGGGTCGCGCTGATCCGATGAGATCTACTTGATCGCCAGACCCGACACGTGGGCCTCTATTCGTCATGCGATCCTTCGGTCGGGGTCGCGCACGGCTCTCTGTGCTCTCGCGTGCGTAGTCACTGAGGCCGCGTCAGTAGTCGCGCACGGCCAGGCGCTCGATCCCAATTTGTGGGGTGTTGACAACCGGGTCTTCGCGCTCGCCCGCGCCGGAGACACACTCTACGTGGGCGGCGCTTTTGGTGCTGTTGGGCCGTGCACAGGAGGCGCGGTCGCGATGGCGCGAAGCGACGCAACGAGAAGCAGGCCATTCCCTAGCGTGAGGGGCTATCTCTACTCGATCGTCTCTGACGAGAAGGGCGGATGGTTCCTTTCGGGGAACTTCACAGCGGTCGGTGGCAAGCCGCGTTACTGCCTTGCGCATGTATTGGCGGATGGCAGCGTCGCGCCGTGGAATCCGAATCCTAATCTTGTCTCTGGTGGGACCGGGGGGCTCCTTCTCTCGGGCAATACCGTGTACGTTAACGGCGGATTCGCAACGATATCTGGCAAGTCTAGGCAATACATCGCGGCCCTCGACGCCACCACCGGCGAGGCGCTCGATTGGGATGCGCATAGCAATGGGCTGGTCGCGCCACTCGCAATTCGCGGAAATACCCTTTATGTCGGTGGCTACTTCACCGAGATTGGAGGGCAGCCCCGAAACAACATTGCCGCACTAGACGCGACGACCGGTGAGGCGACAGCTTGGGATCCGAATGCTGACAGCGGCGTGTCGCCGATCGTCCTCCGAGACAGCGTCGCACTGGTCGGAGGCGTGTTCTCTCACATCGGCGGACAGACGCGCGCGGGATTCGCCGAGATCAGCCTGACCACCGGACTTGCGACCGACTGGAGTCCCACCTCCCGCCCGGGATATGCGGGTGTCTACTCGATGTCGCTTCTCGGCGACCAGCTGTATGTCGGGGGCGTATTCGACTCGCTGAACGGTCAGCCGCGGCACTGCCTGGGCGCATTCGACATGAGGACGAAACAGCTCGAGGCATGGGACCCCGAGCCGAACACCGCGAGGGGCGTTCCCGAAATCGATTGTGTTCACGCGGTGGGTGGATCAGTTTACGTCTCTGGCTTTATCAGCTCCGTCGGCGGCAAAGCTCGCAACTTTGTGGCCGAGCTGGATCCCACGACTGGCGTCGCCACCGACTGGAACCCGGATCCGGCCAACGATGTCTGGTGTATTGCCACCGACGACAGTCTCGTCTACCTGGGCGGCTGGTTCCAGAGCATCGGCATGCGGGTGCGGCACAATCTGGCCGCATTCAATTTAAAGACCGGGTTGGTCCTGGACTGGAATCCCAGCCCCGACGGACTCATCATCTACGCTCTCAGCGTGCACGACGGCCGGCTCTACGCCGCTGGTGACTTCTCCCAGATCGGCGGGCAGCCGCGCTCGGACCTGGCGTCGCTCGATCTGAGCACCGGGCTCACCACCGATTGGAACCCCGCCGCCGATCAGGTGGTGAGCGCGCTGCTCCTCGATGGCAACATTGCTTACGTCGGCGGCGCATTCAACCATGTCGGCGGTCAACCTCGCCGTTACCTGGCAGCGTTGGATGCCCACACCGGTGCCGCGACGGACTGGAATCCAGGGCCCAATGATTGGGTAACGGCCCTGGCGAAGAACGGGGAGACGGTGTTTGCCGGCGGCTACTTCTGGCAGATGGGGGGGCAGAGCCACAGCTACCTCGCGGCGATCGACGCCGCGAGCGGTAACGCGCTTCCCTGGCAGCTCGACACCGACGGACTCGTCAATACGCTCGCGACGGCGGGCAATGTCGTCTACGCGGGTGGAGAATTCGATCACGCCCTTGGCGGTCTGAACCGACTCAACTTGCTTTCGTTCAGCGCAGTGGACGGTTCGCTCACGGACTGGGCGCCGTCTCCGAACGGCCCGCGAGAAGATGGGTACTTCGCGAGCGTGGACGTCCTGGCCACGCGCGGCAACACCGTCTACGTGGGCGGCGACTTCACCCTCATCTCGGGCGGGCATCGTGCAAGTCTCGCGGCCGTTGATGGCACGACCGGCGCGCTGCTCGACTGGGCCCCTGAACCCGACCAATCGGTGCATGCTCTGGACGTGACGGGTGACCGATTGTACGCCGGCGGCTATTTCCAGGCGGCCTCTTTACAGAATCACCTCGCCGTGATGGGTGTGACTTATCCGGGCGCGCCCTCGATTTCTCCGACGCCGGACACGCTGCTGGCCGGGTCCTCGGCGGTCATGGCGCCAATCCGTCCAAATCCGTTTTCCTCTCACGCCACCATTCGCTACGCGCTGCCGAGCGCGATGTCGGTGAGCCTCGCGATGTACGACCTGCAGGGGCGGAGGGCGGAGAACCTGGTGGATCGACAAGTTCAGCTCGCTGGGGAGCACCAGCTGAGCATGAGCGCCACCCACCTTTCCGCTGGCTGCTACTTCCTTCGCCTGGATGCCGGCGGCGTTTCTCGAACCCAGAAGGTCGTGGTGGTGCGTTAGTCTGAGGCGAAGTCCTGCGGACGCCTTTCCGCAGCGGGCGCCGCGTTCTTGACCCTGCGCGAACCAGCGCCTTAGTCTCGTGGGGTGTGGCGTCGGCTCGAACGAGCATGACCCACGTTTTCCTCCGGAGAACGCCCGCATGGCCACGCGCAGCCCGAAGAAGAGCGTCCGCCCGCACTCACGCCGGCCGACTCCGGCTCGCAAGCCCGCCGCCAGTGGGAACGGTCGTGCCGCGGCCGGCCGGCAGGCGGCGTGGGAGGGACAGCGCGCCACGTGGGAAGCGCGTTACGCCCAGTCGAAGGAGCGGCCGGGGCTCTATCCGTTCACCATCTCCGGGCTGCCGATCAAGCCGCTCTATGCGCCCGAGGATCTCGCCGGCATGGATCTGTCGCGCGATCTCGCGCATCCCGGGGAATACCCGTTCACGCGCGGCATCCACGCCACCATGTACCGCGGCCGCATGTTCACGATGCGGCAGTTCTCGGGCTTCGGCACGGCGCGCGAGTCGAACCAGCGCTATCACTACCTGCTCGAACACGGAC
>Ga0335085_10012701_pt1 | contig 12388 bp, 10 predicted proteins | sample Lox_Sample_45_FD_206712 | JGI IMG/M metagenome (GOLD analysis project Ga0335085, IMG submission 206712) | Soil microbial communities from Loxahatchee National Wildlife Refuge, Florida, United States - Lox_Sample_4.5 | ecosystem: Environmental > Terrestrial > Soil > Wetlands | place: USA...
TGTTGAACTTCGATATTTGGTCGTCGAACGAGGCCTCGTCCTGCTCCACGGCAATGGCGACAAACCGGTCTACCAGTTGGCCCCCTGTCATCGAGCGGAGATCAGTTCGCCTCATGGCTCAAGAACTCCGTACCAAAGCTAATGCTTCTTTGCCGACGCGCAAACGTTCGTCCCAACTCCTACCCCTAAGATATTCTCGCGGCGAGAGCCCGCCGAAGTCGTCGTTCTGAGTCGCGAACCAAGCGCTTATCAACCAGTGCTTTAGCGTAGGGACGAGAACCAAATTGTCCGGTCCATCAATAAGACTCCGCGAAAATCCATCTTGAGCTGCCGGCGTCTGCTCAACGATGTGATGGATATTATATCCGACTGCGGGATTCAACGCAGCCTGCTGCAGCTCCTCTAATGTCTTTGGCGCATCCAAATAGGAATAAACCAAAGGAAGGTATTGGGAGAGCCAATCGTTACCTCGCCGCGATGTTCGAGATCACCGCCATCGACGGCGGGAAGTAGTGCTGCAGCACTTCGTCGGCGTAGACGCCGCTCTCATAGCGGCGGGCGCCAGTTCTAATTGGGGCAAAGTTTCCTTCATCTAAATCCCAAAGGCTCATGCCCGCGTCGCCAGCTTGCGGATATCGACGCGAGACAGCAATCGCCATTCGGGCTTCGTCCCGAGTTATGCCAGTCGCCTCGACTACTTCGGTACAAAAACGCCGCGATCGAGGTTCCATAACGACATGCCGGCGTCTCCAGCTTGGGGCTGAAGACGCGAATTGGCAATCGCCTCGAGTATTTTTCGTGCGGCACCAGGATCGACCGCTAACGTCAATTTTGCGGCCATCAGCCGCACTTGCATGTTGGGATGATTATAAAGAGCGACTAACGCGCGGCGTTGATCTCTAGGCCTGATCTTGAGCTCCTGTTCAACAGCGCTCATCTGCTGGAAAAGGCGACGATATCTGGCGTTGTCACCATAGGCCCCCCGCATCATTGCATCGTCTTGCTCAACGCCAATCGCGGCAAACCGCGCGACAAGCTCGTCGACGCTCATGGCTTTGAGATTCGCGGCTTTCATGGCTGGACCACGCCGTAGAAAATGAGTGCCATCTCTCCAACTCGCACTCTTTCGGCCCAGTCCTTTCCTCGCAGATAGTCCCGCGGGGAGAGGCCGCCAAAGTCAGGATTTGGACGCGAATACCATCCGCTGATTTGCCAATGTTTCAGCGTCGGAATGAGGACCAAATTTTCAGGCCCGTCGATCAGACTCCGCGGGAAATCGTCATTTTCAGCAGGCGTCTGCTCGACGATGTGGTGAACATCATATCCTGGTTGCGGGTTTAGTGCAGCCTCTTGCAACTTTTCCAAAGTCGTTGGCGGATCCAAGTAGGAATAGATCCACGGACGATATTGCCATAGCCAGTCGGCAGCCTCCAATGCCAGAAGAAATTCGCCCGCCGGTTCGCCAGCCAGCACCGCCCCAACGAGGAAATACGCGGCCGCTTTCAGGAACGTATTAATTGCCTGCCTCGACGGCGGCTGTTCAGCAGGAACGACCGGCGGCTGGCCGGGTCGCAGGCCCTGATTGCCGCCACTGCTCGATGGGCCGTTCGCGGCATATTGAGCGGCGGGTATCCAGTTATTGTCGGGCGTAGCGTCGGACTAAACCAGATCAGAAGTGACCGATGCACTTGCAACCGCACCACCATCGTCGGTCGTCCACTGCCCGCCGTCCGGCACCCGCGGCTCATCTGGATTAAAACCGGCTTTGCGCAACTCCCACAAAAATTCGCGCAAGACATTCGCCAGGAACTCGCAATCCTGGCGAATAGCGGCGAGTTCATGGCGCCGATGCAGCAGTCGCCGCTCATCTTCCGCGACGAGCGCACGAATGGCGCGCCCAATCTCCGCCCGCACTTGTGGCGCCGCCGGCACGGCGTTCAGCAGACGCGGAAGAGCCATTTGTTTCCGTCCGAGACCGGCCTCGCGGCGGGAAGAAACGTAGCGTCCAAAGAAACTACGTCACCCCGCCGCAATGTTCGAGATCACCGCCATGGACGGCGGGAAGTAGTGCTGCAGCACCTCGTCGGCGTAGACACCGCTCTCGTAACGGCGAGCGCGCGGCGGCCACTCGATCTGGTAGTAGTCCTGCCGGGTGCGGACCTGCATGACGTTGCCGATGTTCGACAGCGGGTAAGGCAAGGTGCGCGAGGTCATCAGCAGGGTGCCGGCCGGCATGTTGGGATGGACGCGGATGTCGAGCGTCTTCGGGCCCGCCATGGAGAACTTGTTGAGGTAGGTGCGCACCATGACGCCGCCGCCGAGCGCGCCCTGCTCGCTCTCAAACACAAAGCGTTGCGCGGCGTTGCTGCCGCCGGCGAGAATCTTTGCCGACAGATCGTTGGCGACTTGTGACGACACCCACATGGTGTCGGGCGACAGCCGGTAAGTGTCCCAGCGGTTTTTCAACGCTGCATCGATCTCGACGATGCCGCCGGCGCCGTCGCCGGTGAGCGTCGAGCCGCTGCCGGCGGTGCCGGTTGCCAAGTAAGCGACGTAGGCATTCGAGCCCGACTTGAACGCCTGGTAGAGCAGACCGTCGAATACCAGAACGTTGGTCGAGTTGTCGCTTGAGCCGAGCGAAGCCGCGGTCTGCGTGCCCGTGGCATTCGCGGTGATCACCAGCGAATTGATGGTGGTGATGGCGCCGAGAACTTCCGAGCCGGCCGCGCCCCAGAACCAGGCGTAGCCGAGCGCGCCGGTCACCGGCGCGACGGTCGCCGCGATCGAGCCGGTCGTTCCGGACGAGATCGAACTGCTGGCATTCGCCGACTTGCCCGCGGCGCCGCCGCCGAAAGTGTCTGACGAGCCGTCGGCGTTGCTGCGGGTGATCGCGGCCTGGATCCCGCCGCTGACACTGCCGTTGACCACGGCGTCGAGTGCGAGCGCCACGCAGATGACGCTATAGGGGCTCGCCGCAGCAGTGAGGCTGCCGCCGCTCGTTGACGGCGCCAGCGACGGCGTCGGCGTCGTGCTGAGCGCCACCGATGTATTGCCGCCAAGGATGAGAATCTCTTCGCCCAGCATGCAGGCTTCGAGGCCGACTTTGGCGCCGATTGCCTTGACGTCGTCAAAGCCCATGCCGGCATATTGCGCTTCGAAGTCGACCGAGGTTTCGATGCCGATGCCCTTGTAGGCGGCGGTGTAATCCTGGGTCGATACCGCCTGCACGCCGCCGCGATTGCCGCCGGACACGCCGATGCGCAGCCCCGTGGTGTTGACGCCGGTCACCGCGCGCCAGTTGGCCTGGATGCCGCCTTTGCCGGACACGCGCGGGATTTCGTTGCGCAGCGGCGTCAGCAGCGGATAGAGGAACTTCGCGCCCAGCTCGAGATCGTAATAAGTCAGCCCCGACGTCGCCGACGTCGATTCAGAAAACGTGCTGCTCTTGCCGAGCGGATCGCCGGGCAGCGGATTGGCGTGGGCCCTTTCGATCTCCTGAAGGAAGCCGCCGGCGCTGGCGAGCGCGGCATTATAGTCCTGCACAGTGCGCGGCATGGTCGACTTGGCAAGCACGTGTTGGAGATTGGGCTGATACATGGCGTTGGTCCCGTCTGGTTGGATGGTGGACATTTCGGCTCGCGCCCGCTCATTCCCGCGTAAGCGGGAATCCAGCAGCAGAATGCGAAGGACTGGGTCCCTGCGTTCGCGGGGACGAGCGGAGCTGATAACGAAGCGGCGTTATTCCTGGCGCGCCCGGAAACCGGGCATGGCGCGCATAGGATTGGACTGTGCTTTGCGGATGGCGAGCTCGGCGAGCGCCTCAAGCGCGCCGGGCCGATCGAGCAGCTGATCAGGCGCGGCAAACTGCGAGTCTTCACTCTTCTCGGCCACGCGCACCGAAGTCGAGCCGAGCGGCAGCGGTTGATGCTCGATTTTCCGCACCCGCGCCGCCATTTCGTCGAGGCGTGTCGTCACCGCATGCAACGCTTTGGCCAACGGACGTTCGACACGGAGCCGCAGCACCTTGGCGAATTCTTCCATCTCGCCGTCGGCAATGTTGCTGTCGGAAATGTCCTCGTCACCGGTCTCCCCGGCTTGCGACGAAAATTCCGGATCGGTGTCAACGTTCGCGCCCGGGAGGCCGACGGCGGGGCAACATCCGGGATCAAGCTCGGCCAGGAGATTGTGGATCTTTTTGATGCGCTCTTTATCGGCCTTGGAATGTCGCGCGCCGACTTTCGTCAACGGCACTCGCTCGCCCGATACACCGGCTTTGAACTTGCGCAGCTCGGTCGAACCGTCGACCTTGATCACCGCAAAAGTCGCTTCCGGCAGGCACGGATGATCGACCAGCGAAACCTCAAGCGGCTCGGCGGTGTAGCGCGTTAATGAAGGCCGATCCGGGTCTGGCCAGCGCTTGAGGTAGCGGCCGCCCTGGGAGAAGCCGGTATAGACCCCCTCCTCTACTTTCTGCCATTCAGCGTCGTCGACCACCTTGCCGCAGATTTCCACCTGCTTGGCCTCATCGTTAAACGCGATCTCAATGAGTTTTCCGGCGGCGACACGGCCGTGCATGGCGCGCAGATTGCCGAGGCTCTTGCCGTCGGTGGCGCTGGCGAACTTTTGCGACCACACCTGATAAAGCGGCTTGGTCGAGGCGTAGTCGCAGACCTCGCCGGACACGTCCGGCTTCTCCGCGGTAACCACGCCATAAACCAGGCGCTGCGCCGCATCGATCTTGGTAATCGGCACAAAGAGCTTCATGTCATCCATCGCGCACTCCTCTTTCAAGTTTTCACGGCGCATGTGCAGGCGAAGCCAGGGCATGAACGCGCCTGGCGAAAACTGCCTCGAAACTAAAGGTGGTCGCGAACACCTAGCGAAGCATCGTTCCGGCTATAACCGCTCCCATCTGGACCTCGAGTGAGGTAAAATGGGGCATGTCAGTTGGATTCGCTCCGCGCCTCGACATTCTGCCGCCCGCGCAGCGACGCCTTTGGGCGGAACTTGTCCAGACCCCAAGTCATTTCACACTGTATGGCGGCACGGCGATTGCGTTGCGGCTCGGACACCGCCAATCGGCCGATTTCGATTTCTTTTCGCCGAATCTTTTTGAGCCGCATATGCTTATGGAAACGATCTCCTACCTGAAAGGCGCGCAGGTCCTCAGATCAGCAGCGAATGACTTGACAGTGAGTGTCGACCGCGACGGTCCGGTTCAGCTCTCTTTCTTCGGCAACTTCGATCTCGGGCAAGTCGCTGCCGCCGAGCCGGTACAGGGACCACAATTCAACGTTGCCGCCCTGCTCGACGTCGCCGGCATGAAGGCCGCCGTGGTCACCCAGCGCGCAGAACCCAAGGACTACCTCGACATTCACGCACTACTGACAAAGGCCAAGATATCCTTAGCGACAATGCTTGCCGCAGCGGTGATAATCTATGGCGCCGAGTTCAATCCTTTGCTTGCACTCAAAGCCATCGCTTATCACGCCGAGCCGGCTCTCGCGGATCTTCCACCGGATGTACGGCGCGACCTTGTTGCAGCCGTACAGGCTACCGATCCGCAAAATCTCCCGGCGCTTGATGCCGTCGCAAGGAGGGGTGCCAAGCCGTGAAATTGCTCCCTTGCAATCCCGACTTGTTGGCGGTGGCACGGCGCGTCGTTTGGTTCGAACCTCCCGAGCGTACTCTGGCCGATCCGGTTCGCTTTCTCGCCTATCTGATGACTTACGGCGTAGTGAAAGACCTTGCCGTGGTGCGGCGCTATCTCGATCTCGACGATTTTCGGGAGGCGCTGGAGCGCGCACCGCCGGGGATTATCGATGAACGTTCCTGGGCCTACTGGAATGCCATGACCGGGCGCTACCCGGCTCCGCCGATGCCGCGCCGCGTAATCCCCGTCTAAGACCGCGCGGCACGCCGATCAGCGCGTCGAGGATCGAGCCGTTGGCGAAACAGTCGTGCCGCCAGAGCTGGTACCGTGGCGTCCCGCAAACTAAAGGAATTTGGCGTCGTCACGATTTTGTCCCGCATATACGGTATTCACCTAGGCTCGTATGCGAGTTGCTATTCCCGAAAAGCTTTCGCTCAAAATCATCCCCGCTCGTCTGCGCTGACTGGTTGTCGGCGGTGGCGCGGTTCATCAGCTTCACCGCCCATTGCGATGGCCAAATTCCTTCAGCGGTGCACGATCTTTTCGGAAAACCGGTTGCCACTTTTCCAGATCACAAGCGAAAGGCAAAACAGATAATGCGCGCCCGCGAAGTCAGTCTAGCCCAATGGTTACATTATCGGGCTCTACCGGATGATTTAGCCATATTCGAATTCGTGTAGTCGCATACGGCACATTTTGCTCTAGAACCTTCTTGCCGGGAACGATGTCTACGCTGACGACTCTGCTCGGAGTCTCCAATTTGCCGTCGAACGCCGGACTACCCTGAAGGCCGACATGTTCCGACCAACCCATATCGATCCGAGTCTCGCCGTCGACGTCCGAAGTGCAGCCGACGGCAATGCAAGCAGGCGTAGACCAAATACTGGAGCCTCGTTCAATTTTGGGGGTATCCCTCGTTTCAGAGCCGGTAATGAAAAAAAATGGCGTTCGGCACACGGAGACTTATTGACTTCGAGTCCATTATTGCCCTCCGCCATTGCCGGTGATCCACCCGCCCTGACGCCGACTACAGGTCAGGCATTGCGGATACAGCCGTTGGGCTCCGCCAATTGAATTGAGTGCACTGGGCGGTTGGTTATCCGGGACAAAATTTTCGCTGCTCGTTTCCGGATCTTGTGTACCACAAGTGTGGCATCCAGTCTCCGACCCTATCTCATTAATTTGGGCGCGCTCTTGAGCCGTAAAGTCGCGATCCGGTCCGCGCGCGGGTATGGATTCCGCAGCGAAAGGACCAGGCCCAATGCCAAAGGACGCTAGTTCGGATAACCGATTCTGCGCTTCTTGCGTCTGGGCTTCGAGATTGGTCATTTGCCCTTCGACGGTTTCATATAGGCCGGGAGTGGGCTTCCAATTTATATCGAGAGCTTGCACCTGAGAGATCATGTCCTGCCAGCGAGATTCGGCGATTGCTAACCTTGCTTCCTGCGCAGGTGTTGCTTCAAGCGATTGTCTGACACGGTTTTCACCTTCGCCTTCCTCAATGCCGCCCGCGTATTGGGCGCCCGGTATCGAAGCGTTGCCAGGTATTGCGCCTGAGATGATACGTGGGTCGGTCGATGATCCGCTTCCGCCATCACTCGTCCACTGTCCGCCGTCTGGGCTGCCCGCCGGCACGCGCGGTTGGTCGGGATCGTAATCTTTAGCAAAAGTCCGCTTCGCGACCACTGGTGTCGGTTGAACGTTGGCGCCTGCAGCGCTTGCGCCTTCGCCGGGCACATTCGCCTCGATCGGCACGTAGCCGGCGGCGGTAAGGACCATCGGACGATCGGCGGCGGCGTTGGCGTAAGGGTCGAGCCCGAGACGATCGCGCATTTCGTTGAGCGTGACGGCGCCGAGTTTTACGCGGCCTTCCAGCTTGGCCTCCAGATCAGCAGGGTCGGCATCCTCGTCGAGCCAATGCAGTTCAAGATCGGGCGACGAAAACTCGTCGGCGATGATCTCGTCGACCAGGTCCTTCACCCACTCCTTGGTCGGCTCAAGACCTTCCTCTTCGCTCTGCGCCGATTGATTGTCGGCGGTGGCGCGATTCATCAGCTTGACCGCCCATTGCGGCGGCACCGAAAAGGCAAAGCAGATGATGCGGGCGAGCCATTCGTCGAAATCGTCCTTGTGCTGCGGCTCCTTGGTCTGCACCACCTTGGCCGCGGTATCGCCGGGCACGAATTTGGCGCGGCGGCGCTTGGCGAGGTCGCCTGAGAATTCGGTGTCCCAGTAATCCTGGAATTGTTTGATCTGCTCAGGCGTCCAGTTGGTCGGCACGCCGATCAGCGCGTCGGGGATCGAACCTTCGGTGTAATAGTCGAGCTGCCAGAGCTGGCGGCGCAGCGCGATGTTGACTGTCATCAGCACCTGCTGCACCGGCGAATAGCCGTAGACCTTGTGGGCCCGCACATTGCGCGGCCGGTAGATGATGTCGCGGGCCGAATAATTGACGGCCGGCAGGCCTTTGAGCACCTGCTGATAGGCCGGCGGATAGACTGTGAGCCCGTCGGCGTCGCGATAAGGCAGCGGCGTGCGGCCCCAATCGTCGATCACCCGCTTGATGGTGGCGCCGTCGAGCTGATGCAGCGCAAACAATTGTCCGCTGCGGGTGCGCTGGCAGAATAACGACGCCGCATCGATGACGAACATGTCTTCGAGCAACGCGCGCAGCCAGGTCTTCCAGCGCGTCACGCCGTCAGGCTTGTGAAAGAAATGCTCGACCGCGATGATGCGGACCTGGGTGTCGGCATCAATCACCGTAGCCGAACGCCCCCACCCTTCCCTCCCCCGCGAGCGGGGGAGGGTCAGGGACGGGGTACGCAGCCGGATGCGCCAGCGCTGGCGCTCCATCTGGTCCTTGCGGGTCTCAATGACGAGACGAATAAGATCGTAGGCGTCGGCGAACGCCCGCAGCTCGTGAAAGCCGATCGGCTCGTAAGCGCGCGGCCGGGTAGTGATGTTGTAGCCGGGCGGAAAATCGAAGCGGCGGCCGGCGACATCCGGCGGTGCGATGGGATTAAGCGGATTGAGCGGGCCGAACCAGTCGGCGCCGGTGCCGCGCGCAATCCCGTTGCTCGATGTGGCCTTGCTTGCGCCATAAGAAACCTGGATCTGATATGGCGACCGCGGCAACGTCGGCCGGCCGACATCATTTAGCTGCTCGCTCATCAGAATCCCGCGTTGTTTGATCGACAGCCGATGCATCGCGCTGTGACAAAGCTGGGTCGGGATCCCCGTAGCGCGACCGCAAAGGGATCCCGACCCGAATGACCCGCGTCCCTTTCACACGTCCCCGCTGTGCCGGAAGCAACGCAGTTCCGCCGGGGTGGGACGACGGACTGCGCGGAGCATCACAGCGGGACGAGAAAGGTGCGCGGGTCAGGCCCGCAAAAAGCGGGCCACGGCATGCGCGCGCAATGGTGCGCCGCATAGGCGTGTGCCGAGACTAAATTCTTGGGCGTCTTCCGCGACGTCCGCTGCAACGCTAGCGACCGCGTTGCACTTTCTTACGGGCCAGTGCCGGCGACGATGGACGGCAAAAGGCTCGCCGGTATCTGAATCGACGGCCACACCATGATCCTGGCGACCGAACCATCAAATTGGTGGTTGGCGTTCGCGCCCCACCCGAAGTCGACACGTGAAGCGGCGAAGGTGCCGACGCCAGCATAGGTCTGTACACCCGACGGCTCGCCGCTCCAGTCCGCGCTCTGCGCACCGGGATCAATGGCATAGATCGCCTTACCGAACGCTCCGGCACTCCAAATACCGGTGACGTTTGGTACGTTTTCCGCGGTCGTGGCGATCGTCATCCCGACCCCGACCTGGCCGCTGCCGGACCCGCGGTCGAGATCCCATCGGCTGTTATTGTCGCCTTCATCGATCTGCAGCGGAGTCTGCGTTGTGCCGTAGCTGACCGGATCGTTCGGCGTACCCGACGCGTAAGCCGTGAAAGCCCGACCGAATGGTAATGGATTGATCAGCGTGCCGACATCGGCCGGACGGCTGACCGCTCCATTGCTGGTAACGATCGGCGATGACGGCGCGGAGCGCGGCTCCACCTGCGGCCAACCTATCGTGATGTTGCAGTTGACCGCGCCGGCATTGAAGTATGCGTTGACATACGGCAGCGAGAGCGTCGTATTGCTCCCGCTCACGGTGCCGCTCTGACTGAACCGTGCGATCGCACTCGCCAGATTGGATTGGAGGTTACCGCTGGCGATATTGCCGCTGACGTTGTAGGTCGCCAGCAAGTAGAACTGGTTTAGCGACGCGCATCCGCTTGCGCCAAGCCATGCGCTGATCGTGTACTGCTGTCCGCTGGAGACTGCGACCGTGGTCGCGCTCGGCCCCATGTAGATGTAGGTCGAGGCGCCACCGGAACCGACAGTTCCCGCGATGTTGAAGGTGACAGTCTGAACGCCGCCAATAGTCCGGACCGATGCGACACTGACGGTCACGCCCGACGAGGGCGCGTTCGTCCATCCCGTCGGCATCGTTCCCGGAGTTCCGGCGGCTGCGCCCGATGCGCTGCTGTTCGGGACGTAATTCTCGCTCGCAACCTCGCTCAGACAGCCGATATTGTTCTCGCGCAGCGCGCCGCCGCCGACGCCTGATACGCTCGTCGCCGTCAGGCTCCAATTTCCGGAATTGTCGACTGCGTAGGCAACGAGTGCGCGCGCCGTGTTAATGAAATTTACCGGGTCGCCCCAGAGACCGTTCTGATAGGCTTGCCGCGTCGTGCAGTTGATGTCCGCTGACGGCAGCGGCAGGCCCGCGATTGCAACGCCGTTGACGTTGCCGACGAACGGCGGCGGCTGGAGCAACGAGAGTGGTGTACCCGGCTGCCACGCCAGCGCGGACGGCGCCGCGGCAGGGAGCGCCAGAAGAGCGGTGACGATTGCGCGCAACATCATCAGTTCACGCCCACACTGTGCAGATTGATGTTGAGGACTTCGCCGCTCGCCGGCACGTAGGCGTTCGTCACCTCGACCATGCCGTAGAGCGTCGTCGAACCGGAGGCGCAGCGCGCCGGCAAGTTGGCGGCCAATGACATGCCGCTGTTTGCCGCGCCGGACGCCTGCTGGCTGCCAAGCGTGAACGCGATGCCATTGAACGATCCGGTCTGATTCCCGAAGTCCGACGACGCGATCTGAAAGGTGGCGTTATCGGCGATGACCGTACCCGGCGTCGCATTGAAGATGTAAAGCACTCCGGCAAGTTTCACCGATGGGTTATTGCTGGACCAGATGTCGATGCCCGAGATCACGATCTCGCCGCCATTGGCGCGGCACGCATTGGCGAACGTAAAGACAGAAGAGCACGAGCTGGTCGCATGGCACCAGCCGGTGTTCGCCGTGTAGGTCGTGGTGTTGGCCGGCCGCGTGATGCTCGAGGTCGGCAGTGTCGATGGCGCATAGGATGATATTTGCGATGGATTGGCGCATTGGCCGTTCGACACCGGCACGGCCTGGCCGGCGGTATTGAGGCATTTTTCGACGACAGAGGGAATCGCGACTTTCGAGTTTTTAGAGTCCGGATATGTCTCCTGCGCGAGCGCACTTGGCGAAGCCGCCAGAACAAGAAACGCGATCGCCACAATCGGGAAACTCTTCATCGTATTTCCTCTCGCACTTGCTGATTGACCGAGCGCTGTGCGCAAAACGACTGCCCGGCCGGTATCCTGCCGGACGTTATGACGATTCTTCGGCAGCCGCATCTCGGGCATCGAGACGCTCGAAGCCATGAGCGAGCAGCGGTCCCGCATCATCGTCCGTCACTTCGACGACGCCGACGGCATCGACGAGATAAGACCGCCCTGACGACCCGTGGATGGTTGAAACGCCATCAGGCGCCCGCAACTTGACCGTCTTCGCCGGAATCGTCGTCACTGACCGGCGATCTGCCTTGGTCGCCGCCGCTTCCTGACGATAGTATTCGAAAACTCCCCAGCCCTCGGCTTGCCCCAACATCAGATCCGTCAGCGCCCAGACCAGCGCGTCAGCGCGGTCGGGGCTGCCTTCACCGCGATAGCCTTGCGTCGTGAACGCACACAACTGATCTTCCAGCACTGCAAATCGCCCGACGTGATGCACGATGCCGCGTTCATACAGCGTCGAGACCGGCTCGGCGCGTTGGGCCTTTCCGCGCGACGCCGAAATCACACGCACCGGCGCATGAGGATCGGCGGCGCGGATGACGAAGCGCACCATTTCGCCGCCGAAGTTTTCCTCGGCGATGATCTGATCCGCCCGAAACTCATGATAGGCCCGCACGGCGACGCGCCCCCACACGGCCGGCGCATCGCGCAGCGAGCGATCCGCCAAAACGTAGGCATGACCGTCGTCGCCTCTTGCCGCAACAACGATACCGATTTCGTCGGCAGCTTCATCGTCACGGCTGGCGGCACCGGAAGGATCAACCGCCACAACGATGTGCACGCAGCGTCCCAGCGCGAAATCGGCGACCCGCCCGCGAGCAATGGCCTCGTAGCTGAACAAAGCGCCGTCGAGATTATCGATATAGACGCCTTCGAAGAAGCGCTTGCGGTGGCGCTCGGGCAAATTCTCCAGGCTTTTAAGGTATGCCTCGGTAAGATTGGCGGCGTTATCGCCCGGATTGAGGAACATCCTGGCGTAATCCTCCGGGTTGGCGAGCGGCTGCCGCGACATCGGATCGCGCTTCTCGCCGAACAGCAAATTGGTCCAGTGGCCCTTGTTGGTCGGATTGAGGTCG
>Ga0335085_10012702_pt1 | contig 12387 bp, 10 predicted proteins | sample Lox_Sample_45_FD_206712 | JGI IMG/M metagenome (GOLD analysis project Ga0335085, IMG submission 206712) | Soil microbial communities from Loxahatchee National Wildlife Refuge, Florida, United States - Lox_Sample_4.5 | ecosystem: Environmental > Terrestrial > Soil > Wetlands | place: USA...
CCTGTCCTGTGAGTGGTTACTGAACATCTCCACTCTGGCACGTCGATGCCGTACGGACGGGGGATCCTTCTTCTGCCCTTCCATCTCGCCCTCCTGCCAAAGGACGGGCGGCGTTCATCTCATCTCCGTCTCATCGCCTGGCGTGCGCGATAGCCTACACGCTCCGGCGGGCCGTTTGCCACGGCCTGGACGTGGCCGCTAGCGCTGACCGACCCAGCTCGGGTTCTCGCAGACTCTCACCCGGCCCGACAGCTCCTCGTCGCTCCACGGCCCCTCGAGATCGACATTCGCCTGCCGGATCACCGCCGCCAACGCAAGTGAGTCGATAGTGGGAATTCGCGGCAGCAGGTAGACCTGCAGCCGCTGCAGCGTGGCCTCGAGCTTCGCCAGCTGCTGAAGGAGCTCGGCGCTCGTGTCGGTCCACTGCGCCCGCGACTCCGGCTCGGCGTTACCGGCTGCCTCGCTCGCGGCGGAGATCAGATGCTGCTGCAGCTTTATCTCGGCCCGCAGGACCTCGACGCAGTAGACGGAGTGCGCTTCAGCCTCGCTCGGCGCCCGCAGCTGTGCCGTCGCTCGGCCGGGGAAGGCGGCGAGGCCAGCCACGAGCACGACGCCCCAAGCGACGCACCACCTGTCCTTGGACCGCACGGCGCACCCCTGCGTCTCAGACTTCCAGCCTATCTCCCGGGCGTCCCACCAGAGTATAGAGCGCCGGCATCAGAAAGCGCCGAGCACCGTGATCAGGGGGAACTTCAGATTGCTGTAGAGCGCGAACAGCAGGGCTGGCTGGGCGGGCAGGCTCATATCAAGCAGTCAGGAAAGTCCGTGCGCCTGCCTAAAGCGCTGGCGCAGCGAACGTGTCGCAACTCTCGAGGCTCGCCGACTCGAAGCCGCGTTTGAACCAGGCGACCCGCTGAGCACTCGTGCCGTGGGTGAAGGAATCGGGTACCACGACGCCGGTCGAGCGGCGCTGCAGCGTATCGTCGCCGATCTGCGCTGCCGCGTTGAGCGCGGTCTCGATGTCGCCGGGTTCCAGGCGCCAGCCGTGCTCGTGCTGCGAGAGGCTGGCCCACGCCCCGGCATAGCAGTCCGCCTGCAGTTCGAGCCGCACGCTCTGTCCGTTGGCGCCACGGTCCGCATCGCCGCGCCCGACGGTGCCGAGCAGGTTCTGCACGTGATGCCCGACCTCGTGCGCGACCACGTAGGCATGAGCGAACTGTCCGGGGGCACCGAGCCGGTGCGTCATGAGATCGAAGAAGCCGAGGTCGAGGTACACCTTGCGATCGTTCGGACAGTAGAAAGGTCCGGCCGCCGCCTGACCGAGGCCACAGGCGGTGCCGATGGAGCCGCGATACAGAACGAGCCTCGGTTGCTGGTACTGGCGCCCCGTCTGCTCGAAGGCGTGTCCCCAGACGACCTCGGTGCTGCGCAGGATCTGCGCTACGAATCTTGCCTGCGGGTCATCGGCGGGCGGCGCTTCTGCCTGCGTGCCCGCTGTCTGGGTGTCGTCGCCCGCACCGCTCAGGAGGCCGAGCATGCGTATCGGATTGATGCCGAGCAGCCAGCCGCCGATCAGGAGGACAACGAGCGTTCCGATTCCGATTCCATGGACCGGGCGGAACCCGCCCGCGCCACGCAGGTCCTCGACATTCTCACTCTCTTGCTGGTCGTCCATTCTCATGGTGCATCCTCCCGGGTGACCCATCCCACCTGGGCGCTGGTTATTCATTGTACGGGCGAGGACTCCCGGGCAGTACGCTTCTTGCCCTCGGCGCGTCGCGCCGATTGAGCTGGGCACGGCAGAGCCGATTTCTCAACGCGCATCAGGTGTTTAGGTGGCTTTGGCGCAGGAGCGAAAATCCTGCCGTGGAAACGCCGGAGGTCAACCGCTACAGTTGCGCGCAGCGTCAGCTCGAGCCACCAGAGGGCATCATCATGCATCGAATCACTGCGCTGCTCGTCGTGCTTGCTTGCGGGCTGCCTGCGGTTCCGGCGGGAGCCGCGGAAGAGTCGGGCCTTTACAGTTCGCCTGCGATCGAGGGCTACGGGAAGATCCACCCTCTGCCCAAGGGTGCCTATCAGCCCGACCCCAAGGAGACCTACCGCGTGGTGTTTGCGATGAAGGCCGGGTCGAACGCGCCCGCGGACGTCAATCCGGCCATCGAGCGTGTCGCGCGTGCGGTGAATCTCTATGTGTCCGCCGGTGTGCCGCTGAGTCACCTCAAGTTCGTCGCCGTCGCCTACGGGCAGGCCACCTCGGTCGCTCTCGACGATGCTCACTACAAGGCCGCCTTCGGTGTCGACAATCCCAATCTCCCGGTGATCGCCAAGCTGCGCAAGGCGGGGGTTGACGTTGCGGTGTGTGGCCAGGCAGTACTCGAGCTGAAATACCAGTACGAATGGATCGATCCGTCCATCACCCTTGCCCAAGCCGCGATTACCACCGTCACCACGCTCGAGCACCAGGGCTACAGTCTCATGCCGCTTTTCTGAAGCCCCCGACACGGAGCAGTCGCTTGGGGAGTCACGCTGCCGCCGGGCTGCTGGCCCTGAGCGCACTCGCGGCGCTCGCGGCCGGTGCCGGGCCCGCGCCGCCGGCGAGCGAGGCCCGGCAAGTCGAGTCCGACTGCCCGGGGCGCTGGGACGAGGAGAACTTTCCTCCATGGCAGCACGGCGCCAACAACGACGCGCTCGACCGGGGTCTCGAGTTCACGGTGCCCGATGCGGACGTGCTCGCCGACTTTCATGGCGATCCCGCCAATCCGCTCCTCGTCCTGTACGTCGGCGGCAATTATTTCTTCGCCATGGCGCCGCTCGTTCAGCTGTTCGAGACACGCCATCCTCAGTATCGCGGCCGACTCTACTGGGAGACGATTCCACCCGGCCTGCTGGTGCGCCAGATCGAGGCCGGCGGCCGGGTGACCGTCGGCAACATGACCTGGACAGCCAAGCCCGACGTCTATCTCGCCGGGCTCGAGGCCGTGAAGACCCAGATCGCTGCCGGCCTGCTCGAAGGTCCCGCGGTGCCGTACGTGACCAACACGCTCACCATCATGGTGCCGAGAAACAATCCGGCGCATGTTGCCGCGCTCACCGATCTCGGCAGGGCCGCCATCCGTCTCGCGATGCCGGATCCCGAGTTCGAGGGCGTGGCGCGCCAGATCCACGCGGCGCTCGAACAGGCGGGTGGCGCGGCGCTGGCGCAGGCCGTCTACGGCACCAAAGTGCGTGACGGCACGACGCGGCTGACGCGCATCCATCACCGGCAGACCCCACTTTGGCTCCTGCAGTGCCGCGTTGATGCGGGCGTGACCTGGAAATCCGAAGCGCTGTTTCAGGAGGAGACAGGCCACGCGATCGGCCACGTCGACATCCCCGACTCCCAGAACGCCACCGGGGTGTACGCGGCGGCAACGGTGCGCGGCGCGGCCCACGTACGGGCTGCGAAGGAGTGGCTCGATTTCATCCGATCGCCGCAAGCACTGGCGGTCTTTGAGCGCTATGGATTCAAGCCGTACGTTGCGGAAACTCACTGACACGGCAGCGAGCGCGGCGCTGCTCGCGCTCGTTGCGGCGCTCCTGCCGGTGCCCAACGCGCACGCCGCCGCAGTGGGGGATCCCCGGCCAGCCGCGCCGACTGCCGCGAGCTCCTGCGGGGCGTGTCACGGGAGCCGGGGCGAGGGCAATGCCGCAGGCGGCCTGCCGCGGCTCCAGGGACTGCCCGCCGCCTACCAGATCCGGCAGCTCGAGGCGTACGCCGACGGAACGCGGCAGAGCGCGGTCATGGCACCGCTCGCCCGGGCGCTCGGCGCGCGCGAGCGCGCCGAGCTGTCGAATTACTACGCCGATCTCGAGGCGCCTGCCCATCCATCGGGGTCCGTCGCCACGGCACATGATGACCGGCTCGCACTTCACGGCCGCTGGTCGCAGGAGATTCCGGCGTGCGTTCAGTGCCACGGTCGCAACGGCGTCGGCATCGGTGCCGCTTTTCCCCCGCTCGCCGCCCAGCCCGCCGCATACCTCACCGCTCAGCTGCGGGCGTGGCAGCAGGGCACACGCCGGGGAGAGCCGCTCGGTCTGATGCAGAGGATTGCCGGCACACTGTCGGACGCGGACGTGACTGCGGTAGCCGATTACTTCAGCGCCATCGCTGCGGACGGTACGCCGCCGGCCCGGGCACCGGCGGCCGCCACCGCGCGCGAGAAGGCTCCGCTGGATGCGAGCCGGACCGATTCAGGCGGGCGCGCGGGCGGGCAGGGCGTCTTCACGCCGGCGGATGTCCCGATCCCCGATGACGGCTTCGGCCAGGTCGTGCGACTCGGACGCGACATCTTCGACGACCCCGGCCGTTTCGCGGGCCGCTTCGTCGGTAATGACTTGCGCTGCACCAGCTGTCATCTCGATGAGGGGCGCCGGGTCGGCTCGGCGCCGATGTGGGCGGCGTACGTGTCCTACCCGGCGTTTCGCGCCAAGAATGGCCACGTGAACACCTATGCCGAGCGGCTGCAGGGCTGCTTCGCCTACAGCATGAACGGCCGGGCTCCGCCGCTCGGTGACCCGGTGCTGGTCGCACTCGAGAGCTACTCCTACTGGATGGCGCGCGGCGCGCCGCTCGACCCGAACATCGCCGGGCGCGGCTACCCGAAGGTGCCGAAGCCTGCGCTGGCTCCCGATCGGGCGCGGGGCGCGGCCGTCTTCGAGGCGAAATGCGCGCTGTGCCACGGCACGCGCGGCGAGGGCCGCAGCGCCAACGACGGCAGCCCCGGGTTTCCTGCGCTGTGGGGCGCGGGCTCCTATAACTGGGGCGCCGGAATGGTCAACGTGACGAACGCCGCCGGGTTCATCAAGGGCAACATGCCCTTCAGTCTCGGCAACTCGCTCACGGACCAGGAGGCGTGGGACGTCGCGCTGTTTGTGGATAGTCATGAGCGCCCGCAGGATCCGCGCTACACCGGCTCGGTGGAGACGACGCGCGCCCGCTTCCACGACGGCGACAACTCTCTCTACGGTCAGCGGGTGGACGGCTACCTGCTCGGCAGCAAATCCGTGCCGCCGGGGCGTCGTCCGAGGCAACCCGCTGCAACTGCCGGGGGCGGCTAGGTCTCTTGCAACACCTCATCGGCGCCGCAGCCGGCCTGATCGTCGGCTTCTCGCTCGGCCTGATCGGTGGTGGCGGATCCATCCTGGCGGTTCCGCTCATCGTCTATGCCGTCGGCGTGAGCGACCCCCATGTCGCGATTGGCACGAGCGCGCTCGCCGTCGCTGCCAACGCCATCGCGAGCCTCGTGAGCCACGCTCACGTCGGTACAGTACGCTGGAGGATCGCGGCAATATTCGCCGTGGCCGGGGCAATCGGTGCCTGGGCCGGCTCGCTCGCCGGCAAGGCACTCGCGGGTCCCCGGCTCCTCGCCTGCTTCGCCGCTCTGATGCTCGTGGTCGGCGTCATGATGCTGCGCAGAGCGCCGCTGCACGGCGATGTGGCAAGGCAGCCGGATCGCGTCAGCACGCTGAAACTCGCCGCGGTTGGTGCACTCACCGGGACGGTGAGCGGGTTCTTCGGCATCGGCGGCGGCTTCCTGATCGTACCCGGGCTCATGTATGCCGCGCATCTGCCGATTCTCGAGGCGGTCGGCTCGGCACTCGTCGCCGTGGCCGCCTTCGGCCTCACCACCGCTGTGAGTTACGCGCGCTCGGGTTGGATCGACTGGCCGCTGGCGGCGGCGTTCATCGGTGGCGGGACTCTGGGCAGTGTGGTCGGTACGCGCCTCGCGCGGCGCCTGTCGGCGATGCAGGGAGTGCTGCATCGGGTGTACGCCGCGATGGTCTTTCTGGTCGCTCTCTACATGATCTACCGCAGCGCGCTGTGACCGCCGGACCCTGGTCGGCAAACAGGGGCATTGCGGCGGTTCGTCAGGTCTCGGGCTCGCTGCCACCCATGGCGGGCAAGTCGAGCTGCCCCTTCGTCTGGAAGTGCACGCTTTCGAAGGCCGGGCCGCTGAGCTTGCCCCTCATCTCGTAGCTGATCGGGCCCACCGGGCCGGAGCCGCCCTGCATCATCGAGAAGGCCTCGCTCAGCAAGCGAAACGCCGAGGCCGTGACCGGCACCGGGATGACCGCCTCGCCGAAGCGCGGCACGCTGCCGCTGGCATCGCTCACACCGGTGGCGAAGGTCTTGCCCTGCACGATCATCTCGACGGCGACACCGTTGTAATCGATCGGCGCATCGTTTGGATTCTGCACCCGCAGTTTCACCAGCATGCGCAGCTCCATGCCCTGGCCCTCGAGCGGCTCGATGCCGGCGACCGTTACCTGAAGTGGATCGCGGCCCTGAAGGGTCGCACAGCCCTCGAGCGCGAGCGGCCCGCACGAGAGCAGCATGACTGCGATCAGACGTGGGATGGTCATTGAGCACTCCCGTGGCGCGACTTCGCCTTCCCGGTTGCAAGGGTATGTTCGCGGGCAGTCGCCGCAATCCAGCGACTGACCTGCTCGTGCAGAATCGAGAGCGGCATGGGGCCATCGTCGAGAACCGCGTCATGAAAGGCGCGGATATCGAAAGCGGAGCCGAGCGCCTGCTCGGCCCGATGGCGCTCGGCGAGAAACTGCAGCTCGCCGATCTTGTAGGCGAGCGCCTGAGCCGGCCAGGCGATATAGCGCTGCGTCTCGCGTACCACTGAGGTCTCGGGAAGGGCGGTGTTGTCCCGCAGGCAACTCTCCGCCTGCTCACGCGTCCAGCCCTTCCAGTGGACACCTACGTCCATCTCGAGGCGGCACGCCCGCCACATGTCGAACGACAGTCGGCCGAAGCGCTCATAGGCGTTGCGATACACGCCCATCTCCTCGCCGAGCTGCTCGGCATACAGCGCCCAGCCCTCTACGAACGCCGTGGGCTCGTCCTTGCGGCGGAACGCCGGCAGATCGGTCCGCTCCTGGGCGAGTGCAATCTGCAGATGGTGACCCGGTACGCCCTCGTGGAGAATCCAGGCGGGCAGGCCGAACAGCGGGCTCTGATATCCGTGGGCGCCGACCACTACGGTTCCGGGTGCGCCGCGCTCCGGATCCCCGAGGTCGTAACCACTCGATGAGGCCTCGAGCTCGGGCGGCTTGACGCGGATCGTCCAGGTGAGGCGTGGCAGCCGGCCGAACCAGGCGGGCAGCAGGCCGTCGATGCGCTTGCCGATCTCGCTGCCCTTCTCGAGGTAGGTCTCGAGGTCGGGCGCATAAAAGCGCCTGTCGGTGCGCAGCATCGCGATGAACTGTGGCAGGGTGCCGGCGAAATCGGCGGCCCGCATCGCGCTCTCCATGGCGTCGTGGATCCGGGCCACCTCCCGCTCGCCGACCGCGAACACCTCCTCCGGCGTCATGTCCGTGGTGGTCGAACGCCGCACCAGAAACGTGTACCAGGCGCGTCCGTCCGGGAGGCTCGAGGCGCCGAGCTGCGCGCGCGCGTGAGGCAGATACTCCTCCTCGAAGAAGGCAACCAGTTTGTGCTGGGCCGGCTTGACGGCCTGCTCCACCGCGGCGACTGCGTCGGCCCGCAGCGCGGCTTGGGCGTCCGCTGGAATGGTCGCGGGCAGGTGCTGCAGCGGACCCAGGAGCGGACTCGCTGCGGCAGGTTGATCCGCGGCGAGCTCGAGGATGGCGAGCACCGAGCTCGCGGTGGGCTGCGGCTGGACAAATCCACTGGCGATGCCGCGCTTCAGGTTATCGATCTCCCGATCGAAGTAGACGGGCAGAGCCCGCAGCCGGGCTATCCAGGCGAGCGCGTCGGCTTCGGTGCGGATGACGGTGGTCTCGGCCGCGTAGTTGGCGGTATTGAAGAAGCCATCGCCGTTGTCGAACGGAATGCGCGCCTCATCGAAGCGTGCGGCCTCGATACGCATCCGCAGCCGCCACTCCAGCAGGCGGCGGGTCAGGGCGTCCTCGCTCCCCGCCGGCGCCGGCGGCAGAGCCATGAGTCGAGCCTCGAGTGCCTCGAGGGCTGCGGTGCGGCGCGCTTCCGCGGCGCGGCTCACGTCGGGCCAGCCGGGGCCGTCCCTGGGGTCGGTTTGGCGCTCGATGGCGGACTCTGCGGCAATGATTTTCTCGAGGGCCACCTCATGGGCGGCCGCCGCGGCGTTCAGCAGCGGCAGGAGGCCGAGAAGACACGAGATCTTGAGTACTTCCGCGGAACGCATGCCCGGTGCTCGCAGCTGCGGTCCGGGATCTTAGTCGCGGAGCGCCTCCGTAGCGATACCGGGGCCGGTGTGGTGGTGTCCGGGGGGTCTGGAGGCTTCGCCAGGGGCGCGGCGATTCCGCCCCGGCCACCACACGAGGAATGACCGGTTGATAGGCGCATTACCATCCGCCAGCTCCCAACATGAGCGGCGCACCCGTCACGGCGGCCGGATGGTGAAATCGAAGGAGGAAGTGGAGGATACCGGCTGCGCCGAGCATGAGCCCGTTGTCACCGAAGGCAGGCTCTCCGGGTAGGTAGTACCACGGCTGACGCGAGCCTTTGCGAAACAGCGCCACCAGCACAGCGGCGATGTCGGCGGCGCGTTCAAGCCAACATTCCTCCCTCAGTACGCGGTACGCCGTGAGATGAATCTCGCCGATGCCCGCGAGCCCATGGCACTGACTGAGGCTGTCGCTGCGCAGCTTGCGCGGCGCAGCGCCGAGCGCGCCTCGCAGGTGCTCCTCCGCAACAGCGGCGGTGCCCCGGGCGTGTGCGACGCACAGCCAGCCGAGCGCAATGCCGGGTGCCCCGTGACACCACGCACCCATGGGCGCCGGCCGGGAGTCGCTTTGCGGCCATTGCCACCTGCCGGATCGGCGCCGGGCGCGACTGACCAACCAGGCTTCGGCGCGTCGCCAGGCGGACTCCGCCTCGTCGTCGTCCGTCAGAGCCGCATAGCTGCCGAGGAAGCCCATCATGCCGGCGGCTCCGTGCGCAAAGCCGGTGAAGCGCTCACCGCTCGCACCGGGGGCGCCCGGCGGCAGGGTCCAGGCGCCGTCCGGATCCTGCGTGCGCACCAGGTAGGCCGCGCACGCCGCGGCCCCCGCTGCAAGCTGCGACACACCGAGACGTTTGGCACAGTCGAGCGCCGCAAACCCCTGGCCTGCAGCGCCGTGCGTGACGTCCGGCCAGTCGAGCTGCCCGGGGAGCGCGCCGGCTATCGGGGTGCACAGCTCGTCGCTCGAGGAGACACACCCGGCTTGCACCGCCGCGGCGACCGCGAGCGCGCGGCCGGCGCGTCCGTGTACGAGGCCGGGCAGGTCGGGCACCACTTCGGTGCGCGCCAGCAAGGCGCGCGCGGCTCGCTCGGCGAGGGTCGCCTCGAGCTGCGCCACCCGGGCGCCATGTGCGGCAGCGAGCACGTAGAGCAGTCCGGCCAGGCCACTGTGCAGGTCGAGCGCGTCGGCTTCGCATGCCCTGGACCGGGCGGGCAGCCGCTCGAGCCGCGAGCGGAGTTCCGCCGTCAACAGCTCCAGGCCTTCGGCCAGCACCGACTCGTGGGCTGCCGTCGTGAAGAGCGGCGCGGCGGGATGAGGGCGGCGAACCTTCCTGGCGCGCGCGGTCGAGGCGATCGCGCCCAGCAGCCTCGCGGCGTCGAGCTGCTCGACCGGCTCATCGGCGAGCGTCTGCGCCAGCAGCCCGATCAGGCGCGCCTCGCGCAGTTGAGTCAGCTCGGCGAGCCGCGTGCTGAGCTCACCGGGCGCGCCGTGGACGACAGCCGCGGGATCGAGCCCCGTCAGCATGAATGCGAGCAGGCGTGCGCACGCTTGCCAGTCATCGCAGGGCGCCGGCTCGCGCTCTTCGCGGCTGCGGTCGCTGAACCCCGGTGTGCCGAGCCGAAACGCAGGCGTGCGGCTCCGCAAGACGTGCGCGCACTCCCAGTCGAGAAGATAGACGCGGTCGTCGTCTCCGATCCAGATGTTGCCGGGAGCGACGTCGCGATGGATGACGCCGCGAGCATGGGCGGCGCGCAGGCGGTGCACGAGTTGCGCCGCGTAACCCATCAGGCGGCGTCGCGTCGGCGCCTGCGCGCTGAGCCAGGAACGGCCAGTGATCAGCTGGGATACGAGGGTACCGAGCGCCTGGCCCGGCACGTAGGCAAGCGGCAGGTAGCCGACATCCTCTTCCTCGAAATACGGGCCCGCGGAGGCGATACCCTCGAGTCCGTGCAGCCGCCCGAGTATGGCGCCCTCGTGCCGCAGCCGGGCACGCCGATCACGACCGAGCTGGTCCGACGAACAATGCGGTCGGGCTTGCTTGAGCACGCAGGCCGCCGGTCCCCGCACATCGTGGATATCGATCGCGCGCAGCACACTGCCGGCGAGCCCGGGGCGCAGCACATCGGTGACGAAGTACCGTCCGCCGACGAGCCGGCGCACCGGGGGCGCCGCCGGCGTCGGTCCCGAGGCCGCTGTTGGGAAGGGGATGACGATGCCTTGCGGACAGCTGAAGGGAACCGGACGCAGATCTGGTATCCAGTTGCCGCTGCCGTCGGGGATGAGATCGGCCGCTTCGCCGAACCGGTCGTAGCTGATCCGCGGGCGCACCGAGCCGTAACGTGCGTAGACAGCCTCGCCGAGATGCACATCGGTCGCGATGCGGGGGCCGACGATCCCGTACGTGCGCTCGATGAGCTCGTCGGCCAGAGCGACCGCCTGCGCGTCGCTGCGCGGATAGATGGTGACGACCTTGCCGATCTGCGCTTCGCCGAAGTTGCCGCCGTTCAGCTGAACGATCGCGTCGCGTCCGGCGGCCATCTTGAAGTGCACGCGCTCGCGGGTCAGGCACGGCAGGACCCGCTTGAACAGCTGGTCGACGTAGGGGACGGTCACCGACAAGTGCAGCTTCCAGCCGGCCACGCGCCTCGGCCTGCCAACCACGAGCCATACGTCGTTCCTTTCGGGGGCAACGCCGAGCGCCTGCAGGCGGCTGGCGAATTCGTCGGTCCCGCCGGACCTTAGCCTCGCAGGCCTCTGCCTTCGGCCGGCCGCGCCTGCGGGCATGGAGCGGCGCCTGTCAGCAGAACGCGCGGTCGCGACGCGCTCTGCGGGGCATCAGAGCCTGCCGCCGGAAATGTCACGTGGTGGCATATTTGGTGTTGCCGGGGCAGGTGGGAGTTATCTTGGTGTTTCCGGGGCAGGTGGGCAGCGTCTTGGTGTTTCCGGGGCAGGTGGGCAGCGTCTTGGTATTCCCGGGACAGGGTATCGGGGGTACCACAATCGCCGTCAGCTGCATGCACAGCGCGAGCGGAGTCTCCCCAGTGGAGTACGAGACTGACCTCAGGAGCGTTCCGGCGTCCACGCCGACGAGCAAGCGGCGCGCCGCCTGGGTTTTCAGCAGGCGCTTCACTCTTGCGGGGTCGAACACGATCGCGTTAGCGAGCTCTGGGTGAGACCCGAGCAGCTTGAGCAGCTCGCGCAGGCCGCGCTCGCCTCTCCTCCGACTTCTCATCCTTCTCATTCTTCGCCTGATCGCCATACGCGCCCCCTCTCGGCCTGCGCGGCCGGAGCCCCTCATCGAGTCTAGATCCGCACCACCGACCTGTACAACAGCCGCCCGCAAACGGGAGCACGTCAGTCGCGGAATCCAAGTTTGTTGCGCAGAGCAGCAAATCTCTGGTCACCGCGCAGGGGCTGGAAGGCCGGTTCCGGCGTGCAGGCGAGGCTCGCCGCAAACTCGGGCTGGCGCTGCTCGAGCGCTCGCTGCAGCCACTGGAACGCCGGGTCGAGGTCGCCGCGATACGCATAGGCCAGTCCGGCCAGGCCGGGAAGGGTCTGACCGTAGCGGACGCGCAGCTGACCGATCGCTTCGTCGGATGCCTGGCGATTCCCCAGAGCGGACTGGACGCTGGCGAGAGCCGCGAGACGGGCGGACTCGTCGGCCTCCTGCGGGATGACCTTGAGCGCGGAAGAGGCGTCTCCCCGTGCTAACAATGCGCGCGCGAGCAGGGCATGAGCACCGGGGTATCGCGGGTCCTCTGCGATGGCCTGCCGCACAATCTCCTCGGCCTGCGCGTACTCGCCGCCGCAGAGATGACTCTGCGCCAGGACGAACGTCGCACCGACGCTGAGCGGATCCCGCTGCAGACGCTCGCGCTCCAGACGCACGGCTTCCGGCCAGTGTCCGGCGCTGCGGGCGAGCTCGCCGCGCACGGTGAGCAACCCCAGATTGGCCGGATCGACGCTGTCGGCACGCTCGAGGCTGCGCTGCGCCCCCGTCCAGTCGAGTTGGCTCATCTGCACCCATGCCATGCCGATGTAGGCGCGGCTGGAATTCTTATCGAGAGCGAGCGCCCGGTCGTAGGCCGCTCGGGCGGCGGGGACGGCCGCATCCGGGTTGGCCTTGCCGGTCAGCATCGCGTCGTACCACCAGCTTCCCAGTTGAACCCA
>Ga0335085_10012703_pt1 | contig 12387 bp, 15 predicted proteins | sample Lox_Sample_45_FD_206712 | JGI IMG/M metagenome (GOLD analysis project Ga0335085, IMG submission 206712) | Soil microbial communities from Loxahatchee National Wildlife Refuge, Florida, United States - Lox_Sample_4.5 | ecosystem: Environmental > Terrestrial > Soil > Wetlands | place: USA...
CAAGCGCGGAGGACGACGGCTGGCTGATCACCTCCGTTATCGACATGCCGACAAACACCAGCGAGGTGCTGATCTTCCACGCCCAGGACCTGCTGGGCGGCCCGGTCGCGACCGTCCATATCCCGCACCGGCACAACACCGGCTTCCACGGCAACTGGATCGCCGACAGCGAGCTCGAGCAGGTGAACGGCCAGCCATGACAGACACAGCCATGACCGGCACGGCAATGACCTTCGAATTTGGCATCTTCGACTCCTTCGACCAGGGCGACTCCACTCCCGGGCAGGTGATCGCGAACCGCCTCGGTTTCGGCGCCGAGGCGGAGCGAGTAGGCATCGCGCACTATCACGTGACCGAGCATCATGGCACGCCGCTGTCGGTCTGCCCCTCGCCGAACCTGTTCCTCGCCGCGCTGTCCCAGCGGACGACGACGATGCGAATCGGCGCGCTCGTGCACGTGCTGCCCATGTACGACCCGCTGCGGCTCGCCGAGGAGATCGCGGTCCTGGACCAGCTCACCGGCGGGCGGCTCGACGTGGGCGTGGGGAGCGGCGTCAGTCCGTACGAGCTCGGCTACTTCGGCATCGACGCCGCGCAGGCGCGCGCCAGGTACGCCGAGACGTTCAAGGCCGTCACCCAGGCCCTGGCCACCGGCCGGATGCGGCACACCGGGACGCTGCTGCGCGACTACGACGTCGAGCTGTCCGTCGGCCCGGTACAGCGCCCGTATCCGCCGCTGTGGTACGCCTCGTCCAACACCGCCACCGCCGAATGGGCCGGAGCGAACGGCGTCAACTTCGTTGGCCGGTGGAACGACGGCGGCTTCGTCCCCGCCGCCCGCGCCTACTGGGACGCCTGGCGGCTGCGCACCGATGCGGGCGCCTCCTCGGCCGTCGTGCCGCGGATCGGCACCGCCGCCCACGTCTACGTCGGCCGCACCGACGCCGAGGCCGTCGAGCGGTTCCGCAAGGCCAACGACGTGTTCGCCCGTCAGCTACTCAAGCTCTGGCACGACAACGGCAACCACAACGCCGACCACCTCTACGACACCGACAGGACCATGGCCAACGGCAACTCCCTAGTCGGGTCCGCGGAGACGGTAGCCGCCGGGCTCGTCGCGCAGGTGAGCCAGGCCCCGGTCAACTACTTCGAGGCCACCCTCGCCTTCGGCGACCTGACAGCCGAGGAGGCCACGGCCAACCTGACCGCCTTCGCCAAGACCGTCATGCCCGCCGTCCGTGCCGCGTTCCAGGCCAGGTCGCTCGCGTGATGGCTGAGCTGCCGCCGTTCGTCCCGGCCATCACCTACGACGGCGACGTTTGGTGGGCGTCGAGGCGCCGGACGGCGTGGAGATCTTCCTATGCGAGGACGGCAGCGCATGGCGCGGCGACTTCGACCCGTGCGCCGACGATCATCCGCTTGCCGCCAGGACGCGGCTCGCCGGCATCGATCACGTCGCTTTCGCGCAGCCGCTGACGCTGTTCCACGAGAGCGTGCTGTTCTACCGGAGCCTGCTCGGGCTTGTGCCGCTGGAGAGCCAGGAACTGGCGTCACCTGACGGCCTGATCAGAAGCCAGGCGCTCACCGGCGGCACCCAGGGGCAGGCGGTCAGGTTCGTGCTCAACGTGCCGGTGCTCGGCGGCGGGCGGACCGGGACGCACCTGGTGCAGCACGTGGCGATCCGCTCGTCCGACATCACGGAGACGGCCAGGTCGGTCTCCGCCCAGGGCCTTTCCGTGCTGCACGTTCCCGGCAACTACTACGAGGATCTCGGCGCCAGGATCGGGCTCGGCGCCGCCGCGCTCGACACCTACCGCCGGTGCAACATCCTGTACGACGAGGACGCCGCCGGGCGCGCGCTGCGTCATTTCTACGTCACCGCGCCGCGGGCGTCCGTGCTGTTCGAGGTAGTCGACCGTGAGCCGGGGTACGCGGGATACGGGGCAGGGAACGCGCTGGTCCGCATGGCCGCACAGGAGCCCGCGTGACCATGGTCGTTGTGGCTTGACCCGGGGCGACGGGAGGGCGGAGAGACTTCCCGTGGATCGTGGGCCACGAGGGCACGGGCACGATCGTGGCGGTCGGTGCGGGCGTGAGCAGCGAGCGGATCGGCGACCGGGTGGTCATCGAGCCGAACTACCCGTGCGGCGCGTGCGATGGCTGCCGCTGCAGGACCGCGATGTGCCAGAATCGCAGGTCCGTCGGCATCAACATCCCCGGCCTGCTGCGCGAGCGTGCCGCCATTCCCGCCCAGTTCGCGTGGAACGCCCCGGAGGGCCTCGCCGACCAGGACCTGATGTGCGTCGAGCCGATGGCGGTCGCGCTGCACGCCGCGCGGCTCGGCAACGCCGCCGCCGCCGGGACCAGCTGCTTGATCGTCGGGGCAGGCTCGCAGGGCCTGCTACTCCTGATGGTGCTGCGCGCCATGGGAGCGGAGGTCACGGTCGTCGAGCCACGCGATGGCCGCCTTGCCATCGCCAGGAGCCTCGGCGCGCGGATAGCCGAGCGGGACTCCTATGAACTGGTCTTCGAGACCTCAGGTTCCGTCGGCGGCACGCAGCGCGCGCTGCGCTCACTCGGCACCGGCGGCACTCTCGTGCTGATCGGCATACCGCACGACGACGTTCCGCTGTCCACGGCCTCGATCGTCCGCGGCCACGCCACCGTGATGGGCTCCATCATCTACGACCACCCGCACGACTTCAGCGACACCCTCGCCTTCATCACCGCCCACGCCCTGTCCCCGTCGTCGATCATCCGCCGCACGTTCGGCTTCGCCGACTCCCAGGCCGCCCTGAGTTCGGCCGTGGACGTCGCAGGCAAATCCTGGATTAAGTTCTGACGCCACCGTTCCCGCATGGGTGTGGCATCCATCCGCCTATAGCCGTATCGGTGCCGCACCCATCCGCCCGCCGACGGGCCGCTCGCCGTGCCCGTGGTAGAGATGGGGTCATGGGAACAGCAGAAGCGGCCGGCGGCGAACCGGCGGACGAGAAGTCGCTGACCGTGCTCGAGGCGCTGCACTCGACCCCCGCTCGCCGCTACCTGTCGGCGGAGCCGATCCCCGACGATGTGCTGTGGGCCATCCTCGACGCGGCGATCCGCGGCCCGTCCGGCGGTAACGCACAGCACTGGGGCTGGGTCGTGGTGACCGACCAGCAGGTCAAGGACCGCGTCGCGGCCTGGTACCGGGACAACTGGGACGCCGCATACGGCTCGCGCCGTGAGCAGATACTCAGCGGCGAGCTGGCACCGCAGGGCGGGCTGACACCCCGCGGCTTCCTCGGCGCGGAGCACCTGGCGCACCACATCCAGGAAGCGCCGGTGTGGATCTTCGCGGTGCTGCGCGGCGCGGCCGATGCGACGAGCCCGCGCGTCGGGTCGTCCATCTACGGCGCCGTGCAGCAACTGTGCCTCGCGGCGCGCGCCTACGGCGTCGGCACCTCGCTGACCACGCTGTACGGCGGTCACGAGGAGGAGCTGCGCGAACTGCTCGGCCTGCCGGCCGACGCGCTCACCATGGCGCTGATCCCGATGGGCTATCCCGCGCAGGGACGCTGGGCGCAGCCAAGGCGCCGCCCGGTCGAGGAGGTCGTGCACTGGGATCGCTGGGACGCCAAGCGCGCCAGGCCCGAGTAACAGGGTCCGCGCTCCTGGGGGACCAGGCCGATCGCCTTCGCCCAGACGGCGGGGGAACTCATCCCACCTCTCCGGCCACGCGGGGCCGGCGCCGACACGACCCCCGGTCAGGTCGTGCGCGCCGGCCCCGTGCGCATATCACCCACGGCAACCCGGCGGGTCGTTCCACCGCCGCACCCCGCCCAGGGGCACCGTACGCCACCTCAGCCCCACGCCCCGGGAGCCGAAGGCTGATGCCGGTGTCTCAGGCCACCTTGACCGACAGCTCCGTCGATCCCTTGATCGGCAGCGACAGCGACAGGAACCCGCGCGCCGGATCGCGCACGTACGACAGGAAATCGGGCTCTCCGTTGTCATTCAGAACGAGTGCGCCGATCCGCAGCTGCGGAGCCACGATGTCGAACACCTGCCGGGCGAGCGACGGGCCCGCGTCGACGGGAAAGCCGTCGATCAGCGCGAAGTCGGCGGGACCCCCCAGGTCGCGTAGCGTCTCCCTGGCATCGCCGAGCCTGATGTCGGCGAATTCCGCGAGCCCCGCCTCGGCCAGGTTGCGCCGCGCGGCGGCAGCCTTCTCCGGCACGATCTCCGCGCCGATCACCGTGCCGCCGCCGTTGTCGCGCACCGCCGCGGCGAAATAGATCGCCGAGACCCCCACCGAGGTCGCGAAGTCGACCACCCGCGTCGCGCCGAGCGCGCGGCACAGCAGGTAGATGAGGTCACCCTGATCCGGCTGAATCGACAGCGGACGGCCCGCGCTGGCGAACGGGTCCGTCCTGGGGGAGTACCCGCCGGAGCCGCCGCCCGCGTCGCGCCAGCCGCCGGGGCCGCCGCCTCCGGCACGCCCGCCGCCGCGTCCTCCTCCGCCGCCCCGGCCCGACGGCCCGTGCAGCCGGCCGAGAACCGCGCGGACCCGGGGGTCGGTGAGCGGGCTGGCGGATTCGCCTGCCAGGCTCGCCGGGTCCCAGGACATCAGTCCTCCCCGTAGTCGTGGTCCGGGTGGTCGGCGATACCGAGGCGCCAGTATCCCCGCGTCACCAGGCTGGCGGCGGGGACCCGCTGCCCGTCGAGCAGCTGACGGCGGATGCGCCGCATCGCGGACGCCTCGCAGGCGACCCAGACCTGGGTATCCGGCTCGATCACTGCGCTGACCGCGGCGTTATAGAGCTCGGCGCCCCACGCACCGGGGTCGCGCCGGTGGTGCCAGCTGACCGTGGCCTTCGCCGGGCTCGTGAGCGGGATCTCGTCCGCGGCACCGGCGACCTCCAGGTGCACCGCGGCGGTCGCGGCGGCGGGCAGCGCGTCGAGCAGGCTGCCCACGGCGGGCAGCGCGCTCTCGTCGCCGGCTATCCACCAGTGCCGCGCGCCAAGGTCGGCCGCGAAGCGGCCGCCTGGGCCGCCGATCGCGATCTTGTCCCCGGCCTTCGCCCGCTGCGCCCATGCGGCGGCCGGACCCTCGCCGTGCAGCGCGAACTGCACCTCCAGCGCGCCGGCGGCCGGATCGTAGGACCGTGTCGTGTACGTCCGCACGGTCGGCCGCGGCGCGTCGTCCGGCCAGGCTCGCCCCTCGGGCGTCATCACCGGAAGGGTGGGTGAGTCCTGCCCGGGGGCGGGCAGGAAGACCTTGATATGCGAGGTCGGTGCCGCCTCGCCGAACCTGCTCAGGTCACCGCCGGCAACGCGCACCGATACCAGCCGGGGCGCGACCAGGGAAACCGAGACAACCTCGACAAGCTGCGGCGGTTGCCTGCGGCGCCCGCCTCCCCGGCCACCGCCCCGTCCGGGAAAACCGCCTTGCGGGCGTGCTTCGCCAGCCTCAATGCTCATGTGCGTCCTTTCGTTCAGCCCGATGGGCCGATCAATGAGCCGGCCGGGCCGCGGACGCGCCTGCGGTGCCTACTGCTCGGCGAGAAGCCGGTACAGGGCCTGCCGCGCGCCGCGAACGATCGCGGCCGCCTCTTCTATCTGCTGATCCGATGTCGCCGCCTCCGCGAGCTGAAAGGCGGCGCTGCGCAGGGTCTCCACCTCGGTGCGCAGCTGCGAGTGATGCCGGTCCACGGGGAAGGGCGACGGTTCGGCGTCCGCGCGGCGCTGCAGTGCCTGCTCGTGGCCGGCGTCCGTCAGCGCGAACACCCGCCGGCCCTGCCCCTCCTGCCGTTCGACGAAGCCCTGGTCCTCGAACGCCTGAAGCAGCGGGTAGACAGACCCCGGGCTCGGCCGCCAGTTGCCGCCGCTGAGCGCCTCAAGCCGGTCCATCAGCTCGTATCCGTGCGCGGGGCCGTCAAGCAGTGCCACGAGCAGCAGGTCAGGCACCCTGCCCCTGCCCATGCGATGCCCGTCCCCGCCGCGCCGGCGGCCCTGGTGTCCTCCGTGTCGCATCTTCTCTTGTCACCCAGCTCAAGTGATCCCGTGTGCCCCGGCAAACAGATATATCGCGATAGTATCAGTCTGCCATTCGTTCCGATCCTAACAAGGTGCGACCCTCCTCCGCCGTAAACGATACGATATGTCAATGATATATCGTCGATGATCGGTGTCAAGTGAGAGGGCAAGGGCTGGCGGCCGCCTGGCCGGCTCGGCGGCCGTGCCAAAGGAATACCCGCTGCACACCGAGGTGCTCCGGGCGCGATGACATCGGCCGCTACGGCGATGAGAGGTCCCGCCCACAGCGGACTTGCTATCATTGCTAGCAGCAAGGGGGTGGTGCCCATGGCGGCCATGAGCATCAGAAACCTGGATGAGCGAGTCATGGAACTGCTTCGCATCCGGGCCGCGCGGCACGGTCGGTCCATGGAGGCCGAGGTCCGCGCGATTCTCGTCGATGCGGTTCGCGAGCCGGATGAGGGTCCCAATCTGGCCCAGGCGATCATGACTCGGTTCGGTGAGCTCGGCGGAGTTGAGCTCGACCTCCCTCCGCGAGGCGCGGCACCGCGAGCGGTCGAGTTCTCCGATGATAATTCTTGACACCAACGTGGTGTCTGAACTGATGCGGCCAGAACCCGATGCGCGTGTGCGGCAGTGGGTGAGCGGACGGCGCGCCGACGAACTCGCCACCACGGCCATCACCGTCGCTGAGATTCGCCATGGCATCGAGCGCCTCCCCGAGGGACGGCGGAAGGATGCCCTGGTGTCGGCCGCGACAGATCTATTCGGCGCATTCGGTGAGCTTGTTCAGCCGTTTGATGCTCACGCGGCAGGCTGGTTCGGCCCGGTGATGGTCCGGCGCGCGAGGCTGGGCCTGCCCACCGAGGGCTTCGATGCGCAGATCGCAGCCATCTGCCGGGCTCATGAGGCGGCACTGGCGACCCGTAACGTCAAAGATTTTCTGGAGACCGGGGTAGACGTCATCGATCCCTGGTCTGTCTGAAGGGACGACGGGCAACCGCTACCTGATCTGGAATTCGCTGATGCCCTCGGGCTCTTCGGCGTGCACGCGGACGTCAGCCACCTCGGCCAAGCGCGGACCGCGGCGCGACCAGTCCACCAGGCGGCCGACAGCCTCCGACGCCCCCTCGAAGACAGCCTCGACACTGCCGTCAGGAAGGTTCCGCACCCAGCCGGTCACGCCATGCTGTTCGGCCATCCTGCGGCACGAGTCGCGATAGGCCACGCCCTGCACGCGGCCGGAGATCAGTACCCGGCAGCGGATCACACGGACACGTTACGCCTGGTCACCCTGATACTCGGCGTCGGTCACGTGCGGACCCCAGGACGGAGCGCCCTCGGTGATCGCCAGGTGCGTCATGAAGTGGCCGGGAGCCGAGCCGTGCCAGTGCTCCTCGCCGTCGGGAGCGAAGACGACGTCGCCCGGGTTGAGCTCGACGACCTGCTGGCCGCGGGCCTGAACCCGGCCGCGCCCCTCGGTCACATACAGGGTCTGCCCGCCGTGGTGGGAGTGCCACGCGGTGCGGGCACCCGGGGTGAAGTGCACAGCGGCCACGTTGACCTGCGACGGCGGCAGGCCTCGCGTAATCGGGTCGAGCCATACCTCGCCGGTGAACGACTCGGCCTGCCCCTTGGCGGTCGGCGGCTTGCGGGAGATCTCCATCAGGTCTGTCTACCTGCCTGTCGCGTTGATTGAGTGCGGCTGCACCGCAGCCAACTCAATCACGGCCCTGCCGTTCTTGCCATTGGCGGACCCAGTCGCGGCCGTAGTCGTTGCCGTGCGGGGTGCGGAGCACCGTGTGCACGTGGAACGGCTGGGGGGTGTCGTAGTCGAGGAACACGCCGCAGTGGTGGTCGACTTCGGCGATGAGCACCGGCGACTGCAGGCGGTAGTAGAAGACGTCGCCATGCTGGTGCCCGCCGATCCAGCAGAACCAGGTCTCGTCGAGGTGTGCCTCGATCTCCCGCATCCTCTCAGCGCGCGGCCCCGGGGGAAGCAGCCGGACGAACGATTCCGCGACTTCGAGCGCCAGGCGCCGAGCCTCCGCGGGCATGCCGGCGACGCGGATCCCCTCGACCGGGATGATCCGGTTGTCCTGGAACGCCCCGGCCAGGTGCCGCTCGTCGCCGGAATGAACGCGGCCGGGCGGCATCGCCGGGTCCACCATTTCCCGGTACACCGTCGCCCGGTCCCGCTGGACGTCCGGGAGCGCGGCCATCAGCCGGACGCCAAGGCTGATGCGCGAAGCGAACAGGTCGCGGATCCCGGCGTGCGGTCCGTCGTCGATCTCGTCGGGCTCGGCGCCGAGGAAGACGGGGGACAGGATCATCCGGCCCGCCACGACCAGGCAATTGACCGCGCAGTGGTGCCCGTACAGTTGCCACCCCCAGGGCGCCAGGACGTCGGGAGTCCCGTAGAGGGCGAGGTTGTAGCTCCACTCGTTCAGGATGATCGGCAAGTCGACGACCTCTCCGAGGAAACCGTTGATCAGCATGGCCGCGTGCACCTGCGCGAAGCCTTCTGGCGAAAGGGAGGCGCGCACCAGCGCCAGCGCCTTGTCGCGCACCGCCTGCGGCTGCCCGTCGAGCCGCAGGCCGGTGTCGAACTGCATGAACTCGGGGTTGGCCCAGGTCTGCCAGTCGACCGCGTCGACGGCGAAGGAGATCCGCTCGCGGCCGCGCTCGTCCAGCGCGGACAGCAGGTCGGTCGCGGCGGCGACCATTGCCGCGACGGGTGCCTCGTTCCCGGGGGCCGGCGGCACCAGGGGGTGCAGGCCATGCCGCAGCACGCCGTCCTCGGTGATGCCGCGGAAGCCGGCCCGGTACAGCGGCCGCCACCCCTCGACGAGGCCGCCGGTGAAGGTGCCCGGCGCCGCGGCGAACTCGCCGTAGGCGTACGGATCCATGCCGCGCACGCCGGCCAGCCGCGGGTGATCGTGCGGGAACAGGTACTTGCGGTACTCGCCGGCCATGTCAGTCCTTCCTCAGCTTGTCGGCACCGCCGCGGCGGGAGACCGGAGGCCGGCGCAGAAGCCGGCGACGAGGTCCAGTGCCCCATCCGCTCGTGCCGCCCCGTACACCAGCCAGTCGTAGAAGTAGCCCTCGTCATGCCAGTCGATGCCGGCCCACCGCCGTACGCTGCTGTTGCCCCCGTCGGCGCCCACCACCCACCGCGCGCTCACCCGTGCCTTGCCCGCCGCCTGAGTGCTGACGAGACTGAGCACCGCATTGGACGCGGACTGCGACACGCCAACCGCGTCCCAGCCGCGCAGCACCCGCACCGACTCCAGGCCGCCGATGACCTCGTCCAGCCGGCGCTCAAGTGACGGCTGGTGGAAGAAGTAGGTATTGTGCCAGCCGGATTCGCCCTGCCCGCTCCAGTCGACCGCGAGCAGGGTCTCCCGCGCGGCGTTCCGCCACACGTACAGGTCGTCGTAGGGCTGGGTGATGTCCGGGATCTCGTCGGGCGCCAGCCCGACCGACTGGAGGATCCTGGCGAAGTCCGAGCAGTGCGTCACGGCGCGGGGCAGCGGATAGGCGGACAGCTGCCTGTCGACCACCACGACGTCGTGCCCGCGCTGGCCAAGCTGAACGGCGAGCAGCTTCCCCACCGGCCCGAACCCGACGATCGCCACCTCAGCGGTCAGGTTCGCCCGGTCGTCGTCCATGCGGATCATGCTCGGGCGCGGCTCGCGACCGCCGCAATGCATCGTCCCAATTTCCGGGACGGCAGTAACCTGGATCGCGACCCCGCACGCCGCCGGCGCGGGTGAGGAGGAAGCGTGACCGACCTGCGCCGGGCAGCCGTGATCCTCGACGCGATCGCCGAGGGCCAAGGCCCGCTCACCTTGACCGCACTCGCCGCGCGGACGACCCTGGCCCGCAGCACGGTGCACCGCGTCGTTCAGGCGCTTGAGGGGGAACTGTTCGTGATCAGGGCCGCGGATCCCCCCGGTTACGTGCTGGGGCCAGGCCTGCTGAAGTTCGGGCTGAACAGGCAGCTCCAGCTCATGGCCGCCAACAGGCCGCAGCTGATCGCGCTGGCGCGCCAGGTGAACGAGAACGCCGAGATGGCCGTGTTCAGCGGCCGCGAGGTGGTGGTCGTCGACCAGGTCGCCTCGCCCGCCCGGCTGCAGGGCGTCACCCAGGTCGGCAAGAGCTTTTCGCTGCACGCCAGTGCCATCGGCATGGCGCTGCTCGCCCAGCTGCCAGGCGAGCAGGTCAACGCGCTCCTGCCGCGCCGTCCGCGGCGGTTCACCGAGAAGACAGTGTCCGAACGGAGTGCGGTATTTCCCCGGCTCGAACAGATCCGCCTGTCCGGCGTGGCGATCGACGTGGAAGAGCACGACCTGGGGATCTGCGCCGCCGCGACCGCGCTTGTCGGGCCCACCGGGGTGCTCCAGGCGGTGGCCGTGGTGGTTCCCACCCACCGGTTCCACGCCAAGGCGCCGCAGATCGTCGCCAGCTTGCGCTCGCTCAATCCCGCGGTGGACGAGGAAGCCGCGATGCGGCAATTGACGAAGGTCTCGCCGCAACCGTCCTAACGTACGAGGTGGATCTGGCGGACGCACTCACCGGCGATGCGGCGGGCGAAGCCGGCCGGGTCCTGGTGGGCGGGGACCTCCTCAGGCACTACCGCGTGCACGATGCCGTCCGCCAGCAGGTCGGCCGCGCGCACCCGTTGCAGTACGGCGAGCTCCGGCGCCCGGTCGGGGGTGCCGTGCAGGATCGCGCTTGCTCCTTCCGGCGGCAGCGGTGAGAGCCAGGCGTTGCCGGCTGCGATGACCCGGCGCGACGGCAGCAGCGCGAGCGCGCCGCCGCCGGTGCCCTCGCCCAGCAGGATCGACACGGTCGGGACGGTGAGCTGCACCATCTCCGCGATGCAGCGGGCGATCTCGCCGGCCAGCGCGCCCTCTTCCGCCGCGGCGGACAGATCGGCGCCCGGGGTGTCGATGACGCAGACCAGCGGCAGCCCCAGTTCCTGCGCGATCCGCATGCCGCGGCGGGCGCTGCGCAGCGCTGCGGGCCCGAGCGGGCGGCGCCGTGCCTGGGCGAGCCGGTCCTGGCCGACAAGGACGCAGGGCATGCCGGAGAAGGACACCAGCGCAAGCAGCAGCGCGGGACCGGTCTCCCCGGACTGGGTGCCGCTGAGCGGCAGCACGTCGTCGGCGGCGTAGCGCAGCAGTTCCCGCACGCCGGGCCGGTCCTGCCGCCTGGTCAGCTCGACCGACGACCAGGCGTCGGCGGGCGGCGGTGCGGCCGGCGGTGCGGCCGGAGGCGGCGGAGGCGGCGGCACGCGCGCAGCACGCCGCGAGAGCAGTGCGAGCGCCCGCGCGCTCACCGACGCGAGGTCCTGCGTCCGAACGACAGCGTCGACAATGCCTCTCGCCACCAGATTCTCGGCCACCTGGACGCCGTCGGGGAACGGCTCGCCGTGCAGGGTCTGGTAGACCGCCGGGCCGAGGAAGCCGATCAGCGCGCCCGGTTCCGCGACGGTCAGGTGGCCGAGCGATCCCCAGGAGGCGAACACCCCGCCGACCGTCGGGTCGCGCAGGTAGACGAGATACGGCAGGCCTGCGGCCTTGTGCGCCACGATGGCCCGGCTGATCTCTGTCATCTGGACGAACGCTTGTGTGCCCTCCTGCATGCGGGTTCCGCCGGAGGAGGGCGCGGCGATGAGCGGCAGCCGTTCGGTGGTCGCCCGCCGCACCGCGGCGACGATGCGCGCCGCGGTGGCGGTGCCGATCGAGCCGCCGAGGAAGCCGAACTCGCTGACGATCAGCGCGGCCGCGTGCCCCCGGATGCCGGCCCTGCCGGTCAGCACCGCCTCGTCCGCGCCCGACCTCAGCTCGGCCCGCTCCAGCACCGTGCGGTACTCGTCGGGGCGTGCGGACCGGTCGATGGGCTCGTCCCAGGACTGGTAGCTGCCCGGGTCCGTCACCGCTTCGATCAGCTCGCGGGCGCTGAGCCTTGTCACGCGGGCTCTCGCCGCGCCTCGTTGCCTGTGATGGTGTTGCGCAGCACGCCGAGCCGGTCGACCTCCACCTCGACGACATCGCCCGGCTGCAGCAGCCACGGGGGAGTACGCGCGTACCCGACGCCGGACGGGGTGCCGGTCGCCAGCAGGTCGCCGGGTCGCAGCGTGAACGTGTGCGAGATCAGGCTGAGCGTCTCGCCGACCGCGAACACCATCTCGTCTGTCCGGCCGTCCTGCACCGTCGTGCCGTTGACCCGGGTCTGCACCCGCAGCCCGTCGCGCAGGTCACCGACCTCCGCGGCGGGGACCAGCGGTCCGAGCGGTCCGGAGCGGTCGCCGTTCTTGCCGAGGGTCCACTGGCTGGTGAGCTTCTGCGCGCCCCGGCAGGT
>Ga0335085_10012704_pt1 | contig 12387 bp, 14 predicted proteins | sample Lox_Sample_45_FD_206712 | JGI IMG/M metagenome (GOLD analysis project Ga0335085, IMG submission 206712) | Soil microbial communities from Loxahatchee National Wildlife Refuge, Florida, United States - Lox_Sample_4.5 | ecosystem: Environmental > Terrestrial > Soil > Wetlands | place: USA...
TCGTCCCCGGCGCGCGCGGTCAGGGACAGCAGGTCCGCGTGCGCCGCGGGGGCGAGGCCGGTGCCCAGGTCCATCCGGGGCAGGTCATCGGGCAGTACCCAGACCAGCGGGTTGATCCCGGCCCGGCGGGAGACGGCGATGAGGTCGCGGGCGACGGCGCCGCCGGTGAGGTCGACCACGGTCAGCTCGCCGCCGGATTGCAGCCGGGGTATCCCGGTCATGGTGAGCACGGCGGACCAGCCGGACAGCGTCCCCCCGGCGACGTCGACGCGATCGATGTCGCAGCCCAGCGAGACGGCGTACCAGTGTTTCTGCCGCTCGTAGGCGGCCTTGCGCGCCTGCCAGTCCCGGGCCTGGCCGGCGTGGCGGGCCTGCCACTCGAAGAGCCGCGCCTCCTGGAGATCCCGGATGGTCCCCACCCGGCGCTCTTCGGCAGCGACCCGGCCCCGCAGAGCCTGTTCACCGCGCCGGATCTGGCGTGCCGCCAGTACGGCACCGGCCAGGCCCGCCACGGCCCCCAGCCCGGACAGCGGCGGATTGAGCCACCCCAGCACGCCGAGGGCGATCGACCCGGCCGCCAGCACGATCGCACCGCCGAACGATGCCGTGAGCGGGCGGTCCAGCCGGTTCTGTTCCCGGTGCTGAGCCGAAACCCACCCCGGATTGAGCTGCTCCCGAGGTGGCGGGGTGGGCCGGCGTGGCGACGGACCGGGATGCGGATGAAGGAGCGCGTACTGCCAGCCGAGGTAGACCCGGTCGGGCCGCAGCGGCGGCCGGCCGCCGGCCGGGCCCGCCGCGGTCACGTCGTCTCCCCGGCGGCCAGGCCGGCCAGGGTGACGGGGGCCGTCGGGACGCCGGCGGCACCGGCGGGCGGCGGTTCGGGGACGCTGGCGGGCACGGTCCGCGCCGCGGCCACCAGGCGCTCGGTGGGGCGCCTGACCACCAGGGTGAACTCCCCGCGGCCCAGTTGCTGTAGCCGGGCCGCCGGCACCCGGGGCGCACGGGCGAACGAGGGCGGGGCCGGCCCGGCCGCCCGCACCTTGGTGGCCGTGGCGCCGTGCCTCCCGGAGCCGCTCGCCGGGAGCGCTGGGGCCGTAAGGGACGCCGGTTCCGCCGGGCCTGCCGCGCCCGGCCCGCGGCCGGACGGCCCGGCGGGCGGCGGCCCGGCCCAGGGCTCAGGGACGAGCCGCGCACCGGTATGGCCGGCGAAGCTCTCGGCGCTGCCGGCGTCCGGCATCCGGTGGATAACCAGCGCGTTCACCTGGCCGGCCAGGCCCGCGCCCGCCCGCGCGGACGTGGTGGTCAGCACGACCGGCACCCCGGCCTCGGCGCCGCGGCTGATCAGGTCCCTGAGCATGGGCTGCGGGAGGCCCTCGCAGTGGTCGAACCACGCGATGCCGTCGCCGTCGATGCCGATGTCGCACAGGTCCTCGTCCGCCGCCAGGATGTCCTGCCCGACCAGCCACGCGAGCCGGGCCGCGGCGCTGGCGTCACCGGCTGAGCGCAGGGAGAACAGCACGACGGCGCGCTCACGGACGACCCGGCCGATATCGATGTGGGCGCGGCCGGCACTGGCCGGCCGGAGCCAGCGCCCGAGCGGCGAGGCACGCAGCTGCGCCAGCTGGCTGGCCGCGGTCATCAGCAGCGCGGGATCGGCCCGCGCCTGGCTGACCGAGACGCGGGCCCGTTCGGCGATCTGCGGGCGCCGCGCGTGGTGGGCAGGCACCTGCTCCATCCGCGCCTCCAGCGCGAGCGGATCGAGCAGGTGCGCCACGTCATCGAGCACGGGGATGCGCGGGTCGGCGGGCGCCGCCTCGATGAGCTCGAATACGTCCGTGAGGTAGGCCGCGAAGCTCCGCCGGTAATGGTCGATCGTGCCGGACCAGTTGAGCATGGCCGTGACGAGCGTGGCGCGCCGCGCCGGGCTGCCGTAGCGGAACGGCTCATACGAGGCCGGGCCGGCCGCGCTGAACTCATAGAACGGCGCGCCCGCCACGGCGCAGACAGCCGACAGCGGCGCGGCGAGGTCGGTGCCGCCGCCCAGGTTGACGACGATGACCGGCTTCCGCAGCCGTACCGCGGCGTGCACGAGCTGGAAACTGCTGGTCGTCGTGCCGGACCGGGCCGCGCCGGCGATCAGGACGCCGCCGGCTACCTCCGGCCAGGACAGCGCCGCCCGCGCCCCGGACAGCTCGTCCACCCCCAGGCAGGCGCCGCTCTGGGTGACGACCCCGCCGGCCCGGACCGCATGGATGACCACGGCGCGCCGGGTGGCGGCGATCAGGCCGGGCCGCGGCGGGCGCAGGTCCCACTCGTCGGTCTGCAGCCAGTCCAGCCAGGCGGCGAGCGCGGCTTCCGCCGCCCCGGCGATCAGCGCGATCGGAAGCTGCCGGGGCAGCCAGTGCCCCATGCCCGCGTAGGCCACCCCGAGGTGCATCAGCCGTGCGGCGTGGCCGAAGATCCCGCCCAGATAGGAGGCCACCCGCGCGGGGCCCGCCGTGAACCCCGAGACGGCCGCGGCGGGGCCGGCCGCCAGGGTCCACACCAGCCCGGCGGCGGCCGGGGCGGCCAGCCAGGACGGGCGCCACCGGCTCACCCTGGTGACGCCGAAGAAGACGACCGCCAGGACCAGCGTCAGCTGGGCGAAGATCACGTGCAGGATAACCAGGGCGATACCGATCGCAGCCAGGAACTCGCCACGGCGCGGCGTGTTCCCGGGTATCACGTAGCGTGCGCGCCGTGGCGCGCGCTCCGCCGCTGGTACCGGCTCGGCTGGCATCGGCATTAGGTTCGCAGTAATAGCTGGTGCGTGTCCACAGGCCGGGCCCGTCCTTAGCGCCGGGGCCCGGGGCGGCCCGCGCGGCCGGTCAGGTGGCCGGCGGGGGCGCCGTCTCGACCGAGACCTTGAAGTAGTCGGGCCGGAGCATCACCACGGTGAGGGCGACCGGGACCGACGACCTGTCAAACCTGATCGTCACCGTGATCGCCGACTGCCCGGGAGCCAGCCGCAGCCCGCGGGCGATCGACGGCTGCGGCGGGCACAGCTCCACGTTCAGCGCGGCCGGGCGGCCCGCCGCGACCTCGGTGCCGGCGCTGTCCGAAATGCCGTTCTCATGGCCGGCGGGCGGCGCGGACAGCACCTCGTCGAAGGCGGGGACCCAGCCGGATTCGCCGTCCTCGTCCGGTGGCACGCTCACCCGGCCGGCCTTTTCGCGTGAGCCGGGAGACTGCGGCAGGTAGGCGGTAGACATGGCCACCGGGAAGCCGCCCGACGTCCACAGGCAGCGGATGACCCGGACCTGCGTCCCCGGCGTGAGCCCCATGGCCCAGCAGATGTCCTGCGGCGCCGGGCGCCGGGACACGTGCTTGGCCTGGCAGACGATGGCGCTGCCCATCGGGTCGACGGTGGTGCTGAGCCCGGCCAGGCCCTCGATCGGGACATGGTACTCGGCCGGGCTGGCCCGGTACAGCTGCCCGTCCGGCAGCTTGCGGAGCAGTGAGCGCCGGGACAGCTCCTCCACGGCGACGTCGATCTCCGCCACGCTCACGTTGAAGCGCCGGGCCAGCGCGCTGCGCCGGGGCAGCTTCCATCCCGGTTCCCGGTGCACCAGGGCCGCCGCCATTCTGTTGGCCAGAACCCCAGCGGCCGATCCCTCTGCTCCGTCCGCGCGACGGCCCGGCTCGCCATGGTCGCTGCCCGCGGCCGCTCCACCCTCGGCCGCTGTCCCTCCCCTGGGTTCAAGCCTGGCGTTCATTCCGTATTGCGCCGCAAGACCGGCACGGCCACCCGGCCGGGAACGATCAGCGGCACGAACAAGACCAGGGCCAGCGCCGCCGCGTAGGACAGGTTCACCGCCGAGGTGACCGACCCGTCCTCCGGGGGGGCGGGCTCAGCTGATGATGCGTAAACCACCCTGCGCCTCATTCGGGTATCGGACTGCCATGGGACGGGATGGACGTGCCGCCGACGGCATCAGGGCGCCGCGCCCAGGTCTATTGATAGACATCCTCGGTGAATCGTCGTTGAACGAAGACGTGAGTAACAGGCGACCAATAGGTGACACGTAGGCTAACTCGACCGGGGCACGGACGTGAAAGCCCCGCCGCCCCGGGCCGATACCGGGGCGGCGGGGTCACTCCCACCAGGCCGGGCTACGGCTCAGACGGTCACCTCGACCTTGGTGACCTTGCCGTATTCGGCCGAGACGCTGCGGTCGGCGCGCGCTCCCCCGGGCGCGAGCACCCTGAGCTTCCACGTGCCGGGTGCGGCGAAGAAGCGGAACCCGCCGTCCTCGCCGAGCGGGACCTCGGCCACGAATTCATCACCGGTGCCGAGCAGCCGGGCGTACCCGGTCGACACCGGGGCGTTGTCCCGCACGACGCGCCCTTCCACCACGGCCTGGCTGCCCGCGTCGGCGGCCGCGGCCGCCGGCGCGCCACCGGCCAACGCGCCGCAGCCGTCGCCTGGGGTCTGGTTCGCAGTTGTCATCGGGCCTCTCCCAGCTCGATCGGAACGCCCACGAGCGAGCCGTACTCGGTCCATGAGCCGTCGTAGTTCTTGACGTTCGGCTGCTCGAGCAGCTCGTGCAGGACGAACCAGGTGTGCGCGGACCGCTCGCCGATCCGGCAGTAGGCGATGGTGTCCTTGGCGAAGTCCAGCCCGGCCTCGTCGGCGTACAGGGTGCGCAGCTCGTCGTCGGAGCGGAACGTGCCGTCCTCGTTGGCCGCCTTGGACCACGGGACGTTGCGCGCGGTGGGAATGTGCCCGCCGCGCTGCGCCTGCTCCTGCGGGAGATGCGCCGGCGCGAGCAGCCGCCCGGTGAACTCGTCCGGGGAGCGGACGTCGACCAGGTTGCGCTTGCCGATCGCGTCGAGAACCTCGTCGCGCTTGGCCCGCAGCGCGGCATCCTGCTCGGCCGCCTTGTAGGCCGTGGCCGGGCGCTTCGGCACATCGGTGGTCAGCTCGCGCGAGTCCAGCTCCCACTTCTTGCGCCCGCCGTCGAGCAGCTTCACGTTGTGGTGGCCGTACAGCTTGAAGTACCAGTAGGCGTAGGCAGCGAACCAGTTGTTGTTGCCGCCGTAGAGCACGACCGTGTCGTCGCCCGCGATGCCGCGTTCGGAGAGCAGCTTCTCGAAGCCGACCCGGTCCACGAAGTCACGCCGTACCGGATCCTGCAGGTCCTTCTTCCAGTCGATCTTGATCGCGTCGGGGATGTGCCCCTTGTCGTAGGCGCTGGTGTCCTCGTCGACCTCGACGAGGACGACCCCGGGATCACCGGCGTGCGCTTCCACCCACGCTGCGTCCACGAGGGCTTCGGAGCGGCTCATAACGTAAAAACCTCCTGATGTGGATCAGGCCGCCGCGCTTCGCTGAGACGGCCGGATCCGGCGAATGAACAGATACATGTGGCAGCCCAGGCAGAAATCGAATGCCGCGTTGAGGAACGCGGCCGCCAGGGCCATGGCAGTGCAGGCGATCCCGACGCCGGTGACGCCGGCCGCGTAGCCGATCACGCCGATTGCGGCGATGACCAGCCCCACGCCTTGGGAGAACCGTGGCGGCGCCGCCGGCTCGAAGCGTGACGGCGGCCCGAGGCGCGGGCGGACCAGGAACCGGTAAACCAGGCCGTAGGGGGCGAACCGCATCCCGGCGATCGCGCCGACCGCGAACACCAGCGTCTGGGCGAGCAGCAGCCAGACGCTGGTGGTGGCGAGGGCGAGGGCGAGCACGATCGTCGTAACGACCGCGCCGAATCTGGGCCCCCTGGCGTCGATTTCCACGGTTGCGCTCCTTGATGCTGACCGGCATACCCGATTGGCACGCCGCTGGCCGTATCCCCGTGCGGGCACACACCTGCCCGGATAGCCGCTGGCCAGCAGCACTGTGCGGGAGTCAGCAGCCGGTACGGAGCGGGTGCGGCGGCCCAGCCGTCGCCTCGGCGCCTCGTGCGCAGGCTGCTAGCGGGGGAACGGCCGACACAGCGCGGTCGCCACCCGGCAAAAGTCCACGGCGCGCCGCTTCGTCAGCATCTGCGCCGTCCCGGAATGCACGTAGACGATGGTATGCGGGGTCAGCGCGGCTGTCACTCCCCCGCCGGGCACCCTATGTCCCCATATCGACCGTTTTACTGGCTTAAAGGCCTGAACGGGCATTGGTCACTCGGCGGCCGGGGTCACGGCCGGTCCGCCGCCGGATCCGGCGGGCTGCGGCCGGGAGGCCGGCAGCTGGCCGAGCGCGGCGATGACGTCGGCCTTGCGCGGCTGGCCGCTCGCCTTGCGCGCGATCGCGCCGTCCGGCCCGAGGACCAAGACGCTGGGCGTGGACAGGATGCTCAGCCGGCGCACCAGGTCCAGCCGCGACTCGGCGTCGATCTCCACGTGCTGCACGCCCTCGACCATTCCCGCGACCTCACCCAGGATCTGGCGGGTGGCCCGGCAGGGGGCGCAGAAGGCGCTGGAAAACTGGACCAGGGTTCCCCGCGTGCCGAGATCGTGCCGCAGATCCGCGGCGGTCAGGATGTCACCGCCCCCAGCCGGGGCAGGGCCGGGCGCGCGCAGCCGTCCCTGCCTGCGGCGCCAGGCCAGGCCGAACGGGGTCACCACGATCAGCACGGCGACCAGCGCGATCACTCCTGCGGTCATACCCCTGACAAAGCGCGGGAGTGCCGCAGGCATTCCCGCGGGGCCCGTCCCGCCGGGCAGTGACGCCCTGGATCGGCCCGTTCGGCCGGGAGAGGTCCCGGGGCGGCCGGTCAGCGGGGCAGGAAGGTGGCGAGCTGCCGGTTCCCGGCCGTCACGTCGAAACCCTGAACCTGCGACACCGGCACCCACGAGGAGCCGGGATACCAGGCTGCCGTGTCACCGTTGGCCACCGTCCAGCCGGCCGCGGCCAGGTGCACGCCTTGGGCGTCGGTGACCCAGAGCTGGCACGTCGTGCCGTTCGGCACGCCGGTTACCTGGATATCCATCGCCGTTCCCCACGGCTCCTTGTTGTACCGGACCGTCGCCGTGATGCCGCGCAGCGCGCTGGCGGTCCGGGCCGTCTGCCAGCTCGCAGGCGGCGTGGACGCGGACGCGGGGGCCGGGGCGGGACCGGACGCGAGGCGCAGGCCGGCCACGGCGCCCGCCGCGGCGATCACCACCGCCGCGGCGGCCGCGACGGCCTGCCAGCGGCGGTTCCGGCGGCGCCGGGCCGCGGTCAGGCTCAGCAGGGACTCGACGAAATCGTCCGGGGGAGCCGCGTCGGCCGGCACCGGCTCGGCGTCCTCGCGCGAAATGCGGCCGATCTCATCCGCGCTGACCCGGGACAGCAGAGCCGGGAGCCCGGCCAGGCCGGCCAGTTCGTCCCGGCATTCACGGCACCCCGTGACGTGCCGGTCCACGTGGGACCGTTCGGCGGGATCGATCGCGCCGAGCACGTAGACGCCGAGCGCCTGCCGGGTGTCCGTGCAATCCCAAGCCGGCGTCATGGCGCCAGTCCTCTCTCCTCCAGGGCAAGCTTGAGCGCCTTGAGCGCGTAAAAGGTGCGGGACTTCACCGTGCCCGAAGGGATCCCGAGAGTGGCCGCCGCCTCCGCGACGGAGCAGCCACGGTAATAGGTCTCGATGATGACCCGGCGGTGGTCGGGCCGCAGCGCCGCGAGCGCGTCCGCGACCGCCCACGATTCCAGCGCCCGGTCGGCATCGTCGGCGGCCGGCATCAGTTCCAGCGCGCCCTGGCCCACCTCGGGCGGCCGGGACTGCCGGGCCCGGTACGCGTCGACGGCCAGATTCCGTGCGACCGCGAACAGCCAGGGCCGGGCCGGCCGGTCAGCCAGCGCCTCCGGATGCCGCCAGGCCCGCACGACCGTTTCCTGCACAAGGTCCTCTGCCCGCTGCCGGTCACCCCCGGTGAGGTGGAGCGCGTAACGGAGGAGAGCGCCGCCGTGCTCGGCATAGAGCGCCCGTATATATGCCTCATCGGCTACCGCGCCCGGCTGGGCGGTGGATCCCGAGCCTGCCACGTTATGGACTACGCCCCCGGGCCCGGATCGGTTCACGACACGCCGGCAAATTTTCGGTCTTTAGTGTCTCCGGTCAGCCGCGCGGGTCGCTCCCGGGCCCGTGCGGCTAGCCGCCCGCGAACGGCGGCAGCACCTCGATCACGGCCGTCTCGGCCAGGGCGATCTCCTGATGCGGCCGGACGCCCGCTGACTGGCCGTCGATGAGGAACGCCGACCGGGCCAGGACGCCGCGCAGGCACTCGCCCCGCTCACGGCCCCGGCTGTCCAGGGCGGCAGCCAGCGCGTCGGCAAGCGTGCCCGCCTCCAGCGACTCGGCGGCGACGCCGGCGGCGTCCTTGGCCGCCGCCCAGTAACGGATGGTCACCATGGCCATATCGGCTATCCTCACTCACAATGGGATCCGGGCGACGTTGCCCCCGGATCCTTCTGTGTTTTAACAGGTTAGTGCCGGTGCGCTGGGCGCCGGGAAGGGGAGGTGGAACCGCTTGAGCGATCTGCTCCTGCTGACCGGGACGCTGGAACCATCCACGGAGGTGCTGCCCGCCCTCGGCTTGCTGCTGCATTCCGTCCGCGTCATGCCGCCCGAGGCCTCGGCCCTGATCGACGCTCCCCCGGGGGAAGTGGTCCTGGTCGACGCGCGCCGTGACCTGGCCCATGGGAAAAGCATCTGCAAGCTGCTGCTCACCACCGGGCTGGACTGCCCGCTGCTCATCATCGTCACCGAGGGTGGCCTCGCGGCGGTGAGCGCCGACTGGGGCACCGACGACGTGATCTTGAACACGGCGGGCCCCGCCGAGGTGGAGGCGCGGCTGCGGCTGGCACTGGGGCGGCGGGCCCGGAACGCAGCTGCGGACGCGCCCGATGAGATCAGGTCGGGTGACCTCACCATCGATGAGGCCACCTACTCCGCGCGGCTGCGCGGCCGGGCACTCGATCTGACGTTCAAGGAGTTCGAGCTGCTGAAGTTCCTCGCCCAGCATCCGGGCCGGGTCTTCACCCGGGCGCACCTGCTGCAGGAGGTGTGGGGGTATGACTACTTCGGCGGCACCCGGACGGTGGATGTGCACGTCCGGCGGCTGCGCGCCAAGCTCGGCACCGAGCACGAGGCGCTGATCGGCACCGTGCGGAATGTCGGCTACCGCTTCGTGCCTTTCAAGGGTGCCAGCGACGACCAGCGGGACAGTCAGCACGCGGGAGACGATGAACACGACACCGAACCCGAGGACGCACCCGAGCTCAGCGACGCGGCCGGGCTCGGCGGCGTCCACGCCTCCCGCCCGGCCGCAGGCGCCAGCGGATCGGGCATCGGGGCTTCCGCCGGCCGGTGATCAGGCCCTCCCGGAGGTCTCTTCCGCCCCGCTGAGCCCGGCGCAGCGGGACGAGGTACTCCGGCTGACCGCCGCGGCCACGGCCGGCGACGGCGTGGCGCCACTGTCCGAGAACTCCCTGCTGCACCTGCGCTACGGCGACGCGGCCGGCCTCGACCTGACGACGGCGGCGGGCGGGCACGTCACCGGCTACGCCCACCTGGAATGGGAAGACCCCGGCGTGGCCAGCGGCGAGATGGTGGTCGATCCGGCGCATCGCCGGCGCGGCGCCGGCCGGGCCCTGCTCGCCGCGATGGCCGCCGGTGCCGGAGAGCGGCCACTTCGCGTGTGGGCGCACGGCGACCTGGCGGCGGCGGCGGCCGTGGCACGGACCTGCGGGCTGCACCGCGTCCGCGCGCTGTGGCAGATGGGGCGGTCGCTGCGGGATCCGCTGCCGGAGCGGTCGGTACCCGGGGACGTCAGGCTGCGGACGTTCGTTCCGGGGCGTGACGAAGACGGGTGGCTGCGGCTCAACGCCGCGGCGTTCGCCCATCATCGCGAGCAGGGCGCGTGGACCCGCGCCGACCTGGACCTGCGCGAGCAGGAAGCCTGGTTCGATCCGGCGGGGTTCTTCCTGGCCGAGCGCGGCGGGCGGCTCGTCGGCTTTCACTGGACCAAGGTTCACGACGGCACGACGGGCGAGGTATATGTGGTCGGCGTCGACCCCGCGGCACACGGTGCCGGCCTCGGCCGTGCCCTGACGCTGACCGGGCTGCGCTACCTGCGGGACACGCGGGGCCTGGCCGAGGCCATGCTCTACGTCGACGACGACAATCGCGCCGCGGTCCGGATGTACGAGGCGCTGGGCTTCACCCGGACGGCCACGGACGTCATGTACGGCACGGGCTGACGGGAACCGCCGGCCTGCCGCCGGCGGGTCAGGCGATCCGGCCGAGCACCTCGACCGCGGGGCGGACGCCGAGAACCGCGTCCAGTTCCTCGTTGCTCAGCGGGCCGTCGCTGGCGGCCACCGCACCGAGAACCTCGGCGTACAGCTCGATCTCATCGAGGGCTACCCGGTCGTGAACACGAAGATCGACGTACTCTGGCACCGCGTTCACCTCCGTCGCCGCTGACGCTTTACACCTACGCCCGTCAGGCTACGCCGTATCAAGGCCCGTGCGCATGACCCATCAGGGCCATTCTGGGATCACCCTCCCGTGCGGTTTTACCCATACCGCGGGTAATAATTCCACGAAGCGGCCAATATAGCGGCCGCCGATCAGGTAAAGAACCCACATACGGGACTTCGGTGGCCTTTTGTGCATGCACGCATCGAAACGGCATGTGCGCACGGGCCCGGGGCAGGCAGCCCCACGGGTGTCACCACGAAGAGTCACCGTTCGCTAACGATGTGACCGCTCATCTGGCGACTTAGAGCGACAAGGTGAACCCGCACCGTACATGAGAGGTGACATTCGGGACGCTCAACACGGTGCATAACGGGGTACTTAGACGTTTCGGTTGCGCGGGAGGGTGCTTCGGGACAAGAGTCGTGCACATATCGATCCAAGCACACCCGTACAAGGTTCCCGTAGCTATCCCGCGCCTGATCAGCTGGCCCGCGATAACGTGCCTACAGGATTACTTTCCAGCACGCTCCCGGATATAAGGTCTTCGTGAAGCCATGAACGAAAATAGCGATCTCCTTCCCAATCTCGCCACCCAAGAAGACGCTTTCGAGGTGCAACTGCGCGGTTACAGCCGAAGGCAGGTCGACGACTTCGTCGCCCGCTGCCGCAGCCAGGTCCGTGAGCTGGAGGAACGGCTGGGCCGAGCCCTTGACGATGGCGAGCAGCTCCGTCAGGAGATCAAGGGACTCCGTCAGCAGGCCCTGGGCAACAGGCCCGCCCATGAGGAGGTCAGCGAGCGGATCTCCCAGATCCTGAAGCTTGCCGACGACGAGGCCAAGGCGCAGCAGACGCGTGCGGACGACGACATCAAGAAGCAGCTGGCGGAGGCGCAGCAGGAAGCCGACCGGGCCAAGAAGGAAGCCCGGGATCAGGCCGAGCAGATGCTCACCGCCGCCCAGGAGCAGGCCGAGCGGGCGATCTCCACGGCGCGCGCGGAAGCGGAAAAGACCAGGACCACGGCCCGCGCGGAAGCCGAGCACGTCACGGCGGACGCTCGCAAGAAGGCGGACACCGTGCTCTCCGGCGCCAAGTCGCAGGCCAAGCAGACCCTGGACGAGGCCACGGCACGGGCCACGGCCATCCACGACGGCGCGGAGCGCCGGCTCAACCTGCTGAGCACGCGGCACGCCGAGACGATCCGGCGGCTCACCGAGATCCTGGACGGCGTGTCGGGCCTGGTCGCAACGGAGACGGCGCGTCTGTCGCTGGAGGACGAGGTGGATCAGACTGTCGCCAAGGCCATCGCCCAGAAGGCCGCCGAAGCCCAGGCGGCCGACTCGACCGCCCCGAACGGCGGGGCCGTCCCCGCCAGGAACACCGGCCCCGGGACCCCGGCGGCAGGCGCGGCCGGGAGCCAGCGCGGCATGCCCGGGAACGCGATGCCGGGCCAGGGCGCTCCGCGGCCGGCCAACGGAGCCCGCGGGGAGAACTCTCCGGCCGGGCCAGGCCGCCCCGCACCCGCGATGCCCGCCTCCGGTGCCGCGAGCCCGGTGCCCCCGGCAGGCCCGGGGAGCCTGGCGGGCCAGCCGGGAGTGGCCGCCAAGCCGGGCCCCGACACGCTCCACCCCGCCCGGGGCGCGCACGAGGCTTCCCGGGGCGGCGCGCACGTGGCCCCCAGGGGCGGCGTTCGGCCGCCCGCGCCGGGAGTGAATGCGCCGGGTGGTCCGGGTACCTCGGCCGGCGACCGGCCGTCTGACCCGTCCCGGTCGGCCGGCCCGGGTCCGGTTCCCGGGACCGAGGCGCCGGTCGGGCGCCGCTCGGCCGCCGAGGATCTCACCGGGAACCGGCGGGCGGGCGGCGCCGGGCACGGCGCCAGCCAGGTGGACGGCAGCCTGACGGGCAGCATCGACGCGGATGAGGCGACGGAAGGCGTCCGCATCGTCCG
>Ga0335085_10012705_pt1 | contig 12387 bp, 11 predicted proteins | sample Lox_Sample_45_FD_206712 | JGI IMG/M metagenome (GOLD analysis project Ga0335085, IMG submission 206712) | Soil microbial communities from Loxahatchee National Wildlife Refuge, Florida, United States - Lox_Sample_4.5 | ecosystem: Environmental > Terrestrial > Soil > Wetlands | place: USA...
GAGCGGCAGGCGGTGTCCGGCAGGGAGCGAATCTGTGGCGGCGAGCAGCGCTGCGTCCGGGGTCGGCGCGCCCAGCGCGCATCCAAGCATCTGACTCGCCGCGTCTGTTCGAGCGCAATGAGCGCAGCGAATGCAGCGAGTTACGCGGCGCGACCCCGGACCGAGCAGCGCAGCGCAGTCGATGCGCAGCATCGACCGCCACAGTTGAGCGAACTGCCGGGCACCGCCTGCCGCGACCTCGCGGTCATCGAGCGTTCGAGCAGCGCAGCGCTCGCGTTGCAGCATTTCAACAGCCCCTTACCTCCTAACCGCTAAGCTCCCTCCATGGACGACGTTCTCATCAACATCACGCCGCAGGAAACGCGTGTCGCCGTGCTGACGGCGGGCGTCGTGCAGGAACTGCAGATCGAAAGGTCGGCTTCGCGCGGACTCGTAGGCAACATCTATCTCGGCAAGGTCGCACGCGTGCTTCCTGGCATGCAATCGGCGTTCGTCGACATCGGCCTGGAGCGCGCCGCATTCCTGCACGTCGCCGACATCTGGGAGTACCGCCAGTTCACGCAAGAGAAGCCGCCGTCGATCGAGCGCCTCGTGCACGAGGGCGATCCGCTGCTCGTGCAGGTGGTCAAGGATCCGATCGGCACCAAGGGCGCACGCCTGTCGACCCAGGTGAGCCTTGCCGGGCGACTGCTCGTCTACCTGCCGCAGGATCCGCACATCGGCGTTTCGCAACGGATCGAGGCGGAGGCAGACCGCGCGCATCTGCGCGAACTGCTGCAGCGGCTCGTGCCAGCCGACGAAAAGGGCGGCTACATCGTGCGCACCAGCGCGGAGGATGCAGCGGAGGCGGATATCGCCGCGGACCTTTCCTATTTGCGCAAACGCTGGCTCGAAATCGCCGACGCATCGAAGAAGGTGCCGGCGCCCTCGCTGCTGTACCAGGAGCTGTCGCTCGCGCAGCGCGTGCTGCGCGACGTGGTCACCGACCAGACCCACACCGTGCAGATCGACTCGCGCGAGAACTTCGTCGCGCTCCAGGCGTTCGCCGCGCAATACGTGCCGCAGGTGAGCCCGCGCCTGGTGCACTACGCGGGTGAGCGGCCGTTGTTCGACCTGTATCAGATCGACGACGAGATCGAAAAGGCGCTCGCGCGTCGCGTCGATCTGAAGAGCGGGGGGTATCTGATCATCGACCAGACCGAGGCGATGACCACGATCGATGTCAACACGGGCGGCTTCGTCGGCACGCGCAACTTCGACGACACCATTTTCAAGACCAACCTCGAGGCGGCGCAGTCGATCGCCCGCCAGCTGCGCCTGCGCAACCTCGGCGGCATCATCGTGGTCGACTTCATCGACATGATGAACGCCGAGCATCGCGACGCGGTGCTGGGCGAATTCAAGAAGGCGCTGGCGCGCGACCGCACCCGCATGACGGTGAGCGGATTCACGCAGCTCGGACTGGTGGAGATGACCCGCAAGCGCACGCGCGAATCGCTGGCGCACGTGCTGTGCGAGCTGTGCCCGGTATGCGGCGGCCGCGGCGAGGTCAAGACCGCGCGGACCGTCTGCTACGAAGTCCTGCGCGAGATCCTGCGCGAAGCGCGCCAGTTCCGCGAAGCGCGCGAGTTCCGCATCCTCGGCTCACAGCTCGTGGTCGACATGTTTCTCGAGGAGGAGTCGCAGTCGCTCGCGATGCTCTCGGATTTCATCGGCCGCCCGATCAGCATGCAGGTCGAGTCGGTCTATCACCAGGAGCAGTTCGACATCGTCCTGATGTAGCTCTGCCGAATCACGCGTGTCCCATATGCACAGCGAGCGGCTCGGCGGGCACGAGACGTGGGCGCGCCGGGCCCGCGCCGACATTCACTCCACCGGCCCCCGGCCGCGCGATATCGACCTGCAGCATGTATCCGCGGCCGTACAGCGTGCAGATGCGCGCCGCCGCAATGCCAGCGACCGCGAACTTGCGCCGGATGCGCGAGACCGCAATGTCGATGCCCCGTCCGTCATCGGTGTCGCGTCCGTGCAGCCGCCGCGCGATGGTCGATCGATCGAGCGGCAGGCCGTGCGACTGCGCCAGCAGGAACAACAGGTCGAACTCGCGGCTGGTCAGCATCAGGAGCACATCACCCACGCGCACGCCACGGCTCGCGCGATCAAGCTGGAGCGGGCCGATGGTGACGAGCATCGCTTCGGCGGCTGCAGAGCGCGCGGCGATGAGCCGGTTCAGTTTTGCCAGCACCAGGCGCGGCGTCGCCGTGCGCGGAAGGAAATCGGCAGCGCCGAGCTCGATGCCGATGATCTGGTCGATCTCCTCGCATTCGGCGCCGAGCAGGATGACCGGCGTGCGCGCGGCCGCTACCAGCTCGCACAGCATGACGATGTACGACTTGCCGAAGCCCTCGACATCGAGCAGCACCGCGTCGATGTCGCGCGCGACCAGCAGCTTGCGCGCGTGTTCGAGTTGATCGACCAGCAGCGACTCGGCACCGTGCACGGTCAAAGCCTGCCGCAGCGGCGCGAGCGGCGCCCCGTCGCGGGCGACGAACAGGAACAATGGCGCCTCGACTCGAATCATTGGCTTGCCCTCCTTGGTGGACCGGCGCGCCCGCGCAGTCCTTGCGCGTTGACGCCCAGTTGTTTTCGCAGTTGTCGATACAGCGACCAGCGCGTCCCGAGCCCGGTCGCTTCCGCGACCTCGTTCACGTCCATCGCGCTGCGCGTAAGCAGGCGCCGGGCGGCGCCGACGCGCTTGCGCAGCAGGTAGCCGTGCGGCGCGAGACCATGCACCTCGGAAAACAGGCGCACCAGGTAGTACTTGGACAGGCGGGCGGCCGCCGCGATGTCGTCGAGCACGATCGGCCGCGTGTAGTTGGAGTGGATGAAATCCGCCGCGAGCATCACGCGCCGATGCAGCTCGGCGCGGGTCGCGCTGCGTGCTGCCTCGAAACTCTCGGCACCGCGGCGAAAGTCTGATTCGGCATGCAGCATCCGTTCGAGCAGCCGTACCAGTTGCTCCTCGTATTTCATCTCGTCGTCGATGCCTGCGCGCACGAGCGCAAGGATCTCGTGCAGCACCGGCGTCACCGTCGAATCGTGCGGCCGCAGGTGCTCGGCGAAATGCGGCGTCCGCCGCGACGGCTCCGCGCTGCTGTCGAGCGCGCGCGCGACCGGGCTCGACACCGCGGCCCACACTTCATCGGCCAGGCCCGCGCGAAAGAACACGCTGAACGTATCGACGGGCGCACGCTCGTTCACCGAACTGGCGTAGGTCTGGCCTTCGTTGAGGATCAGGTAGGTATCGTCGTCGACCACCATCCGACGCTCGCCGACGTAGTAGTGCTCGCGTCCGTTCCACGCCGCCTTGATCGACAAACGGTGCTTGAACGGACCGAACTGGCCGTAGCGCACGCGTGCGCCGATGATCACGCTCTCCGACTGCCAGCGTGCGAAGAACGCGTCGCGTTTGCGCGCATCGCTCCCGCTTGCGCTTTGCCGGGAAAGGAAATCGGGGAACTCGCGCAACACCATCGCCACGTCCTGTGACCGATCGATTACATGCGTTGCCGGTCCACAACCAGACCGTGCCTTCGGCGAACGCTGCCCCCCGACTGTTTCACGCTCGCGTTGCCGGACGCATTTCGAGCAACAAGTGCAACATTGCGCACCGGCACGAAAGATTGTTGTCGCAAGCGTGGCGGGAACCGAGCGCCTTGCGACGAAGTCTCGAATCGCGGTGTCAGCCTGCGGTCGGGCGCGATGAAAAACAGCGCGGCGCGCAGATGCGCGCCGCACGCCCCGCAACGGTGCGTCGTTCAGCCCCTCTTCGGCAGTCGCCCGAGCAGGTAGAACTCCTCGTTCGGTCGCATCGACGCCATGTTGGCGAGACGATTGGACAACGCGAAGAAGGCGGCGATCGCTCCGATATCCCACGCGTCGCTTTCGCTGAAGCCGTGCTCACGCAGCGCCGCGTAATCGGTTTCCCCGATGATGTGCGCCTCGAGTGCGACTTTCATCGCGAAATCGAGCATCGCCTGCTGGCGCGCGGTGATATCGGCCTTGCGATAGTTGATGGCCACCTGATCCGCGACAAGCGGGTTCTTCGCACGAATCCGCAGGATGGCCCCGTGAGCGACCACGCAGTACTGGCATTTGTTTGCGCCGCTCGTGGCCACCACGATCATCTCGCGCTCGGCCTTCGTGAGGCCGCCCTCTTTCTCCATCAAGGCATCGTGGTAGGCAAAGAATGCGCGGAACTCATCGGGCCGGTGCGCGAGCGCCAGGAAAACGTTCGGCACGAAACCGGACTTCTCCTGCACGGCGAGGATGCGCGCGCGGATGTCTTCCGGCAGATCCTTGAGATCGGGAATCGGAAAGCGGCTGATCGCTCCTTGCGAGGTCATCACGAAACCTCCTCCTCCTTGCGCGCGTACTGGATCGAATGCAGATGCGAGTACAGGCCGCCGCGTGCAAGAAGTTCACTGTGCGGACCGACCTCCACGATGCGCCCGCCTTCGAGCACGACGATCCGGTCCGCGCGTTCGATGGTCGAAAGACGATGCGCGACGACGAAGGTGGTGCGGTTGCGCATCAACCGGTCGAGCGACTGCTGGATGAAGCGCTCCGACTCCGAGTCGAGCGCAGAGGTCGCCTCGTCGAGCAGCAGCACCGGCGCGTTCTTGAGCAGCGCGCGGGCGATCGAAAGCCGCTGGCGTTGGCCGCCAGAGAGCTTGACCGCGTTTTCGCCGATCTGCGTGCTGAATCCCTCAGGCAGGCCTTCGATGAACGAGAGCAGGTAGGCGGCGTCGGCCGCGTTGCGAATCGCTTCCATCGAAGCGTCGCGCGATTCGCCGTAAGCGATGTTGGCTGCGATCGTATCGTCGAACAGCACCACGTCCTGCGACACCAATGCGATCTGGCGGCGCAGGCTGGCGCGTTTCAGTTCGCGGATCGGAATGCCGTCGAGTTCGATCATGCCCGCGGTCGGATCGATGAAGCGCGGGATCAGGTTGATCAGCGTCGTCTTGCCGGCTCCCGACGGGCCAACCAGCGCGATCAGCTCGCCGGCGCGCACGTCGAGGTTGACCGACGCGAGCGCCGCCGTTGCGGCGCCGGGATACGCAAAGCCGACATCGCGAAAGCGCACGTTGCCGACGGCACGCACGATTTCGCGCGTCCCCGTCTCCTGCTCCGAGAGCGAGTCGATCAGCGCGAACACGCTCTCGCCGCCCGCCAGCATGCGCGCGAGCGGCCCGTTCAGTCCGGCGAGATGCCGCAGCGGTCCGAGCAGCATCAGCGCAGCGGTGAGAAAGGTCACGAAGTTGCCCGCCGAAAGCTGCTGCGCGCGCGCCTGCCAGAGTGCGACGCCGAACACGAACGCCAGCCCGATCGAGGCGATCACCTGCGTGACGGGTGTCGCCGCCGACCAGGCCACCTGCATCTTGAGCGCGAAGCGGCGCAACTTGCCATTGATGCGCTCGAAGTGTTCATGCTCCTGCTGCTGGCCGCCGTAGACCTTGATCACCCGGCTCGCTTCGTGCCCTTCCTGCACCGCGCGCGTCAGTTCGCCCAGCATCGCCTGGTTGGCAAGCGATAGCCGCCGCAGGCGCGCGGAGAACGCGCGCAACGCCAGCGCGATCAGCGGCGCGACGACGAGCGTGACCAGCGTCAGCTGCCAGTTGTAGTACAGCAGCACGCCGAGCAGCACGACGACGGTGAGCGAATCGCGAACGGCGGTGGTCATCACCTCGGCGGCGAGATTCAGCGCGTTGCTCGCTTCGTTGATGAACTTCGAGATCACGAGGCCGGAGGGCGTGTCTTCGAACGCCTTCTGCGGCCACGTGAGCAGCTTGTCGAACATCGCGGTGCGCAGATCCACCAGCACGGCTTGCGAGATGCGGTTCAGGAGGAACGTGCTCGCGAAGCCCGCCGCGCCACGCACCAGGAAAACCCCGACGAAAGCGAACGGCAGCCACATGCCCGCCGCTTGCTGGCGTTCGATGATGCCGCGATCGACGAACTGTCCGGTCAGGCGCGCGATGAGGTATTCGGTGCCGGCCGCGACCGCCATCGCCAGGACGGCGATGACGAGATGGAAGCGGTGCGCGAACACCTGCCGCAACAGGCGCCGGAAGATCGGGTCGCGATAAAACGGAGGATGCGTCGGTTCGGTTGTGGGCATCGCGTGTCGGTCGCGGCTTGGCAGGCACGTTCGTAGAATCCCCGCCCGATCACTCCTCGCAGCCGCGGCGCGGTAGTTTAGGCGAAGCAACCGATCCCAAGCGATGCCATCGATTTTCGTTCGCCTGCCGAATCACCTTGGCGATGCCTGCATGAGCGTGCCGGCACTCGATCTGCTGGCTGCGAACGGTTTTTCTCCGACGCTGGTCGGGCGCGCGTGGGCGCGCGACCTGTTCGCTGCGTATCCGTGGCCGACGCTCGCGCTTGCCGGCGATTTGCGCGAGCGCGCGGCGACGCTTCGTGCCGCTTTGAGCGCCGCCGGCCCCGCTGCGAAGGCGCTGCTTCTCACCAACTCGTTCAGCAGCGCGCTCGACTTCGCACTGGCCCGCCGCCGGGCGGCGGGATATGCCACCGACGGACGACGCTGGCTTTTGCGCCCCGCCTTCGAAGTGCCGCTGCGCTGGGCGGCCGGGATGCACATGGTCGAGTACTACTTCACGCTCGCGACCAGTGTCGTGGGCATGAGCGCCGAGGTGCCGCAGCAACTCGACCTGAAAGTGCATCCGGAGAAGCGCATCCGCGCGCGCGGGCTCCTCGATGCCGCCGGTGTTGGTGGCGCGTATGTGGTGCTGTGTCCTGTCGCGGTCGGCCTGCATCGCGGGCGCGTGAAGGCCTGGGATGGATTCGGCCGTCTGTGCGACGAACTTCGGGCGCGCGGTCAAACCGTCGTCGCGTGCCCGGGGCCTGGTGAACAGCAGGCAGTTGGAGCGGTGCTCAAGGATGCGCGGATCCTCCCTCCGACGGACGTCGGCACGTTCGCGGCGCTGCTCGCCGCGAGCCGCCTCGTGGTTGCGAACGACAGCGGCCCGGGCCACGTGGCGGCGGCGGTCGGAGCCCGGCTCGTGTCGGTATTCGGCGTGACCGAGCCGACGCGTACGCGACCGTGGGGGCCGGCGGTGACCCTGGTTGGCTCGGAACGCGGATGGCCGCGTTACGAAGAGGTCGCTGGAGCAGTCGCTGCCGCACTCGCCTCGGGCTGACGCGCAGTCTGCGTCGCAGCGATGGGCGCGAGAAAAGCGCCGAGAAAGATCGCGATCAGGTGTCCCTCGTTGAAGGTCTGGAAGTGCGAACTGAGCATGCTCGTCGTGCACCAGGCAAGGAGCATCGACAACGCGACCGATCGCCACGGCTCCGGCGCCGGCTGCATCAACGCGGCGACCAGCATGAAGACGAACGCGAGCAATCCCGGTAGCCCGGCCTCGATCCATGCCCTGAGAAACTGGTTGTGCGGATCACCCGTCACGATCGCCTTCCAGCCCGTGGCGCGATCCTTGACGTACGCTTCGTACGCTGGCTTCATTCCCCCGAGGCCGTATCCGAGCAACGGCCGTGCGCGGATCAGCTCGACCGAGTTCTGCCACATCACGACGCGGATGCCCATCGAGCTGTACTCGGTTGCATCGGCGGCATGCCGGAGTTCCTCCCAAGCTGTCGCAAAGCGCTGCTGCATGACGGGCGAAACGCTGAGCGCGACCGCGGCGAGCACCGGCACCGCGGCGATGGCAAGCACGCGCCGCGCCCCGCGCAACAAAAGCGTGGCGGCTACGAGAAGGAGGATCGCGAAGAGGACCTGGCCACTGCGGCCGGTCTGGAGAAACACCAGTTGTCCGAGCAGCAGCAGCATCGCCACGACCAGCAGCACGCGCAGGCGCAAGGATGGAAGCGGCTGCGTCACCAGAAGCACTCCGGCGAGGAACGCGCCGATCGCGAACGCCATTGCCTGCGTGACCGTGTTACGCAACACGATGCCGGGCTCGAACTCCCGGTAGTGCCAGCCCGTCTTCACAGAGATCAGCGCGACGATCGCTGCAACGGTTACGAAGAAGACGAACGAGATTGCCAGGTGTCTTTTCCAGCGCGGCGAATCGAAAACCGCAAACGCGATCGCGGTCAGCAACAGCGTGCGCCATCCAAGGAGATCCGCGACGGCACCGGCGATGCCCTGCGGGTTGAATGCGCCGACGAGCGTGGCGAGCAGCAGTGCAGCGGCAAAGACAAGCACGCCCATGCCGAGTCGCGAGTCGGCGAATGCGCGCAGCCGGACACGCCAATCCGGCACGAAGAAAAATGCGATCGTCATGATTGCTGCGGCGAGGTTGGCAAGCGGCGGCGACAGCACCGCGCCGAGGGCGACACCGATTGCAGCCCCGCGTGCGATCTGCAGTGCGCGCGACGCCGGCGCGTTCATCGCGATCGCACCTCGTTCGCGCGCAGGTCGCGCCGCAGGCGTTTCCACCACGCGTCCCAGCGATAACGCACCCACGAATACGCGCGCCCGCGCCAGCGCCTCTTGGTGTCCAGCACGCTCTCGAATTGCCCGTTCATGCTGCCCTGCTCGACGATCGGCTGTGCCAGCCAGTAGTGCGGCACGCCGACCGCGGCGTCCGTCTCGCGCGTGAGCCAGTCGGCAGGCCGCGTGATCCGGTGCGTCTCGAGATAGGCGAGTCTTCGCCGCGCCGCTTCATGATCGAACACCAGCGCATCGGTGGCCGGCAGCAGGCCACCCGCGATGAGCCGGTTCGGCCCGCGCGTACCTACGTGCTGGTTGTTGCCCCGCCCGAGGTAGATCAGGTAGGGACCGGCAAGCGCATCCGCCGCGGCCATCGCGATCCCGAACTGCGCCTCGAAGTCGGGCGCGAGCACCGCATCGTCCTCGAACACGAGCACGCGCCGCAGGTTGCGCTCGAGCGCGAGCTGCCACGTGCGCAGGTGCTTGAGCACCAGCGACTGGTGCCCGAGTTTCATGTCGGAAGGCGCGAAGCGGCGCTCGAGCACTTCGGCTGGGATAGCATTCGCGTCGAACTCGAACACGAACTCGAAGTCGATCACGTGGCGCGCCATTTCGGCGCGGATGTGCGCGATGCGCTCCGTGAAGGAGCGCACCGAAAGCACGAACACCGCGTCGACGAGCGAATTGACCTTCACGACTTTCCAGCGAGCAACCACCTGGCGAGGCGCGCGCAGTCTACTTGACGTCCGAGCGAAAACGACTCAGATCATGCCCCGACTCAGCGTCGCCATCATCACGTCCAACGAAGAGAGGAATCTCGCCGCCTGCCTGCGGTCGGTCTCCTTCGCCGACGAGATCGTGGTGGTCGACAACGGAAGCAGCGACACCACCCGCGCGGTCGCGCGCGCGCATGGCGCGCGGGTGCTCGAAGTGCCCGACTGGCCGGGCTTCGGCCCGCAGAAGAACCGCGCCATCGACGCCTGCACCGGTGACTGGATCCTCGCGCTCGACGCCGACGAGCGCGTCGAGGAACCGCTGCACGCCGCAATCGAACAGGCACTGGCGGGCGGTGGCTTCGACGTCTACGAGATGCCACGGCGCTCCACCTACTGCGGCCGGTTCATCCGCCACGGCGGATGGTGGCCCGACTATGTCACGCGGCTGTTCCGGCGCGGAACCGCGCGCTACTCCGATGCACGGGTGCACGAGCGGCTCGTCACCGAGCGCCCGATCGGCCGACTGGGCGCGCCGCTCACGCACTTCAGTTTCCGCTCGATGGACCAGGTGCTCGCGAAGATGAACCGCTATTCGTCGGATAGCGCGAGCATTCTGGCCGAACGCGGGCGCACGCCGGGGCTTGCCAGCGCGATCGGCCACGGTCTCGCGGCATTCCTGCGGACGTACGTGGTGAAGCTCGGGTTCCTCGACGGCCGCTACGGCTTCCTGCTTGCGGTTTCCAACGCCGAAGGTTCGTACTACCGCTACGTCAAGGCGATGCTGGCCGCCGAGACACGGCGCGACGACATCGATTGATTGCGCAATGCTGATCTCGGTCATCGTCACCACCTACAACCGGCCCGATGCGCTGCGGGCGACGCTGGCGGGCCTGCTTGCGCAACATGAGCGGGGCTTCGAGATCCTCGTGGCCGATGACGGCTCGCGCGACGACACGCGCGCGTTGATCGAGGCGACCGCGCGCACGAGCCCGCTCCCGCTGCACCACGTGTGGCAGGAGGACAAGGGATTTCGCGCGGGAGCGGCGCGTAACCGTGCGACGGCTGCTGCCAAGGGCGAGTATCTGATCTTCCTCGACGGCGACTGCGTGCCGCGTGAAGACTGGATCGCGAGCCACCGCGCACTGGCAGAGCCGGGCTGGATGGTTGCCGGCAACCGCATCCTGCTTTCGGAGTCGTTCACGCGCCTGGTGTTGGAGAGGAATACCCCGATCCACGAGTGGACGGACGAGCAGTGGCGCGCGGCCGTCACGCGCGGCGATATCAATCGCACGCAGCCGCTGAAGTCCTATTCGCTCGGCCCGTTGCGCAAGCTCGCCGCGCGCCGCTGGCAGCGCGTGCGCACCTGCAATCTTGGCGTCTGGATGACGGACTTTCGCGCGGTCAACGGCTTCGACGAGGCATTCGAAGGCTGGGGCTTCGAGGACTCCGATCTCGCGGTGCGGCTCATCAATCACGGCACGCGCCGCAAGGAAGGCGCGTTCGCCACTGGCGTCCTGCACCTTTGGCATCGCGAGAACGACCGCCGTTTCGAGGGCGCCAACTGGGACCGATTGCAGCAGCGCATCGCCAGCCATGAAGTGCTCGCTGCGAGCGGCCTCGATCGCTACGGCGGCGGCGTCACATCCCCTTGAACAGGTGCGCGTAGAGGCGGCTCGCCGTCAGGCGTTCCGGCCGGCCGCGCAGGGCGAGAAACACCTTGCCCGATTCGTCGCGCTGCGCGGTTGCGATGGCGCGCGAGCGCACCACGATTCCGCGATGCACCTGCCAGAACTGCTCCGGGTCGAGTTGCGGCAGCAACTCGCGCAGCGAGATGCGGATGAGGTGTTCACGCTCCACGGTGATCACGCGTACATACTTGTCGGCCGCTTCGAAGTACAGCACGTCGTCGATCGGCACCATGTGCACGGTGTTGCCGACGCTGGCCTGGATCACCTCCAGACGCTTCGCAGTAGGCTGCCCGACGGACGCCGTGCCGCCCGGACCGGCGCCGAGCAAGGCACGCAGCTGGTCGACCGATTCCTGCAGCGCGGCTTGCGGCGCGCGCTCGGCCAGGCGCTTGCGCAGGCGCGCCACGGTGGCCGCGAGGCGTTGCGAATCGAGCGGCTTGACGAGGTAGTCCACGGCCTGCGCATCGAACGCCTGCACCGCGTACTGGTCGTATGCCGTCACGAAAACCAGCAGCGGGAACGGCGCATCCTGCGGCCAGTCCTCGGCCATCGCCTGCGCCGCCTCCAGTCCCGACATGCCGGGCATGCGGATGTCGAGGAAGCAGACGTCGGGTTTGAGCGCGAGCGCCTGTTCCGCGGCCGATGCGCCATCGACCACTGCGGCGCCGATCGTGAGTTCCGGCCAGACCTTCGTGAGTTCCTGCTGCAGATGCTGCGCGAGAAGCGGCTCGTCCTCGGCGATCAGCGCGACCGGCGCCCTCATGCGGCGACCGGCATGACGAGAGGCAGCACGATGCGCGCGACGGTTCCGCCATCGACGTCGGCGGCCGGCTCCAGCGCCGCCTGTGCACGATCTGCGAACAGCGTCGCGAGCCGCTGGCGCACCTGCCGCAAGCCGAATCCGGTGCCCGCGGTGGCTGCCTCGTGCGACAGGCCGACACCGGTATCGCGCACTGTCAGCACGAGCGAGTCGGCGTCGCGCCGCGCGGCGACCTCGATGCGGCCGCCCTGCACCTTCGGCTCGAGGCCGTGCTTGATCGCGTTCTCGATCAGCGGCTGCAGCAGCAGCGGCGGGACCGGCAACTCGCGCAGTTCGTGCGGCAGGTCGATCTTCACCGCGAGCCGCGGACCCATCCTGATTGCCATCAGCGCGAGGTAGTCGGAGGCGCGCGCGAACTCGTCGGCAAGCGGTTGCAGGTCGCTGCGCGACGCGCTCAGCGTCGTGCGCATGAATCCGATCAACCGGTCCAGCATCGCCTGCGCACGCTCGGGATCGACGGCGATCAGCACGCGCAGATTGGCCAGCGTGTTGAACAGCATGTGCGGCTCGAGCTGCGCTTCGAGCAGCTTGAGCTGCGTCTCCGAGGCGACGCGCTGCGCGGCTTCGGCGCGGCGCTCGCTCTCGGCCAGGCGCGCGCACGCGACCCACCACAACGTCACTCCGAGTGTCGAGAAAATCGTGATGATGAGGATCACCGCCATGGCGCGCGGATTGTCCGCGAACATGCCG
>Ga0335085_10012706_pt1 | contig 12386 bp, 11 predicted proteins | sample Lox_Sample_45_FD_206712 | JGI IMG/M metagenome (GOLD analysis project Ga0335085, IMG submission 206712) | Soil microbial communities from Loxahatchee National Wildlife Refuge, Florida, United States - Lox_Sample_4.5 | ecosystem: Environmental > Terrestrial > Soil > Wetlands | place: USA...
TTCGCCAAAACCCATCCGGTTTCGATAACCCGCCGCACTCATGACGCGTCGGTCACTTTCCGGGAGGTAGCGGTCCCAAATACGCTCCATGCATATCTCCATATCTCTCGAGCCTGCCAGCCGAGCAGCTTGCGCCAAGTCATCACACGATGGCATCGAACTCAATTCCCCGCCGACTTGGGCCGCCGACTTGGGCCGCCGACTTGGGAAAAAGGCTTCAATCCTCTCGCCGGTCGCATCCGCCAAGGCCCGCATGGCGCGAATGAGAGCAGCGACCTTACGAATGCAGCCAGGCATGGCCGCTCGTTTCGGACCCATCTCCACCCGCACAGGCTGCCACCCGAATCGCCGGCGCCGTCGGTCAAGGCGGAGCGGCAGCCAAATTTTCCTTAGAAAATTCGATACTTAGGAATCGACGCCTGCGCGCGTGCGCGGTTGGTCGGCAAGGCTCGGGCGCGAGAGCGCCGCGAGAACGCATTTCCGCGTCCACCTCGGGCTCCGCGCGCGGTAGTCTGTTGAGGTCGCAGGAGATGCTCGATGCTGAACCTCGCCGATGCGCTCGCAAGCCACGCGCGCAACATTCCCGACCGCGACGCCATCGTCGAAGCCGGATCGGCGCTGAGCTACGGCGCGCTTGCCGATCGGGTCTGGAAAATCGCGACCTATTTCGCGGCGAAGGGGTTGCCGCGGCACGCCATCGTCGGCGTCGCCTTGCCCGACACCGGCTTGCATCTGAGCATCCTTTACGGGCTTGCCCGCGCCGGCTTCGTCATCCTGCCGATGGATTGCCGCTGGACGGCGATCGAGAAGGAGCGCGTGGCGCGGCATTTCGGGGCGAGCCTCGTGCTCTGCGAGCACGGCGATAGGCTGGCGGCGGACATCGTCACGGAAACCGTGGACGCCGCCTGGCTCGCACGCCTGCAGCAGGTCCCGCCCGCCCGGTCATTCCCGGAAAGCGGCGACACGCCGCTATTGCTGTCGCTGTCTTCCGGCACGACCGGCCGCCCCAAAGGGCCGCTGATCGCGCACAAGCATTTCTTCCGCCGCTTCATGACGCACTGGATCAATCTCGGCCTCAACGGCCGGCAGCGCTTCATGTCGGCGACGCCGCTTTATTTCGGCGGCGGCCGCACCTTTGCCATGTCGATCCTGTTCAGCGGCGGCACGGTCATCATGCATCCTCCCCCCTACCAGCCCCGCGACCTGGTCGCGGCGGTGGCGCAGATCAAGGCGAAGATCGTCGCGGCGATGGCCAATCCGTCGTTCTACACCGATGCCATCCGCACGCGCGCGTTCGGCTGAGGGCGCCGCTTGTCGTTACTGCACCACAATCGTGGTGTTCTGCATGCCTTCGCTGTGAATCAGGTCGAACAGCACGGCGGCGTCATTCGGGTGCAGCCTGATGCAGCCATGCGAAGCCGGGGTTCCCAGCCGGCCGATCTCGTAGCTGCCGTGGATGGCAAAGCCGCCGTAGAAGAAGATGGCATGCGGCATCGGCGCGTTGTAGTAAACACGGGAGAACCAGCGGGCCGCCATCCAATGCGGATGAAAGGTGCCCGACGGTGTTCCGTAACCGCGCCGGCCCGTAGAAACCTTCCAGGTGTAGCGCGGAAAGCCGTCGACGAAGACCTCCATGGTCTGGCCGTTGCGGTCGACTTGGACGGTCACCCCCGCCTTGGCGGGCGTTATTGCCGGCACGAACGCAAACGACAGTGCGGCAAGGATGGTCGCGAATGCAACATGACGCATGACAGCCCCGATACTTCTTACTCTCATGCGATTTTGTGCCGCGCTTCCGGGCTTTGGAACCATAAACTAAGCCTGTGGATAATTCCCGATAGGCGGCGGAAAAAACGGCGCTTTTGGAGGTCCACCGCATGCCCGAATTCGATCTGCTCAGCATCGGTCATTCCAACATGGCGGCCGAGGGCTTCGTGGCGATGCTGCGCCGAGCCGGTGTCGACGCCGTCGCCGATGTGCGCTCGGTGCCGGCTTCGCGCCGCTTCCCGTGGTTCGCGAAGACGAATCTCACAGCCCGTCTCGCGGACGACGGCATTGCCTACGCGGCCATGGGCGACAGTCTCGGCGGCCGGCCGCGTGACCAAGGCCTCTATCGCGACAGGGTAGCCGACTACGAAGCAATGGCGCAGCGCCCGCAATTTCGCGCTGGCCTCGACCGGCTGATCGAGGCTGCGGCGCGCTCGCGCGTCTGCCTGACCTGCGCCGAACGCGAGCCGCTCGATTGCCACCGCTGCCTACTGGTGGCGCGCGCGCTCGCGGCACGCGGACTGACCGTCGGCCATATCCTGCATGACGGCACCATCGAGCCGCATGCAGCCACGGAACAGCGGCTCCTCGCCTGGCATGCGGATGGCTGCGACCTGTTCGCGGCTGGACAGCGCGACCTCATCGCGGCAGCGTATCGTGGCCGGGCGCGCGTCGTTGCGTTCCGGCTGAGGGTTCCACTGCCGCATGACACGGCGGAGGCAACATGATGTGGGCTTCGCTTCGCCTGATCGCGGTTCTCATCTGCGCCGGCGCCGGTCCGGCGCTGGCGCAGGATCCGGGAACGCTCGACAAAAAGCCGCTGCCGCCGCTGGCGCATCCGGACGCGCCGTCGACGCCAGCGAAGGAATTGTTCGGGCGCGAAACCAAACCGGCGCCGCTTGCCGCCCGCTCGATCGGCGCCTACGCCCATGGTTGCCTTGCCGGTGCGGTCGCGCTGCCGATCAACGGACCGACCTGGCAGGTGATGCGGCTGTCGCGCAACCGCAATTGGGGTCATCCGAAACTGATCGCTTTTCTCGAGCGTCTGGCGGAGAAGGCCAAAAAGGTCGGCTGGACCGGGCTCCTGGTGGGCGACCTGTCGCAGCCGCGCGGCGGACCGATGCTGACCGGTCACGCCAGCCACCAGATCGGGCTCGATGCCGACATCTGGCTCACGCCGATGCCCGATCACAGGCTTTCGACCGATGAGCGCGAATTCATGTCGGCGGTCAACATGGTCGCGCCAAGCCGCCTCGAGGTCGATCCGAAGGTCTGGACCCATTCGCGCACCGAACTGATCCGCACCGCGGCGGAGGATCCGGGGGTCGAACGTATCTTCGTCAATGCGGCGATCAAGAAAGCGCTGTGCCGGGAGGCCGGGTCAGACCGCGCCTGGCTCGCCAAAGTGCGGCCCTGGTGGGGGCACGATTACCATTTCCACGTCCGCATCTATTGCCCGCCCGACAATCCGGGCTGCGAACCGCAACCGCCGCCGGGCCCGGGCGACGGCTGCGGGCATGAGCTCGATCACTGGTTTTCGGCGGCGATCCTGCATCCGCTGCCGCCACCAACGCAGCCGGCAAAGCCGAAGCATTTTTTGACCATGGCGAACTTGCCGGCCGCTTGCCGCCAAGTGCTGATGGCCCCGTAAGCTCGGGAGCACGGAAGCTAAAGCGCGGCAGAACCGAACAGCGCGTGCCGCGCGGCGGCGCTGCTAAAGGCGAGCACGCAGGCGCAACCGACGATCGCCGTGCAATAGGGCAAAGCACGCTGCGGCGGCGACTTCATTATCGGCGGCATGCCGAGCCACAGCATATACGCGCCATAGAAGCTTAAGAGCCCGAGGAAGCGCAGACCCGGCGCCAGCAAAAAGATTCCGCTCAGCCAGACCGGCGTGTAGGAAAAAACCGCGAGCTTGAACGCGCTTGCGAAATTCCGGCGCCCGTCGAACATCGGCGCCAGCATGTCGATCAGAAGCCCGAGCACGAGCACGCTTGCGCATGTCGTCACATAGTCGAAGACCGCGGCGCCAAGCCCGGTCAACAACGGCGCGCGCACCAAGCCTGCGTGCGGCAGCACTTCGCCGACGACGCAAGCGCCAATGAAGCCGAAGACCGCGGGAACGAGCGCCAGCAGCGCCACGTAGCCGGTGAAGAGATGAGCGGTATTGCCGCGCTCTTTCGCGATCTTCACCCACTCGGCCGCCGGATCGGCAAGGATCGCCGGCGCGCGCAAGACCGCGTTCACAGGCGCAACCCTTTGGCAGCGGCGCGGATCAAGGCGGCGCCCTTTTCCGCGATCATCATGGTTGGGGCGTTGGTGTTGCCCGACGTGATCGTCGGCATCACCGAAGCATCGATGACGCGCAGCCGCTCGACGCCGGCGACGCGCAATTCGGCGTCGACCACCATCATGGAATCGCTCGCAAGACCCATCTTGGCGGTGCCAACCGGATGGAAGATGGTGGTGCCGATATCGCCGGCGGCCTTCATCAGGGCCTCGTCGTCGTCGCGGATATCCGGGCCAGGCAGATATTCGCGCGGATGGAACGGCGCCAGCGCCGGCTGTGCCACGATCCGTCGCGTCAGGCGGATGGAGTGGGCGGCGATGCGGCGGTCCTGATCGGTCGACAGGTAATTGGGCTTGATCGCCGGGGCGGCAGCGGGATCACGCGAGCGCAGCTGCACGCTGCCGCGGCTGGTGGGCTGCAGATTGGCGACGCTGGCGGTGAAGGCCGGGAATCTGTGCAGCGGTTCGCCGAAACGGTCGAGCGACAACGGTTGGATGTGATACTCGAGATTGGCGCGGACCTGATCGGGATCGGAGCGCGTGAACACGCCGAGCTGCGACGGCGCCATGGTCAGCGGGCCGCGCCGGAACAGTACGTATTCGGCAAGCATGCCGACGAGACCGAACGGCGCGTGATAACGCTCGTTGAGGGTGCGGACGTTGTCGACCTTGTAGATCAGGCGCAGCTGCAGGTGATCCTGCAGATTGGCGCCGACTCCGGGCCGGTCGGCCACCACCGCAATGCCGTGCTCGGCGAGCTGCTGACCCGGTCCAACGCCGGACAACATCATGATCTGCGCGGAGCCGATCGCGCCGGCAGCGAGGATGACCTCGCCGCGCGCCCGCGCCATTCGCACCGATCCGCCTTGCCGCCAGCGGATGCCGGCGGCGCGCCTGCCGTCGAATTCGATCGCTTCGACCAGGCAACCGGTCTGCAGCCGCAGGTTGGCGCGATTAAGGACCGGCTTGAGGAACGCCGTTGCCGCCGACCAGCGCCGGCCGCGTTTCTGATTGACATGGAAGGCGCAGCAGCCCTCATTGTCGCCGGTGTTGAAATCCGCCACCGATTTGATGTGCGCCTGCTCAGCGGCGGCGCGGAATGCATCGAGCACATCCCAGCGCACCCGCGGCGCCTCGATGCGCAGTTCGCCGCCGGCGCCGTGGATGGCGCTGGCGCCGAGGAAATGATCCTCGTGGCGCTTGAAAAAAGGCAGCACGTCGTTCCAGCCCCATCCGGTCAGTCCGAGCTGGCGCCAATGGTCGTAGTCGGCCGCCTGCCCCCGCATGTAGATCATGGCGTTGATTGCGGACGAGCCGCCGATCGCCTTGCCACGCGGATAATTGAGGCTGCGGCCGTTGAGGCCCGCCTCCGGCTCGGTCTTGAAGCACCAGTCCGAGCGCGGATTGCCGATCGCGAACAGATAACCGACCGGAATGTGAAACCAGATCCAGTTGTCGCGGCCGCCGGCTTCGAGCAACAGCACCCGGCTGGTGGAATCGGCGGAAAGCCGGTTGGCGAGCAGACAGCCGGCGGAACCCGCTCCGACGATAATATAGTCGTACTCGCCTTCGATCGGCTCTGCCCGGTTCATGCCGCGCTCCGCGCGACCGGTATAGCACGACCGGTCGCGGGGAAGTCAGCACCGGAGGAGTTCGCAGCTGCCTTGCGCGGCATGGCGCGGCTGCTATTCTCCGCCAGCGACGCGCGGCGCGCTGAGCGCCTGCCGCACGAGCCCAGGAACGACGGTTCCCTTTAGGCGGTCGTGGTCATCCCCTGTTCGCGCGTTCGCCAAGCCGGCGGCGCGAACGGACCAAACCTGTTGGAGAACCGCCGTGCTTGACAGAAGGCGTATTCTGGCGGCTGCCGCCGCATCTATCGCCATTGCGCTCGCGCCGCACCCGGCATCGGCCCAGGAAAAATCGATCATCGTTTTCGCCGCCGCTTCGATGAAGAATGCGCTGGACGACGTTGACACCGCATTCACCGCAAGCACCGGAATCAAGGTCGTGGCGAGCTACGCCGCCAGTTCGGCGTTGATGAAGCAGATCGAGCACGGCGCGCCCGCCGATGTTTTCGTTTCCGCCGACCTGAAGTGGATGGATTACGGGGCGGAACGTCGTCTCATCAAGACCGACACCCGGATCAATTTGCTCGGCAACCGGCTGGTGCTGGTCGCGCCGAAAGGTGCGGGCATCGTCGAGGTGAAGATCGCGCCGGGCTTCGAGCTTGCCGCGCTGGCCGGCAGTGGACGCATCGCGGTCGGCGACGTGCGCGCGGTTCCCGCCGGCCTCTATGCCAAAGCGGCGCTGGAAAACCTCGGCGTCTGGGCGTCGGTGGAACACAAGCTCGCCATGGCCGAGAACGTGCGTGCCGCGCTGGTCCTGGTCGCGCGCGGCGAGGCGCCGCTCGGCATCGTCTATGCGACCGACGCCAAGGTCGAGCCGGGCGTCAAGGTCGTCGGCATATTTCCCGAAAGCTCGCACCCGCCGATCATCTATCCCGTGGCCCTGACCACAAATGCCAAAGCGGCCGCGGCACCGTATCTTGCGTTTCTGCGCACTGGAGCGGCAAAGTCGATTTTCGAGCGCTATGGCTTCAATTTTTTGCTAAAGCCGACGCCGTGATCGGCTTTTGTCAAATCGCCATGCCCTGCAGGGATGTGTAAAGCGTCGTGCTTGGTCTGTCTCCCGCTGAATGGACCGCGATCGAATTGTCGCTGCGGATCGCGGTCGTTGCCACGGCCTGCGCGCTGCCCTTCGGCATCGCCATTGGCTGGCTGCTGGCCCGCAAGGAGTTTTGGGGCAAGACCCTCGTTGACGGGATCGTCTACTTGCCGCTGGTCCTGCCGCCGGTCGTTACCGGCTATCTGCTGCTGATCTCGTTCGGCCGCCGAGGGCCGATCGGCGCCTTCCTGGCCGACCAGCTCGGCATCATCTTCTCGTTTCGCTGGACGGGTGCCGCGCTGTCCTGCGGGATCATGGGCTTTCCGCTCATGGTCCGCCCGATCCGGCTTGCGCTCGAGGCGATCGATCGCCGGCTCGAGGAGGCCGCTTCCACGCTCGGCGCCGGCCGCGCCCTGGTATTCCTGACCATCACCCTGCCGCTTGCGCTGCCGGGCATCATTGCCGGCGTTGTCCTGTGCTTTGCCAGAGCGCTCGGCGAATTCGGCGCGACGATCACGTTCGTCTCCAACATCCCCGGCGAGACGCAGACCATTTCGGCGGCGATCTACACATTGCTTCAGGTACCCGACGGCGATGCTGCGGCAGCCCGCCTGGTGCTGATCGCAATCTGCATTGCGTTCGCCGCGCTGATGGCCTCCGAGTGGTTTGCGCGCCGCGCCGGCATGCGCTTCCAGGGGGAGTGATCGTGCTGGCGGTGGACGTGGCAAAGCGGCTCGGCGCGTTCCAGCTCGACGCCCGGTTCGAGGCCGCTTCGGGCGTCACCGCCTTGTTCGGCCCGTCCGGCGCCGGCAAGACCACGCTCGTCAACATCATCGCCGGCCTGCTCGCTCCGGATCGCGGCTCGATCACGCTCGACGATACCGTGCTGTTCGACGCCGCTGCCGGAATCAATCTGCCGCCGCATCGGCGCGGCATCGGCTATGTCTTTCAGGAGGGGCGGCTGTTTCCCCATCTCAGCGTCCGGCAAAACCTCGACTATGGGCGGCGGATGAGCGGTCATCCGAGCGACGCCGATGCGTTCGCGCGCGTCGCCGCGTTGCTCAATATCGGTCACCTGCTCGATCGGCGGCCGCGAATGCTGTCGGGCGGCGAGCGCCAGCGCGTCGCCATCGGCCGCGCTCTGCTGATGCGGCCGCGGCTCCTGCTGTTGGATGAGCCGCTCGCCTCGCTCGACGCCGGGCACAAACGGGAAATCCTTCCCCACCTGCTTCGCCTGCGCGACGATTCGGCGGTGCCAATGGTCTATGTCAGCCACATCGCCGCCGAGGTTCGGCGGATCGCGACGCGGATCGTGCGGCTCGATCATGGCCGCGTCGTCGGCGAAGGCGGACCCGAACTGCTCGAGGATGCCGACGTCTACGTGCCGGAATAGGCTTCGCGCTCGGCGAAACCTGCCGCGAGAATTGGTGGACTGCGCTTTGCCACAAAAACCGATTATGGTGCCGCGCTGGTCACCCGCGGCGCCGCGGCGCGCCGCGCGGCCGATCTTTTCATGTGCCGGGCCGTCATGGAAGTTGCCTATCCGCCGCCGGTAAAACACGCAACGGCGCTCGGTGTGGCGGCCGGCGCCGGCGCGGCTTTGTGCTGGGCGCTCGGTTTCGTCGCCGCCCGTCACGGCATCGACGTCGGCCTGTCGCCGTTCGCGATCGCGCTGCACCGCTACATCTGGCCGGGGCTGGCGCTTCTGCCTTTCGTTCTCGCCGAGGGCATCGGCGATCTCGGCGGCCTGGGATGGCGCCGAGGATTTACGCTGGCGCTGTTTGGCGGCCTGCCGCTCGGGCTGTTGGCCTATATGGGCTATCTGTTTGTTCCGCTCGGCCACGGCGGCATCATCCAGCCGTCCTGCGCATCGCTCGGCGGGCTGTTGCTGGCGCGGCTCGTCCTCAAGGAGCCGTTGCCGCCGCGCCGCATCGCCGGCGCAGTTGCCATCGTGCTCGGCCTCATCGTGATCGGGGCCGAAGCGCTGCGGACCATCGGCGCCCATGGCGTCGGCGGCGATCTTTTGTTTGTCGCCGCCGGAAGCTTGTTTGCCGTGTTCGGCATGCTGGTGCGGCGCTGGCGCGTCCGCGCCGTGCAAGCCGCCGCGATGACCAGCGTCTTGTCGCTGGCGGGGCTGCCGATCCTGTTGCTCAAGATCGATAACATGCTGGCCGCGGGATTCCTGGAAAACCTGATGCAGGCGGTCGTGCAGGGTGCGCTCACCGGCGCGGCCGGAACCTATCTGTTCACCCGGGCGGTCGTCCTTCTCGGCGCCTCGCGCGCGGTGCTGTTCCCGTCGCTGGTGCCGCCGTTCGTACTGCTGGTCGGGTTTCTCAGCCTTGGCGTCGTGCCGAGCGTCTCGCAGCTCGTCGGGCTTGCCGTCGTGCTTGTCGGCTTCCGGCTGACCCAGCAGAGCTGAAGCGTTCGACCCGGCCGCGCGACGGGTGCCCTGATCCGGATTCCGGCGTTGGTGTAGAAAGCGCGGCCGCGATCAGGCCGCCTTGCGGGTGGCGAGGAACTCGCCGATGCGATCAAGCGCGCGCACGATGTTCTCGGCCGAGTTGGCGTAAGACACCCGCATATAGCCTTCGCCGAGCACGCCGAAATCCGGGCCGCCGATCAGCGCCACGCCGGCATCTTCGAGAAGCGCGCTGGCGAGCGGCTTGGCCTTCCATCCGGTGCGCTTGATGTTGGGGAAGGCGTAGAACGCGCCTTTCGGGGTTACGCATGACATGCCCGGCAGCCGGTTGAGACCCGCGACCACCATCTTCCGCCGCCGGTCGAACTCGGCGACCATTTTCGCCACCTCGTCCTGCGGACCGGTCAGCGCGGCAAGCCCGGCATATTGGGTCGCAGCATTGACGCAGGAATGCAGATTGACCGCGAGCTTGCGGGCATAGTCGTAAAGCTTGGGCGGCCAGACCGCATAGCCGAGACGCCAGCCGGTCATGGCGTAGGTCTTCGACCAGCCGTTGAGGAGGATCAGCCGGTCGCGGATCGAAGGATATTGCAGCAGGCAGACGTGGATCTCGCCGTCGTAGAGCATGTGGTCGTAGATTTCGTCCGACATCAGCGCGACGTCGGGAAAGCGCTCGAGGCCGGCGACGAGCTTGTCGACTTCAGCCTTCGGCGTCACGCCGCCGGTCGGATTGGCCGGCGAGTTGACGATAATGAGGCGGGTCTGCGGCGTAATCAGACTGAGCGTCTCGTCGGCCGAGAAGGCGAAATTGTTCTCTTCGCGGATCGGTACCGGCACCGGCCGCGCACCGGTAAACTCGATCATCGAGCGATAGATCGGGAAGCCGGGATCGGGATAAAGGATGTCGGCGCCCGGTTCGCCGAACATCAGGATCGACATGAACATGGTCGGCTTGCCACCCGGGAAGATCATCACTGCATCGGGCGACACGGTAACCTTGAAGCGCTTGTGCAGATCGGCGGCGACCGCCTCGCGCAACGCCAGAATGCCGACCGCAGGCGTGTAGCCGTGCTGACCGTCACGCAATGCCTTCACCGCGGCCTCGACGATGAAGTCGGGCGTGCGGAAATCGGGCTGGCCGATGCCGAGATTGATGATGTCGCGGCCTTGTGCCGCAAGCTGCGTGGCGCGCGCAAGAACGGCGAAGGCATTCTCTTCGCCAATGCGGTCGAAAGCGGCAATCGTCTTCAGCATGGCCGACACTTGAACCCAAGTGCCCGGCAAAGGCAAACGTCAATGGGCGATGCTGCGATGCAACAGAGACCGCTGAAAAGACAGCCGGCAGCGCCTCATCGCCTTGGTCGCGGAACTTGGGTTTCGCAGGGCGGTCAAATCGGCCTATCTATGCGGTGCGGGTGGGAATGTCCGGAGGCGGCAATGGCCAAGAGTAACGGTTCGAACGGTCCGCAACGGCGGCGCCTGCGCTCGCAATTATGGTTCGACAATCCCGACGACCCCGGCATGACCGCTGTCTATCTTGAGCGCTATCTCAATTTCGGGCTCACGCTTGCCGAGCTGACGTCCGGCCGGCCGATCATCGGCATCGCGCAGTCCGGCTCCGATCTGAGTCCCTGCAATCGTCATCATCTGGAACTCGCCCACCGCGTCCGCGCCGGCATCCGCGACGCCGGCGGCGTCGCCCTGGAGTTTCCAACGCATCCGATCCAGGAGACCGGCAAGCGCCCGACGGCGGCGCTCGACCGCAATCTCGCCTATCTCAGCCTCGTCGAGGTGCTGTACGGCTATCCGCTCGACGGCGTCGTCTTGATGACCGGCTGCGACAAGACCACGCCTGCTTGTTTGATGGCAGCCGCCACCGTCAACACGCCGGCGATCGTGCTGTCCGGCGGGCCGATGCTCGACGGCTATTACAACGGCAAGCTCGCGGGCTCCGGCACGGCCGTGTGGCAGGCGCGCGAAGACGTCGCCGCCGGCAAGATCACCTACCAGGAATTCATCGAATTCGTCGCCTCGTCCGCGCCGTCCATCGGCCACTGCAACACGATGGGCACGGCCTCGACCATGAACGCCATGGCCGAGGCGCTCGGCATGTCGCTTCCCGGCTGCGCCGCCATCCCGGCACCTTATCGCGAGCGCGCCCAGATGGCCTACGCCACCGGCGTCCACGCGGTGGAGATCGTGTTGGCGGACTTGAAGCCCTCGGACATCCTCACCCGCGCCGCGTTCGAGAACGCCATCGTCGCCTGCTCGGCGATCGGCGGCTCGACCAACGCGCCGATCCATCTCAACGCCATCGCCCGGCACATCGGCGTCGAGCTCGCGATCGAGGACTGGGAGAAGATCGGCTACGACGTGCCGCTCCTGGTCAACATGCAGCCGGCGGGAGAATACCTGGGCGAGGATTACTATCGCGCCGGCGGATTGCCCGCGGTGATGCACGAATTGCTGGCGGCCGGCCGTCTCCATGGCGAGGCGCTCACCATCAACGGCAAGACCATCGCCGAGAATGTGGGCACCGCCAAATCAACCAACGCCGTTGTCATCCGGCCTTACGACCAGCCCTTGAAGCCGCATGCGGGTTTCAAGGTCTTGCACGGCAACATGTTTGACTCCGCGATCATGAAGACGAGCGTGATCTCCGACGAATTCCGCCGGCTCTATCTGTGCGATCCGAAGGACCTGGACGCCTTCGAGGGCCGCGCCGTGGTGTTCGACGGACCGGAGGACTATCACCGGCGCATCGAGGATCCGGCGCTCAAGATCGACGAGCACAGCATCCTGTTCATGCGCGGCACCGGCCCGATCGGCTATCCGGGATCGGCCGAAGTCGTCAACATGCAGCCGCCTGCCGCGCTGATCAAACGCGGCATCACCTCGCTGCCCTGTCTCGGCGACGGCCGGCAGTCGGGCACCTCCGCATCGCCTTCGATCCTCAACGCGTCGCCGGAAGCCGCCGACGGCGGCGGCCTCGCGCTTCTACAGACCGGCGACCGCGTGCGCATCGATCTGAAAAAAGGCACTGCGGACGTTTTGATTTCAGCCGAGGAACTGGCCGAGCGTCGCGCCGCACTCAAGGCGAACGGCGGCTACCATTATCCGCCGAGCCAGACGCCGTGGCAGGAGATCCAGCGCGCCATGGTCGATCAGCTCGGCGAAGGCATGGTGCTCGAACCGGCGGTGAAATATCAGCGCGTCGCGCAGACCTTCGTGCCGCGCAACAACCATT
>Ga0335085_10012707_pt1 | contig 12385 bp, 10 predicted proteins | sample Lox_Sample_45_FD_206712 | JGI IMG/M metagenome (GOLD analysis project Ga0335085, IMG submission 206712) | Soil microbial communities from Loxahatchee National Wildlife Refuge, Florida, United States - Lox_Sample_4.5 | ecosystem: Environmental > Terrestrial > Soil > Wetlands | place: USA...
TCGAGATGATTGCAGTCGGGATGGAGCGCGGTGATGTTGTGCTCCGCCCGCCCCACGCGGTCGTACTTGTGATAGTCGTCGAGGCAGATGTCGGTGACCCGATCGGCGCCGAGGATCTCGACGCAGCCGTTCGACAGGGTCGACTTCCCCGCCCCCGAGTCCCCGACGAGGCAGAGCATGATGGGGCGTCCCGCCCTGAACTCCATGGGCCGCGGCTCTACTCTTCCCCGACGCCTTCGTTGCCGCCGGCGAACACGCGACTCTGGAGAATGTCTTCGGCGTCGAGCCGCGCCAGCTCCTCGCGCGACACCTGCCCGCCCCGTGCGATGAGCCGGCTCGCCTGCCGCAGCTTGATGCGGTCGAGCGCGTTCCGCACGCTGCGCGCATTGGCGAAGTGCGGCTGCCGCATGCGCAGCACGAGGTAATCGCGAAAGGCCGTCCGGGACTTGTCGTCGAAGGCGTAGTGCTGGCGCTTGATCATCAGGTCGGAAATCGCCATCAGCTCGTCCAGCGAATAGTCCGGGAAATCGAGATGGTTGCCGATGCGCGAGTGGAATCCCGGATTCGACTGGAAGAACGTGTCCATCCGCTCCTTGTAGCCGGCCAGGATCACCACGAGATCGTCCCGCTGGTTCTCCATGGCCTGGAGCAGCATCTCGATCGCCTCCTGGCCGTAGTCGCGCTCGTTCTCGGGGCGGTAGAGATAGTACGCTTCGTCGATGAACAGCACGCCCCCCATCGCGCGCTTGATCACTTCCTTGGTCTTCGGCGCCGTGTGGCCGACGTACTGCCCGACGAGGTCGTCGCGCGTGGCCACCACCAAGTGCCCCTTCCGCACGTAGCCGAGCTGCTGCAGGATCTTCGCCATCTGGAGCGCGACCGTGGTCTTGCCGGTTCCGGGGCGCCCGGTGAACGACATGTGCAGCGTGGGCTTGTCGGTCGTGAGCCCCTGCTCTTCGCGCAGCCGCGCGATGAGCAGCAACGCCGCGATCTCGCGGATACGGCGCTTGATCGGGGCGAGGCCCACGAGCTCGCCCTCGAGCTCGATGAGGACCTGCTCGATATTCGAGCCGTGGTAGGCCGCGTCGAGATCGATGCGTCCCGCAACGGACGGCGGCGCCGAGGTCGCTACGGGTGCCTCACTCATCTCCCGGTGCCGTTGCCTTCACCGTACCGCTGGCCCGACGGCTGCCCGGTGGCATAGGAGTACAGCGTATACCGGACCACCCGGTCGTTCGACTCCTGGCGGTCGAGCCGGAAGCCGGGCTCCTCGGCCGGCCGGTTGACGAGGAAGCTCAACGCCGTCGTCTGCTTGCCGTACCGGCTGTCGTAGCCGCTCACCTTGATGTAGTGGCTCGGGAACGTCTTCCGGCAGCCGTTGACCTCCAGCATGATCGCGGCCGGATCCTTCAAGTCGAACATCGGCAGCCCGTACATCTCCCAGTAGACGTTCCTGGGATGCGGGTCGTCGGTGTGCTCCACCGAGATCGCCCACCCGTTGTCGAGGCAGTACTGAATCTGCGCTTTGATCTGCTCGTCGGTCAGATCCGGCAGATACGAGAATGTGCCCTGTGTGATGCGCATCGCTGTCCCCTCCTCAAACCGGGCTGGGAGTCGGGACGGCGTCAGGCACGTCGGTCGACTCGAAGTTGAACGTGATGTCCTTCCAGACCTCGAGCGCTTTGCGCAGCGAGGGGGAGAAACGCGCCGCCTTGGCGAGGATGTCCGGCCCCTCGTTCAAGTAGTCGCGCCCTTCGTTGCGGGCCTGGATCATCGCCTCGACCGCGATGCGATTGGCCGCCGCGCCCTCGGCGATCCCGTCGGGATGGCCGATGGTGCCGCCGCCGAACTGCAGGACGACGTCTTCGCCGAGATGGTGGAGCAGCTGATGCATCTGCCCCGCGTGAATGCCGCCCGAAGCGACCGGCATGGTGCCGGGCATGGACGCCCAGTCCTGCTCGAAGTAGAGCCCCTGCACGGGATCGGGGTCGAGCTTGTCCTTGAGCAGCGTGTTGTAGAAGCCCTTGGTCGCGTGCGGGTCGCCTTCGAGCTTCCCGACCACGGTCCCCGCGTGGATGTGGTCCACACCGGCGAGCCGCATCCACTTCGCGATCACGCGGAAGCTCACGCCGTGCGTCTTCTGACGCGTGTAGGTGCCGTGTCCGGCGCGGTGCAAATGGAGGATCAGCCCGTTCCGGCGCGCCCACTTCGCCATGGACTGAATCGCGGTGTAGCCGATGGTCAGGTCGATCATGCAGATGACGCTGCCGATCTCCTTGGCGAACTCGGCGCGCTCGTACATGTCTTCCATGGTGGCCGCGGTGACGTTCATGTAGTGGCCCTTGATCTCTCCCGTCTGGGCCATCGAGCGTGCGACGCCTTCCATGGCGAACAGGAAGCGATCGCGCCACCGCATGAACGGCTGGCTGTTGATGTTCTCGTCGTCCTTGGTGAAATCGAGGCCGCCGCGCAGCGCTTCATAGACCACTCGGCCGTAGTTGCGGGCCGAGAGGCCGAGCTTGGGCTTCACCGTGGCGCCGAGCAACGGCCGACCGTACTTGTTCAGATACTCGCGCTCCATCACCACGCCGTGCGCCGGCCCCTGGAACGTCTTCGTGTAGTGGGGCGGGATGCGCATGTCCTCGAGCCGCAGCGATTTCAGCGCCTTGAACCCGAAGACGTTGCCGATGATGGACGAGGTGAGGTTCGCAATCGAGCCTTCCTCGAACAAGTCGATCATGTAGGCGATGTAGGCGATGTACTGATTCGTGCCCGGGACCGGGACGACCTTGTAGCACTTGCCCTGGTAGTTCTCGTGCGCAGTCAGGCGATCGGTCCAGACGACGGTCCACGTTGCGGTGGACGACTCGCCCGCGACGGCGGCGGCCGCTTCGATCGGCTCGACGCCCTCCTGGGGGACGATGCGGAAGGCGCACAGGATGTCTGAGTCCTTGGGCACATAGTCCGGGCGGTAATAGCCCATTTCAGCGTAGGGCGTGACGCCCGCGGCCCAGCGACTCTTTTTCTTATCGGTGCTACTGCCCGCCATGGGAGGCCTCCGAGTATGTGAATTCTTTCACAAGCCTAGCACAGGATACCTGCCGCTCGGCCACCAGCGCAACCCACGTTCGGGCGGGCCCACCTGTACAGGCATCCCGCTCATTCGAGTGGTGACGCCGCATCAGCCCCGTCCCATGCGCCTGCACTCGAGGGAAAACTGGCTCGGGGCGGCGGCGACGATCGGGGGCTCAGCGACGACATTGCCTGGTGTGGCGGTTGAACGTCCTTCCCGACTCGAACAGTAGCGCGCCGGGAGGCGAAACGCGAGCCCGGAATCGACCTTGCAGCGGGTCCAATTTGCGGGCAGGTTTCCAACGTTGGCGGCGCCGTGCGTCGAGCGAGCTCGCACCTGGGCACCACCCGATAGAGCTAGCCCGAACGTCGGTAGCGAAAGGCCCCTTGCGAAGCGATCATGTTTGTGAATTATTTCACGAACTAGTTCGCGCGAATAACCGGAGGTCTCCCATGCCGTTCCGGGCCGGACGCCCCATCATGCTGTCTCTCGTCGGCGACTCGGGCGCCGGGAAATCCACGCTGTCCAATGGCTGCGTCGAGTTGCTGGGACCCGAGCGCGTCACCGACATCTGTCTCGACGACTATCACAAGTACGATCGCGTCGGACGCGCGGAGCACAAGATCACCGCGCTCCATCCCGACTGCAATCACCTCGATCTCATGGCGCAGCACACGAAGCTGCTGCGCAGCGGTGAGACGATCTTCAAGCCCGTGTACGATCACACCGACGGCACGTTCGGGCGCCCCGAGTTCGTGGCGCCCAAGCCGATCGTGCTGATGCACGGGCTGCACGCGCTCTGCACGGCGGAGCTGCGGCGCCTGTGGGACGTGTCGGTCTTCCTCGACCCCGACCCCGAGCTGCGCATCGCCTGGAAGATCAAGCGCGACATGTCCAAGCGGGGCTACACCCGCGAAGCGGTGCTCAAGCAGCTCGAAGACCGGCGGCACGACTCCGAGGCGTATGTGATGCCGCAGCGCGAGAAGGCAGACATGGTCATCTCGTTCTTCCCGCCGGAGGACTACGCCACGAAGCAGGACAACACGCGCCTCAATGTGCGGATCACGCTGCGCCACCCGATCCCGCTCCCAGACCTCGAAGAGACGTTCGCGGTCGCCGAGCGCGGGAACGGCCGGGGGTACCTCACGCTCGAGCGCGGCGCCGAGGGCACCGACGTCCTCGTCATCAACGGGTGCATCTCGGACGCGGCGAGCCGCGCGATCGAAGATCGCATGTGGGACCACATGGCCACCGCGCGTCATCTCCGCTCGGACCGGGTCGGCGTGTTCCAGGATGGCGAGGTGGTGCGGCGGTCGAATCCGCTCGCGGTGACGCAGCTCGTCCTGACGTACTATCTGGTGAAGGTCAGCGCGCTCGTGCACAAGCAGGAAGGGCAGCTCGAGGAAGCCGAGGCCATCACGGGCGGCGTGCTCTAAACATCAGGAGGATGGCGTCATGACGTCGAATCCGCTCGTTCAGCTCGGCGCCCTGGGGCAGAGCCCCTGGCTCGATTACATCACGCGGGACCTGCTGCAATCGGGCGAGCTGTCGCGCATGATCGCGAACGACGGGCTGCGCGGCCAGACCACGAACCCCACGATCTTCGAGAAGGCCGTCGCGGGCAGCGACCGCTACGACGCGGACATTCGCGCGCTCGCCGACGAGGGGCTCACGCCGGGCGAGATCTTCGAAGCCCTCGCGGTGGCCGACGTCCAGACCGCCTGCGACATGTTCCGGCCGCTCTACAACTCCACCAACGGCGGCGACGGCTTCGTCTCGATCGAAGTGTCGCCCGAGCTGGCCAACGACACCGAGGGCACGGTCCGCGAGGCGGAGCGCCTGTGGGCCGCGGTGAATCGCCCCAACGTCATGATCAAGATCCCCGGCACGCAGGAAGGCCTGCCCGCCATCACCCGCTGCCTGGCCCGGGGCATCAACGTGAACGTGACGCTCCTGTTCGGCATCGGGCGATACCGCGAGGTCATGGAGGCGTATCTCAAGGCGCTGGAGCAGCGGCGCGCCAAGCGCGAGCCGCTCAACCGCCTCGCCTCGGTCGCGAGCTTCTTCGTGAGCCGGGTGGACACGCGGCTCGATTCGATCCTCGACAAGCACGCCGACGCTTCGGCACGCGCGCTCCGCAGCACGATCGCGATTGCGAATGCCGTCGTCGCGTACGACGCTTTCCTGCAGGTGTTCCGCGGCCCCCGCTGGGACGCGCTTGCGAAGGACGGCGCGCGGGTGCAGCGGCCCCTCTGGGCCTCCACCAGCACCAAGGACCCGAAGCTGCCCGACGTCTACTACGTCGAGGCGCTGATCGCCATGGACACGGTGAATACGCTGCCGCCCGACACCCTCAAGGCGTACCGCGACCACGGCGAACCCAAGGCGCGCATCCTGGACCAGCTGGCGCAGGCGCAGGCGCGGTTGAGCGCCCTGGCCAAGGCCGGGATCAAGCTGGAGGAGCACACCACGTTCCTGGAAATCGACGGCGTGGAGAAGTTCAAGGCCTCTTTCACCACGCTCCTGGCCGGCGTGGGGAACAAGGCACTCGCCTTGACCGGCGCGGACTGAGCATGAGGAGGGCGGGCGCGCTGCTGGCCGGCGCGCTGTCGCTCATGGGATGCCATGGGCCCGAGCGCGGGCTGCGCTTCGGCACTACGACCACCGTCGAGCAATCAGGTGCGCTCACGGTGGTCGATTCGTTGTGGCGGGGCGCTCCCATCCAGAAGGTGATCGGTGGCTCGGGCCAGATCCTGCGCGCCGCAGCGGCAGGCGACCTGGACGTCGTCATCACCCACGCTCCCGCGCTCGAGGCGAAGTGGCTCGGCGCCGATCGGGTCGCGCTGCGCTGTCCGTTCGTGGCCAGCCGCTTCGCGGTCGTCGGCCCGGCGAGCGATCCGGCGGGAGTGGCACGCGCGACCTCGGCGGCGGACGCCATGCGACGTATCGCCCAGCGGCAGGTCGTCTTCGTTTCGCGCGGTGACTCGTCGGGGACGCACATGAAGGAGCTGGCGCTGTGGCAACGAGCCGGCATCCGGCCGCACGGCGCTCCCTGGTACGTCGAATCGGGATCGGGTCAGGCGGCGACGCTCACCATCGCCGACGAGCGGCGCGGCTATGCGCTCGCCGACCTGCCGACGCTCGTACACGTGCAGGATCTCAGGCTGCGGCCCCTGTTCACCGCCGATCCGGACCTCGCGAATCCCTACACGCTCTATCTGATCCGCCGGAATCCCGAGCACCCCGCTGCGCGGCAGTTCGTCACCTGGGCCCTCTCGACGTGGCGCGACCACCTGACGGCCGAAAAACTGCTTGACGGCTCGAGCCCGTTTACGCGGAGAGCGGATACCTGCGGCGGGAATTCGCCGAAGAAGGCGGCGGCGGGAGCCCGACGATGACGTGTGGCGCGGGGAGTGTATGCGACGTCGCGGGCAGATTGTGAGCCAGCCCATAGTAGAAATGGCCTACCCTCATGTACCTTGAGTGGTCGCCCGCCGGGCCAACAGGGTGTCCATTCGTGAAACGCGCGATTGGGGTCTCAATCCTCGTAGTGATCCTCGTGATGCTGGCCTTCATGCCGCACACCCTCGGTGCGCAGAGCGTGGGGCAGGTCCACCCTCGCTGGGAGATCCCGGGATTCGACTTCTCACCCAATGGCGTGTGGCGCAATCGAGCCCGCAGGGTGACACAAGCACGACGGGCCCTGATGTCTGCACGAGCTTTTGGGGCCTTGAACGGCGGGCTAGGACCGGCGAATGCGGTTCTCGGTGGAGCGGCGCCGATGGTGCAAGGCACGCTGCAAGTCCCCGCGATCTTGTTCGGTTACTCAGACACGCCGACCTCCGGCTACCCGCCCTCTGCGTACGCCGCGGTGCTCTTTGGCGCGGCCCCGCCACCCGGGCAACCCTACACCATCCGGACGTTCTACGAGCAGTTGTCGCAGGGACACTTCAGCATGCAGGGGCAGGTGCTGGGCTGGGTACAGCTCTCAAGACCCGAGGCATCCTACACGGGCGGCACGAACTGCACGGGGAATCCGTTTGGGTCGACCAACTGCAACGGCGTCTTCGAGTCGCCGACCATGGTGCCGATCGACAGCCTCCAAGCGGGACTGCGCGAAGCGCTGGCGAAGCTCGACTCGGCGGGCGTGGACTGGGGGCAGTTCGACAACGACGGGCCTGACGGGATACCCAATTCGGGCGACGACGATGGCTACGTGGACATGGCAATCTTCATCCACCCCAACGTCGGCGGGGAGTGCGGAGGGAACAACAACGTCTGGTCACACCGGTATGTGCTGACGAATCAATATCAGTCCGCGGAGAGCGCGTACGTGACCAAGACCCCGGCCGCGAGCGGCGGCTTTGTCAGGGTACGCGACTACACGATCCAGGCGGGCGTCGGTGGCGCTGGGGCCTGCAACGGCGGACAGATCATGCCGATCGGCACGGCGGCGCATGAATCCGGACACGGCCTTGGCCTGCCGGACCTCTATGATACCGGTTACTTGAGCGAGGGACTCGGAGAATGGGGCCTGATGGGGTCGGGCAACTACGCGGACCCACCGAGCCCGAGTCGCATGGAGGCGTGGTCGCTTTCGGAGCTCGGCTGGATCGCGGTCGTACCCCTCACCGCGCCGGGGACATACGCAATCGGTCCCGCCACGGGCAACGGCGACACGACGTTTGTCGTGCACCCGCAAGGGGCGAATCCGCGCGGCGAGTACTATCTGATCGAGAATCGCCAGGCCGTTCTCGCGGACACCGCGCTGATCCGTAAGCACTGCGCGGTCAGCGCACAAATGGGTTACAACACGACTGGGTGTGGCGGCGGCCTGATGATCTTGCACGTGGACTCGGTGCAGGTCGCCAATAACGGCTTTCACGCCGGCAACGTCGTGAATGACGGGGCGATTCACGGCGTTCAGCTCGAGCAGGCCGATGGGCTCGGAAACCTCGACAGGAACCCGAATACGCAGCCGTCTCCCACTTCGTCGAACCGCGGGGACGCCGGTGATCTCTACCCGGGGATAACAGGGAACGTCGCGTTCACGCCGTACACGAATCCGGCCGCCCTGAAGAACTACGACGGCAGCTCCGCCGGGTTTGCGATCGACTCGATTCGTCTGCTCTCCCCGAACGGTGTGGTGTCGTTTCGCTTGCAATTCCTGACCGTCGCGCAGGTCGTCGCTGCCGAGTTACCCGATGTGCTGCAACAGCTTCTCGCGGGTTCGAGCGCGCTGACGGCTTCCCAAATCGCGTACATCAACAGTCTCGCCCACCGGGCGGATTCGTCCCCCATCGATGTGGGCTCGTTCCTCGCCTGGGTTCGCTCCGCACACCCGGCGCCCACAGCGGCTGCGCGTGCCGCGCCGCCATGGGCCGCATGGTCGGCGCGATGAGACGCCTCGTCTTGCTGACGGCGGCTCTCGCGGGCACCCTCATTGGGGCGTGCACCGATCAGCCCACCGGACCGCAGGCGGGGACCTTGTCGGTGCGACTCGCCAATCCTAATGACGGCCTCGATGGAGCGATTCTATTCGCGGTACGCGGACCGGCCGCGCCCGCCGGGACGCCCACGCCGGCGACCGGTGACACGCTCTGGGGCGGGCCGTTCACGGGCACGGCGAACGCGTACGTGGTGACGGGGAACATCCGGACGGGGGTGGTTCTCACATTCAGTGTGCCGGACGTGAACGTGGCAAATCAATACACCGCCACCATCACCCAAGTCGCGGCCTCGTCAGACTACGCCTTGCGGTCCCTGACGGGATACTCGCTTTCGATTTCGAAGTAGGTCGCTGAATAGAGCCCGGCCGCTGCCTACGGCGAAACCGTGAGAGTGTACCCGGCGAGCGACGGGCGCAGCTGGTAGTTGGTAGCCGCCACCTGCTGAATCGTCGCGGTGTACGCGCTCGCCCGGCTCACATCGGGGATCTCGACGGTCATGATGGTGCCGCTCGCGAGGGCCCCGGTGACCGCGAAGCGGTTGACCGCCGCGAGCGGCTCGGCGAAGAGGCGCAGTCCCTGGGCCGCACTCGCCGAGCGGGGCGTGGCCGGGCCGCTCACCGTCAGCAGGATCGCGCCGTCGCTCCCCGCGTTCGGCGTGGTGAGCTTCACCTGCAGCGTTCCCGGGGTCGCGCCGTTATCGAGGCAGCCGAGCGCCGCGCCCAGGAGAGCGATCCACCACAGTCGCCTCATGGCCCCTCGCCCCCGGCAACGACCCAGGCGAGGAAGTCGCCGACGTCGAATTGCGCGTTGTGATTGCCGCTCAGATCGAGGTAGTTCTGGTCCCCGCTCGTGAGCCCGGTGCCGCTCAAGAGCTGCTGGACGACTGCCTGCCCCGAGATGGCGGGCGCGCCGACTCCGAGGCGGAACGACATCGTGCTGTTCGGCGTGACCTGCCAGATCGAATCGAGCGTGAATCCCGCGAACGAGCCGTCGTAGTTCTTGACGGGGAACGGTGCCCGCAGGAACGCGAACGCCGCCGTGTTCGCCGTGCCGGGATAGGGATCTCCGGCGTCTCCCCGATTGCGCCCGGCGTCCAGGTCGCCGCGCCCGTCGGCCTGCACGAGCTCGAGCCCGTGAATGGGGCCGTAATTCACCGTGTTGTCCTGATCGTAGCCGTGATTCGCGATCTGTACGGAGTCTACGTGGAAGATCAGGAGACCGCCGGGGCAGTTCGCAGGGGCGCCACTCCGCTGGCAATGGATCCGAATCATCGCACTGTCGGACTGCGAGGCCTGGCGGTTCTCGAGCAGGAAGTACTCACCGCGCGGATTGGGGTCGGGCACGCGCACGTAGAAGGCGGTATCCGAGATCGGCGCGGCACGGAACGTCGAGGTCCCGGACGCTGCGAGAGGCACGAGCGTCACCCAACCGAGCTGGCTGAGTGACCACGCGTCCATGCGCGATGGGCTCAACGGGGACGTGTAGTTCCCTTCGCTCATGAGGCTGTACTCACCGATTCCTTCACTCGTGCCGTACGTGTCGTAGAGGTCCGGGAGCGAGAACCCGTGGCCGGTCTCGTGCGCCACGGTGCCGATCGGCATGATGCTCGTCGAATCGCAGGCCGACGAGCCCCCCACGCCACTCTCGAGGATGTAGTCCCGCACCTTCTTGCCCGAGTGGGTCGTGTATTCCGGCACGTAGTACCCCAGCGCGAACCGGTGCGACCACAGATGATTGTTACTCGTACCGCCGCATGCGCCGTCCAAGGCCGGCTGGATGAATGCCACCAGATCCACGTACCCGTCCCCGTCGCCGTCGTACTGCGTCCAGTCGATGGCCGTATCGAGCTTCGCGAGGGCCTCGGTCAAGGCCATCTGCATCCGGGTGACGGGACCCGGAGCCTGGGCGTTGTCGAACAAGCCATTGCAGTTGATGCTGCCGGGGAACGGACTCCCCGTACAGGGCGGGGTCCCGCTGTAGTACACCTCGTTCGAGTCGAGCGCCGCGTATCCGTACGCCTGCCCCTGAATGTCGAGGAGGCCGTTCGACATCTCCTGATAGAAGGTCCGGTAGGTGTAGGGCCGGCCGAACGGCGGTGTGGTCGCGAACAGCACAGCGTTGTAGGCCGCGGTGTCGAACGCCGGTGCCGGCGAATCGGCGTACTTGAACAGAATGACCGGAACGCGCAGCGTGCCGCTGATCGCCGGGGCGCTCGGGTTGGGAGCGCGTGCCGCCAGCGGAGCATTCAGAGCGGCGAACTGGCGCCGGGCCAGCATGGCCGCCCGTCGGGCCGCCACCTGCCGCGCGCGCTTGCGCCACACGCCGTCCTTGCTGAAATCGAAGCCGGGGATCTCCCACCGCGGGTGCAACCGGCCGGGAGTCTGCGCGACAGCGCGCGCCGCAAGAATCGACTGGGCCAGGAGGCCCACGCCGACCAGCACACTCCACCGCAGCCTCTGTCGCCCCGCGCATGCGTGCATCACGTGCAATCCAGTCTACTCCGTTTCGGCGCCGGCGATGTGAGCGTCCTCGCACCACGCCGTGCGAGCAACATGCCGATCCCGATGAAGACGATCGTTCCGCCGATCACCTTACCCTCGAAAATCGCGGGACGTTCCACCGCCGGCGGGACGAACGACAGCGCGATGGACAAAACGACCGCTCCGCAGCCGAGCCAGCCGGTGACGAGCGTCACGAGCGAGCGGCGCCGCCGGAGCCTGAGATAGGAGGCGAAGAGATACAGATAAGGAATGAAGTAGGCCACGATCGTGGTGCTCGTCAGCGCGACGTAGGCGTCGCGCACCGTGGCGCCGACCAGGCCGGCGATGACGAACGCGGTCGCGAGGACGCCCTGGACCAGGAGCGCCACGTGCGGGGTCTGCCACTCGGGGTGCACGCGCGCGAAGGCCGCGGGAAGCGCGCGATCGATCCCCGCCGCGAATGGGAGCCGCGCCGATCCCGCGAGCCACGCCCCCACGCCGCCGATGTTCCCGAGCACCAGCAGCAGGGCGACGGCGGCGGCGATCGGAGCGCGCGTGCCGCCGAGGCGATCGGCGAGCGCCGCGGTCGCCTGCGGCACCCCGGTCGTGATGCTCACCTGTTGCGCGGGGAGTGCCACCAGCACGGCGGTCGTGCCCACCACGTACATCGCGACCACCACGAGTCCCGACAGTACGGCGCCCCGCCGGAGGGTGGCGGCGGGATCGTGGATCTCGTCCCCCAGCGAGGGAGCGAGCTCGAGGCCCGCGAACGCGAACGTCATCGTCGCGAAGAAATTGACGAGCTGGAAGTCGAACCGCGCCGGGAGGAGGTGCGACCGCTCGAACGTCGTCGCGCTGCCGCGCGTGATGAACACCCAGGATGCGATCAGCACGAACAGCAGCCCCGACCCCCAGGTCGCGTAGCCGCCCACATTGTGCAGCCACTTGCCGATCCGCAGCCCGACGACGTTCAGGCCGACGGCGAGCCACAGCGCCGCGAGTGAGACGGCGCCCACGAACCACGAATTGTCCTGCAGGGCCACCGCGCCCCGTCCTCCCAGGTACGCCGCCATCGCCGCGGTCGTGAGCAGGAGCGACGGGAAGTAGAGCAGATTGTTCGACCAGTACAGCCACCCCGCCACCATCGCGTGGCGCGGCCCGAAGGCTCGCGCCACCCACCGGTAGATCCCACCGGCGCTCGGATCGACGTCCGCCAGCTCGCGCACGGCGGCCGCGGACGGCAGGAAGAACGCGAGCATGGCGAGGAGCCACAGCACGAGGCTCGCCGGCCCGAACTGGGCGGCCGTGGTGAGCCAGCGCAGTCCCACGATTGCCGCGACGTTGAAGAGCACGACGTCGCGGACGCGCATCACGCGGGGGAG
>Ga0335085_10012708_pt1 | contig 12385 bp, 9 predicted proteins | sample Lox_Sample_45_FD_206712 | JGI IMG/M metagenome (GOLD analysis project Ga0335085, IMG submission 206712) | Soil microbial communities from Loxahatchee National Wildlife Refuge, Florida, United States - Lox_Sample_4.5 | ecosystem: Environmental > Terrestrial > Soil > Wetlands | place: USA: Florida...
GGTCTCGGCGTTGTTCAGCTCGCGCGCGATCGCCAGCATCTGCGCCTCGGCGAGCACGTCCGCGTTGAGCACCACCCCGGTCGGGTTGCCCGTGAAGGGCTCGCGCGTAAAGGCATCGACCTGATGAACCTGGATTTTCCGCGTCATCGTCTCTCACCCACCCGCGGGCGCAGGGTGTGCATTCTAGTCCGCATACGATCATAGCCGGGAGTGCCTTGCGCCGGGCGTGCCATACTGCCGTGCCGGCTCCCGGAACGAGGCACGCACGCATGGACATCGGCGTCGAGATCAGCCTGTACCCGCTCCAGAGCGACTACGCCCCGCCGATCCGCGAGTTCCTGGCACGACTGAACCGTGCGAGCGGGCTGCGCATCGTCACGAACAGCATGAGCACGCAGGTGTTCGGTCCCTACGAAGAGCTCATGGCGGTGCTGACGCGGGAACTGCAGGCGAGCTTCGCGCAGCTGTCGCAGGCGGGGGAGCGGGCCGTGTTCGTCATGAAGGTGCTCGGGCCGCTGCCGCAGCCCTGACACCGCAGCGGAGGTGGTGCTGGCGGGGCGCATGGCGAAACGGCAAACTACCAGATCCGGGGCGCGTTCGCCTCCAAGCAAGCATTCGGAAGGTCGGGTTACTGCATGGCGCTGCTGCGGGTCGTGGATCGCGACGGAGTCGAGCACGAGGTCGACGCCCGGACCGGGCTTAAAGTGATGGAGAACCTGCGCGAGCTCGACTACGGCGTGGCGGCGATCTGCGGCGGGATGTGCTCGTGCGCCACCTGCCACGTGTATGTCGATCCCGAATGGGCCGCGCGCCTGCCGGCCATGATGTCCGACGAGCGCGAGCTGCTCTCGGAGCTCTCGCACTACCAGGAGAACTCGCGCCTCTCCTGCCAGATCGAGTTCACCGCCGAGCTCGCCGGGCTGCGCGTCAGTATCGCCCCAGACGAGTAGCGCCGCGATGTCGGTTCCCAGCGTGCAGGTGGAGACGCGCGGCGCGGTGGCGCTGGTGACGCTCAACCGCCCCGACAGCGCCAACACGCTCAACCTGCAGATGGCGATGGACCTGCTGGCGGCGGCGCTCGCCTGCGCGCGCAACGCCGCGGTGCGCGCCGTGGTGCTCACCGGCGCGGGCCGCAACTTCTGTTTCGGCGGCGACCTGCGCGCCATGGCCTCGCGCGAGACCGCCGCCGATGACTACATCCGCGAGCTGACCACCTACCTGCACGCGGCGATCGCGCACTTCACGCGCATGGACGCCCCGGTGATCGCCGCCGTCAACGGCACCGCCGCCGGTGCCGGGGTGGGGCTCGTGGCGATGGCCGACCTCGCCGTGTGCGCACGCGGCTCGAAGTTCAACCTGGCCTACACCAACGCCGGGCTCACCCCCGATGCCGGCACCAGCCTGCTCCTGCCGCGCAGCATCGGCGCCAAGCGCACCATGGAGCTGCTGCTGTTGAACCGCACGCTCGCCGCCGAGGAGGCGCTCGGGTGGGGACTGGTGAACGAGGTGCACGCCGAGGAGGCGCTGCTGCCGCGCGCGCTCGAGATCGCCGAGCAGCTCGCCGCCGGTGCCAGCAGCGCGCTCGGCGCCACCAAGCGCCTGGTCGCCAATGCCCTGGGGGCGCTCGAGTCGCAGATGATCCTCGAGAGCGAGACCATCGCCGCGCACGCGATGAGCGCGGAAGGGGTGGAGGGCATCAGCGCCTTCCTCGCCAAGCGCCGGCCGCAGTTCGCCGGCAAGGGTCCGCGCTAGCTCGCTCATGGCCGCGAAGACGTGGTTCTTCATCGCGCTGCTCGTGGCCCTCGGCCTGATCGTGGTGCGCGTGTACTTCAAGCTGCGGGCGGTGCGCGCCTCGCGCGCCGAGAGCTGGGACGAGCAGATGATCGGCCGGCTGCGCTCGCAGGGCTACGCGCCCTTCAACGACTACCGCGTCGACTTCTTCCTGGCGCTGCCGGATGCGCAGGCCTGCGCGCGCGCGCGCGCGCGCCTCGAGCCGGAGTTCGCAGTCGACAGCAAGCCGATGCAGGAGGAGAACGGCTTCAGCCTGCACGCCACCAAGACCATGCGGCTGATCGTGCCGGACATGCAGGACATCAGCCGCCGCCTGACCGCGCTCGCCACCGAGCTCGGCGGCCGCTACGACGGCTGGGCGGCCTAGGGCCGCAGGCTCAGCGCTTCTCGGTCTGGCGCCGCACCGCCTCGGCGGCCGCCGCGATGGCCTGCGGATCGCCCAGGTAGCGGCTGGCGCGCGGCCGCAGCTGCGCGTCCAGCTCGTAGAGCAGCGGCACGCCGGTCGGAATGTTGAGCTCGGCGATCTCCGCCTCGCTCACGCCATCGAGCATCTTCACCATGGCGCGCAGGCTGTTGCCGTGTGCCACCACCAGCACGTTGCGGCCCTGGCGCAGCTCCGGGGCGATGCGCGCGTGCCAGTAGGGCAGGACGCGCGCGAGCGTGTCCTTGAGGGACTCGGTGGCCGGCAGCTCCGCGGCCGGCACCTGCGCGTAGCGCGCGTCGTGGCGCGGGTGGCGCCGATCCTCCGGCGCCAGCGGCGGCGGCGGGGTGTCGTAGCTGCGCCGCCAGACCTTCACCTGCGCCTCGCCGTGCTGCGCCACGGTCTGCGCCTTGTTGAGGCCCTGCAGCGCGCCGTAGTGGCGCTCGTTCAGCCGCCAGGAGCGCTCCACCGGCACCCACATGCGGTCGAGCTCGTCGAGCATGATCCACAGCGTGCGGATGGCGCGCTTGAGCACCGAGGTGAAGGCGATGTCGACGGCGAGTTGCTCGCGCAGCAGCTCGCGCCCGGCCTGCGCGGCCTCCGTGCGTCCGAGCTCGGAGAGATCGACGTCGGTCCAGCCGGTGAACAGGTTCTCCACGTTCCAGATGCTCTGGCCGTGGCGCACGAGGATGAGCCTGCCGGGTGGGGAGGCGGTCGGGGCTGGCGCGGACATGCGCTTCAGTTTGCCAGTTTGCGCACGGCCTCGACACCGACCGTGAGGGTGGCGAAGTCGCCGGCACCGGCGGCGCGCATGTCGGCGAGCGTGCGCTGCCAGTGCGCGAGGTCCTTGCCGGCGGACTCGACCCAGGCGTTGACGCGTGCCTCGGCGCTGCCCTTGCCGCGGCGCGACAACACGCGCTCGGTGAGGCGGCGCTGCACCCGCAGCGCCGCATCGCGCAGCCCGGTGCGGGCGATGGCCTGCCACTGCCCCTCGACGGTGAGCTTCTCGATGCGCGCGCGCAGCCAGTCGAAGCCGATGCGCGTGCCGACCTCGAAGTACACGCGCGCGGTCTCGATCACGCTCACGCGGTGCGCGCTCGCGATCTCGACGATGTCGAGCGCGGCATTGAGCGCCTCCAGGCTCGCGATGCGTTCGGCCAGCGGCGGCGGCAGGCCGCCCGCGGCAAAGCGCTGGCGCGTCTCCTCGAAGCGTGCCAGCTCGGCGCCGGTGAGCACCTGGTGGATCTCCGCCTCGAGCCGCCGCACGCCGTCGCGGAACTCGGCGACCGCCGCATCAACCTGCAGCCGGGTGCGCGCCAGCAGCCAGTAGGTGGCGTGGCGCAGCAGGCGGCTGGTCTGGAACACCGCCTCGTACTGCAGGTCGGCGGTGACCTTGTTGTCGAGTGCCTCGATGCGCTCCCACACCTCGCGCATGGCGAAGATCTCGCGCGCCGCGGTGTAGGCGCGCGCCACCTGCGCCGGCTGCGCGCCGGTGTCCTCCTGCGCGCGGGTGACGAAGGTCGGGCCCATGCGGTTCACGAGGCTGTTGGTGGTGGCGGTGGCGACGATCTCGCGGCGCAGGCGGTGGTGGCTGATGGCACGCGGGAAGCGCGTGCGCACCGGGCCGGGGAAGTAGCGCTCGAGCTCGGCGAGGAAGTAGCCGTCCTCGGGGACGTCCGAGTCCAGCAGGTGGCCGTTGAGCCAGATCTTGCCGTAGGCGAGCAGGATCGCCAGCTCCGGGCGCGTCAGCCCGACGCCGCTCTTGCGCCGCTCGCTGAGCTCATCGTCCGTCGGCAGGAACTCCAGTGCGCGGTTGAGCTCCCCGGAGCGCTCCAGCAGGCGGATCAAGTGCTGGAACTCCGGCAGGCGCGCCGCGGACTGCAGCTCGAGCGTGCTGATGGCCTGGCTCTGCAGGTAGTTGTTGCGCAGCACCAGCGCCGCCACCTCGTTGGTCATGCGCACCAGCAGGCGGTTGCGCTCGCCGCGGCTCAGGCGCCCCTCGTGCACCAGCGGGTTCAGCAGGATCTTGATGTTGACCTCGACGTCCGAGGTGTTGACGCCGGCGGAGTTGTCGATGAAGTCGGTGTTGAGGCGCCCGTGGGCGAGGGCGTACTCAACCCGGCCGCGCTGCGTGAGCCCGAGGTTGCCGCCTTCACCGACCACCCGGCAGCGCAGCTCCCGGCCGTTGACGCGCAGGGCGTCGTTGGCGCGGTCGCCGACCTCGGCGTTGCGCTCATCGCTCGCCTTCACGTAGGTGCCGATGCCGCCGTTCCACATGAGATCGACCGGCAGGCGCAGGATGGCGCGGATCACATCGTTCGGGGCCGCGCTCACGCCCTCGAGGCCGAGCAGTGCCCGCGCCTCGGCTGAGAGTGCGATCGCCTTGGCGCTGCGCGGCCAGACGCCGCCGCCGCGCGAGATCTTCTTGCGGTCGTAGTCGTCCCAGCTCGAGCGCGGCAGGCCGAAGAGCCGCGCCCGCTCGGCGAAGCTCACCGCGGTGTCCGGGTCCGGGTCGAGGAAGATGTGGCGGTGGTCGAAGGCGGCCTGCAGGCGGATGTGGCGCGACAGCAGCATGCCGTTGCCGAACACGTCGCCGGACATGTCGCCGATGCCGGCGACCGTGAAGTCGCTCTTCTGCGTGTCGATGCCCATCTCGCGGAAGTGGCGCTTGACGCATTCCCAGGCGCCGCGCGCGGTGATGCCCATCTTCTTGTGGTCGTAGCCGGCTGAGCCGCCGGAGGCGAAGGCGTCGCCCAGCCAGAAGTGGTACTCGGCCGAGATCGCGTTGGCGATGTCGGAGAAGGTGGCGGTGCCCTTGTCGGCCGCCACGACCAGGTACGGGTCGTCGCCGTCGCTGCGCACCACGTCGCGCGGCGGCACGATGCGCCCGGAGACGATGTTGTCGGTCAGGTCGAGGAGCGCGCGGATGAAGGTCTGGTAGCAGCTGATGACCTCCGCCTGCACCTCCTCGCGCGCACCGCTCGCCGGCAGGCGCTTGGCGACGAAGCCGCCCTTGGCCCCTACCGGGACGATGAGGGTGTTCTTGACGTTCTGCGCCTTCATCAGGCCGAGGATCTCGGTGCGGAAGTCCTCGCGCCGGTCCGACCAGCGCAGGCCGCCGCGCGCCACCTCGCCCATGCGCAGGTGCACGCCCTCGACGCGCGGGCTGTAGACGAAGATCTCGAACTTCGGCCGCGGCAGCGGCAGGTCGGGAATCTTGGCGGGGTCGAACTTGAAGGCGACGTAGGGCTTCGGGGCGCCGTGCTGGTCGCGCTGGTAGAAGTTGGTGCGCAGCGTCGCCTGCACCAGCGTCAGGTAGGCGCGCAGGATGCGGTCATCATCCAGGCTCGCCACCGCATCGAGGGCGCCGCGGATCTGCGTGACCAGGGCGACGCTCTTGCGGTCGTGGCCGCGCTGGCGCTGCTGCGCCGGGTCGAAGCGCGCCTCGAACAGCCGCACCAGGTTGCGCGCCAGGGTCGCGTTGGCGGCCAGGGTGCGCTCCATGTACGCCTGGCTGAAGGGCACCCCGGTCTGCAGCAGGTAGCGGCAGTAGGCGCGCAGCACCACCACCTGGCGCGCCGAGAGCTCGGCGGCCAGCAGCAGGCGGTTGAAGCCGTCGTTCTCGACCGCGCCGGTCCAGGCGGCCGCGAAGCCGTCGCGGAAGATCTCCTCGATGCGCTCGATGTCGATCACCAGGCCCTCGCGCTGCTCGAGCTCGAAGTCCTGGATCCAGGCGGCGCCGCCCTCGGGCCAGGCGAGCTCGTAGGGGCGCTCGGAGATCACCCGCAGTCCGAAATTCTCCAGCATCGGCAGCACGTCGGAGATCGGCACCGGGTCGCCGAGCTTCATGATCTTCAGGTGCACGCGCTTGAGCACCTGGCCGGGGGGGCGGTAGAGATTCAGGCGCAGCGCCCGGGGCTGCTCGCGCAGCTGCTCGAGATCCTCGAGGTCCTCGAGCACCTGCGCCGCGGTCACGTCCTCCTCGTAGGCGAGCGGGAAGGCGCGCCGGTAGCGGGCGGCGAGCCCCAGCCCCTTGGCCTCGCCGAGGCGGTCGACCAGCACCTCGCGCAGCCGGTCGGACCAGGTGAGTGCGGCTTCCGCGATGCGCCGCTCGATCGCCGCGAAGTCCGGCTTCTGTTGCCGCTCGGGGTCGGTGCGCACCACCACGTGCACGCGCGCGTGGCTCGAGCCGGAGATCTGCGCGTGGCTCTCGACCGCGGTGCCGCCGAAGCCGGCGCGCGCGATGGTCTCGATGCGCTCGCGCACCTCGGTGTTGTAGCGGTCGCGCGGCACGTACACCAGGCAGGAGTAGAAGCGGTGGTAGGGATCGCGCCGCACCAGCAGGCGCACCGTGCGCCGCTCGTAGAGGTTCACGACCCCGCGCACGATGCGGATCAGGTCGGGCACCCCGGCCTGGAACAGCTCATCGCGCGGGTAGGTCTCCAGCACGTTGAGCACTTCCTTGCCGTCGTGGCTCGCCGGGTCGAGGCCGAAGTGCTCGATGACGCGGTCGACCTTGTGGCGCAGCACCGGGATGTCGCGCGGGCTGCCGTGGTAGGCGGTCGAGGTCCACAGGCCGAGGAAGCGATGCTCGCCGTTGACGCGGCCGCGGCTATCGAAGGTCTTGACCCCGACGTAGTCGAGCAGCTCGCCGCGGTGCACGGTGGCGGAGGAATTGGCCTTGGTGATGATCAGCAGCTCCGGCGCACGCGCCCGGGCGCGCACCTCCCCGCGCAGCACCGTCGGGGTGCCGCGCCGCGCGTTCGGCCGCGAGGGGCTGAGGATGCCGAGCCCGGAAGCGCGCTCCGGGACCAGGCGGTCCTCGCTGCGGCCGCGCTCGAGGCGGTAGTGGCGGTAGCCGAGGAACACGAAGTGCCGCGCCTCCATCCACTCGAGCAGATGCGCCGCCTCGCTCACCTCCGCCGGCGGCAGCGGCGGCGGGTGGGCGCCGAGCTCGCTCACCACCGCGCGCACCCGTTCGCGCATGGCGCTCCAGTCGCGCACCGAGACGCGCACGTCGGCGAGCGTCGCCTCCAGGTCGCGCTGCAGTGCCTGCAGCTGTGCGGGATCGGTGACGCGGTCGATCTCGTACAGCTGCCAGGATTCCGGGTGCGTCGGGCCGGCACCGTTGGCGCCGATGCCGAGCAGCCGCCCGCGCCGGTCGCGCCGTACCTGCAGCACCGGGTGCACGATCAGGTGCACCGCCAGCCCGGCGCGCCCGAGGGCCACGCCGAGGGAGTCCACCAGGAAGGGCATGTCGTCGGTGACCGTGAGCACGAGCGTGTGCGGACACTCGAAGCCGTCCGCGCCGCGCTGCGGATTGAACACCCGCACCAGCGTGCGGCCCGCGGCGCGCTGCGTACCGAACTGCAGGTGCGCGAGCGCCGCGCGCGACAGCTCCCGCGGGCTGCGCGCCGCGAGGTCCTCCTCGCCGACGCCGTGGAAATAGCTGCGCAGGAAGCGCTGGGTGAGTTCCCGGCGGTCCCCGCCGGCGCCCGCGGCACGCGCGATGCGCTCGATCAGCGCCACGCGTGCAGCCGGAATGCTGTGAAGCAGCCGGCTATCTTCGACGGCAACTGCGTGCATACCCGGTCTTCCTTGCCTCAGGGAAAGCAGCAGCCCCGCCAGCGCGCGGCGCGCACTTTATGACAGTGCAGTGCGACCACCGATCCCCCGGTTGTTGCGGCGCGCGATTATACATGTGGCGCGCGCGCGCGGCGCGCGGCAGCTGCAGCGCAGCGCGTGGCTATAATATTGATTGCCCGTGCAAGCATCGCACCTCAAGGACGCGCACCCCATGAGCGACAGCAGCGACAACCCGATGGGGACCGACGGCTTCGAGTTCGTCGAGTACACCGCGCCCGACCCGCAGCTGCTGCGCTCGCTGTTCGAGCGCCTCGGCTTCCCGGTGGTGGCGCGCCACCGCTCCAAGAACGTGACCCTGCACCGTCAGGGCGCCATCAACTTCATCATCAACGCCGAGCCGCAGTCCTTCGCCCAGGCCTTCGCGCGCGCCCACGGGCCCTCCGCCTGCGCCATGGCCTTCCGCGTGCGCGACGCCGCGGCCGCCTACAACCGCGCGCTCTCCCTCGGCGCCAGGAGCGGGCCGCAAAGCGCCGGTCCCATGGAACTGAACATCCCCTGCATCGAGGGCATCGGCGGCTCGCTCATCTATCTGGTCGATCTGTACGGCGAGCGCTCCATCTACGACGTCGACTTCCGCCCGGTGGCGAGCCCGCCGGCCGCCGAGACCGCGGGACTCACGCTCATCGATCACCTCACCCATAACGTCGGGCGCGGACGCATGGACGTGTGGGCGGGCTTCTACGAGCGGCTGTTCAACTTCCGCGAGATCCGCTACTTCGACATCGAGGGTAAGCACACCGGGCTCCTCTCGCGCGCCATGACCAGTCCCTGCGGCAAGATCCGCATCCCGATCAACGAGTCACAGGACGACAAGAGCCAGATCGAGGAATACCTGCGCGAGTACCAGGGCGAGGGGATCCAGCACATCGCCCTCGGCACGCAGGACATCTACCGCAGCGTCGACGTGCTGCGCCGGCACGGCGTCGCCTTCCAGGACACCCCGGACACTTACTACGAGGCGGTCGCCGCGCGCGTGCCCGGGCACCGCGAGTCGCTCGAGGAGCTCAGGCGGCGTCGTATCCTGATCGACGGCAACCCGGCCAAGGGCGAGGGGGTGCTGCTGCAGATCTTCACGCAGAACGTCATCGGGCCGATCTTCTTCGAGATCATCCAGCGCAAGGGCAACGAGGGTTTCGGCGAGGGCAACTTCCGCGCCCTGTTCGAGTCGATCGAGCAGGACCAGGTGCGCCGCGGCGTGATCTAGCGGCGGCGCCTCAGGGCCGGTGCTCGCGTGCGAGGTATTCCCCGCTCTGCATCTCGGTGAGGCGGCTGACCGTGCGCGCGAACACCTCGCGCACGCGGCTGCCGCTGTAGAGCTGTGCCGGCGCCGCGGCGGCGGACACCACGAGCTTGACGTTGCGGTCGTAGAGCTCATCCACGAGTGCCACGAAACGGCGCGCCTCGTCCTCGAGCTCGGCGGTGAGCAGCGGCACGCCGGAGAGGATCACCGCCTGGTACTCGCGCGCGATCTCGATGTAGTCCTCCTGGCTGCGCGCTCCGGCGCACAACGCCGGGAACTCGCACCACAGCGCCCCGGGGCCGGCGCGCACCACTGCGATGGGTCGTGCCTCGATGCGGATGCTGCCGCCGCGCTGCGCGGGGGCGCCCGCGAGCTCATCGAACAGCGCCGCGAGCCGTGCCGGCGTATCCGGGGCAGCCGTCGAAAGATAGGTGCCGGCGGCGGTCAGCTGGCGCAGGCGGTAATCGGTGGCGCCGGCGACCTGCAGCACCTCGCAGTGGGCCTCGAGGAGGGCGATCGCCGGCAGGAAGCGCTGGCGCTGCAGGCCGTCGCGGTAGAGCTCCCCGGGGGGCACGTTGGAGGTCGCGACCAGCGTGACGCCGTGGGCGATCAGTCCCTCGAACAGGCCGCCGAGGATCATGGCGTCGGCGATGTCGCTCACGTACAGCTCATCGAAGCACAGCACGCGCGCCGTGCGCGCGAAACGTGCGGCGATGAACTGCAGCGGCGAGCGGCGCGCCCGCAGCTGCGCGAGCTCGGCGTGCACCTCGTGCATGAAGCGGTGGAAGTGGCGCCGCCGGCGCTGCGGGAACGGCAGGCTCGCGTAGAAGAGGTCCATGAGCCAGGTCTTGCCGCGCCCGACACCGCCCCACAGGTACAGGCCGCGCGGCGCCGCGGCGGCGGGCGTGCCGCGCAGGCGCGCGAGCAGGCGCGCGGCGGGGCTGCGGCCGGCGGCGAGCAGCCGCGTGCGCAGCTCATCGAGGTGACGCACCGCCTCGAGCTGTGCCGGGTCGGCGCTGTAGTGACGCGCCCGCAGTTCCTCGTGGTAGCGCCGCAGCAGCTCCCCGTCCGATGCGCCTGCGGCCGCTGACTGAGCGCCCACGGACGCTTCAGGTCTTGAGCTCGGGGAGGTCGCGGAAGTGCTCGAGCGCGCCGGGGTTGGCGAGCGCGTCGAGGTTCTTCACCGGCAGACCGTGGATGACGTTGCGCACCGCGAGCTCGGTGAGCTTGCCGGACAGCGTGCGCGGGATGTCCGGCACCGCGATGATGCGCGCTGGCACGTGGCGGGCCGTGGTCTGCGCGCGGATGGTCTCGCGGATCTGCCGCCGCAGCTCCTCATCGAGGGCGGTGCCGGGCTGCAGCCGCACGAACAGCACCACGCGCACGTCCCCCTCCCAGTCCTGGCCGACCGCGAGCGCCTCGGCCACCTGCGGCAGCGCCTCGACCGCGGAATAGATCTCCGCGGTGCCGATCCGCACGCCGCCCGGGTTGAGCACCGCGTCCGAGCGCCCGTAGATCACCACGCCGTCGTGCGCGGTGATCGCCGCGTAGTCGCCATGGTGCCAGACGCCGGGGAAGCGCTCGAAGTAGGCGGCGCGGTACTTGCTGCCGTCGGGGTCGTTCCAGAAGGCCACCGGCATCGAAGGGAAGGGCGCGGTGCACACCAGCTCGCCGCGCTCACCGCGCAGCGCCCGGCCCTGCTCATCGAAGATCTCCACCGCCATGCCCAGCCCGCGGCACTGGATCTCGCCGCGGTACACCGGGCGGAGCGGGCAGCCGAGGGCGAAGCAGGAGACGATGTCGGTGCCGCCGGAGATGGAGGCGAGCTGCAGGTCGGACTTGACCGCGCGGTAGACGTAGTCGAAACCCTCCGGCAGCAGCGGCGAGCCGGTCGACAGGAGCGCGCGGAGACTTTCCAGATCGGCGACCTCGCGCGGCAGGAAAGCGCGCTTCTCGAGCGCCGAGAGGTACTTGGCGCTCGTGCCGAAGATGCTGAGCCGCTCCTCGCCGGCGAGTTTCCACAGGGCCTCGGGGCCGGGATGAAACGGGCTGCCGTCGTAGAGCACCACGGTGGCGCCGCTGGCGAGCGCGCTCATCAGCCAGTTCCACATCATCCAGCCGCAGGTGGTGAAGTAGAAGAGCCGGTCGCTGCGCTTGAGGTCGACGTGCAGCACGTGCTCCTTGAGGTGCTGCAGCAGCGTGCCGCCGGCGCCGTGCACGATGCACTTCGGTACGCCGGTCGTGCCCGAGGAGTACAGCACGTACAGCGGCTGGTTGAAGGGATACAGCTGCTCGGGCAGCGGGCGTCCCGGGCTGCCGAAGCGCGCCCAGTGGATCGCCCGGCCCGCGGCGGCGCCGAGGCGCGCCAGCGCCGGCTCCGCGCTGACATAGGGGATAACCACGACGCGGCTCACCTGCGTGAGCTCGGCGAGCACCGCGGCCACCGGCTCGAGTGAGTCGAGCTGCTTGCCGGCGTAGAAGTAGCCGTCGGCGGTGAACAGCACCTTGGGGGCGATCTGCCCGAAGCGATCGAGCACGCCGTGCACGCCGAAATCCGGCGAGCACGAGGACCAGACGGCCCCGAGGCTCGCGGTCGCGAGCATGGCGATCGTCGCCTCCGGGATGTTCGGCAGGAAGCCGGCGACGCGGTCGCCGCTGACGACGCCCGCGCGGGCGAGCCCGTCGGCGACGCGCGCGACCTCGAGGCGCAGCGCGCGGTAGGAGAGCACGCGGCGCGTGCCGCGCTCGTTGCGAAACACCAGCGCCGGCTCCTCGTCGTCGAACTTCAGGAGGTTGGCGGCGAAGTTGAGGCGCGCCTGCGGGAAGAAGCGCGCGCCGGGCATCTGCTGCGGGTGCTCGAGCACCGGGCCGCCGCCGAAGTCGGCGCGCAGGTCGGTGAAGCGCGCCACCTCGCACCAGAAGGTCTGCGGGTCGGCGAGCGACCAGGCGTAGAGCGAGTCGTAGTCCTTGAGCGCGAGCGCATGGCGCGCATTCACGCACTTCAGGAAGCGCGTCAGGTTGCTGTCCGCGATGCGCGCTGCCGAGGGTTGCCAGAGTGCCGTCATGGCCTGCTCGCGGGGCCCGCGCCTACAGCGACTGGTAGTTCGGCCCCGAGCCACCCTCGGGCGTGGTCCAGGTGATGATCTGGTAGGGGTCCTTGATGTCGCAGGCCTTGCAGTGCACGCAGTTGGCGGCGTTGATCTGCAGACGCCGGCCGCCGGCACCGTCATCGACCATCTCGTACACGCCCGCCGGGCAGAAGCGCTCGCACGGGTTGCCGTACTCCT
>Ga0335085_10012709_pt1 | contig 12384 bp, 11 predicted proteins | sample Lox_Sample_45_FD_206712 | JGI IMG/M metagenome (GOLD analysis project Ga0335085, IMG submission 206712) | Soil microbial communities from Loxahatchee National Wildlife Refuge, Florida, United States - Lox_Sample_4.5 | ecosystem: Environmental > Terrestrial > Soil > Wetlands | place: USA...
GCCGTTTCACGCTCTACGGAACAACCATCGACGATGCCGTCGGCGAAGCGTTCGACAAATGCGCCAAGCTCTTGAAGCTGCCCTACCCCGGCGGGCCGAAGATCGAGGCGCTGGCGCGCGAAGGCAACGCGAAAGCCTATCCGCTGCCGCGCCCGATGAAGGGCCGCGAGGGCGCAGATTTCTCGTTCTCCGGATTGAAGACGGCGGTGCGCCAGATCGTGGCGACGTCGCCGGGCATCGATGCGGCGAATGTCGCGGCGTCGTTTCAGGCGGCGGTGATCGAGAGCCTGACGGATCGCGTGGTTAGCGCCATGCGCATGTTCCGCAGCGCGCACGATGTGGAGAAGCCAACCTTGGTCGTCGCCGGCGGTGTGGCCGCCAACCGCGCCATCGGCGATGCGCTGCGCAAGCTGGCGCGCGACAATGGTTTCGCGATCCAGATCCCGCCGCCGGCGCTCTGCACCGACAATGCCGCGATGGTGGCGTGGGCCGGCGTCGAACGCTGCGCACTCGGCCTGTTCGATCCGCTTTCCGTCGGCCCCAGGGCGCGCTGGCCGCTCGCCTCGCTCTCATCGCCATGAAGATTGCGACGTGGAACATCAATTCGGTGCGCCTGCGCCGTAACCTGGTGGCGCGCTTCCTGCGCACGCATCAGCCGGACGTTCTCGCCTTGCAGGAAACCAAGACCATCAACGATCTCTTCCCCAAGAAGACGTTCGAGAAGCTGGGTTACGTGCACCAGGCGGTCCACGGCCAGAAGGGCTATCACGGCGTCGCCATTGTCTCGCGCCTGCCCTTCGCCGACACCCATCAACATATTCTCTGCGACAAGGACGATTGCCGCCACATCGCCGCGCGCTTTGCGAACGGGCTCGAACTGCACAATTTCTATGTGCCGGCCGGGGGCGACATTCCCGATCCGAAGAAGAATCCGAAATTCGCGCACAAGCTCGCCTTCCTGCGCGAGATGGCAACGGTGTTCGAAAAGCGCGGTGGCGAACGCAACACACCGGTGGTGCTGGTCGGCGATCTCAACGTGGCGCCGCTGGAACACGATGTGTGGAGTCACAAGCAACTCTTGGATGTCGTCAGCCACACACCGGTGGAAGTCGATCTGCTGAACGCGGTGAAGGCCTCGTTCGACTGGATCGATGTCACGCGCGAGTTCGTGCCGCATGACGAGAAGATCTATTCGTGGTGGAGTTACCGCGCGATAGACTGGGAAAAGTCGGATCGCGGCCGCAGGCTGGATCACATCTGGGCCAGTCCGGGGTTGAAAGGCGCCGAGCGCGCCCATTCCATCTTGAAACCATTGCGCGGCTGGCAGCGCGCGTCGGATCACGTGCCCGTGCTGGTGGAATTTCGGATTTAGGTTCCCCCGCTCCCCTTCAGGCGGTGCCGCCGGCTTCCCCGCTTCGGCAAGAGGGCGTAGGGTTTTTCTTTCAACAGGGGGATGGCATGCGCAAGGGTCTTTTGCTCGCAATTGCCGGACTGTTCGTCGTTTTCACGGTGCCGCTCGGCGCGGCCACATTGATTCCGGTCGCTCCGGTTTCTGGCAGCGTCGAAACCGATGTGTATGGCATCAATGATGACAACATCCTCGTGGGGACCTACTTCACTGAAGATAGTGCCGAACATGGCTTCTTCGGCACGAGCGACGGCAGCTACACCACGTTTGATGTCGGCGACGCCGGCACCCAGGGCCGCGCGATCAACAATATCGGAACCATCACCGGATTCGCCAATGCCAATGGCCGGGTGCATTGCAATTTCAAGGAATTCGAGCGCGATGCCGACGGATCGGTCAAGATGCTCAGTCATGACCATCATGCGTTGAAGGGAATCGTGCAGGGGATCAACGACAAGGGATTCTATGTGGGCGAGGACTGCCAATCTGACGGATCCATTCAAGGATATGAAGGCAAGGCGGGAAAATACAAATCGCAGATCACGCTGCCGTTCGATGCGGTCTGGGTGGGACCGCGTGGCCTGAACAGGAACGGCGACATTGTCGGGTTCTATTTTGACTCCGAGGGCGTCGCGCATGGTTTCGCGATTCAGCAAGGGGTCGCAACTTCTGTCGATTATCCCGACGGTTCCGTGCTGGACACCTATTTCGAAGGCATCAACGACAAGGGAATGATTGCAGGCGTCTGGGACGATGCAGACGGAAACAACCATGGTTTTGCGTTCGATAGCGCCACGGACACCTTCACGGAAATCGACGTGCCCGATGCGACGTTCGTGCAGGCAACCGGGGTCAATCGCGCCGGCCTCATCAGCGTGCTGTCGGATGTCGGCTCGTTCATCTATTGCCCACTGGCTAGGCGAAAGTGCCCGGGTGGCGGGGGTGCTGTCGTCACGAACCGCAATCACCGGCAGGCAATCCACGTTGCGCCGTGAGGCATTCGCGCCGCTGTGGAACGGTCCGGTTCCATGTCGGAATTAGATGAGGTCCTTGATCTGCACGGATTGAAATGTCCGCTGCCAGCGCTGTTCGCAAAGCGTCGTCTTCAGCGCGCGATGCCGGGTGAAACCATTATCGTGCTGACCGACGATCCGCTCGCGCCGGTCGATATTCCCCACATGTGCACCCAGGAAGGCTTCACGCATGTGTCGACGGAAAGGGACGGGGCACTCGCGCGGATCGCTTTGCGGCGTTAGTTCCATCGTGCGGCGCTCCGCCGCACGCAAAACCTGAACACATTGTAAGGAGTCTCGCGGCCCTGACGACTTGCATCACATCGCGTCGCGATTAAATTTCCAGTGTCTTCAACTTTTCAAGGAGACGCTTATGCGTAAACTTCCCCTGATCCTCGGTGCCGGCGCGCTGGCGTTGGCGGGAACCGCGGCACTAGCGGCCGGCGGTTCCGATCTTCACACCATGACGGTGAAGCTGCCCGATGGCGGCGTGGCGAATATCGAATACACCGGCGACGTCGCGCCGAAGGTCGACATCCGGTCCGGCGGTTCGGGCGATCTGGCCCGGTTCGTGCCGGGCGGAATCTTCGCTGGCTTCTCGGACTTCGCAGCCATCCAGGCGGACATGGACCGCCAGATGGACGACATGCTGCGCGAGGCGCGCACCATGCTGGCGATGCCGGTGGCGCCGAACGCGCCGTTCGAGGCAAATTTCGGCGTGGTGCCGGGCGGCAGCTCGAGCTGGTTCGTATCCACCGGCAATGGCGGCAATTTCTGCGAACGCTCCGTCGAGGTGACCATCGTGAACGGCAAGCGCTCGGTGCATGAACAGACGAGCGGCAATTGCGGACCGGCGAAAGCCGGCGCGGCGGCCGCGCATCCGACGGTGGCTCGGGCCAAGGCGATTTGACCGGCGTTCATCGCCTGACATGGAAAGGCGGCCCGGTCCGGGCCGCCTTTTTGTTACGCAGCTCGCTTGCTGGATTTGCGCCCGTACGGCACGCGGCTCGAATGGCTGCCTGATCTCTTGGGCGCGCAGACTGTCCGATCCGGTCACGCCGGATCGGCCGCCTCTGGAGAACCACTTGAAAAGAAACGCGATTCAGCCGGCGCTCGGAGTGCGTCCCGCAGGAGGGCCGTAGAAAACTTGAAATTAACTGACCAGTCAGTTATTTATCTGACATGGAAACCGCGACCACCCAGCAGCAGAGATGGCAGCGCCGCAAGGAGGCGCGGCCCCAGGAAATCCTCGACGCGGCTTATACGGTGTTCACCGAGAAGGGGTTCGCCTCGGCCCGCATGGAAGACATCGCGAGGGCTGCGGGCGTCACCAAGGGAACCGTCTATCTCTACTTCGACAGCAAGGAGACGGTGTTCAAGGCGCTGGTTGCGGGCGCCTTCGGCGAGCGGCTGGAGATGATCTCGGGCCTCGTCGACGGGTTCGACGGATCGTGCGCTGACCTGTTGCGCAACGTCCTGCGCGTGCTGGGCCTTTTCGTCGCCACGTCGGATCGTGTCGGGCTGCCGAAGATCGTCATCGGCGAGATCGGGCAATTTCCCGAGTTGGCGCGCTTCTATCGGCACGAAGTCATCGGGCGCGGCATGAAGTTGTGGGAAGCGATCCTCAAGCGCGGCATCGCGCGTGGCGAATTCCGCGACGTGCCGATCGATCACGCGATCCGTTTGTGTGTCGCGCCGGTGCTGCTCGCCGCCATCTGGCGCACCACGTTCGCCCAGTTCGACGACAAGCCGTACGACATCGAAGGCCTCATCGAAACGCATGTCGACATGCTCCTGCGCGGCTTGCTCAAGGAGCCGGCATGAAACGGCACGCCGTCATGGCATCGCTCTGTCTGCTTCTCGCCGCCTGCGGCAACAACGCACCGCAGGCCTGGCTTGGTTATGCAGAAGGCGACGACGCGATGATTTCCGCCCCGCAAGCGGGATGGGTCGCGCATCTGGCCGTCGAGCGTGGCACGCAAGTCAAGCGCGGGCAGTTGCTGTTCACGCTGGATGATACGCGCGAGGCCGCCGCGCGCGATCAGGCCGCCGCCGCCATTCCGCAAATGAAAGCCGCGATCGAGCAGCAGGCCGCCAATCTCGAATACCAGCGCAAGACACTGGAGCGGCAGCAGGGGCTGGCGCGGCAGGGGGCAGGCGTACCGACCGCGCTTGACCAGGCCGTGTCGAATTACCAGCAGGCGCAAGCCTCGCTCGCGCAGTTGCAGGCACAAGAGCGCGCGGCGGAAGCATCGCTCACCAGCGCGCAATACACGCTGAGCCAGCGCGATATCGTTTCGTATGTCGAAGGGCCGGTGCAGCAAGTCTACTTCCGCGAGGGCGAATATGTGCCGCCGTCCACGCCGGTTGTCTCCATCCTGCCGCCGAAGAACATCTACGTACGTTTCTTCGTGCCGGAAACGGATTTCGCGAACGTGCATCTGGGACAACAGGTGCGCATTACCTGCGATGGCTGCAAGCCGCTGACCGCAACGATCACCTTCATCGCGCAGCAGGAAGAGTTCACGCCGCCGGTGATCTTCTCCGTCGGCAATCGCGAGAAGTTGGTGTTCAAGCTCGAGGCGCGCACGCCCGGTGGCGTGCCGCTCAATCCCGGGCAGCCTGTCGAAGTGCGGCCGCTGTGACATGACCGACGCGTTCGCCATCGATGTGCACGGGCTGACAAAGCGGTTCGGCCCGAAGGTCGCCGTCGATCACATCGACATCGCCGTGCCGCAAGGCGAAGTGTGGGGATTCCTTGGCCCCAACGGTTCGGGCAAAACCACCACCATCCGCATGTTGTGCGGATTGCTGCATCCCGACGACGGCTCCGGCACCTGCATTGGCTACGACGTGCTGCGCGAGCCCGAGAAGATCAAGCGCCAGACCGGCTACATGACGCAGCGCTTCAGCTTCTGGGAAGACCTGTCGATCCGCGAGAATCTGGAATTCGTGGCGCGTGTTTACGAACTCGACAACCAGCGCCAGCGCATCGAACGCATGCTCGACCGGCTTGGCCTGAAGAACCGGCAGAATCAGCTCGCCGGCGAACTCTCAGGCGGCTGGAAGCAGCGCATGGCGCTTGGCGCCTGCATGCTGCACGAGCCGCAATTGCTGCTGCTGGATGAACCCACGGCCGGTGTCGATCCGCAGGCGCGGCGCGATTTCTGGGAGCAGATCCATTCGCTGTCGGAGCAAGGTCTTACCGTGCTCGTCAGCACGCACTACATGGACGAGGCGGAGCGCTGCGACCGCATCGTCTACATCCTGAACGGCAGACTGGTGGCGCGCGGCACGGTGCAGGACGTCATCGCGCAATCCGGTCTCATCACCTTCATCGTCAGCGGCGACAATGTGCGCCGCTTCACCGATCAATTGCGCCGCGAGCCGGGCGTGGAATATGTCGCGTTCTTCGGCGCCGTGTTGCATGTGAGCGGCCATGACCGCCGAGCCCTGGAGCGCGCGCTGGACAAGATCAGAAATCAACCCGGCGTCAGTATCGACGAAGCTCAACCGAGCCTCGAAGATGTGTTCATCCAGCTTCAAGAGAAGGCGGCCTGATGCGCGCGTTTTCGTTTGCCCGTTTTGTTGCCGTGCTGCGCAAGGAACTCGTGCAGATCCGCCGCGACCGCGCCACGCTGGCCATGATCCTCGGCGTTCCCGTCATGCAGCTCCTGCTGTTCGGCTTTGCCATCAATCTCAATCCGAAGGACCTGCCGACCGCGATTTCCATCGACGATCCCGGCGCGTTCAGCCGGTCCATCGTAGCGGCGCTGCACAATTCCAGCTACTTCCGCATCATTGACGAAACCAATTCGCCGGCGCGGGCGCGGCAATTGCTGCAGCAAGGCAAGGTGCTGTTCGTCGTCGAAGTGCCGGTGAATTTCGACCGCGACATCGTGCGCGGCAGTCAGCCGTCACTTCTCATCGAATCCGATGCAACCGATCCGGCCGCCGGCTCCTATGCGCTCGCCGCGTTCAACACGCTGGCGACGACCGCATTGCGTGACGATCTCGTCGGTCCGCTGGCGGCGCGCGCGCAGGGTCCGCCGCCGTTCCAGCTGATCTCTCACCTTCTCTACAACCCGGAATCGAACACACAGTACAACATCGTGCCGGGACTGCTCGCCATCATCCTCACCATGACGATGGTGTTGATCACCTGCCTGGCTCTCACCCGTGAACGCGAGCGCGGCACTTACGAAAACCTGCTCGCCATGCCGGCGACGCCCCTCGAGATCATGCTGGGCAAGATCTCGCCAAACATCCTCATCGGCAGTATCCAGAGTTCGGTGATCCTGATCGCGGCGCGGTACATATTTGGCGTGCCCATGCTGGGCTCGTTCGTTCTGCTCGCGTTGGGGTTGACGATCTACATCACCGCCAATCTGGCTGTCGGTTACACCTTCTCGACCATTGCCGAGAACCAGCTTCAGGCGATGCAGATGACGGTGTTCTTTCTGCTGCCATCGATCCTGCTGTCGGGCTTCGCCTTCCCGTTCAAGGGCATGCCCACCTGGGCGCAATGGATCGGCGAGGTTCTGCCCGCGACACATTTCCTCAGGATCGTCCGCGGCATCCTGCTCAAGGGGAACGGGCTTTTCGAAATCTGGCCGGAGCTTTGGCCGCTCATTCTCTTTCTGTTCATCGTGACGGGGATCGCCCTGGCGCGGTTCCGGCGGACACTGGACTAGTCTGGTTGACGGGGGGTTGCGAATTTGCGGCCTTGCCATCACATTCGGCCTGCGTCACAGGTCCGCGTTACGCGTTGCAAGAAAACCGCAAAAGGTCCGCCCGGACGAAGGCGGCGCCATCATTGGCGAGGTGGGGTTCCGAGCGTCCATGTCCATGTCCGGTTTGTCGCTGATTCTCCAAACGGCTCTCGCCTGTATTCTGGTGTTGCTGGCGCTCCTGTCGACCCAACTCGCGACGCTTGCGCTGGTCCGCTATTTCGCGCGCGCCCGTTCCATCCGCATGCCCCGGCTGCCGGATGAGGCTTTGCCGCCGGTGCTGGTCCAGTTGCCGGTATGCGATGAAGGCGAGTTGGCCGTGAGGGTGGCGGTTGCCGCCTCAAAACTCGATTGGCCGCGCGATCGGTTGCAGATCCAGCTCCTCGACGACGGCAGCGAAGAGAACCATTCGGCGCTGATCGAAGGCGTGCGCCGTCTGGTGCCCGAGGATGTGAACCTCGTCATTCTCCGCCGTGGTACCCGCAACGGATTCAAGGCCGGCAATCTCGCCTTCGGCCTTCAGCATTCCGATGCACCTTACGTTGCGATCTTCGATGCGGATTTCGTCCCCCCGCCCGACTTCCTTCGCCGCACCGTCCCGGCGCTGGTCGCGGATTCCAAACTCGCCTTTGTGCAGGCGCGCTGGGGCCACGCCAACCGCGGCCGCAACTGGCTGACGCTTGCGCAGGGTTTCCTGCTCGACAGCCACTTCGCCGTGGAACAGGAGGCGCGCTTCCGGCTCGCTCTGCCGATCTCGTTCAACGGTACGGCCGGTGTGTGGTCACGCGCGGCGATTGAAGCGGGCGGCGGCTGGACTGGCGACACATTGACGGAAGACCTCGATCTTTCGATCCGCTGCGCGCTGGAAGGTTGGCGCGGCGCCGTTGTCAGCGACCTCGAAGTGCCGGGGGAATTGCCCGAAACTGCGGCTGCCTGGCGCGCGCAGCAGGCGCGCTGGACGAAAGGGCACGCGCAGGTCGCGCGCAAGCTCGTTCCCGAAATCTGGATGAGCGAATGGCCGCTGTGGAAGAAGGCAGCCGTCACGCTGCAAGTCTGCCAATTCGGCTTCTACACGCTTGCCGGCGCCAGCGCCGCGATCAGCCTCACGCTGATGTATCTGGGTGTGGTCTATATCGCAGCCGTTGCCGACCTCGGCGCCATGGTCACCGTGCTCGGTCTCTGTGCCAGTCTGAGCTATCTCTGGCTCGGCCAGGCGATGCTTGGTCGCGCCGGCGAGCCATGTTTCCTGCGATCGCTGTTGCTCGCGATCCTGTTCCCGAGCGGGCTGGTGCTTTCCAACGCGCGCGCAACTTACGAAGCCTTTTCCAATCAGGGTGTCGTTTTCCACCGGACTCCAAAGGCCGGTGCAGCCTATTCCGGTCGCTGGCGCGGCAGCCCGGAAATTGTGGCCGGACTGTTGCTTCCCATTTTCGCCCTTTTCATCCAGGCGTGGAGCGCCCCGTTTTTCTTCTTCGCGGCCGCCGGCCTTCTGTCGATCGGGGGCATGGGCTGGAGCGGCGCCATGGCCCGCCTGCCCGCCCCCGACGCGGCGCGCGAGTAACCTTTCGTATACCCAAACGGTTCAAATGCGAGCAGAATGGCTAACGTCACCTTGAGTGGCGTGGGCGTAGTGTCCTGCTTCGGCCGCCACGGCTTGAGCAGTGTGTGAGGGGCTTTTTGATGGTGGGGTCTCTTCGGTTCGCGGTGGCGGCCATCCTTTCTTTGGGCCTCTATGCCTGCGCGAGCGCGCCCCCCGATACTCCGCGCTATGCCAGCGGACCGGCGGTGGATCATACGCGCGGCGCCAGCATCGAAACGCCGGGCCAGCCGGTGCAGTGCGTCCCCTACGCCCGCAATCATTCCGGCGTGAATCTCTTTGGCGACGCAGGGTCCTGGTGGGATCAGGCCGCCGGACACTATGTGCGCTCGAGCGAACCCAGCCTCGGTTCCGTGCTTGTCCTGACGGGATATGCCGGACCGCACCGTGGGCACCTGGCCGTGGTGATCGCGATGGATTCTCCGCGGCAAATCCGCGTTGACCATGCGAACTGGTTCAACGATGGCCGGATCTACAAGGACGATCCCGTGGTCGATGTCAGCCCGGACAACGACTGGAGCGAAGTGCGCGTATGGAACGCGCGCGACAACGTGCTGGGCGCCCGCACCTATCTTGTGCAGGGATTCATCGGTCCGGGTTCGGACGAGGACCAACGCGTGGCAAGCCGCGAATAGCGTTTACGCAACAGTAGGTTAGCCAGATCCCAGGCGTCACAACTCCGCTCTTGCCTTTCGCGAGAACCGGCCTAATTTCCCGGCCCTTCCCAAAGGCGCCGGACCTCTCCTTGGCGGCGACGGAGCGAGTACTCAGTGTCCCAGCCGGCCAGCACGTCCAGCCCCAAGAATGATTCCTTGATGGATGCCGACATCTTCGCCACTGAAGGACAAGGCGAGGCGCCGGCGGACGTTGGACGCGCAGAAAAGATTTCGCTTCGGCGTACGGCAGCGCTCACTCTTGGAGCACTTGGCGTCGTGTTCGGCGACATCGGCACGAGCCCGCTGTACGCCATGCGGCAGTCCATCCAGGCGGCCGGCGGACAAACACCGAATGTCATGGCGGCGCTGGGCTGCGCCTCGCTTATCTTCTGGGCGCTGATCTTCGTCGTCACGATCAAGTACGTTATCCTGATCATGCGCGCCGACAATGACGGCGAGGGCGGCAGCCTTGCGCTGGCCGCGCTGGCACATCGTTCGCCAGGCATCGGCCGCCGCCTGAAGAATGGTATCGGCATCGCAGCACTCGTTGGCCTCGCGTTGTTCTATGGCGACGGAATGTTGACGCCGGCGATTTCCGTGCTCAGCGCAGTCGAAGGCTTGGGAGTCGCAAGCCCGAGCTTCCAGCCCTTCGTGCTGCCTCTCGTCTTGATCATCCTTGTGGGCCTGTTCGTGCTGCAGGCACGCGGCACCACCCATATCGGGCGCCTGTTCGGCCCAATCATGGTCTTGTGGCTGAGCGTCATCGCGGTTCTCGGCGCGATATCGATCGTCCGGACGCCGGCGGTTCTGTGGGCGCTGAATCCCTATTATGGAATCGCGCTTTTTGTGCATGAGCCGGGGATGGCGTTCATTACCTTGGGTCTGGTCGTTCTATCCGTCACCGGTTGCGAAGCGCTCTATGCCGACATGGGCCATTTCGGCCGCAATCCGATCCGCTACGCGTGGTTCCTGGTGGCGCTCCCGGCACTGGTGCTGAATTACTTCGGACAGGCCGCTGCCGTGCTGCACAATCCGCATGCCATTGGCGATGTGAACGCTCCGACGTCATTTCTGTTTTTCGGCCTGGTGCCGCCGTGGGCGCATTATCCGGTGGTGATCCTTGCGACCGTGGCCACCGTGATTGCATCGCAGGCGGTGATTTCCGGCGTGTTCTCCATAACCCAGCAGGCGGTCCAGCTCGGGCGTTTGCCGCGTATGGAAATCCGCCACACTTCGGCGACCGAGTACGGACAAATCTATGTGCCGCGGATGAACTGGTTCCTGCTCGTCGGCGTTGTGCTGATCGTGCTGATCTTCCGGACGTCGAACGCGCTCGCTGCGGCGTACGGCATCGCGGTTTCCGGCGTTATGGTGATCGACACGTTCAACGCGTCGATCGTCGCGGCGAAGCAGTGGAAGTGGGGCATCCGGCTTGCCGCGCTCGTGTTTGGCGTTCTGGCGCTGATCGATCTCACCTTCTTCAGCGCCAACACCTTGAAGGTCGTGGAGGGCGGATGGCTGCCGCTCCTGATCGCGTCGGGCGTGTTCTTCGTCATGGAAACGTGGCGCATCGGCCGCCGTGCCCATCTGGAAAAGATCCGCAGCGAGTCGATGCCGCTCGATCTCCTGATCGCCCGGGCCGACAAGACGCCGACGCGCGTTGCAGGAACGGCGGTGTTTCTCGCGCCACGCGGCGATTCCGTACCCAGTGCATTGCTGCACAACCTCAAGCACAACAAGGTTCTCCACGAACGGATCGTCCTGTGTCACGTGGCGGTCGACGATGTACCGAGCGTGCCGCAAACGCGCCGCCTGGAAGTCGCGAAGCTCGGCAAAGGCTTCTACAAGGTGATCATCCATCACGGATTTTTCGAAGGGGTCGACGTGCCGTGCGCGCTGGAAGATGCGCGGCGTTTTGGGCTTGCCGTCGACGTCGATACGGCGACGTTCTTCATCGGTCACGAGACGCTGGTGCCGGCCGAACATTCGGTGTTCGCGCGCTGGCGCACGCGGCTCTACATCTTCCTGGTCTCGAATGCGCTTTCGCCGGCGCGGTTCTTTCGTTTGCCGCCCAATCGCGTGGTCGAATTGGGAACGCAGGTCACGATCTAGAAATTGGAGTTGGGGATTAGCGAACTATCAGCAGCCGCCGCGCTGGATGCGTCCGGCGAAGGTCATGGCGCAGCCCGGAAGTCCTGGCGTCGCACGTCCGGACTCACGCTTGCTGCCCTGGGCGTCGTCTATGGCGATATTGGTACGAGCCCCCTCTATGCGGTGCGCGAATCCGCTCTCGCCGCCGGCGGCCACATGCCCAGCCAGGCGCAGATCTTTGGCGTGATCTCGTTGATCTTCTGGTCGCTGATGATCGTCGTGACGTTCAAATACGTCTTCCTGATCATGCAGGCCGACAACGAAGGCGAGGGCGGCGTGCTTGCGTTGTCAGCCCTTGCCCATCGCTCTCCTGGTTTGAGCAAGCGCGCCAAGCTCGCGATCACCACCGTGGCGATTCTTGGCCTTGCGTTGTTCTTCGGTGATGGCGTCCTGACTCCTGCGATCTCGGTATTGAGCGCCGTTGAAGGGCTGAGCGTGGAAAGCCCGGCCTTTGCGCCTCTCGTGATGCCGCTGTCGCTGATCATCCTTGTAGCGCTGTTCATGCTGCAATCACGGGGCACCGCGCTCGTTGGTGGCCTGTTTGGTCCGGTGATGGTGATCTGGTTCCTCACACTGTCCGCATTGGGGCTTGTGTCGATCATGAGGGCACCGGCGATTCTTGCCGCGCTCAGTCCGACCTACGGCGTTGCGTTGTTTGTGCGGGAACCATGGACGGCGTTTGTATCGCTCGGCTCTGTGGTGCTGGCCGTGACGGGTTGTGAAACGCTCTACGCCGACATGGGCCACTTCGGAAAATTCCCCATCCGGTTCGCGTGGCTGGCGATCGTGCTTCCCGCATTGGTACTCAACTATTTTGGACAAGGCGCGG
>Ga0335085_10012710_pt1 | contig 12384 bp, 7 predicted proteins | sample Lox_Sample_45_FD_206712 | JGI IMG/M metagenome (GOLD analysis project Ga0335085, IMG submission 206712) | Soil microbial communities from Loxahatchee National Wildlife Refuge, Florida, United States - Lox_Sample_4.5 | ecosystem: Environmental > Terrestrial > Soil > Wetlands | place: USA: Florida...
GACATCTGGAGGGAACTCGCCGCCTCCGGCAAGGAAACCGACGAGCGGCCGTGAAGCCTCTTCCAACCTGGCGCATCGCGCTGGCGAGCCTGATCCTGGCGGGAATGGTTGTCGTTCTCGGCTGCTTTGCTCCCATCTATTTCCGCAATCTCCAACTACAGAGCTACGTGTCTGACGTGACACACGTCGTGGACAACCGAAGCAAATCCGACGACCTGCTCCGGACCTATGTGCTGACGAAAGCCCGCCAGCTCAACCTCCCCGTATTGGAAGACAACGTGCATGTCGTGCACTCGCCGGATGGCCTGCGCATCGATGTTCGTTACTTCGTCCGGGTCAATCTGCCGGGATACACGGTGGATCTGCATTTCTACCCGGGCGCGGGCAGCCGGTAGACGCGAAACAGGCGACCGTTCACCGCAACAATAGCTTTCGGGTAGCCCTGTAGAGCTAACGTACGTCCAAATTGATAGCAGCGAGCTTCATGAGACAATCACAGGTAGTGGCACGAACGGCAAGCAAGGCTCCCAAGCGGGAAATGAAGGTTCGAGTCCCCCGCACATCGTACCTGGCCCGCTTCTTCCTGAGCCGCTTTGGACGATTCCTGCTCATCTCTTTTTGCCTGCTGATTATCGGCAGTGCCGGGGCTTTCGCGTATTACTACGCGAAGTATGCCCAAATGTTTGACGAAAGGCTGAGGGTCGGGCTGTTCGCGAATGCGTCGCGCATCTTTGCGGCGCCGGAATCGGTCGCCGTGGGGGACGCCTCCACTCCCACCGATATCGCGTCCCGGCTGCGCCGCAGCGGCTACAACGAATCGCGCAGCAACCCTATTGGATACTATGAGATCCAGCCGAACGCGATCGAGGTCTTTCCGGGGCCCGATTCGTATTTCGAACAGGAAGCCGGCATCATCAAATTCTCCAGCGGCCGCATCTCGGCCATCGTTTCCCTGAGGGACAATACCCCGCGCCCGCAATATCAGCTCGAACCGCAGCTGATCACCAACCTTTCGGGACCCAGCCGCGAGAAGCGCCGTTTCGTAAAGTTCCGCGATATTCCTACTGTGCTCGTCCAGGCGGTGACCTCGGCTGAGGACAAGCGTTTCTTCCAGCATTCGGGCTTCGACCCGATGCGCATTATCAAGGCGGCCTACACCGACGTCCGCGACCGCCGCAACGCACAGGGCGCCTCTACGCTGACGATGCAGCTGGCCCGCATGTTCTGGCTCGACCAGGGCAAGCGTGTCGGGCGCAAGATGGCGGAAATGATCCTGACGCTGCAACTCGAGCAGCGATTTTCGAAAGAGCAGATTTTCGAGGACTACGCCAACGAAGTGGACCTCGGCTATCGCGGAACCTTCAACATCCGCGGCTTCGGCCAGGCTTCGGAGGTATACCTTGGCAAGGACCTCAGCCAGATCACTCTCCCCGAAGCCGCCGAGCTCGCGGGGATGATCCAGCGGCCCGGAATTTTCGATCCCTACCGGCACCCCGACCGCACCAAGGAGCGCCGCAATATCGTGCTGCGGCTGATGCGCGAGAACGGCTATATCAGCGATCGCGACTACGCGCTGGCGTGCGACGCCACTGTGCCCGTGCCTAAGGGCGCGCAGCAATCGCTCGAGGCGCCGTACTTCGTCGACATGGTCAACGACACGCTGCAGACCACCTTCCAGGACGCCGATTTCCAGAACAGCGGGCTGCGGGTCTACACGACGCTCGACCTGAACCTGCAGCGCGCCGCCGCCGATGCCATCCGCAGCGGCATGGAACTGGTAGACCAGCAGATCAAGAAGCAACGCCGGTTCAAGAACGAAAAGCCGCCCGAAGCCCAGGTGGCGCTGATCGCCATCGATCCGCACACCGGCGAAGTGAAGGCGCTCGCGGGAGGACGCAACTACGGCGTCAGCCAGCTGAACCACATCCTTGCCAAACGGCCTCCCGGTTCGATCTTCAAGCCCTTTGTGTATGCCGCAGCGCTCAATACGGGGATCGAAGGGGGCTCGCGAATCCTCACTCCCAGCACCATCGTGCGGGACGAGCCGACGACCTTCTGGTTCGACGGCAAACCTTACGAGCCCAGCAATTTCGAGCACAAGTTCTATGGCGACGTGACGCTTCGCGATGCGCTGGCGCATTCCCTGAACGTCGCGACCGTGAAGGTGGCGGAGAGCGTTGGCTACAACGCAGTGGTCGATATGGCGAAACGCGCCGGGATGAACGAGCAGATCGACCCGACCCCGGCGGTAGCGCTCGGCTCGTATGTGATCACGCCGCTCGAAGCTGTCGGCGCGTACACCGTCTTCGCCAACCAGGGCCAGTACGTAAAGCCGAATTTCCTGCGCATGGTGCGCTCGAACGATGGCAAGAAGCTCTACGGCAACAAGCCGGAAACCCGGGCGGCACTGGACCCACGGGTCGCCTATCTGATCACCAACCTGATGCAGGAGGTGCTGCGCAGCGGTACCGCCGCCGGCGTTCGAGCGCGCTACAACCTGGACTTCCCGGCCGCGGGCAAGACCGGCACTTCGCACGACGGCTGGTTCGCCGGGTTTACCTCGGAGCTGCTGTGCGTGGTCTGGGTCGGGCTCGACGATTATCGCCAACTGGATCTCGAAGGCGCCCACTCCGCCGCACCGATCTGGGCGCAATTCATGAAGGCGGCAATGCAGTATCCGCAGTACCGCGACGTGAAGGACTTCCAGGCTCCTGACGGAATTGTGTCGATCGATATCGACCCGCAGTCCGGCATGGTGGCCACACCGTCCTGCCCCACGCGCCGCACCGAGGTTTACATCGCCGGGACGCAACCGGTGGGGCTGTGCCCGCTGCACGGCGGCGGCCGCAGCGTGACGAACGTCACCGGATGGGACATCGCACCTCCGGCTGCCCCGGCTGCGCCATCAGGCGACACAACGCCACGAGTGACCGGGAGCGGGAGCGACGGCCAGGTACAGGCTCCGCCGGCAAACCGGCGAGCGACCCGGCAGGACGCTCAGGCTACGCCTGCCGCTCAGCCCGCGCCGCAGGCGGCGCAACCGAAGAAGGACGAGAAGAAGGGCATCCTGCGCCGACTAATCGGTGTCTTCAAGTAGCTTTCGCGCCCGCAGGCAGCGGAACAAACACCCCCGTGCCACCGTCAAATGGTTGTGATCTAATTGATCCAAGGGGGTGGGCCCCAATGCTTCTGCGATTGTTTACTTTAGTTATTCCGTTCTGCGCGTTCGCGCAGGACGCGAAGCCCAACCTGTCACCGGAGACTCGCGGCGATATCTATATGGCGCGTAAGATGTACCGGGAGGCCATCGAGGCGTTTCACGACGGCTCTCCCAAGGACCCGGTTCTTCTCAACAAGACCGGCATCGCCTACCACCAGATGCTGCAGCTTGACCAGGCCCGCAAGAGCTACGAAGCGGCCATCAAGGTCAAACCGGATTATGTGGAGGCGATTAATAACATCGGGACGATTTACTACGCCAAAAAAAGCTTCCGTCGTGCGATCAGCTGGTACTCACGGGCGATCAAGCTGCAGCCGAACGATCCCAAATCGGCCTCGATTTATATGAACCTCGGCACCGCGCAGTTCGCGCGGAAGCAGTACGAAAAAGCCACAGAGTCGTACCAGGTGGCCATGAAGCTCGATCCCGATGTCTTCGAGCGGCACAGCAGCATGGGTGTGATGCTGGAGGAGCGGAGCGTCGAGGAACGGGCCAAGTATCATTTCTATTTGGCCAAGCTGTACGCCAAGGGCGGCAGAAACGATCTGGCGATCCAGTATCTGCGCAAATCGCTGGAAGAGGGCTACAAGGAGAAGAAGAAGCTGGAAGAGGAACCCGATTTCGCCGGCCTGAGGGAGACGCCCGAGTTCAAAGAGCTGCTCACTAAGGAGCAGCGTGTTCTGTAACGCCGGGCGATTTTCCTCCACGCTCGCCATTACCGTACTCGCCATGCTGGCCGGGTGTTCCCGGTACCAGACGCCTGCCCTACAGCGGCTTGCTGTGCTGCGTTTCGAGAACCTGGGCTACGACCATTCGACGGATTGGATGGGCCGGGCGTTCTCCGAGATCATTACATCCGAGCTGACATCGGCGCCGCAGACCTACGCTATTTCCTCCTCGCGTTTGCATAGCCTGGGCCAGACGCTGGGCCCGCGCCCCATCGCGGCGCCGGGCATTTCCGCGGAAGCGCCGCTGGCTCTGGCGGCGGGTGCAAACCGGCTGGCTTATGGCGATTACCGCGTGGAGGGAGGCCAAATTCACGCCCGCATGACGATCGACGATCTCCGGACGCACCGGCAGCAAGTGCTCGACGCCGTCACGGTTCCGGGTTCTGACGTTGCGAGGGCCGCCACCGCCCTGGCGCGGCAGATCTGGCCGCAGGCTCCGGTCTATAACGCTCGCAACTCCGCCGCCGTCGAAGCCTACGCCAAGGCGATCGAGGCTCCGGACGCCGCATCGAGCGAGCAATCGGCGCGCCAGGCGATTGCCGACGATCCTGACTTCGGCGCGCCCTACCTGCTGCTGGCGGACATCCAGGCGCAGCAGCGCAATCGAGCCGGCCTCATGGAAACGCTCCAGAAGGCCAATGCACGAGGCACCGCGCTGCCGCAGATCGACCGGGCACGCCTCGAAACGATCGCCGCGAGCCTGAGCGGCGACATCGCAGGCCGGCAGCGTGCCCTGGACGTGCTCCTGCACCTCACCCCCAGCGACCCGGGCGCGTGGCGCTCCGCGGGCGAGATCGACGACCAGCGGCACCAGTATCCGCAGGCGGTGCAAGCGTACGAGCATGCGCTGGCAGTAGAGCCGGAGGACGGCGCAACCTGGAACTCTCTGGCGTACGCGGCGGCATTCGCCGGCAATCTTCCCACGGCAATGGCCGCGCTGCGGCGCTACCAGACGCTGCGACCGGGCGACCCGAATCCGCTCGATTCCATGGGCGACGTCAACCTGATGGCCGGACGGCCTAAAGAAGCCGAGGAGTTTTACCTGCAGGCCGCGAAGATGGCACCCGCGTTTCTCAACGGGGCGGACATGTACAAAGCCGCCGTCGCCCGCCTGATGACGGGCGACGTGGCGGGCGCCGACACGCTCTACCACCAATACCGCGGCGCCGAGCCGCACCAGGCCGAGTGGCTGTGGATCAGCGGCCGGCGCAAGCAGGCTTATGAGATGCTGGCCGCGCAAGCTCAAGGGTTTCCCACGCGCGATGCGCAGGCGGTCGCCTACGCGGAGTTGGCTCTCTGGTCCCTGCTCCTGGATCGCAGCCCGGATGCGGTGTCGATGGCGCAGAAGGCGGTCGATAAGGTGACCCCCGCTACCGCTGGAGGTGTGGCGTTGGTGCGATTCCTCGTCGCTCCGCCGCTCACGCCCGAGGCGTGGCAGGCTCGCGCCCAGCAGTTTTTTCCCGATCCGGCCGGAACCACCTTGCGCGACGCCGCGCTGGGCTATGCTTTCCTGCTCACGCGGCAGTTCTCGCCGGCCGTTACCGTATTACGCCGCGCGTACGAGCGCAGCGGCACAGCGCCGGACGGCAGCACCGCGGTGGAACTCGGTTGGGCACTGGCGGAGACCGGTGCCGCGCAGGAGGCCGCCACGTTTCTGCGCAACAACCCCGCGCCTGCCACTGGAGGGCCCAACCTGCTGCTCTCGCTCTGGTTTCCCCAGATCTTCCGGGCCCGCGCACTCGCGGCGGAGAAGCTGGGCAAGGGGGAGGAAGCTCGAGCGAATCAGGTGATTTTCGAGAAGTTGGCGCGATAATGGGGCGGATTTCGCAGGCTTCGCCCCGCGTCATGCCGCCTCGAAAGCCGGCATGGCCAGCTAAAAAGCCTGCTCCACGGCTAGCCGACTAAGCGGAGGGCGAACCAGGCCATTCCGAACAGCAGCAGAGCGGTGGCTGCAACCTGCACCGGTCGCAGCGCATGCGCCCATCGCGCTACGCGCGAGAATGCCAACGCCAAAACCGCGAGAGCGCCCAATTCTACCAGTGCCGCACCGACCAGCACCCAGCCTGGCCGGTATTCAGCGGTCTGCAGAAAGAGATGGAGGTACAGGCCGTGAAAGATGCCGAGCACACCCGCGACCATCCAACGCGACCCGGCTTTGGGCAGCAGCAAGACTTCGACCGCCAGGTATGCAACCGTGAGCGCGGCCGCAGCCTCAACGAAGCGCGGCACGGGCTGCCAGGCGGTATGCGGGACTACCACGACTGCCGCCACCTGCCCGGCCACGAACATCCCGGCTAGCGCCGCCAGTTCGCGGCGGCTCCGCGCCGCAAGCGCGAGTGCAGCGAGGAACAGAATCTGTACCGGGCCGCCGAGCGCACGCATGGCGCCGGCGCCGGCTTCCTCCGTCGCAACCTCCGCGGCGGTGGGCGGACGGAAGCGCAGCGTGGCACGCGAGAACGAGAGATCGAACACCGCCTGATCGTGCTTGCCGTCCATCTCGGCCCGCAGCATGTGCACGTGATTCGGCACCGTGACGGCCGCCAGGGTACATTCCACTTCCACCTGCTCCGGCGCGCGCGCAAAGCGGTACCCGGCGTCGCAAACGTAAAGATCGCGTGCCCGGTCTTCGACGCAAGTGTGCGTCGTCAGCTCCGCTCCGGCGAACCTGACGTGCTCGAGCAGGGTGCGATCCGGCTGGGGGACGTGGACAATCTCATAGAGCGGCATGCGCAGCTGGTAGCGCGCCTGCGTGCCTTCGACAATCAGGTCGCTGGAGCTCATGCTCACCACGTGCGCCCACAGAGGCGCCGCAAACAGAGCGCCCAGAACGGCACGGCGTTTCGCCTTCACCGCGTCACCGGCCCGGCCGGCCGCAGTTGCTGACTCAGGCGTGACTTCCGGATTCGCAAATAGGAAATGCGCACCAGCGCCAGAATCGGCACCGAAAGGAACGTTCCGGCGATCCCCGCCACCTCCGCACCGGCGAATACGCCGAACAACACCAGCAGCGGATGGACCTCGACACCCTGTCCCATCAGGTGCGGCGACAGCATATAGTCCTGGAATACGCGGTACGCCAGAAGGAAAATCAGCACCGCAACCACGTGCGAGCCCGCCAACGCGCTGACAATCACGATCAGGATTCCCGCGGTCAACGGTCCCAGCATCGGAATGAATTCGAGCAGCCCGCCGACCGCCGCCATGAGCACGCCATATGGCACGCCGATGATCGAAAAGACCATACTGTAGGCGGTGAAGGCGGCGAGGCAGAGCAGCACCAGGGCACGCATGTAGTGCGCCAGCAGAAGGTGAACGTCAGCCATGAGGTCGTCGAGCAGCTCACGCCGCGCGCCGTCGTTCACCATGTCGAGGATGTGCTGCCGAATGACCTGTCCGTCCTGCAGAAAGAAGAACGCCAGGATGGGAACAATGACGACGTAAATCAGATCGCTGGCGACGCTGACAGCTTTCAGGCCAGCCTGCGCGATCCCGGACAAAAGATCGCTCGACCCTTCGGTTAACTGCTGCCGTACCTTCGCCACGATCTGCGTGCGAAAGTTGTTCAGGGCCGGCGAAAGGTCCGGGCTTGGCTTTTCCCAACCCACCATGCGCGCCGGCAGATCTTTTTCGAGCTCCTTACTCTGCTCCACGATGCGCGAGCCGATCTGCGACCCCAGCAGGACCATGACGCCGACAAAGATGATATACGACAGGGCGAGGGCCGCCGTGCGGGTGCGCGTGGGCAGCCAACGGTCCAGAAAATTCACCAACGGCGAGAGCAGATACGCGAAAAGGATCGCCAGGGTAAAGACGAAGAGCGTCTTGCGGACCAGGTAAATCAGCACCAGAAGCAGCAAGATCAGTGCCGCCGTCCAGACATACCCCGCTGCTTTGCGATCAAATCCCAGCATGACGCCGCCTCAATTCTAACCCGCCTTGGAAGGAGTTGCGGGCCGCTGCGAATCGGGCAGCCTTTCGATACGCACCCGCGCGATCCGATTCCGCTCCATTTCCAGCACGGTAAACCGCCGCCCCTCGTATTCCACCATCTCGCCTGCATGAGGGATCTCGCCCATCCGGTACATCAGAAACCCGGCCAAGGTCTCGAAGCCGGCATCGGTCGGAAGTTCGATGCCGAAAACGTTCTCGAGATCGCGGATGCGCGTGGCGCCGTCGACTTCCACCTCGCCGCCGTCGACTGGCGCCTTACGGAGTTTTTCGTCGTACTCGTCCTCGATCCGCCCCACTACCTGTTCGAGCACGTCCTCGACTGTAAGCATGCCCGCGATGGTGCCGAACTCGTCCACCACCATTGCCAGATGAGAGCGGCCGCCGCGAAATTCCTCCAGCATCTGCGCGACCGGTTTGGTCTCCGGGACCACCAGGTGCGGGCGCAGGTGCCTGGCGATGCGGAACGATTTGCTGGGCCGGCCCGAACGGATCGCGCGCCGCCTCTCCTCCCACACCGGTAGAAGATCCTTGTAATGCAGGAAACCGATGATCTTCTCCGGTGAGCCTTCATACACGGGAAGCCGGGAGTGCTGCTCGCGGATCATGGTGTGGAGGACATCGTCGAGGCTGCGGTTCACTTCGATCGACACAATGTCGTTGCGCGGGACCATGATCTCGCGCACCGAGATCGCGCCCAAGTCGAGTACTCGGTGGATCATGTCTTCCTGGAGCTCCGGTAGATACCCGAGCCCACGACTGGAGCTGACGATCAGTTTAAGTTCCTCTGCCGAATGCCCGCCGCCCTGGGGACTGCCTCGAATCCGGAGAGCGCGGGTGATGATTCCTGCCGATCGCTCGACGATTACCACGAACGCCATGGAAACCCGGTAAAACACTAGCAGCGCCGGAGCCACCAGTACTGCCAGCTGGTCGGCTTTCGCGATGGCCAGGTTTTTGGGCACCACTTCGCCCAGGACCACATGGAAGTAGCTGATGATGAGGAACGAAAGCACGAACGCGAGGCCGTGAAGCAGCGCCGTTGTGTGTGCGGTTTCCGCCGGAGGCAGCAACCCCGCCAGGATACGGTAAAGCGTATCCTCGCCCGCCCAACCCAGTCCGAGGCTGGCCAGCGTGACGCCGACCTGAGTGACGGAAAGGAGACGGCCGGGATTGGCCAACAGGTTGAGGGCGGCCTGCGCGCCGGCCTGTCCCGCCTCCGCCATCTGGCGCAGGCGCGAATGCCGGACAGAAAGGAGCGCGACCTCCGCCCCCGCGAAATATCCATTGACGGCGATTAACAACACCACCGCCAGGATGCGAAACGGGGAATACGTCACATTGCCAAAATAATTTTAGCTGAGACGCATAACGAACGCGCGCCCCGTACGTCTATTCCAATAACCAACTAACTCCGTTACGTAGGTGGGCGCGCTCCACAGTATCCCGGGAACGCGCCCATTTTTTTGTGGGTTGATTGTAATCTAGTCAACACCAAAAATCCATCGGCAATTTGATCTTTTTGCAATTCCGTCCGGCACAGGTGCCCAATCCCACGGTTCGCTCCTACGTTATGATTGATTTTTCATACTCTTGTCCACACCTTCCATGGGCGCGCGCCTCGTTCAACTCCTGAATGCAGTCATCATTCTGGTACTCATTACCGCCTTGGCGGCAGTCTGGTGGTTTGCTGTGCGGCCACTCCCACAGCGTTCGGGCAAACTCGCCGCTCCCGTATCGCAGCCGGTTTCGGTAACCTTCGATACACTCGGGGTGCCGCACATCCAGGCCGCGAACCTGGAAGACGCACTGGTTACGCAAGGCTACGTGACCGCTCAAGACCGGCTTTTCCAAATGGACGTGCTGCGGCGCTACGATGCCGGCGAACTTTCCGAAGTCTTCGGCCCGGCGGCGCTCGATACCGACCGCGAATCGCGGCGTCTGCGCCTGCGGCGGATCGCCGAAGCCGCTTATGTCAAGCTGCCGGCCGCCGACCGCGCCGCCATGGCCGCCTACGCCCGCGGCGTGAACGCCTATATCGAAACCCATATGAGCGATCTGCCCGTGGAATTCACACTGGCCGGTTATCAGCCGCGTCCCTGGAGCGTGGTCGATTCGCTCATGATTTGTTTGCACATGTTCCGCAGTCTCACCACCACCTGGAAGGACGAGCTGATCAAACGGGACATGATGAAGGAGGGCGACCCCAAGCTAGTCGAAGTCCTCTTTCCGCCACGCACCGGCGCGGAGGTGCAGCCCGGCTCGAACGCCTGGGCCCTGGCCGGGAGCCGCACAGCATCCGGCAAGCCGCTGCTCTCCAACGACATGCACCTGGAGTATTCGCTCCCCGGCATCTGGTACATGACGCAGATTGAAGCCCCGGGGCTCGACGTCTCCGGCGTCGCGCTGCCGGGCACACCCGGCGTCATCGTCGGGCACAACCGCCGCATCGCCTGGGGCATTACGAACCTCCAGTTCGACGTCCAGGACCTTTACATCGAGAGACTCGACCAGCGAACCGGCCAGTACGTGTACAAGGGAGCGGTGGAGAAGGCCAGGGCCGAGCGCGAAATCATCCGCATCAAGGGCCAGCCCCCCACCGAGCAGGTCACCTGGGTCACGCGGCACGGCCCCCTTTTCGTGACCGAAGCTGGCGAGGTCATGACCCTTCGCTGGGCGGCCGCCGAGCCGGGGCTTCTTCAGTTCCCCATTCTCGACATCAATCGCGCCGGGAACTGGCAGGAATTCACCGCCGCACTTTCGCGCTTTCCGGGTCCGGGCTCCAACTTCGTTTATTCCGATGTCGACGGCAACATCGGCTATCATGCGGCGGGCAAGCTCCCCATTCGACACGGCTACCTCGGCGACCTGCCGGTGGACGGTTGGACCGGTGAACATGAGTGGGACGGCTTCATCCCGTTCGATGAACTACCGCAGTCGTACAATCCGGCATCCGGGATGATCGTCACCGCCAACCAGAATCCTTTTCCCCCCGGCTACCCGTACCCCGTAAACGGAAACTTTGCGCCGCACCATCGCCTGCTGCAGATCCGAAACCTGCTCTCGGCGCGAAAGGGTTGGCGCGCCGAGGACCTGATCGCCGTGCAGAAGGACGTGTACTCCAGCTTCGACCACTTTCTCGCACAGGAGCTCGTGGCGGCCTACCAACGGCGAAATGCGCACGTCGCCTCGCTCGACAAGGTCGTTGAGCTGCTGCGCGGCTGGAATGGCCAGATGGAGAAGAGCCTCACCGCCCCGTTTATCACCACGCTGGCGTTCCAACATATTCGCACCGCGTTCGTGGAGCGCGCCGCGCCCGGGAAGGCGCTGGCCTACGACTACCCGATGAGCCGCGCGGTGGTGGAGAGGCTGCTCCGCGAGCGCCCGCCGGTCTGGTTCCGGGATTTCGACGAGATGCTGCTCCGGGCCCTGGTCGACGGGGTCGAGGAAGGCAAGCGGATGCAGGGCTCCGACATCCAGAAGTGGCAGTACGGCCGCTGGCTACGCGTACGAATCGACCACCCGGTGATCCATCAGGTGCCGTGGATCGGCAGCTATTTCGACATTGGGCCCGTGGCTATGAGCGGCTCACCGTCCTCTCCCAAGCAGACGACTGCACGCCTGGCACCCTCCATGCGCATGAACGCCGACCTCGGCGATTGGGAGCGGTCGCTGCTCAATATCACCATCGGACAGTCCGGGCAGATTTTCTCCAGCCACTACCGGGATCAGTGGGAGCACTATTATTACGCCCAGAGCTATCCGATGCAGTTCGGCAGGGTGAGCGGGAAGAGCACGCTGCAGTTCACGCCGGCAAACTAGGGCGGCCTTCGCACCGCTTCGCCCCGGGACGCGCCGCCTCGAAAGGCGGCAGGCAAGCTCGAAAGCTTGCTCCACGGGTGTCACAATGGGACTCAGCGATGCGCATCGGCCTTCTCTTGTTGGTTTTCGCGGTTCCTGCATACCCCCGCCACGCCGCGGCCGGCTGCGGCACCTCGCGCGAAACACCGGCGGAGCGGCAGTTCTTCCATCGGCAGGCTCTGAAGCGTGCGCCGAGGCCACGGCTGGCCGGGACTGCTTCCGTCCGCGACATCGGCAACATCGCCATTATGGACGACTCCAATGGCGTCGTCGCCCGCCAGAACGACTTCAATCTCGACGGCCAGACCCTCCAGTTCAAGCTGCAGGCGGGAGCTTATCGCTATGCTGTGTCGAACGGCGGCTACGATGCGGCGGCCGCTGCTTCAGGCAGTCCTCTGGCGGCTCTGGACGACGATGACACCCGCCTGGTTGCCCTACACTTCCCTTTTCCGTTCTTCGGAACGAACTACTCGCAGGTCTACGTCAACTCCGATGGGAATCTCACGTTCACCGCGGGCGACAGCGCCTCCACCGAACGCTCCCTCGGCCGCATGACCGCGGGGCCGGCACGCATCGCTCCACTTTTTGACGACCTCAACCCCGCGCTTACCGCAGGCGGCGTTCGCG
>Ga0335085_10012711_pt1 | contig 12384 bp, 10 predicted proteins | sample Lox_Sample_45_FD_206712 | JGI IMG/M metagenome (GOLD analysis project Ga0335085, IMG submission 206712) | Soil microbial communities from Loxahatchee National Wildlife Refuge, Florida, United States - Lox_Sample_4.5 | ecosystem: Environmental > Terrestrial > Soil > Wetlands | place: USA...
CTCCGGCACCGCCAGGATTCTGTTCATCATGGTCGGCACGAGATATGCCCACCGCACGCGGTGGCGCTGCACGACCTTCAGCCATTCCAGCGGATCGAAGCGCTGCATCAATATGACGTGGCAGCCCCAGCAGAGTCCCCAGTTGGTCTGCGAGAAGCTCGAATTGTGATACGCGCCGGCCGGGTGAAGCATCACATCCTCGACACATATGCGCAGAAGCGGGTTCGACTCCAACGGATGGATGAGCGAGCTCTTCGGTTCGTAAATCAACTTGGGCACGCCGGTGCTGCCGCCGCTGGTCGCGACTTTCCAGATTTGCGCCACGGCCTCTGGCAGAGGCTCGTCGGACAGGCTCGGATCCGGTTCGAAATCGGCCGGCAGCACGGCTCGACCCGGAAGCCGCGCCGGATCGACGCCGATCACAATCTTGGGATCGCCTTTCGCGGCGATCTCGCGAAGCTCGTGATCGGCCAGCTTGGCCGGCATCGGGATGACCGTCGCACCGAGCTTCCACAGTGCGAAGCTTGTGATCTGGTGGCGCGGGCCGGTCGGCAACACCACTGCCGCGCGATCGTCCCTGCCCACGCCCAATTGAGCCAGTGCGCGGGCCAGGCGGTTGGCGGCGCGATCCAGCTCCCGGCGCGAATAGGTCTTCTCGCCCATCGTCAACGCAGGGCGGTCCGGATCGCGCGCGGCTTGCCAGGTCAGGGCGTAGCCCATGCCCATCGGGCGTGCAGGTGTTTCAGTAGGAGTCATCGACATCGTTCCTTCGCGCGAATTGCGGCTCGCAATAGTTTTTCGGTGGGATAATGACCTAGGCTTTCGATTGTCCCAAGCATGAAAATTCTCACACGGAGACACAGAGCCACGGAGGAGGCGCCGGCGCGCGAAGCGCAAAATCTCTTGAACCGCAAAGGCGCAGAGTCGCAGAGGACCTTTGAACTCTGAGTGCCTTGGTGCCTTGGTGCCTTGGTGCCTTGGCGTCTCTGCGCCTCTGCGGTTCAATTGCTGTTGCGCAAATGTTGCGCTTCGCGCGCCGGCAGCACCTCCGTGGCTCTATGTGGCAATTTTCAGATAAATCACGCGAGATGATCGCCGATGAGCCTCTATCCGCACCACTAACGCTTTTGCGTCGACGCGTCACGGGCGAAGACGGAGCTGGTCATCGTGTGGAGATGGCGGGCGGATTCGATCTCGATGAATTCCTGAAGATTCAGCGTCTCTGCCGATACGAAATTGGCCTTCATCATGCGCAGCGCGAACGGGTTGCGGCCCGCCAGCTCTTCGGCGAGCGCCATGACCTTGTCATGCAACGCATCGGCGGCAAACAGCCGGGTCACGAGCCCGATCTCCAATGCCTGCTGTGCCGCGATTTTTTCGGGAAAGAACATGAGCTCGCGCGCCTGCGCACCGCCCAGAATGCGCGCGAGCGACCACGCAAGGCCCATGTCTCCGGAAATACCGAGCTTGAGAAAGGCGGTCGAAAATCGCGCGCGATCCGAGGCGAAACGAAGATCGCAGGCGGCGGCCCAGCCGAGCGCAGCTCCGGCGCATCCGCCATCGATGGCCGCAACCGTAACCTGGGGCATGGTGTGCAGCAGCGTCGCCGCGTGATAGGCTTGCCCGAGTTCCTCCAGCGTGGGAAATCCCGACGCTTCTTCGCGCGATCCGCCGAGATCGGCACCGACGGAAAAATCATTGCCTGCGCCGCGCAGCACGAGCACGCTTGCCTCTTCGGCCGAAAGCGTGCGCAGTTCCTCGTAGAGCTGGGCGCACATTTCCACCGTCACGCCGTTGCGCCGGGCGGGACGGTTGAGCGTCACGACGGCAATCGCACCGCGACGCTCGACAAGAACGGGAATTTCAGACTGCGACATGACCTACTCACAGTACGAGTATACGCGGGAAAAGTATATTCACCACTGAGTCATGGCGCGGCTTAGACGGGATTGCTCCAGCGCGGCGGGCGGCGCTCGGCAAAGGCGCGCGGCCCTTCCTTGGAATCAGGCGACTCGAACAGCGCCTTCACCCCCGGCAGGGCGAACATGCTTTCCATCGATTGCTGTACGGTCTGGCCGTCGAGCGCATCGGCAACCGCCTTCGTCGCCCGAACCGACGCTGGAGAGCATTTCAGGATCTCGTCGGCCCAGCGCGACGCCGCGGCCATGAGCCCGGCGTGCGGCACGACCTCGTTGACGAAACCCAGATGCAAGCCATCTTCCGCGCTGATAAGACGCCCGGTCAGTAGAATGCCATGCGCCCGCTTGGGTCCTACTTCGCGGATCAGGCGCTGGATGCCGCCGCCCAGTGCTGCCAGGCCCACGCGCGGTTCGGTCAATCCGAACTTGGCGGTATCGGACGCAATGATGATGTCGCATGCCAGAGCCAGCTCGAAGCCGCCGCCCGTCGCGAACCCGTTGACCGCCGCGATCACCGGTTTTTTTCGCGCAAAGCGCGAGGTAAGGCCGCCAAAGCCCGACGGCGGCACGAAGCTTCCCATGCCTTCGCTTGCCGCGTGCTTGAGATCGGCGCCTGCGCAAAAGGACTTCTCGCCCCCGCCGGTCAAGATGCCGACCCAGAGGTCGCTGTTGCTCTCGAATGCATCGAACACCGCGCCCAGCTCGTGGTTGGCTGGCGGATTCAGGGCATTGCGTTGCTCTGGCCGGTCGATGGAAACGACCATGACATGGTCTTTGATCTCGACCTTGCAGTACTGATGGCTCACCGGCTTTCTCCCGTTTTGTCGTTCAATCAGAAGCCCGCCGGGCCGCGATGTCAAACCGCACATGATATTGACATGCCGGTGCTGGTATGACACTCGGGTTCCATGCTCAAAACGCTCCGCCCGCGTAACGCCATGGTGGCGCTGTTCGACGAACTCCTGCGCACACATGGCCGGCTGAAGAGCGTATTTGCGAATGCGAACGCCGCTACCGGCCTGTCGTCGATGGAGGCGACGGTGCTCACCGCGGTGGTGGAGGCAAGCGTGCCTCCTACGGTGCCGCAAATCGGCAGGAGCCTGGGGCATGCCCGCCAGGTCATACAGCGCGCGGCCAACGCGTTGATCTCGACCGGCTTGATCGAGACAAGCGCGAACCCTTCCCATAAGCGCGCACCGCTTCTGTCGCCCACCCAACAAGGACGGAGCGTGAAGCGTCAGTCCGATGGGCGCGCCGACGACATTACCACCCAATTGCTGCGTCGCTTCGATGCGGCCACATGTAAGCGCATGGCCGGCCAACTCCGCGAATTGCGGGGCGAGATGGAAGATTTCCTGCGATCCAAGAAGCCACCCTCGCGTAAGAGCAAAGCGGGAAAAAAGAAGAGATGACGGCGCCCGGTCTGGAAACTCTGGTCGACATTCCGCGCTTGACCGCCTGGCTCGACGACCACGTCCCGGCGCTCGGCCAAGAACCATTGGACGTCCAATTCATCCACGGCGGAACATCGAACGTGGTGTTGAGCCTGGACCGCGGCGGCAAGCCGATGGTGCTGCGCCGCCCGCCTGCCGTGCCGCCGCCCGGGAGCGAAAAGACAGTGCTGCGCGAGGCCAAGGTTCTTGCCGCACTGAACGGGACGGAGGTTCCCCATCCGGAATGCTATGGAAGTTGCGCAGACACCCAGGTGATCGGCGCGCCGTTCTACGTCATGGAGCGGATTGCAGGGTGGGCCGGCGACTTCCGCGACGGAAAAATATTCTACAGGCCGCCATTCGACCGGATGCCTTACGCGTACGGCATTCCCTATGCCATCGTGAAGGCGCTCGTGGCGCTGGCCAATGTCGATTACAGGGCCGTCGGCCTGGAAGGCTTCGGCAAACCGGACAATTTTCTCGAGCGCCAGGTGGATCGCTGGGCCAAACAGCTGAAATCCTACAAAACGCTCTACAACTATCCCGGCCGCGAGCTTCCCGGCTTCGACATAACCGAGCGATGGTTGCGGGCAAACACACCGAAGGATTTCAAGGTCGGCATCCTGCATGGCGACGTGGCGGCGACGAACACGCTCTTCGCGCCCGATCCGCCGGCGCGGGCGCTGGTGCTGATCGACTGGGAGCTTTCGACCATCGGCGATCCGCTGATCGACCTCGCCTGGCTCTGCAACTCCCTGCGCGACGAACGCTGGCCCGATCAGGTGATGGAAGACCCTCTCGCCAACCCGCAGCATTCGCCGACGCGGCAGGAGCTTGCGCGCTACTACGCTGCCGGTACCGGACGGGACGTGTCGAACTTCGACTACTACCTGCTGCTCGCCAGGTTCAAGGTGGGCTGCATCCTGGAATACAAGGTGGCCCAGGCCGCCGCGGGCATTCTCAGCGCGGAGACCGGCGAATTTTTTTCGCGCACGGTCAAGAGAAATTTCGAAGAAGCTGCCCATATGATCGATAGGATCGGTTAAAGGGGAGCGCGCGCATCCTTGCGCGTCACCATCCCACGACGCCCAAAGATGGGCGCGCTCCCGCTGAAAAACGCCCGCGCGATCCGCGGAGCCTTTTCTTGAGCAGGAGGGCGTGCCAAAGAAACCGGCATCGTCCGTCAGACAGGAGAGTTGGATGTCCGAAGCCTATATCATCGACGCCGTCCGCACGCCGCGGGCCATTGGCAAAGTCGGCAAAGGCGCGTTTGCAGCCATGCATCCGCAGCACCTGGCAGTCTCCGTCATGAAGGCTCTGGCCAAGCGCAACGACATCAACACCGCCGACATCGATGACGTGATCTGGGGCACCAGCGCGCAGATGGGTCTGCAAGGCGGCGACATGGGCCGCATGGCTGCGCTCGATGCCGATTTCGATATCCGTGTCAGCGGGGTGACGCTCGACCGGTTTTGCGGCAGCGGCCTCACCGCCGTGAATTTTGCCGCCGCTGAAATCAGATCCGGTGCCGAGGACCTCGTCATCGCCGGCGGCACGGAGATGATGTCCTACGTCAATGCCTATGGGCAGGCGTTGCGGGAATCGGGCGTGAAGTCCCCCGGAGGGCTCGGGACCGGCAATCCTCGCCTTCAGAAGAAGCATCCCCAGTCCAACCAGGGCGTATGCGCCGACGCCATCGCCTCGATGGAGGGCATCAGCCGCAGCGATGTCGATGCGATCGGCATCATGAGTCAGGAACGCGCGGCCCACGCGCTCAAGGAAGGATATTTCAAGCGCTCGACGATCACCGTGGTGGATGACGACGGCAAAGTCATCCTCGATCACGAAGAGTATCCGCGTCCCGGCACCACGATGGCGGACCTGGCGGCCTTGAAGCCGAGCTTTGCCCAGATCGCGGACTTTCCGGCCGGTCCGGACGGCGTGACATTCCGCCAGCTGATCAACCAGCGCTATCCCGATCTCAAGATCGAGCATGTGCACCATGCCGGAAATTCGTCAGGCGTGGTCGACGGCGCAGCGGCGCTCCTGCTTGCTTCGCCCGAATACGCCCGTGCGCACGGCCTCAAGCCCCGCGCGCGCGTAGTGGCGACCGCGAATATCGGCGACGACCCGACCCTCATGCTGAACGGACCGGTGCCGGCAACCAGGAAGGTTCTCAAGCGCGCCGGTCTTTCGGTGAAGGACATCGATCTGTTCGAAGTCAACGAGGCGTTCGCCGTGGTTATCGAGAAATACGTCCGCGATCTCGGCCTCGACCGCGAGAAGATCAACGTCAATGGCGGTGCCATCGCGCTGGGTCACCCCATCGGTGCGACCGGAGCAGTGCTCATCGGTACGGTGCTCGACGAATTGGAGCGGCGCGATCTGAAGCGCGGCCTGGTCACGATGTGTGCCGCTGGCGGCATGGCACCGGCGATCATCATCGAGCGGGTGTAGATATCTTGGACCGCGCGCCTCCGAGCGCGCATGCGTGAGGCTCCGCGGTCCTTGCGCGCTCGGAGGCGCGCGGTCCAATTGACCTACCGCGGCTGCATGCGAATGGCGCCGTCCAGGCGGACGACCGTGCCGTTGAAATAGCCGTTGCGGATCATTTCCAGCGCGAGGCTTGCGTATTCTTCCGGATCGCCGAGCCGCGGCGGAAACGGCACCATCGAGCCCAGCGCCTTGAGCATTTCAGGCGTCGCACGATTCATGGCCGGCGTATTGAAGATGCCGGGCTGGATCGTGTTGACGCGAACACCCTCGCGCGCGAGGTCGCGGGCGACCGTCAACGTCATGCCGACGATGCCGGCCTTGGCAGCCGAATAGGCCGCCTGGCCGATCTGGCCTTCCGTGGCCGCTGCCGAAGCGGTGGCGACCATCGCGCCGCGCTCGCCGTCGATCGGCTCCAGCGTCATCATGCCGGCGGCCGAGCGCGTGAAGCAGCGGAACGTGCCGACCGTGTTGAGGCGCAAGACCCACTCGAACTTGTCGGATGGAAAAATCGTGATGGCGCCAGTGGCCTTGTCGCGCTTGACGGTGGGGATTGCGTTGCCGCCGCCGGCGCAGCACACCAGCGCACGCTCCTGCCCCTGTGCGGCACGCGCCTTGGCAAATGCCGCGTCGACACTCTCGTCCGACAGCACATCGCACTGGCAGAAGATCGCTCCGGTCTCGGCTGCAGCCTTCGCGCCGGTCTCGGGATTGAGGTCGAATATTGCAACCTTGGCTCCCGCCTCGCGCAGCGCCTTGACCGTTGCCAGGCCCAAGCCGGACGCGCCCCCGGTGACCACCGCCGCCAGTGAGGAATCGATTTTCATGGAATTCTCTTGCAGTAGGTTGATGAAAGCGGGCGCATCATGCACGGCAAAAGGCGATTTTCAAGAACCGTCGGCCCAAGCATTTTCCTGGTGAAGCATCCCCTGTTGCTGGCGGGTCGCCCTCGCCCTAAGCTTCGCAAGAACAATTCGACGGGGCGCGGCAAAGGTAAGCCATTTCGGACCCGGGAGGACAGCGCATGAGGACATTGCCGGCGCGGACGCGCAGCTACTATTACGGCTGGAACATTGTCGCCGTTTGCGTGCTGGCGCAACTCGTCACCTTGGGGATTGCGCTCAACTGCTTCTCTCTGTTTTTGCCGATCTGGTCGAAGGAAATGGGCGCACCAGTAAGCGAGATCCTGCTTGCGGTGACGATCTTTACGTTCCTCGGACCCGGACTCGGCCCCTTTGTCGGCTGGGCAGCGGATCGTGTCTCTTCGCGTATCTTGATTGGCAGCGGTCTCTTTGTCTGCGCGATTGCCTACCTTGCAGGCGCTTTCGTCAAATCGCCGATTCAGTTGATCGCGCTTTATGCTCTGCTGGTCGCGCCCGCAGTCGGGCTCGCGACAACCATTCCCGCTCAGTCGGTCGTCTGCCGCTGGTTCGAGCGCAAGCGCGGCCTTGCCATGGGCCTCAATGCTTTCGGGATCATTCTCGCGGGCGTCGTGTTTCCACCACTTGTCGTAAATGTGCTGCTGCCGCACCTCGGCTGGCGCGGCACATGGCTGGCGTCGGCGGCTGTCAACGGCATAGTGGTATTGCCGTTGGCGTTATTGACGCTTTACGACCGGCCGTCCGCCGATGATCCCTTGAGCCACGTGGCCTCCGCGCATAGCGAATCTACGGGTCACGCAGTGTCATTCATGACCATCCTGACGCGCCCGAACTTCTGGATCATGGTGTTCGTCTGCATCGCAGCGCTCTGCCCCTATTTTGTTGCCGCGACCAACATTGCACCGATCGCGCAGAGCCATGGCCTCGATCTGGCTGCGGCCAGTATACTGCTTTCGCTGTTGGCCGCGTCCGATCTCGGCGGCAAACTGCTTTTCGGAATGCTGTCAGACAGGCTCGGCAATCGCATTCCAATGGTGCTGGTCGCCTTGCTCGCAGCACTTGGCGCTTTTCTGCTGGCCATCGCGCATTCGCGTTCGATGCTGATTCTGGCAATCGTACCGCTGGGCCTGTCCGGCGGCATTTGGACGGTGCTGCCGTCGAGCGCTGCAGCGGAATTCGGCGCCGCAAGCTTCGGCCGCGCCTTCGGACTGCTTACGGCCTCGGCTCCCTTCGCCATGCTGACGGTTCCGGTGGTTGCCAAGCTCAAAGAGCAATCCGGCAGCTATGGCGCCGGCCTTATGGCATTGACTGTGTTCGCGCTCCTGGGCGCCGGAGTTGCGGCACTGTTGCGGCAGCAGAGCACATCGCCGGCGAGCGAGCCGCAACTCGGTACGGTGCCGCTGGCGTAAGACTGGGAGCACGCCCCGGTAAATGTTCAGCCTTGCCGCGGATCGACGATGGTCCGCACAGGAGAAGACGGGTCCGACATCTTCAGCAGTGCATCGCCCACAGCGCCGAGGCCAATTCGCTCGCCGAGCCACGGGCGCATATCGATTGCGCCGTCGGCGATGGAGCGCAGCGCCAGTTCCATGTCCTGCTGCTCCTCGCCGCACGCAAAATTGATCTTGAGCCGCTTCATCTGCGCAGTGGGAACATAGAGCGTCTCCGGATCGAGGCAGAACCCGCCCATGACGATGCGCGCGCCAAAGCCTACGCCGCGAACGATCGCGTCGAGCAGGCCCGGTTTTCCGACGCACTCGTAGACGAGATTTGGCCGGCGTTGGCCCAGCGACGCGATAGGTTCGTAAGGCGAAAGCTCACGGGGATCGATCGCTGCATCCGCGCCCATCCGGATGGCCAGGTCCCGCCGCTTCGCATCGAAATCGGCAGCCACGATGGGAGAGATGCCATTCAGATTCAGGCCGGCGATCACGCCGAGTCCGATCGCACCGCAACCGATGACAAGCGGCACTTCGCCGGGCCGCGGCTCGCCGGCGCGCGCATGCTCGAGCCCGACGGCAAGCGGCTCGATCAAGGCCGCGAGATCGTCGTCCAGGCCGGACGGAATCTCGAGCAGGAAATCCTCGTCGAGCAGCATGTATTCGCCGAAACCGCCCGGCAGATCGTTCGTGTAGCCGATGATGCCCGGACGACCGCCCTGCCGCATGACGGGCGCGGATGTCACCCTGGTTCCGGGCTTCAGCGGCCGGCGGCTGCCGGCACCGTAATCCACGATCTCACCGATATACTCGTGGCCCATGACGATCCGCTTGCCGAGATCGACGGAGGCATAGGGGCCGCCATACGCTTTCGACTTTTCGACGATCGTGTGCCCGGAGCAGAGAAAATGTGCGTCGGATGCGCAAAGCCCGCAGCGGTGCGTGCGCACCAGAGCCTGTCCTTTTGCCGGGACGGGATCGGGCAAGACGCCTACGTGTATTGCGTCACGCTCCAAATACGCTGCTTTCATCGATCCTGCTCCCTGCAAGCGAACGAAACGCCGGACGCTTGAGCATGAAATTGATCGAGACGCACATGCAAGGACAATTTCACCGTGTCTCGATCCGGGTTATGACGAAGCCACATGGCAGGAGATAAGAATGGGATTCAAGGAACGCTACGTCCCGTGGGCGGTGATTGCGGGAGCATCGGAAGGAACAGGTCGCGCATTTGCGCGGCAAATTGCTGCCGAAGGTGTCAACTGCGTTCTGCTCGCCCGCCGCGCCGGCCCACTCAATGAAGCCGCCGAGAAAATTCGCGCCGAAACAGGCGTCGAATGCGTCGCCGCGGCGGTCGACCTTGCGCGCCCCGATGCGTTCGATCGCATCGTGCAAGCGGTCGGCGACAGAGAAGTCGGCCTCTACATCTCCAACGCAGGCGCCGACCCCAACGGTTCCTACTTTCTCGACAAGGACGTCGACGCCTGGATCGACCTCATCAACCGCAACGTCGTCACATCGGTGCGTTGCTGCCACCATTTCGGCAAGACGATGCGCACGCGCGGACGTGGCGGCATCCTCCTGGTGGGCTCCGGCGCCTGTTATGGCAGTGGTCCCAATCTTGCGACCTACTCCGGCGTCAAAGCATTTGACCTCTGTTTTGCAGAAGGACTCTGGTCGGAGATCAAGCCGCATGGTGTCGACGTGCTATATCTTTCCCTGTCCACGACCGACACGCCGGCGTTGCGCAAGCTCCTGGCCGAAAAGGGAATGCAACCACCGCCCAATCTCGCCTCGCCGGAGCACGTTGCGGCACTGGGATTGGCGCAGCTTCCAAACGGACCCATTCAGAACTGGGGCCTCAAGGACGACGAGACCGGCTACGCCATCGCGTCAGCGGCGCAACGACGCGCGCGCGTCGTGATGATTGCAGAGATGAGCAAATCGGTATTCGGGGAGAAGAAGTGATGAGCGTGAGCGGACCGCGCGCCTTCAGGCGCGCATGCGGGGCTGAAGCCCCGCGGTCCGGCTAAGTTCCTCCCGCCTTGCGGACCATCTCGAAACTGTACTTGAGATGATCAACGTGCCCGGAAGGCACAACCGACGCGATGAAGGGGTTGTCCGTGCTGCGAATGGTGTCGAGGTTCGCAGCAACGTCTTCGATCGTCCATGCCGGCTTATAGATTCCAGGGGATTCTGCGATGTAGGCGCGCGCCACGCGGCCGGCCAGCGCGATCAGCATCTCCCCGGTGATCGAGCAGGATTCGTGGCACAACCAGCCGACCGTTGGCGCCACCATCTCGGATGTCATCGGCGGGAAGGCGCTCGTGTCCTTGCCTTCGGCCATGCGCGTCAGCGCCGCAGGTATAATGACGTTGCACTTCACGCCTTCCGCTGCACCTTCAAGCGCGATGACATTGGACAGGCCGATCAGGCCCGCCTTGCCCGCACTGTAGTGGCACTGACGGTAATTGCCGTAGATGCCGTTGATCGACGACGTAAGCACGATCCGGCCATAATGATCCTTGTACATGTGCGGCAATGCCGGCCGCACGACATGGAACGCCCCGCGCAGATGGACATCGAGCACGAGGTCGAACTCTTCCTGCGTCATTTCGTGGATCGGTGCGCCACGCGTGATCCCGGCGTTGTGAATGAGGATGTCGATGCGGCCGTAGTTGTCCAAAGCCGTGTTGACGATCGCAGCGCCGCCTTGAGGCGTTGCCACCGAGTCGGTATTGGCGACGGCCTCGCCGCCACTCGCCCTGATCTCCCGCGCCACATCTTCGGCGGGACCTTCATTCGTGCCCTCGCCCTTCATGCTCACACCGGGATCGTTGACGACGACCTTTGCGCCGCGCGAGGCAAGAAGCAGCGCGTAGGCGCGGCCCAAGCCCCTGCCCCCACCTGTGATCACCGCGACGCGGCCGTCAAATCTCAGTTCCGGCATCGAGGGTTCCTCCGCATTTCGTTGTAAGCTTTGCACGCTCGCGACTGTCAGGCCACCACCTTCGAAGCGCGCAGTTCGTCGATCTTTTCGGGTGCAAGACCAAGAACCTCACGCAAGACTTCGTCGGTGTTCTGTCCGAGCACCGGTGGCGCGGCCGGAACCGGCTGCCGCTCGCCGGGATATTTGATCGGCCGGTTGACGATTGGAATATTTCCCAGCACCGCGTGCTGCGTCTCGACCACCATTTCGCGCGCCTTGGCCTGAGGCTGCGACAGCGCCTCCGTGATGCCCAGTATAGGCGCGTGAGGAACCTCATATTGCGTGAACAGTTCGACGAGTTGCTGGACCGTCTTCGTGCAGGTGAACGCGGAAATCATCTCGTTCACCAGCCGGCGATTGTCGCGGCGCTTCTCGATCGTCTCGAAACGCGGATCGGCAACGCATTCCGGCATTTCCAACGCCTGACAGATGCGCTGCCAGAAGCTGTTCATCAGGCAGGCAATGATGATCGAACCATCCTGCGCGGGAAATGCGCCGTAAGGAACGAGATTGGGATGTTCACATCCTAGCGGTTTCGGATCTTCGCCGGTGAAGAACGCGAGCTGTGCGATGTAGCCGAGCATGCCGATCATGCCGTCGAACAGGCTCACGTCGATAAGCCGACCGCGGCCCGTGACGCTGCGCTCGTAGAGCGCTCCTAAGATGCCGATCGGTCCGTTGATCCCGCCCACCAGATCGCCCAGCGGAATACCGAGCTTCGTCGGCGGACGTCCCGGCTCACCATTGACGCTGAGCGCACCCGATAAGGCCTGCAGTACGATGTCGAACGATGGACGGTCGCGCAGCGGACCGGTCATGCCGAAGCCGGAAATCGCGCAATAGATCAGCCGCGGATTTATGGCCGAAAGCGCTTCATAACCGAGGCCCAGGCGATCCATCACACCCGGGCGGTAATTCTCGATCAGAATATCGCTCTTGGCCGCCAGGTCCTTCGCGAGCGCCACGCCCGCTTCGGTCTTCAGATCGAGAACGATGCTCTTCTTGCCGCGGTTGACGCTGAGGAAATAATGGCTGACGCCGTCGCGCAACGGCGGAAAGAGACGGGTCTCGTCACCGGTTTCGGGCGGCTCGACTTTCACGACCTCCGCACCGAGATCGGCGAGGGCGAGCGATGCCGCCGGTCCCGCCAGCACGCGCGTGAAATCGAGCACGCGGATGCCCTTTAAAGGGCCGGCCCAGGCTGGCTTTCCATCATCCATAGGTGTCTGT
>Ga0335085_10012712_pt1 | contig 12384 bp, 7 predicted proteins | sample Lox_Sample_45_FD_206712 | JGI IMG/M metagenome (GOLD analysis project Ga0335085, IMG submission 206712) | Soil microbial communities from Loxahatchee National Wildlife Refuge, Florida, United States - Lox_Sample_4.5 | ecosystem: Environmental > Terrestrial > Soil > Wetlands | place: USA: Florida...
GGGCGGTGAGGGCGCGGACGTGCACGCCGCGTGTGACCGCGGCCTTCAGCTCGCGCGCGACCTCTTTGCGGTCGAGCCGGAAGATCAGCACGTCGATAGACTTGCGCGCTCGGCGGATGGCGGTGACGATCGGGGTCACGCCTGAGTCGGGCTGCACGATTAGCTTCATCCGTGGCTGAACTGGAGCAAGTTCAGGGCCACCGCGAAGCTGAGCCGACGGGATGGCCGGGTCTGGAAACCCGGCCCCTACGCTATCGCCCGAACCTGACGCGCACGCCGCCGTTGACGAGCCGCGGCGTTCCGATGGTCGACGGGTTCGTCTGCACGAAGTACGTCTTGTTGAACAGGTTCTGCACGCCGAAGAACGCCTGGAAGCTGCGGCCAAAGTCGCGGCTGATCGTCAAATCGGTCACCGTGTACGGTGGCAGACCGGCCGGATAGACGGCCGCGTAACCCTCGGACGTCAGCGTCGCCGGCGGGATGAAGTTCACGTTCAGGTCGTCGTTGTACTGCAGACCGACGAACTGCATGCCGACCGCCACGTTGACGTACCGCGGATTGGCGTAGGCGATCTGCATCGTGCCGCGGTTTCGCGCCACCTGCTGCAGCCACTTCCCGTTCAAGTTCTGGTTCGCCACGCCCCCGTCCTGCACGGTCGCGTTGTCGTAGATGTAACCAGCCGAGAAGCGCCACGACTTGCCCACGCGGACGTCCACGTTGGTCTCCACGCCGGCGACGTGCGTCTCCGGAATGTTCTGCTTCTGCGCCGTCGTCGGCGTCAGCGTGATGTTGAGAATCGGATTGGAAATGTGATTGTCGAAGTACGTGACGCGCACGCCGACGTCGCGCATCGGCGCGAGATTGACGCCCAGCTCGCCGCCCCAGAGCCGCTCCGGACCGAGTTGATCGTTCGGCTTGGTCGTCACGGTGCCGACGGTGAACTGCCGGTACAACTCGGTCAGCGTCGGCGCGCGGAAACCGGAGTTCATCGCGCCCCACAGGCTCACCTGATCGGTCAGGTGATACAGCGCGCCGACGTGAGGACTGACGACGGAGTCGTCGCGCGCGTCGATGGGCCCGCGGTTGTTCGGGCCTGGCTGCACCGTCGCGACGACCGTTTCGTTGATGTGGCCGTCGTAGTTGTGCCAGCTGTCCACCCGCGCGCTGATGGTCAGCGACAGCTTGTCCGTCGGGTTGAAGATGTCCTGCGCGAAGAGACCGTAGAGCTGCTGGGTGCCGCCGGAGACGCGAATCGTCGAAAGCGTCGCCGCCTGCGTGACGCCGGTAATCGACGTCGGCACCGCTGGAACGTAGTTGTTCTCGTCGCTGTCGCCGTCGATCCAGCGCCAGTCGAAGCCGGCGTTGAATACATTCTTGGTCCCGAGGATCTTCGTCCACTGCGCCATGCCGCCGACGCCATTGGTCGGCACGTGCTGATCCGTCGAAAGGCGGACGAGGTTGCGCGTGGTCGCGGCGTTGGTCACGGCGAGGAAGTTGAAGTGCGCGCGCTGAGCATCGACGAATATGCGTCCCTCGAGACTGCTGTCGTCGGAAAGACGCGCGTCGATGCCGCCGTTGACGGTCGTCCACCGCGTATCGTTCAGCTCTCCGACTTTCGCATTGTTGCGGCTCTCGGACAGGTACCCCGCGCGGAAGAAGCCCTGCACCCGGTCGCTCGGATTGAAATCGAGTTTCGCTGTGAGGTTGCTGTAGGCGACGTTCGCGTTGTTGTCGATCGGGCCGCGCTCGATCGGCGCCACGATCGGGAAGCCGTCCGTACGCAGGAAGCTGCCTTCGAGCGCCGCGCCGACCTTGCCCCAGCGATCGCTGGCGAAGAAATCGAATTTCGGGCTGTTGTCGCTGCCGTACTGGGGTTTCAGTTCGAGCGTCCGGTCGGACGCACGCGACGTGATGATGTTGATGACGCCGCCCATCCCCATATTGCCGTAGACGCTCGACGAGGGACTTTCGCTGATCTCGACGCGCTCGACGCTTTCCATCGGGACGCGCGTCCAGTACACCCAGCCGCCGAACGGATCGTTGAACGGGATGCCGTCGAGCAGCACGAGCGTGCGGCTCTGGCCGCTGGGGCCGATGCCGCGCAGCGACACGCCCTGAGTGGTCGGCTGCGCCGCGATGGCGCTCGTTCGCCGAAAGAGCGAGAAGCTCGCCACCTGCCGCAGCGTGTCGTCGGCGATGATCGCCGGCGAGTCCTTGAACTCTTCGCTCGTGACGACGTCGACGCTCGCCGGAATGTCCGCGATCTTCTGAGCCGTACGTGCAGGCGTCACGGTCACCGTTTCGAGCACGGCCGCCGGAACGACGACGACGTCGAGGTCGCGTCCGCGATCGCCGGCGCCGACCGCCTGCGTGTACTCGGCGAAACCGCCGGCGCGAACGACGAGCGTCACGTCGCCATCCGGTGCGTCGATCGTAAACCTGCCGTCAGGCCCCGTCGTCGTCTGACGTTCCGGTCCGGACGCCGTACGAACGATGACGGTCGCGCCGGAGACGGCGCCGCCCAGCGAATCGTGGACCACACCCGACACATTCGACGCGCCGAGCCACAGCAGTAGAAGCGCAATCACGAAGCTCCTCCGAGGGAAAAGGCGACGAGCGCGGCGTCCTCGCCGCTGCCGGTCGCGATCGCAATCAGTTGTCGGCCCGATGCCGACCGGTACGTCATCGGCGTCGCCGTCGTCCGGCGCGCGATCGGCGCGCGCCACAGTTCGGCTCCGGTCGAGGAATCAAGCGCATGCAGCGCGCTGTCGCCGCCGCCGACGAACACGAGCCCGCCCGCCGTCGCCAGCACGCCTGGCGCGCCCGACGTCGCGAACGGCACGCGCCAAGCGATTCGGCCGTTGCCGAGATCGACGGCGACGACATGGCCGAATGGGCCCTTCAGGAGCGGCGTACCGTGATTGAATTCCGCCGTCGTGTCGCCCGATCGCACGAGATCGGCGTCAACTTCGTCCGCGCGCGGATTCGACGGCGACCGATCCGGTTTCGCGACGCGGATGATGTTCGCTTCGTTCGTCGTCTTGACGATGAGGAATCCGGACTTCGGATCGAACGCCGCCCCGCCCCAGTTCGCGCCTCCGATGATGCCGGGCCGCTGGATCGTCCCCTGCAGCGTCGGCGGCGTGAAGACCGGCCCGAGCCGGTACTTCTTCATCTCCTCGCGCGCCGCCGCATCGTAGGCGTCGTCGAGCGTGACGCCCTGCTCGGTGAGCGGCGGCGGTTTCGTCGGAAACGGCTGCGTCGGCCACGCCCGTTCGCCCGGAACGTCGCTGGCGGGCACGGGGCGCTCCTCGATGGGCCAGATCGGCTTGCCCGTGACGCGATCGAACACGAACGCGAAGCCCTGTTTCGTGAGCTGCACGACGGCGTCGATCGGGCCGGACGGATCGCCAACGTCGATCGTGACCAGGTTCGGCGCCGCCGGGTTGTCGTAGTCCCACAGCCCGTGATGGACGAGCTGATAGTGCCACTTGCGAACGCCCGTGGCGGCGTCCAGACAGACGATCGAATCGGCGAAGAGATTCTGGCCCGGACGGCGTCCGCCGTAGAAGTCGTTGCTCGGCGTGCTGACAGGGAGATACAGCAGGCCTCGTCGCTCGTCGAGCGACATCGGGGCCCACACGTTCGTGTGGCCGGTGAACGCCCACGACTCGTTCTGCCACGTCTCGTTGCCGATCTCGCCCGGCTGCGGGATCGTGTGGAACGTCCAGACCTGTCTGCCGGTACGCGCGTCGAAGGCGCGCACATCGCCCGGTGGATCGTTCTTGTAGGCGAGACGGTCGCCGACGCCATTGCCGAGGATCACGAGGTTCTTGTACACGACGGGCGGCGACGTGTTCGTGTAGTGCTTCTTGTTGATCGCCCAGACGAGGCCACGACTGAGGTCGATGCTGCCGCGCTCGCCGAACGACGCCACGAGCGCGCCGCTCTTCCCGTCGATGCAGAACAGGCGATAGCGGCTGTTGAGAAACAGGCGCAGCCGGTCGCCGTCTCGCCACGCTGCGATGCCGCGGTGCACGAATCCCGTTCCGTTCGGCGGTTGACCGTCTTCGTACGCCTTCGGATCGAAACTCCAGAGTTCCGCGCCCGTGTCGGCGTTCAACGCGACGACGCGGTTGTACGGCGTCGGAAAATAGAGAACGTCGTCGATGGCGAGGGGTGTCGCTTCGAACGCGCCGGGGCGCGTACCGTAGCGCTCCAGCCCTTTTTCACCGGTGCGCCACTCCCACACGGGCCTCAGACGCGAAACGTTGGCCGTGTTGACGTCCGTCAGGACGGAGAAATGCGATGCGCCGGCGTCGGCGGCGTAATGCGGCCAGCCGACGAACGGCGCTGAAGCGATCAGCGCGGCCAAGACTGCCTTGAGCATGTCGGATCGAGCGCGAGGATTATAATGCGCGCCATGCGCCGCACACTCCTCGCCTTTGCGGTCGTTGCCGCGTTTTCGTCTGCCACCGTCCTGTCACAATCGCAGACGATTCGCATACACGCGGCGACGGTGCTCGACGGAACAGGCAAAACACTCCGGAATGCGACGATCGTGGTGGACGGATCCAAGATTACGCGCATCGAATCCGGAAACCCGGGTTCGGCCACGTACGAACTCGGACGACTGACGGTCGTTCCCGGGCTGATCGACGTCCACTCGCATGTCGGCTGGCACTTCGACAAGAACGGCCGTTATGCGGCGCGGCGCGGCGATCCCGCCGACGAGATCCTTTACAGCGCCGAGAATGCGTATGTCACGCTGATGGCCGGCTTCACGACGATTCAGAGTCCAGGCCAGGCAAACGATGTCCCGCTGCGGGACGCCATCGCGCGCGGCATTCTGCCGGGACCGCGCATCCTGACGTCGATCCGCCAGATCAACGAAAACAGCGGCACGCCGGCCGAACTCCGCGAGAAGGTGCGTCAGTTGCAGAAGGACGGCGCGGATGTCGTCAAGATCTTCGCCTCGGCGAGCATCCGCGACGGCGGCAAGCAGACGATGACCGACGCACAGCTGCAGGCCGTCTGCGGCGAAGCGAACGCGATCGGCATGCGCACGATGGTGCACGCGCACAGCCCGGAATCGATCAAGGCGTCGGTAAACGCCGGATGCAAGCAGATCGAGCACGGCGTGTTCGCGAACGACGAAGTATTGAAGCTGATGGCCGACAAGGGCGTCTATTTCGATCCGAACGTCGGCGTCGTGCTGCAGAACTACCTCCGCAACCGCGATCGCTACGAAGGCATCGGCAACTACAACGCCGAAGGCTTCGCCTACATGGAGAAGGGTCTCGGGCTGAACAAGGAGATGATGAAGAAGGCGGTCACGACGCCGAAGCTGCTGATCGTGAACGGCACCGACGCGGTGGCCGGCGCGCATGGCCACAACGCTGACGAGATCGTCGAGCGCGTCCGCGAGGGGATGCATCCGATGGACGCGATCGTCTCGGCGACATCGCTCTCCGCAAGGTCGATGCGTCTCGACACGACGATCGGCACCATCGCACCGGGTTTCGAAGCCGACATCGTCGCGCTCGACGGCGATCCGATCGCCGACATCACCGCCGTCACGCACGTCGCGTTCGTGATGAAGGGAGGCAAGGTCTACAAGAACGATTCGAAACGGTAGTCGCGCATTACATGGCCGCGCGAAACGTCACGACAAGCACGTCGCGGTGGCCGGGCCGCGACGGATCGAGCGGCTCGACCGGCGTCACCCCGTGCGCCACGCGATGGTCGTCGACGAGCGCGGCATCGCACGGCTGGCTGAGGGTGAAGCTTCCAAGCGGGTGGCCATCCAGCGCGTACACCGTCGTCGTGCCGCTGGCGATGTTCGCGCGGCTGACGAGCAGAACGAGCACGAAATCGACGCCGTCGCGGTGCACGCCTTCCGGCGTCGGCTGTCCCGGCGCGTCCGCGCGCGCCTCGATGCGAAACTGATGCACCTCGACGTGCCACGTTCCCGCGTCGGGAGCGAGGCGGCGAAATAATCGGTCACAGCATCGCAACACCGTCGTCATCGTGTCGGCGTCGCCCACCGCCTCCGTGATGGGCGCGAACCAGCGCTCCACGCCGCCGTAGAGCACGTTGTACTCTGCGCGCTGGAAGTGCGGCTGATGCGGCTGCCGTTCGACTCTGCCACTCCGATCGACGGCGTAGACCGCGTAGCGGCGGCGGCGATCCCCCGTCGTCCGGTACTCGTCGGCGCCCAGATCGTTCCAGCTGTCGGCGAACATGCTCCAGTCAGCAAGAGGACCGCAGGCCTCGAGAGCGGCGCGCATCTCCGGTGCGGTCGCGAATGCGTAGCCCGCGTCGGCGATGAGGCGATCGAAATCCGGCACGGAATGTTTATAGGATGGACCGGTGCAGTGGTTCCAGACCAATCGAGGGTTGGCGTGCTCGAGTGCGTGATCCTGGTCGGCGTCCCCGGCGCCGGCAAGACGAGCCTGTACCGCCAGCGGTTCGCGGCCACGCACGAGCACGTCGAGGAGAAGCGGCGTATCGATGCGGCACTGGCGGGCGGAGCGTCGATCGTCGTGGACAACACGAACCCCCGTCGGGCCGACCGCGCGCCGATCATCGCCGCAGCGCGCGCCCGAGGCGCGCGGGTCGTCGGATACTACTTCGACGTCACGACGCGCACCGCCATCGCGCGCAATGCGGTCCGGATCGGCAAAGATCGCGTACCGAACGTCGCGATCTTCACGGTCGCGAAACGGCTGGAGCCGCCGACGCTCGGTGAAGGGTTCGACGAGCTGTACCGCGTCACGATCGGCGACGATCGGTCGTTGACGATCGATCGCCACGCGTAGCCTCAGCCGTCCGGCACGTTTTCAGCTGGTCATGCCCTGGCCCCACCCCGCCGCCCTCGTGACGTGACCAGCGGCGCCGGGTGCGGAATCATATCCGCCGGGTTCAGGCACTCTGTGCAGTGCAGACGCGACCCCAGTCGGTGGATCGCCAGCCCTGCCGGCTTCAGACGACGCCTGTCGGCCCATCCGCGACCATCTCGAGCGACGCACGTACCGGTCCGCGCGCCACAACCAGTCCTCCCCAGAGCTCGCACGAAACCCAAACCGAACGATCACCAACCCCGCGCGCGCTCGCAGTTCAATTGCGCGAACACGCCCGTGACCTTTCGTGACAAATACTGTACTTGCGCGCCACACACACCGACCGGGACCTGGCTGACAGGTGCCTCGCGCCAACACACACCGTCCTTGCGCGCACGCACGCACCAGGTTTGCGCGCACTCGCACCAACTCTGCGCGCTACTCGCACCCAGTCCGCGCGCACTCGCACCAACGGTGCGACGCGCTCACACGTACTTCGCCCTGACACACGATCCATTTGCGCGGATCTTAATGACTAGAGAAGTCCGCCTACAGCGCTTTCCAGATGTACGTAGTGTCCGCCTTCAGGCGGACCCCGCCGATCTCGGCGAGGAAATCCGGCTAAAGCCGGACACTACGTACGAGACGGAATCGAAAACTGATCTAGGGCTGCAGACGTGCGATCAACTGCTTCATGTCGTCCGGCAACGGAACCTCGAACGTCATGGCGTTCTCCGTCGTCGGATGCGTAAACGAGAGCCGGTGCGCGTGCAGCGCCTGACGCGAGAAGGCGATCTGTCGGAGCGATTCGGGACCGTAAACGTAGCGCTGCTCACCGACGAGCGTATGTCCCCTGAGGCGAGCCTGAATGCGGATCTGATTCCGCCGTCCGGTGACGAGCTGGACTTCGACGAGAGCCGCGCCCTTCAACCGCTCGACGACGCGGTAGCGGCTGATGGCATCCTTTCCAGCCGGATCGCGCGGATGCGTTTCCTTTTGAATCAGCGCGCGGGTATCCCATACGAGCCGATCGCGCCACGTCCCCTGCGCCGGCGTCGGATGCCCGTACACGACCGCCAGATAGACGCGCTCGGGCAGATGGCGTTTGAACTGCGCCCGCAATATCTCCTGAGCGCGCGCCTGCTTCGCGAACAGCACGATGCCCGACGTGTCGCGGTCGATGCGGTGGACGACGAGCGGGCGGCCGGCGCGATGCTGCCGCATATACGTCTTCAGATCGTCGAACACAGATCGAGCGCCGCCGCGCCGCTCGAGCGGCACGGCCAGCACGCCGGCCGGCTTGTTGAGCACCACGATCGCCGCGTCTTCGAAGAGGATCGGCAGATCGCGGTCCTCGCCGAGCGACGGCCGGGCGCGCCCGCTGCCGGGGCGATCGATCCAGACGCGGACGCGATCGCCGTCGGCGAGACGTGCGCCGGCGTCGGCCATCGAGGCCTCCTGATCATTGAGGAAAACCTTGCCGCGTTTGAGCGCGTCGGCGGCCTTCGGGCGCGAGCCCAGACGCTCCGGCGCGGCGAGGTACTTGTCGAGCCGGACACCCGCGTCGTCCCGACATGCGATCCAACGAACGTCGGTCATCTAAAAGATTTATCCGCCTTCTGCCGATAAGATACTGAACCGAGGAGGAGCCGGATGGCCACTGACCCCAACGCGTCCACGGACGAACGGCGGGTTGCCGCCTGGATCGGCCGGGCGCTGCGCATCGAAGGCCGCATCGTCAGCGACGAAAACCTGCAGATCGACGGCCAGATCGAAGGCACAATCGAGGTCGGCAACCACAACCTGTCGATCGGCGCGGGCGCCGCGGTGAAGGCGGACCTGAGCGCGAAAACGATCGTCGTCGCCGGCACCGTGACTGGCAATCTGACGGCGAGCGAACGGATCGACCTGCACAACTCGGCCAGCGTGTTCGGCGACATCGCCGCGCCCCGACTGATCATGGACGACGGCGCCATGGTGAAGGGCAAGGTGCAGGCGGGCAAGAAGAAGTCGGAAGTGAGAAGTTAGAAGTCAGAAGTTAGAAGTTAGAAGTCAGAAGTCGGCCGGGTCCTGCGGACCCGGCTACCGCACCCGCTTCATCATCACCATCGTCCCGTCGCCTACGACAAGCGCGATGCCGGTCGTTTCCCATCCCATCGCACCCTGGGCATTGAGGATCGCGGTGGCGTCTGCGCCGTCCGACGTCACTTTGACCATCTCGTATTCCCAGTTCTGGCGCGTGCCGCGGATGGCCAGCGGCGGCGTCATCACGGCGGCCGGTTCGCCGTTCGTCACGTGCACGTTCAGCGGCACGTTGATGTTCGCTTCGCGCAGGTCGACTGGAATCGCCTGACCGGCACCGCGGTTCTCGACCCACACGTGCGCCTGCGTCGACTCACCCGGTAGAATCGGTTTCGCTGTCTGCGGCGCCGCCACGATGGCCGACGCGCAGACGAGAAGCACTCCGACCGACAATCCGCCAGCAATCCTGGTCATCGCACGCTCTCCTGGTGTCGCAGTGTAGCGCTAATAGAAATCGTGCGCGTCGAAGTCGACGTCGACGCCGCGCATCCCCTGCACCTGCTCGGCACGGACCGACGTAACGCCGTCCTGATTCTGCAGCACGCCGTCGACGATGAGGAACGGCTCTTCGACGATCGTCAGCCGATCGCGCGCGAAGAGGTCGGGCCGGACGATGATGTTGGCGACGCCCGTTTCGTCCTCGAGCGTGAGGAAGACGAAGCCTTTTGCGGTGCCGGGGCGCTGACGTGTGATCACCATGCCGGCGACGCGCACGCGGCGGCCCTGCCGCTCGCGGCGCAGATCGATCGCCCGCAGGATGCCGCGCATCGCCAGCTCGTCGCGCCGGAGCGCCATCGGGTGGCGTCCCGCCGAGAGCCCCATGCCGGCGAAGTCGGCGACGAGACGCTCGGCTTCGGTCATCGGTTTGAGCGGACATGGATCTAAAGCAACCGCAGAGTCCCCAGAGTCCGCAGACGCCTCATCCTCAAAGATCTCCGTGTGTTCCGCGAGCTCTGCGGTTGCTTTTTCTTCCGTGAACAGCTCTCCGGACGGGCGGACCGCGCGCTCGGCCTGCCATAACGCCGAACGCCGGTCGTAGCCGAAGGCATTCAGCGCGCCGATGTCGGCGAGCGTGACCACTTCGTCGCGGCGCAAACCGGTGCGGGCGACGAGATCATCGAGGGAGCGGAAGCGCCCCCCTTCGCGCGTTCCGCGCTTCGGCGTGACAAGCCAGTCGTGCGAACACGTGTTGCAAAACCATCGCTGCCCCTCGTGTTCCAGCATCGATTCATCGTCGCATCCGCACTTGGGACATATCGGCGGGAGTCGGGGATCGGGAGTCGGGATTCGGACATCGGGATTCGGGAGTCGGGCGGCGATCGCTCGCCCGACGTGCTCGCGCAGCCCGCTGGCGTAGCGCAAACCGAGACGGATGCCGCCGTCCGCTTCCACCGTGCAATCCCAGTCAGAGATTTGGACGTCGATCGGGTGAAAACGGACGCCGCGGCGCTGCGCATCCTTGACGAGCGTAGCCGGGTGATAAAACCCCATCGGCTGATTGTTGAGGAGCGCCGCGTAGAACGCCGACGGATAGTGCACTTTCAGGTACGCGCTCGCGTACGCGAGCAGCGCGAAGCTCGCGGCGTGCGACTCGGGAAACCCGTAGAGGGCGAACGAGGTGATCGAGCGGATGATTTCCTCCGCCGCATCGCCCGTGATCCCCTGACGCGCCATCCCCTCGCGCAGCTGCAGCTCGACCTGCTTCATCCGCCGCTCGGATCGCTTGAAACCGAACGCGCGCCGCAGCTCCTCAGCCTGCCCGCCGGTGAATCCTGCCGCCACCATCGCGATGCGCAGCAGCTGTTCCTGGAACAACGGCACGCCAAGCGTCCGCGCCAGAATCGGCTCGAGCGATGGATGCGGATAGGCCACCGGCTCGCGTCCCGCGCGGCGGTTCAGGAACGGATGCACCATCTGCCCGACGATCGGTCCGGGCCGGATGATCGCCACCTGCACGACGATGTCGTAGAACGTCTTCGGCTTCAGCCGCGGCAGCGTCGCCATCTGCGCGCGCGACTCGACCTGGAACACGCCGATCGTGTCCGCCTCGCAAAGCATCTTGTAGACCGGCGGATCGTCCGGCGGAAGGTGCGCGAGATCGAGGCTCGGCACCAGTTTCAGCGCGTCCTGAATCGTGGCCATCATGCCGAGGCCGAGCAGATCCACTTTCACGATCCCCATGTCGGCGCAGTCGTCCTTGTCCCACTGCACGACGACGCGCCCCGGCATGCTGGCGTTCTCGAGCGGCACGCACGCGTCGAGCCGTCCCTGACAAATCACCATGCCGCCCGAGTGCTGCCCGAGGTGCCGCGGCAGATCGAGCATCTGGTTCCACAGCCGGGCGAACAGCCGGACGCGATCCGAGTGCAGATCGAGGCCGACCGCCGAAAGCTGGCGCGGCAGCGTCTCGGCCGGATCGGAGAACTCGAACTGATTCATGATCCGCGCGAGGCGATCGACCTGCGTCGCGTCGAAGCCGAGCACCTTCCCCACTTCGCGCGCGGCGCTCCGGCCGCGGTAGGTGATCACGTTGGCGGTCATCGCCGCGCCATGCTGCCCGTATTTCTCGTAGACATGCTGGATCACGCGCTCGCGGCGATCGCCGCTCGGCAGATCGAGATCGATGTCGGGCCATTCGCCGCGCTCTTCGGACAGAAAGCGCTCGAAGAGCAAATCCATCTGGACCGGATCGACCGCGGTGATACCGAGGCTGTAGCAGACGGCACTGTTCGCCGCGCTGCCGCGCCCCTGCACGAGGATGTCGTGCTGCCGGCAGAAATTGACGATGTCCCAGACGATGAGGAAATAGCCGGCGAGCTCGAGCTTCCCGATCAGGTTGAGCTCGCGCTCGATCTGCGCGCGGTACCGGGAACGAGTGTCCTCGTTTGCCGTCCCCCTTTCATAGCGCTCGCGCGCACCGACGTCGACGATCTTCCGCAGGAACGAGATCTGCGTTTCGCCGTCCGGCACCGGGTAGTCGGGAAACCGGTAGCCGAGATCCGCCATCGAGTACTGCAGGCGATCGGCGAGCTCGCGCGTGCGCGCGACGGCGTCGGGATGATCGGCAAAGAGCGCCGCCATCTCGTCGGCCGGCTTCAGATACCGCTCGGCGTTCGCGACGAGCCGGCGTCCCGCCGCGGCGACCGTCGTGTGATGATGGATGCAGGTGAGAACGTCGAAGAGCGGCCGCTCCGCTGGCGTGGCGAAGCGGACGCCGTTGGTGGCGATCGTAGGAACGCGAAACGCATCGGCGAGACTGACGAGCGCTGCCGTGTCGCGTTCGTCGTCGCGCCGCAGGTGACGCTGCAGTTCGACGAAGACGTTCGCGCGACCGAAGACGCCCACGATCCGATCCAGCAGGCCGCCAACCCCATGGCGGCGGCCGTCGAGCGCCCCACGGCCGACCAGCGCGACGAGGCCGCGCGTGTGGCCATCGAGCTCCTCGAGCGTCAACGCGCCC
>Ga0335085_10012716_pt1 | contig 12383 bp, 13 predicted proteins | sample Lox_Sample_45_FD_206712 | JGI IMG/M metagenome (GOLD analysis project Ga0335085, IMG submission 206712) | Soil microbial communities from Loxahatchee National Wildlife Refuge, Florida, United States - Lox_Sample_4.5 | ecosystem: Environmental > Terrestrial > Soil > Wetlands | place: USA...
ATGGGCATTACCTCTTCTAAGATGCGCCCTTTGAGGCGCGAGAATTAAGCCGCGCCTTTCGGGGCGCGGATCGCCGTGGCCGAATGGAAGTCGAGCTTGACCGGCAGGAACATCCAGGCCGGCGGCTCAATCTCGCTGAAACGCGGTGTTTCCCGGATAACGCGGGCTCGGGAAAAACGCTGCGCCGCCAGCTCAGCCAAAGCTGTTTGACAGTAGGTAGGGCGGGCGAAAACCGCAATGGGAACGCGGGCGAAAATCGCCTGCCAATCCTTCCAGTGGCGGATTTGCGCGAGATTGTCGGCGCCCATCAGCCAGACGAATTCGATTCGCGGCCAGCGTGTCTGGAGCGCCGCGATCGTGTCGGCGGTGAAATGCGTGCCGAGTCGCGATTCGAGATCGAGAACGCGGATGCGCGGATCGCGGGCGATGCGCGTCGCCGACGCGATGCGCTCCTTAAGCGATGCCATGCCGGCCGTCGGCTTCAGCGGATTTTGCGGCGCGACCAGCCACCAGATCTCGTCGAGCCCGAGACGTTTCAGCGCCTCGCGGCTGACATGCAAATGGCCTTCATGCGCCGGGTTGAACGAGCCGCCGAGCAGGCCGACGCGCGGCTTGGGCAAATGGCCGAGGCCGGGAACCCGATTCAGGGTCGCACCTCTTTCAAGGACGCACCTCTTTCAAGGACGCACTTGGCCGTCGCCGCGCACGACGTATTTGAAGCTCGTCAGCTGTTCGGCGCCGACCGGCCCGCGCGGCGGCAGGCGATTGGTCGAGATGCCGATCTCGGCGCCCATGCCGAACTCGCCGCCATCGGCGAATTGCGTCGAGGCGTTGCGCAGCACGATCGCGCTGTCGACTTCCTCGAGAAAGCGCTCGGCGGCGGCGGAATCCTCGGTGACGATCGCATCGGTGTGATGCGAGCCATAGCGATTGATATGCGCGATCGCGCCGGCGAGATCGTCGACCACGCGCACGGCGAGGATCGCATCGAGATATTCGGTGAACCAATCCTGCTCGCTCGCGGCTTTGGCTTGCGGGTCGAGGCGGCGTACCGTGTCGTCGCCGCGGATCTCGCAGCCGCCTTGATGCAGCGCGGCAAGGATCGGCGGCAATGCTTTGTCGGCGATGGCGCGATCGACCAGCAGTGTCTCGGCGGCGCCGCAAATCCCGGTGCGGCGCAGCTTGGCGTTCATCACGATCGCCAGCGCCTTGTCCAAATCGGCGGCGCGATCGACATAGACATGGCAATTGCCTTCGAGATGCGCGATCACCGGAATGCGGCTCTCGCGCTGCACGCGCTCGATCAGCGATTTGCCGCCGCGCGGCACGATGATGTCGATGAATTCGGTCATGGCCAGCATCATGCCGACCGCCTCCCGGTCGATCGTCGGGACGAGCTGCACCGCGGCGGCCGGCAATCCCGCGGCGGCGATGCCCGCTTGCAGCGCCGCGGCGATGGCGCGCGAGGAGTGGAAGCTTTCCGACCCGCCGCGCAGGATCGCGGCATTGCCGGCGCGCAGGCAAAGCCCGCCGGCATCGGCGGTGACGTTCGGCCGCGCTTCATAGATGATGCCGATGACGCCGAGCGGCACGCGCACCCGCGCGATGTCGAGACCGTTGGGCCGCGTCCAGCGCGCGAGCTCGGTGCCGATGGGATCGGGCAGGGCGGCGACCTCGTCGAGGCCTTTGGCCATCGCCGCGACGCGCTTCTCGTCGAGCAGCAGCCGATCGCTCATCGCCGGCGAGAGGTCTTTCGCCGCGGCCATGTCCTGCTTGTTGGCGTCGAGGATCGTCTTCGCCCGATCGCGGATCGCCTGCGCGCCTTCGTGCAGCGCCTTCGTCTTCGTCCCGGCATCGGCATGGGCGAGGGTCGTCGCCGCTTGGCGCGCGGCTGCGCCGAGCGCTTTCATCTCGGTTTCGATATTCGCGTTCATGCGACCGTCGGCGCTCATGTCACCACCAGATCGTCGCGATGGATCATCTCGTCGCGGCCACGGTAGCCGAGGATGGCCTCGATTTCACCGCTTTTATGGCCGGCGATGGCGCGGGCATCGGCCGCGGAATAGGCCGAGAGACCGCGCGCGATCTCGCGCCCGTCGCCGTTCCTGACCACCACCGCATCGCCGCGGTCGAAATGGCCCTCGATGGCGGTGACGCCCGCGGGCAGCAGGCTGGTGCCGCGCTTCAAGGCGGCGGCGGCGCCGGCATCGACGATCAGCACGCCCATCGGGTTCAGGCTCGAGGCTATCCAGCGCTTGCGCGCGGTGCGCGGCTCGGCGAAAGGCAGAAACCAGGTCGTCGTCGCGCCGTCCTCGATCGCTTTGAGCGGATGGAGGTCCTCGCCTTTGGCGATCACCATGCGGCAACCGGCGCCCATGCAGATGCGCGCGGCGACGAGCTTCGTCACCATGCCGCCCGAGCTGTAGCCGGCGGGCGCTTCGCCGGCCATCGCCTCGATCTCCGGCGTGATCTCGCGCAGCTCGTCGATATGGCGGGCGAGGGGATCGCGCCGCGGATCGGCGGTGTAGAGCCCGTCGATATCGGACAAGAGCACCAGCGTGTCGGCGCTGATCATCTGCGCGACGCGCGCGCCGAGACGATCGTTGTCGCCGAAGCGGATCTCCTGCGTCGCGACCGTATCGTTCTCGTTGATGATCGGCACCGCGCCGAGCGCCAGGAGTTCTTCGATCGTCGCGCGCGCGTTGAGATGCCGGCGGCGCTCTTCGGTATCGTCCGGCGTCAGCAGGATTTGCGCGACCGCGACGCCGTGCTTGCCGAGCGCCTCTTGATACGCATGCGCCAAGCGGATCTGGCCCGAGGCGGCGGCGGCCTGCTTCTCTTCGAGCTTCAGATTGCGGCCGGTCAAACCGAGATGCCGGCGCCCGACCGCGACCGCGCCGGAGGAGACGATGATCACCTCTTGGCCGCGCGCGCGGCAGCGCACGACGTCCTCGACCAACGCGTCGAGCCAGGCGCGGCGCACATCGCCGCTCGCATCGTCGACCAAAAGCGCCGAGCCGATCTTGATGATGAGGCGCTTGGCGGTGGCGAGCGATTCGCTCATGGCTCCAATTCGCTCATGGCGCGAGGACAGGCTCGCTCGCGGCCTGTTGCTCCTGCTCGGCTTCGGCCGCGCGCGCCGCCTGCACGGTTTGCAGCAGCGCCGTCAGCACCTCGTCGACGCCCTGACCGGTCGCGCCCGACATGACGTAGATCGGCCGCTTGGCGGCGCGTTTCAGCTTGGCGCGCTTCTTCGTCAGCTCTTCCGCCGGCACGGCATCGGCCTTGTTGAGCGCGATGATCTCGGGCTTTTCGGTGAGGCCGTGGCCATAGGCGTCGAGCTCGCCGCGAATGGTCCGCCAATGGCCGACGATGTCGTCTTCGGTCGCATCGATCAGATGCAGCATCACGGCGCAGCGCTCGACATGGCCGAGGAAGCGATGGCCGAGGCCGGCGCCTTCGCTGGCGCCTTCGATCAAGCCGGGAAGATCGGCGATGACGAATTCCTCGCCATGCACCGAGACGACGCCGAGCTGCGGCCGCAAGGTGGTGAACGGGTAATCGGCGATCTTCGGCCGCGCGCGCGACACGCGCGCGAGAAACGTCGATTTGCCGGCATTGGGCATCCCCAAGAGACCGGCATCGGCGATCAGCTTCAGCCGCAGCCAGATCCAGCGCTCTTCGCCGGGCCAGCCTTTGGTCGCCTTGCGCGGCGCGCGGTTGGTCGAGCTTTTGAAATGCGCATTGCCGAAGCCGCCATCGCCGCCTTTCAAGAGCACGTGGCGCTCGCCCGGCTTCTTCAGATCGAGCAGCACGGTCTCGTTGTCTTCATCGAGGATCTGCGTGCCGACCGGCACACGTAAAACAACGCTCTTCCCGTCGGCCCCGGTGCGGTTGTCGCCCATGCCGTGATGGCCGATCTCGGCGCGGAAATGCTGCTGGTAGCGATAATCGATCAGGGTGTTGAGATTGGGCACCGCTTCGACGACGACGTCGCCGCCGCGGCCGCCGTCGCCGCCCCACGGGCCGCCATGCTCGATGAACTTCTCGCGCCGGAACGCGACAACGCCCGCGCCGCCTTCGCCGCTCTTCACGTAGATCTTGGCCTGGTCGAGAAATTTCATGGTGCTGTGCGGCGTCTAAAGTAGCTCAAACAAAAAGGGGGAATGTGGCCATTCCCCCTCATTGTTCTTGCGGCAAGGAACGGCGTCAGTCGGCGGCTTCCGCCGGCGCCGGCTTCACCGACACGAAGGTGCGGCCCTGGCTCGAAGTGTGGAAGCCGACGAAGCCGTCGGCGAGAGCGAAGAGCGTGTGGTCGCGGCCGAGGCCGACATTCTCGCCCGGGTGATAGGTCGTGCCGCGCTGGCGCACGAGGATGTTGCCGGCGAGCGCGATCTGGCCGCCGAACTTCTTCACCCCGAGGCGCCGGCCCTTGGAATCGCGCCCGTTGCGCGAAGAGCCGCCTGCTTTCTTATGGGCCATGAAGCTTGCTCCTTATTCCTTACTATCCGACTCAGCCGGTGATGTCGGTGATGCGCAGCACGGTCAGCGCCTGGCGATGGCCGTTCTTGCGGCGATAATTGTGCCGGCGCTTCTTCTTGAAGACGAGGACCTTGTCGTCGAGCTTTTGCTCGAGCACGGTCGCGGTCACTTTGGCGCCGGCGATGGTCGGCTTGCCCGTCTTGGCATCGGCGCCTTCGCCGATCATCAAGACGTCGTCGAGGGTGACGCTCGCGCCTTCCTCGGCATCGAGCTTCTCGACGAAAACGACCTCGTCCTTGGCGACCCGGTATTGCTTGCCGCCGGTGCGGATCACTGCATACATGGCTGGTTCTTTGCTGAATTGTCCCCCGGCCGGCTAGCCCGCCCGGAGCCGGCGCACTATAGCGATGAGCCCCGGCTTGTCAAGCGTCTGGCCGCCAAACCCTTGGTGCGGCACGCTTTTTAAGGGAGGACCGGCCGCCCGGGGTTGAGCCGCCGCGAGGTCTGCGCTAGTGTCCGTGGCGGAGAGGTGCCAGAGTGGTCGATTGGGGCGGTCTCGAAAGCCGTTGTACTCCTCGCGGGTACCGTGGGTTCGAATCCCACCCTCTCCGCCAATTCTCTGGACGCAGAATTTCTCGTGGCTCAAATCCCGAGCAGTTTCGCCCCTGAAATGCGCGATTTTGCCTTCGGCCGTCCACCTATGGCCAAAGCCGGTCGCTATTTAATCGCTCTCTCTCCGGCGGTTTTCTCTCGAACTGGGTACTAGAAAAGCCGACGGTCACAGCTTTCGCCCCAAGGCATGCCAACGTTTTCCTGTGCCGGATTGCATTATCGTTTGGCAGCCGGGCGCATTCGCGAACTGATGGTATCCCAGGTCGTCAAGCGGTCGGTCGGGCTGACTCTCCTGAATGCTCAACAAGCCGAAAGCCAATTTGTGTGTAATGTGCAACAACAGGTTTAGGCCTCGTTCATTGGCCCGAGTGCTTATGTGGGTCTCGCCCGAGGCGAGGCCTGCATAACAACCAAGCGCGCCGCGAAATACAGTTTTGCGGCGCTTGGCTGGAGACACCGCTCCTCCTTCGCCAATGGGAAGCGAATGTCGCGCGGGTAGTTGCGACGTTGGCCACGCTTGGCCGGCGCTTAAAGAGGTGCAGGCCCATCTTGGCTGCAACCTGAGCGGGGTATACACTGCAGAGTGGAGCCGCGACCTAGCCCACTACCACACCATGGCTAACCGTGACATCCGCATAGAAAATGATCGGGGGGCGTGATGCATATTAGTCGAGTCCAGATCAAGAATTTTCGCAATTTCTCAAATCTCGATGTCGCCCTGACGAAAGACGTAGTGATTGTTGGTGAGAACCGCTCGGGCAAGAGCAACTTCATCCTAGCGTTACGTTTGGTCCTCGACGCCAGCCTCTCCGACGCAGCGCGACAATTGAAACTTGCAGATATCTGGGACGGATGCGATCTCACCAAATCGCCAACCGTTGAAGTCCATATCGATTTCGCAGACTTCGATGCAGACGCGAACCTCGTTGCTTTGCTCACGGATTTCCGCACCTGGCGCTGTGTGTCTTCGGTTTTATCGCCTTAGCGCTGCTCGGCGCGGCGCCCGTTTGGCGCGTACATATCATATTGCTAGGAATTCGCGGGAAAGCAGGAAAGTCTACACTGCTTCGTTTGATTGGTGCGGCGCTCGGGCCGCAGGCGATTGAGACAAACGATCCCACCGAAGCCGGACTTCGTGAAGATCTCTCAGGAGCCGCACAAGCAATCCTATTCGATGAGGCGGCCCAGCGCGGCGGCGAAGACCGAGTCCTACGTGTTCAAAACATCATTGGCCTCCTCCGCCGGATGGCAGGGGGCGCCGGCGCGGTTAGTGTCCGTGGCACCGGTGCCGGCGCCCGACATTTCACTGTAGCGGCGTCCGTTGCCCTAGCGGCAGCAAATCCACCGGCTCTCGACGCTCAAGATCGCAGCCGCATCTTGGAAATCCACCTTCAACCAGCCGACCCATCAAAGCGGGAAATAGTCCAACAGGCGATCGCGGAAGCTGAGGCCCTATGTCCGGCTCTTCGTGCCCGCGCAGCTCTCGGTTGGTCTCGCTTCCAGGACAACCTTTCTGTCTACCACCAAGCGCTGGTCAACGTTGGATGTGACGCACGCCAAGCCGATCAGCTCGGAACACTCTTCGCCGCGGCTGAGATGATGCTCTCGGAGCAGATCGTCGATAGCGACTCAGCAGAGGAGCAAATTAGAAAACTTGGGCCGAACCTGCGCGAGTACCTCGACGCCGATGCGGAAGAAGCTAATGGCGCGCGTTGCCTCAACGCGCTGCTCACCTATCCGGTCGAGCACTGGAAAGGCTCAAAGTCCACGATTGGACGATTGATCGAGCTTGCGCGGCGGCAAGACCGTAAGGATGAACGCGACGCCCTGCGCACTTACGGGCTTTCCTTGGATGAAAAAAAGGGCACGGCCATACGGACGCGCCCGCTGCTGGTCGCGAACCATCACCGCGGCCTCGAAAGCATCTTCAAGGGCACGCCTTGGGCCGATGACGCTTGGAAAGATGCGTTGCTTGAGATCGACGGCGTGGAGCGCAGTAAAAATAGCAGACAGTTTTGCGGCACTAAGCAGCGGTTCGTAATCATTCCGGCCGCCATGTTGCCTGAGCTCGCTGCGGACGAGTCTGATGAAACGCCGTGAGACTGAAATGAGTACGAGCATGGCGGCCTCGCTGCCCGCCTCGACGTCGTTCCAGTTTGTGTTCCTGGAAAACTTATTTGATCTCAGCAGTTTGGTACCCCCTGGAACGGCCGTACGAGGATCTCGGTCTCGGTCTCGCGCGCGCGGGCGCGCGCGCGTTGGCTCAAATAGAAGAAACTGTTCCTTCTGTTCCAAATATCAAATTGGAAATGGAATCAGAGATATAGAGTGGAACAGTCTACGGAACGCCCCTGGAACAATCGTTCCATCGATGGCGGCGGATGCCGCCCGAAACGCAGTCGGCCTCCAGGACCGAGGGCGCTGGATTGAGTTCGCGGCGGCGAGCGGCCGATGATGTCCAAGCGGCCGGCCTGCTCTCGCTTCGCATCTCAAGACTCCGAACGGGGTGCCGTTACCTCGGCTTCTGGTACCGCGCCGAGCCAGTTGCCGAATCCGATCAGCCCCGACCTGCTCTCCGGCCCCGAGCGCATTGCCTCAATCTGCGAGATCCTGGCCGCTGGACTGACACGGCTGCACGCCAAGAAGTCCAGCAGAATATCACCGGCCAAGCTGGAGAATTTCCTCGACATCGATTCGGAAGAGAGCGGACATCGCCCGAAACCGCTCCGCAAGGTTCAACAATGACCGATGGTATCTTGGCTCGAGTCGCGGCTCTTAAGACCGCGTCTATCGCCGATCTGAAGCGCCAATGGCGCGATCTCTTCGACACTGCGGCCCCTGCCTACAACCGCCGATTTCTCGAGAGCCGGCTGGCGTACCGCATCCAGGAGTTGGCCTACGGGGGGCTTCGACCCGAGACAGTTGAGCGCCTCGAAGCGCTCGCCGAACAGCTCGATGGCGGCAACCAAACGAAGCGCAGGCGCCGCGCAGACGCCGACCGGCCGATCGCCGGGACCCAGCTCATTCGCGATTGGCAAGGTGTCGAACACTGCGTCACCGTGCGGCGGGAGGACTTCGAATACCAGGGTCGCCCTTACAAATCGCTTTCGGCGATCGCGCGCGCCATTACCGGTACCAATTGGAACGGCCTCCTCTTCTTCGGCCTGAAGGGGGAGCGCCGGAAGAAATGAGCAAGCCGACCGTCCGCAAGCTCCGTTGTGCAGTCTACACTCGCACTTCGTCCGAAGAAGCATTAGCGATGGAGTTCAATTCACTCGACGCCCAGCGCGAAGCCTGTGAGGCCTACATTACCAGTCAGACGGCAGAGGGCTGGATGCTCGTCCCGAATCGCTACGACGACGGCGGCTTCTCTGGAGGTACTTTGGAGCGGCCCGCGCTCAAGCGTCTCATTGCCGACATCGAGCTTGGCCGAGTCGACATTGTCGTCGTCTACAAAATCGACAGGCTCAGTCGATCCCTCATGGATTTCGCCAAACTGGTCGAGGTCTTCGACCGGCGGAACGTGACCTTCGTCAGCATCACCCAGTCGTTCAGCACCACGACCTCTATGGGCAGGCTGACCCTGAACGTTTTGCTTTCCTTTGCCCAGTTCGAGCGCGAGGTCATTGGCGAGCGAATCCGCGACAAGTTCGCCGCCTCCCGCGCCAAAGGGATGTGGATGGGCGGGTTTACCCCGCTGGGCTACGACGTCAAAGATCGCAAGTTGGTTATCAACCAGGCAGAAGCCGCGCTCGTCCGACGGATTTTCGAGCGATTTTGCGTTGTCGGCTCCGCCACGGTGCTTGCTAAGGAGTTGGTCGCGGAAGGTGCCATCACGAAGCGGGGCAAGCCCTTCGACAAAGGGACCCTGTACAAGCTTCTGCACAACCGCGTCTATGTGGGCGAGGCGGTGCATAGACGGCATCGAGATTCACGCTCAGAGCGCGCGTATCGCCCACCAACGAGTCTTAGAAGCCGGTGGTGAGGCGCACATCAGACAATGCGATTTTTTTGCCATTGAGCCGAAAGCGGCTTTCGACGTTGTCATTGGCAACCCGCCATACATCAGGTATCAGGATTTTGCGGGGGAATCACGAGCCCGCGCCCGCGAGGCAGCTTTGCGAGGCGGGGTTTCGCTCACGGGCCTCGCCTCCAGTTGGGCAGCATTTACTATCCACTCCGCGCTTTTTTTAAAACAGGGAGGGCGACTTGCTCTGGTTCTCCCCGCCGAGTTGCTATCGGTCAACTATGCGGCTCCCGTAGCCCCCCGTGTCCAATACATGCCAAGAAGGACCCGGCGAGTTCGCTGTGAATCGAGGTTTGACGCGCGAGTCCGCTTTTTGGCTTACTTCGGACCAGTAATGTTTGGCCCGAGGATTTCTGTGACTATCCCGAAGCAGATTATCTCAAGCGCAAATCGGGGAACCCGCCGAATTGCACGGTGAACAGCTCGGGTAATAGGCGTTATGACTTCGACGCACGTGGAAATTTGAATGAACGATGCGTCGCAGATAGTACCGATTTGGTGAGCGGTCGGTGTCGAAAAGCTAATTGTTGGCCTCGGAGAAAGCTTTATAGTTTTTGCCAAATTGAGGAGGATGGCTGTCGCCATGCCGCCAACGGTGCCTCGCGACATTCGGCGATCAGTTCAGGAACTAATGCCGCGATCACCGAACCCGGCTAAATCTCGGATTGGTTGGCTATGCATAGTCCCTCAGCTCCTCGTGCAAACTATAGGCGGTAAAAGCGCGCGCCCAGACGCTACTCAACTCTATGTTTGGGGAACAAGTCGCGTAAGCTAGAGCAAAGCGCCGTAGCGCGGCACGCATAAAAAGAACGGGGAGGGCGGACGATGGCGAAGGATGTAGAAAGGCTGGCGTTGGAGGAGGCCGACAACGCGGCTGGCGCGGTTGCTTGGAGCCGCCGTAATTTCTTGCGCGTGAGCGCGATGACCGCGGGCGGTCTCATTGCTGCCGCAGCGTCTTCGTCGCGCGCTCAGGCTCAGGCGACGAGCTGGCCCGAAAAGAAGCCGGCAGGCTGGGACGAACTCGTTGCGGCGGCCAACAAGGAAGGCTCCGTCGTCATCTACGGTCCGCCGGGCGATGAAGCGCGTGCAGCGCTGGTCACTCGGTTCCAGCGTCTATTTCCCGCCATCAAGGTCGAGCTCTTGTCGCTGGGCGCCCAGTCGATATCGCGCATAACGGCCGAGCGCGCCGCGAGCCGCTATTTTCCCGACCTCTTCATCTATGGCGGCACATTGGCCCTCGTCTATCTGAAGCCGGTCAATGCCGTCGCGCCCATCGAGCCGTTGATTATGTTGCCGGAGATTCTCGATCCGAAAGCCTGGGCGGAAGGGAAGCTCTGGTGGCTCGATGCGGCGCCGCCGTTGACCGCGCTGATGTTTCAGGGCGTGATGCTGCCGCCGTTCTATATCAACACCAAAATGGCGAAGGTCGAGGATTTCAATTCCTATTGGGACTTCGTCGACCCGAAGTGGAAGGGCAAGATCTGCTCGAACGATATTCGCGTGCAGGGTCCAGGTGGGGTGCCGGCATCGTTCATGTTCAGCAATCCCGCTGTCGGACGTCCGTGGTTCGAGAAGTTCTTCGGCACGCTCGATGTCCGGCTCGGCCGGGATCAGCGGCAACTCGTCGATTGGGTGGTCGAGGGGCAATATCCGATCGGTGCGTTCCTCGCGACCGGCGAGACCCAGAACGCGATGGACCAGGGCCTGCCGATCGCGCCGATTCCGCTCGATCGCTACAAGGAAGGCGGCGCCATCGGCTGTGGCTTCGGCGCGCTGAACGTGATGACGCCGACGCCGCATCCGAATGCGACGAAGCTCTACATCAACTGGCTGTTGTCGCGCGCTGGCCAGATCGCCTGGCAGGAAGAAACAAAGTTTCCCTCGATGCGCGAGGACATCCCGACCGACGGCCTGCTTGCCTATCACCGGCGCAAGCCCGGTGTCACCTATGTCAACGGATCGGAAGAAAAGTATGCTCGGCTCTTGGCCGGGCCGCTCAAGAACGCGATCACCGATATCTTGGGAAAGGCGGGACGCCCAGGATGAGATCGGGCGGCGGCGGGGAGAATAAGCGCCGTATGCTCGGGACGGATATCCGAGCGGCCGTTCACGGCGCAATAGGAAGAGGGGACCATGCGAGGTAAGGAGCGGCCGGGGACGGTCTATTGGATCGACCATTTTGTCGTCTGCACCAGTGACGCCATGCGCTGGGAGGCATTTCATACCGAGCTGCTCGGCGGCCACCCGTCGCCGGAGCCCGAGGAAGTGCGCCGTCGCCGCGGCGTCTTCGTCGACGTGACGCGCGGCCGGCATGGCGGCTTTCTCTCGATGGGCCGTCCGGTGCCGCCGTCGCGCGGCTTGGGGAAAGGCCATCCGCGCTACGGGTTTTATATTCGCGCCGCCGATATCGACATGCATCGCCGGCGGCTCGACAAGGTCGGCGCGCGCCATAGCGATCCGGTTCGGACCTCGGCAGATGGCGAAGCCGGCACGGCGATCTATTGGCAGGACCCGGACGACAATCAGTTCGAATTTTGGGCGCCCGACAATCCGCCCGAGGGCGCGATGATCGAGTGCAGTCCCGCCGGCGTCGGCCATATCAGCCATGCTGTACTCGATTCGCGCGATCTCGATCGCACCGCGGATTTCTTCGATCGCTATTGCGCGCTGGACCCGGCGCGCTCCGCCGATATCGAGACCGGCACGCTGGTGCTGCCGCTCGCCGCCGGTGGACGCCTCGTTTACAAAAAAGTGGATCAGCTCGAAGGCCGCACGACGGGTTGCGGACTGCCCGATCCGCACACGGCCTTGACCGTACGCGATGAGGACTTCCTCCCGAATTATCGCCGGCTTTGGGCGAACCTGCCCGAATGGGATTACAACGTGCGCACTGATCCCGTGCTCAAGGATCCGGGTCTGCTCCCCGCTTGCACCGTGATGCATATCAACCCCGCCGGTCAGCGCTTCAAGAAGATGACCGGGCGCGGCGACGACTTCTTCGATTGTGACACGAACATGTTCCATTTCCAGGGCGGGACGCCGGTGAACAATTCGATGTCGGTCTATACGAATCACCCGCTCGAGGATTTCTTCGTCGAATGGGAAAAGTCCGGCGGCCGTCCCCAGCCGCCGCATGCGACCGTGCAGGTAGCTGCGCGTTGAGCACGCCCGCACCTGAGTCGTTTCCTCTCGTCCGATAGCCGACATGTCGGAGATGGCGGTGCGGCGCGAGTATGCAGGGTCGCGATACTGGGCCGTGCCA
>Ga0335085_10012719_pt1 | contig 12381 bp, 13 predicted proteins | sample Lox_Sample_45_FD_206712 | JGI IMG/M metagenome (GOLD analysis project Ga0335085, IMG submission 206712) | Soil microbial communities from Loxahatchee National Wildlife Refuge, Florida, United States - Lox_Sample_4.5 | ecosystem: Environmental > Terrestrial > Soil > Wetlands | place: USA...
GCGGCCCTGACCAAGGGGGGCAACGATGAGGCACCTGGCGGATGCCGCGGACGACTTCATCGACTGGCGTGACGGCGCCGCGTGCCGTGACGGCGATCCCGAGCTCTTCTTCCCCGAGGGCACGGCCGGCCCGGCTCTGCTGCAGACTGACCAGGCCAAGCGGGTCTGCCAGTCCTGCCCGGTGCGGACACCATGCCTGGACTTCGCCCAGCGGCATGGCCTTGGCTTCGGGATCTGGGGAGGCGTTACCGGGGAGGAAAGGCGCGCCCTGCGCGGCGCGCGATCGGGCGCGGTCGCCTAGCCGGCGATGACCGCGCTGGCACGACAGACCCTCGGTGCGCCGCTTCTTGCTGTTATCACTCAAGGAGCGGGATCCGCATTGGCGGTGTGGCCCACGGGTGCGAATCTATTGGCGCTGTGGGCCACACCGCCAAACCGGGGCCGGCCAGGTCTCGGAGGGTGCTGGCCGTGGCTGGAATGGCAGGCGAGCCCATCACGGTCTGGAGATTTGTTCCTGTTTTCTGTCGTCAGGACAGCAGAAAACAGGGACAAAGCGGCCGGGACAGGGTTAGTCCGGGTCTGGGCCGGTGGCGACCGGGTGGGAGGGGTCGGTGATCCATTCGGACCAGGAGCCGGTGTAGAGGGCCGCGGGGATGCCCGCCAGGGTGAGGGCGAGGACCTCGTGGGCGGCGGTGACGCCGGAGCCGCAGTACGCGCCGACGGCGGTCCGGTCGGCGGCGCCGAGCGCGGCGAAGCGGCGGGCCAGTTCGGCGGGGGGCAGGAAGGTGCCGTCCTTGTGCACGTTCTCCGCGGTCGGGGCGCTGACCGCGCCGGGGATGTGGCCGGCCACCGGGTCGACCGGCTCGGTCTCGCCGCGGTACCTGGCCCCCGCCCTCGCGTCGAGCAGCACGCCGGTGCGGGCCAGCGCCGCGGCGCCGTCCGCGTCGAGGAGGGCCAGGTGCCCGGGAGACGCGGTGAAATCACCGGCGGCGGGGGCGGATGCCGGCAGGCCCTCCTGCACCGGGTGACCAGCCGCCGTCCAGGCCGCGAAGCCGCCGTCGAGCACCCGTACCTGCCGGTGGCCGAAGTACCGCAGCAGCCACCACGCGCGGGCCGCCGCTGTGGAGTCGGCGTCGTCGTAGACGACGACCGGCTGGTTGTCCCGGACGCCGGCCCGGCGCATCGCGGCCTCGAAGTCCGCCGTGGCGGGCATCGGGTGCCTGCCGCCGGGACCCGGCGGGGCCGCGAGGTCGCGGTCCAGGTCGGTGAACACCGCGCCGGGGATGTGCCCGGCCCGGTACAGGTCGATGCCCGGCGGGCCGCCTAGCCGCCAGCGGACGTCGACCAGCGTCGGCATCGCCGCGGGCCCCGTCAGCTCGGCGAGCTCGGCGACGGTGATGAGGGCGCCGCCGTCGGGCGTGCCGGTCACGGCGCCGCGTACGTGAGCATCGGGACCAGCTGCTCGGCCGCGGTCAGCGAGCCGTGCTGGCCGGTGAACCCGCTCTCGTGCGGCTCGGCGTGCGAGGCGACGATCGCGGTCGTGCCCGCGGCCGCCGCGACCACGTCGCCGATCCTGTCGATCACCGAATAGTCGGGCGGCCCGAACCAGCCGTGGCTGATCGCCTCTTCCCGTGACGCCACCCAGGCGTGCTCGCCGAGGACCTCCCGCCAGATGGCCAGCACGTCGTCGGCCGCGCCTGGCCTGGCGTACACGTGCCGGGCCCGCGGCTCGCCGCCGAGCAGCGCGACGCCCGCCCGCAGCTCCGGCACGAGGTCGGCGTCCACCTTGTCCTCAGCGGCGACGTTCACCATCCCGTGGTCGGCCGTCACGTACAGCACGGCCCCGAACGGCAGCGCCTGGGCGATCTGCTCCGCCAGCCGGTCCACGTGCGCGAGCTGGTACGTCCACGCGGGCGAGGACACCCCGAACCCGTGGCCTATGGCGTCCAGGTCGCCGTGATACGCGGTGACCAGCACGCGCTCGGAGCTCTCCAGGGCGGCCACCGACTCGGCGGCCAGCGCACCCATCGTGCTCGCCGCGCGGTACTCCGCCCCGCGCAGCACGGCGCGCGTCAGCCCGCTCTCGGCGAAGGCGCCCGGCGCGACGTGGACGGGGGCGACGCCGGCCGCGGCGGCCCGTTCGAACAGCGTCGGCTTGGGCTGCCAGGCCAGCGGGTCGACGTCCTTCGGCCAGTGCAGGGCGTTGAGCAGCCTGTTCGAGCCGGGGACCGCCACCTGGTAGCCGAGCACGCCGTGCGCGGCGGGCGGCAGGGCGGTGCCGATCGAGCCCAGGCTGGTCGCGGTCGTGGCGGGGAAGCCGGCGGTCAGCGGCCTGGAGTTGAACGCCAGCTCGGAAAGGAACGGCGCGGCGGCCTGGTGCCCGCGCAGCAGCTCCCAACCGAGCCCGTCCACGACCAGCAGGCAGACGCGGCCCGACCCTGGCAGGCCGAGCACGTTGCGGTCGTGGTCGCCGGTCATCGAGGCGAGGATGGAGGCGGACAGGTCGGCGAGGCTGCTCTCGCCATATGACGGCACGATCGGGCTGGTTCTTGGCTCGCGTGGCGTCATAAGCGTCAGGTGCCGCTCAGGGCGGTGGCGTCGGACAGCGCGGCGGCGAAGGAGAGCAGCTGGCGTACGGCCTCCTCGCCGTCGGCCGCCTCGCTGACGCGGAGCGTCAGGTCGTCGGCGGTGATCGTGCCGAGGTACCCGTGGTCGGCCTCGCAGCTCTCGTCGCCGCAGTGCGCAGGCTCGAGCTCCAGGTGCGACAGCACGTTCCAGCCGATCGTCAGCATCACCTCGGACGGCATCGTCACCCCTGGCACGTACGAGGCCGGATCGGGCACCACCCTGGTCAGCGATACCGACGACACCCGGGAGAACCTGACCGCCTCGGTGCTCGTCTCGGCCCGCGGCCGGCCGTCGGGCTCCTCGGCCGGATGCTCGTCGGTGTGCGAGTAGACCAGCCTGGTCGGGGTGAGCGCCAGCACCGTCATGTGCCTGCGCACCTCCATCCCAGGATCGAAGATCGCGTCGTGGTGCACGAAAAAGGCGGTGACCGGTTCCAGGCCCAGGGCGGAAGCGACCGCGTCGGTCACCAGACCGGGATAGTACCCGCTGCGCTCGACGGCGGCCCGCAGATCCTCGGTCATGACTCTGGTTTCCCTCATTCCTCCATCCTGCACCGTCCGCGGGCATGGTTCACCCCCGGCGTGGGTAAAGCCGCGCTTGTTTGGCTGGCCTAACCGTCCGACGCCGCCACGTCACGCCACGCCGGCTCGCTGCGGTCCGGCAGGATCCGCGACGGATCCAGCGGATCCGGGGCGATGCGCTCCGGGTCGGCGCCCGGATCGCGCGGCTCGCGCAGGAGCTCGTCGATCGCCTTGCGGCGCCGCCGCATGATCCGCAGGCGCTCCCGCGGCTCCTCTAGCTCGAGGGCCGCCGCGCCGGGCGCTGGCTTCGGCTTGCGTGGCTTTGGCGAGCCCGCCGCGCCGCCCCTGCCGCGGTAGATGAGCAGGCCGTTGTCCGGGTCGGGCACGCCGTCGAGCGCCGCGCGGACCGCGGGCAGCGCGCGGAACGCCTCCCACTGCTCATCGGTGGAGAACAGCACCTCGAAGATCACGCCGTGCTGCGTGTCGTGCCATTCGTAGTAAAGCGCGCCGTGCGTGATCGCCGCTTCGGTGAGCTCGTCCTCGTAGGCGTACCGCCACCCGCTCGCCGGGAGCTTGTCGCCGGAGAAAACTTCGATCGACCACCATTCAGCCATGCCGGGCCACCCGTCTGTGCCGCCTTCGGTCGCATAAACACGATAGTACGTCTTTCACGGCCGTTTTGCGCGGGTCCGCGAACGCCGATACGTTCTCGGCATGGCAGCAGACGGACGGCGGCACGTGCTGGCGATCGGCGGCGGCATGCTGATGCCGCGCGACTCGGCCCCGCTGCAGGTCAAGTACGCGATGGAACTGACCGGACGGCCCCGGCCGAAGCTGTGCGTGCTGAACACCGCCGTCGGCGACGACCCGGGTGCCTACCTGCGCGTCTACGACCGGCTCGCCGAGACGCAAGCCCGGGTCAGGCACCTGGCGCTGTTCCCGATGCCGAACGTCGCCGACCCCGAGGACCTGCTGATGTCGCAGGACGTCATCTTCGTCGGCGGCGGCAGCGTGGCGAACATGGTCGCGGTCTGGCGGGTGCACAGGATCGACGAGATCCTGCGCAAGGCCTGGCAGGCGGGCATCGTGCTGGCCGGCTCGTCCGCGGGCGGAATCTGCTGGTTCGAGGGGGGAACCACGGACTCGTTCGGGATAAAACTGCGCGCCTTCACCGACGGACTCGCGATGCTGCCGGGAAGCTTCTGCCCGCACTACCACTCCGAGGCGGAGCGGCGGCCGCTGTACCAGCGGCTCGTCGCGGACGGCGCGCTGCCCGGCGGGATCGCCTGCGACGACGGCACCGCGGCGCACTTCACCGACGAGACGCTCACGGAGCAGGTCTCCGACCGGCCGGTGGCGAACGCCTACCGGGTCGGGCAGGATGGCGCGGGCGGCGCCACGGAAACTCCGCTCCCGGTGCGCTTCCTCGGCGCATAGCGGCTCCGCGCCCGCTCGCGGTAGCGAACGTGGCCGATGTGACATCGTCCGCCAAAGAGTGTGGTCGATGTGCCATCGACCACCTTCACTTGCGGGGTGACGTCGCCCGCAGCAGCGACCAGCCCAGGGCGGCGAAAGCGACCAGCGGGAGCAGCCACCACGCGTTGACGCCGGCCACGTGGGTGAGGATCGCGGTGAGCCCGAGGCCCGCGACGATGAGCGCGGCGACGTGCCAGTCGTCGCCGATCACGAAGTCGTACCAGAACGCGCCGAACGCCTTGATGCGGTTCATGAGCTGACTACCTCCGCTTGCCTGGCCGGGGCGCCGACGGCCGCCTTGCGGGAGCGCAGCCAGAAGACGTAGCCCGCTGAGACGAGGGCCACGACCGGGACGAGCACGAGCAGGGCGGCGTCGTTGCCCGGCCAGGCGACGCCCGCGCCCTCGGCGCCCCAGAACGTGCCGAAGCTGGTGAGCATGATGCCGACCGCGAACTTCATCCAGTTCTCCGGGACCTTGGTCAGCGGCGCCCGGACCACGATGCCGGTGATGGTGACCACGACGATGGCGGCCGCCGCGCCGATCACGGCGGCGCCGATGTTCTTCTGGTTGGCGCCGAAGGTGATCACGATGAACACGACCTCCAGGCCTTCGAGCAGCACGCCCTTGAAGGCCAGGGTGAACGCGTACCAGTCGCTGACGCCGCGCTTTGACTCCCTGGCGGCGGTCTCGGCCGCGGTGACCTCCCTGAGGTAGGCGCTCGCCTCGTCGTGCAGCGCCTTGTAGCCGGTGGCCCGCAGCACCGCCTTGCGCAGCCACTGGAGCCCGAAGATCGCCAGCAGCGCGCCGATGACCAGCCGGAGCGGGGTCAGCGGCAGGTAGGCGATCGCCGGGCCGACCACGGCGGTGATCGCGGCCAGCACGACGAGGGCCACGGCCATACCCTGGAACGTGGACTTCCACTCGCGGGTGATGCCCGCGGCCAGCACTATCGTGAGAGCCTCGATCGCCTCGACCGCGCAGGCGACGAAGACGGTGAGGATAAGCGGGAGCGCATTCAATGAGCCGCCTCAGCTTTCAGGGAGAATACGGGAGTGACTGATCGACGTGACAAGGCGGACGCCGACGGCGAGGAAGCCGGCGGCTGGCTGCTGCTGATCTACCGGGTCCCGCCGGAACCGACCAGGCTGCGGTCCACGGTCTGGCGCCGCATCAAGAGCCTGGGCGCTATCTACCTGCAGAATTCGGTCGCCGCGCTGCCCGCGGGCCCCGCCGCTGAGCGGTCGCTGCGCAAGCTGCGCCGGGAGATCCTCGACATGTCCGGCACAGCGGTGCTGCTGTCGTGCGCCGTGCTGGCCGGCGAGACCGAGGTGCGCAACGCGTTCCAGACGGCCCGCGACGACGAGTACGAGGAAATCGTCGACAAGTGCGAGGACTTCCTTCGCCAGGTGCAGAAGGAATACGACGAGAACCACTTCACCTACGCGGAACTTGAGGAGAACGAGGTCGACCTGGTCAAGCTGCGGAACTGGTTCGCGAAGGTGACCGAGCGCGATGTCTTCGGCGCGGACGGCCGGGCGGCGACCGAGCAGGCCCTTGACGCGTGCGAGCAGTCGCTCGAGGCGTACGCCGCCCGCGTCTACGCCGAGGAAGGGGAAGGACAGTGACGGGCCGATGGCCAGCTCGCTCATCAGTCCGCACCTCCTGTCCTGTCCCCGTTGTGTTACGGCCCTGTTAAACCTGCCCGGTCAGGGCGCCACCATTCCATGTTAACCGCCGTTAGGTTTAATACATAACTTCTGTTATTGCCAGGTTGTGACCATCGATTCACCGCCTGGCTAACTTGCGGACACTTCCATGATGCCTCGGCTCCGCAGACTCGGGGCCATGAACCGCACGTACCGGCGCACACGGCTGCGCCTGCTGGCCGGCGTCTCCGGCGCCGTCACCCTGTCACTTCTTGCCGTGGCCGGCTGCTCGTCGAGCCCGAACTCCAGCTCGAGCTCGTCCGCCCCCACCACGTCCTCGTCCGCCGCCGCGTCAAGCTCGTGGTCGGCGTCCACCGCGGTCGTGCCCCTCGTCGTCTACTCCGCGCAGGGCTACGACTCGGCCATGACCAAGGCCTTCACGAAGGCGACCGGCATCCCGACGCCGTTCGTGGCCCGGTTCACCGGGCTGGCCGGCGAGTTCAGGGTCCGGGTGGCCGCGTACGGCAGCGACGGCACCCTCGAGATCACCGCGCCCGCCGGCACCGCAGGGACGCTGCCCGCACTGCGGCCCGCGAGCTTGGGGGGCAGCGGCGACGCGGGGAAGGCGCTGCGGCCAGGCGACGAGGCGGTGCTCGCGATCCGCCCGACCGGGGTGCGGCTCGCCTCGCTCACCGACGGCTCGCCGCACCTCACCGGCCGGGTCGCCGACGTGGCGTTCCGCGGCCGCGGTTACGAGTACGCCATCGACCTGCCCGGGCTCGGCCGGCTCGCCGGCGTGTTCGCGCGGCACCGCGCCACCCGCGGCGACGAGGTCGGCCTGCGCCTCGAACCAGACGGCTGCCACCTGTTCCCCGCCGGCGACACCGGCACCAGCGCGGTCAGGGAATACGCGAGCGCCTAACCAGGGCCGGCCCCTGCCACCAGCTCAGGCGAGGAAATGGCCGGGACTGGAGAGGGCTGTGCCCGCGGTGCTCGCGTCTCCCCGGCTTCATCCCGGCCTTCCTCGAAGAGGAAGAACGCGATGAGGATCACGACCGCGCCGGCCACCTGTGCCCAGGTGATCCGCTCGCCAAGGAAGGCGATCGCGGCGGCCACGCCGAAGACGGGAAGCGTGTTGAGGATCATCCCGGCCGTGGTGACGGGAACCCGGACGATCGCGTAGTTGTAGAGCAGGAACCCGGCCGCCAGGGCTATCCCCGAGGCCACCGCCACCGCCCAGTCCGCCGGGCGGGCCGCCGGGCCGCCGGTCACCCCGCCGGCCGCCGCCTGCCAGGCGAGCAGCGGGACAGTGCACAGCGCCGCGAATCCCATCTGGTGCGCGGTCATCGTGAGCGGATCGACGTCGTCGCCGAGCACGCGGTCGGTGAGCACGTTGCAGAGACCCGCGCAGGCCACGCCGGCGAGCACGACCAGATTCCACGGGCCTATCCCGAGCACGGAATGAGTGCCGCCAAGGACAGCCACTCCGGCGGCTGACAGCAGCACGCCGATGACGGCGCGCGGTCCTGGCGAGCGGCGGGCGATGATCGCGCAGAAGGCGACGACGAAGCAGGCCTCGGTGCCGTCCAGCATCGCCGAGACCGTGGCTTCAACGTGCGTGAGCCCGACCCCGATCAGCACATAGCCGATGGCCGGATCGATCATGCCCATGACCGCGACCCGCCTGAGCTGGCCGCGGGTGAGCCGTTGCCGGCCCTTGACAAGGGCGCAGCCCCATAGCGCCGCGGCCGCGGTGAGCAGCATGACGGAGAGCACCGTCATGACCGGCAGACCATCGACGGCGTACTTGTACGCCGCGTTCCACAGGGCGAAAACCACCGAAGCGGCGATCAGGGGGACTACGCCGCCCCGGTGCCTGATTATGTCCCGCATGTCTCGCCGCCCCCGCGTGTCCCCCGCTGCTGGTCCCACCATGACGCCGCTGCATTAAGCCAGGACTGACCGCGGATTGAGGGGCGCGCGGACGCAGCCTCCTGGGTGATCTCTGAGAGCTTTCTGAGACTTGACTCGATAGTTACTGGAACTTCACTTTGCGTTTTGTTGGAGTATGTCTGAAACAAGGAGGTTGTGCGCTAGGACGCTTCGCTCAGAGACAGCGTTGAATGAGGGAGTTGTACCTATGCGACGATCTCCGCTCATCGCGACGGCCGGCGCGCTGGTCCTCGCGGTCTCAGCCACCCTGCCCGCTATCGCCTCGGCCGCCGCTCCGGCGTCGGCCGCGACGCTGCGGCTGGCCGGGCTCGGCTCCACCACGACGCCGGTCAAGCACGTCGTCGTGATCATCGGCGAGAACCACACCTTCGACAACGTCTTCGCCACCTACCAGCCCCGCAAGGGACAGCACATCGACAACCTGCTGTCCGAGGGGATCGTCACCGCCAGCGGTGGCCTCGGCCCGTACGTGAAGAAGGCGGTCCAGCTCACTGCTTCCACCACCAAGACATACACGCTCAGCCCGACGATCACGGGCGCCTACACAAGCCTGCCGCAGCCGAACACGACGTACGTATCCACGGGTTGCGACGGCCAGGCCCAGAACACCCCAGACAAGCGGTTCCCCGCCAACCTGCCTAACGCGCCGTACCAGATCACCAGGTACGTCCCGTACGACGACAGCCACCTGGAGTACACCGGCGGCTGCGAGTTCTACGGCGCCTTCGTCGGCGACCCGCTGCACCGCTTCTTCCAAATGTGGCAGCAGAGCGTCAACGGCGACCACCTCGCCACCTGGGTGGCCAACACCGCGGGCGACGACAACGGCGCCGTGCCGCCGGCCCCCATCTACCAGGGCGCCGTCCAGATGGGCTACTACAACATGGCCGAGGGCGACGCGCCCATCCTGAAGGACCTGGCCGAGAAGTACGCGATCAGTGACAACTACCACCAGGCGGTGCAGGGCGGCACAGGTGCGAACCACATCGCGCTCGGCACCGGGTTCGCGGCCTCGTACCAGAACGAGGCGGGCGTGGCCACGCCGCCGCCGGCCGGCGAGATCGAGAACCCCAACCCCAAGCCGGGCACCAACAACAACTACACGCAAGACGGCTACGGCAGCAGCACCACGCCCAACACCGGCGGCAGCTACTCCGAGTGCGCCGACCGCTCCCAGCCGGGCGTCGGGGCTGTCTTCAACTACCTGGACACCTTGCCGTATCAGGCGTTCAACAATTGCCAGCCCGGGCGGTACTACCTGCTCAACAACTACAACCCCGGCTACACCGTGACCGGCGCGGCGCAGACCGCGCCGTACACCGTCCCGCCGCAGAAGATGGATTACGTCACGATCGGCCAGGCGCTGTCGGCCAAGAACATCAGCTGGGGCTACTTCGGCGAAGGCTACAACAACGGCACGCCGACCTCGGGCTACTGCGGCATCTGCGACCCGATGCAGTACTCCTCGGCGATCATGACCAATCCGGCGCTGCGGGCGAACACGCAGCACGACTCCTCGGACTTCATCAGCCAGGCCGAGGCGGGCACGCTGCCCGCGGTGAGCTTCCTCAAGCCGGCCGACGACGACGGCCACCCCGGCTACTCCTCGCTCTACGCGTTCGAGAACTTCGTCGCGCGGGCGGTCGCCGCGGTGCAGTCCAACACGGCGGAGTGGAAGTCCACCGCGATCTTCGTGACGATGGACGAGGGCGGCGGCTACTACGACTCGGGTTACATCCAGCCGGTCAGCTTCTTCGGCGACGGACCCCGGGTACCGCTCATCCTGGTCTCCCCCTTCGCTAAGAAGGGCGCGGTCGACCACACTTACAACGACCACGTCTCCGTCCTCAAGTTCATCGAGGCCAACTGGGGTCTCTCGCCGCTGACCAGCTACAGCGAGGACAACCTGCCTAACCCGACACCGGAGGCGTACGTGCCGCAGGACCGGCCGGCCATCGGCGACCTGATGACCATGTTCAACTTCCGCCATCCGGACTACGCGAAGGTGCAGCTCCCCTGACGGGGTAAGCCGCACCGGCGGGCGGCGGGGCTCCCGGAGCCCCGCCGCCCGCGTTCGATAACGCGGGGCTGTCCTCCGAAGATCGTGCGGGATGAGTCCCGGATTCCGGGTGGTTAGGCCGCACGATAACGCGGCTTGGTACGCGCGGGGCGGGGGTGGCGTGACCGGGCCGCCTCGGCGACGAAATACTGGTTCAGCGACGGACATAAAGGCCGGGGCCTGGCACGAAGCGCCAGCCCTGGGGCGAGCCCGCAAAGCCTATGAGGCGGAAGTGGCTGAGGAAATAGCTGTCCAGCTGGCGGGTCCACGGGATCTGCCCCGCGGTGTCGCCGATAAGCCAGACATAGGCCGCGTGCTGCAGCGTCGCCTGCCACAAAGCGACCACCGGCGCCAGCACCGCCGCGCTGGCGTCACGCGGGTGGCCGCTGGTCATCGCGAACAGCGTGCCGAACGAATCGGTCATCGCCGGGCACCCGGCGACATCGGAGTCGAACCGGCCGGCGGCCACGGTGTAGGCGGAGTCGTTGGTCACCACGCACGCGCCCGGCGGGATGAGCCGGTCCGCGACCGCAGCAACCTGCGTGCCGGCCAGCCGGGACTCGGCGCGGAACTGGCTCACGCCAGCCGCCGCGACCGCTACGGCGACGACGGCGGCCAGCACGGCACCGGCGGCCCTGGACGCGGCCAGCGGGCCGCGAGTCAGCAGGGCCCCTGACAGCAGGCCGGCGGGCAGCGCGACCGCGAGCGCGAGGAACGGGGCGTCGAAGTCGCCGTAGTGCGGGTAGTACAGCCGCGGCCACAGCAGCATGCCGGTCACCGCCACCGCGGCGAGCAGCGCGTACGCGTCGAGCGCCGCCGGGCGGCGTCCGGCGGCGAGGTACGCCGCGGCGTACAGGCCGGTGATCCCCGCCCCGATGGCCGCGAGCAGCAGCGGCCACGGGAACCGGGCCGGCAACGACGCCAGCCCCGTGAGATCGGCGAGGCGACCGGTCAGGTCCCTGCCGCCGCTCGCGTTCCTGACCAGCTGACCGACCAGCACGCCGCGGGCGAGCCCGCCCGGCGCCAGCACCGCGAACGGCGCGAGCACGACGCCGAGCCCGGCGGCGGCGCCGCCGGCCAGCGTCAGCGCCGGCCGGATGCGGCGGGTGCCGGCCACGACCACCAGGCCGGCGACGGCGAGCGGGACCAGTGCCCAGATCTTGACCGCCACCGCGAACCCGAAGGCCGCCCCGCCCAGCGCGAGGCGGCAGGTATCCGCCGTGGCCAGCCGGTCGCCGTCGAAGATCAGCACCGCGGCGGCCAGGCAGCACAAGTTCAGCCACGGCTCGAGCAAGAAGGTGTGCGCCGCGACCAGCGCGTCCGGGTACACGGCGTAGAAGCCGCACGCGACGCCGACGGTGACCGGACCACGATGCCGGACCAGGACGCCGAGCAGGACCACGTTCGCCGTGTCGGCGCACACCGTCAGGATCCGCGCGACCGCGAGCCCCCACGCCGTTCCCGTCACCTTGGCCAGCAGCGCGACCGGGGCGATGAGGAGCGCGCTGCCCGGCGGCTGCACCATGGCGAAGTCGCGGTACGGGATCACCCCGCTCACCAGGCGCAGTGCGTTGCCGAACAAGACGCCGTCGTCGTATTCGGTCACGCCGAGCAGGTAACCGGGCCTGCTCAGCTGGTACGCGCGCAGGGCCAGGGCGAGAGCCGCGCAGGCGGCGATCGTGACGGGGACGGCCGCGGGGCGGCGGGCGGCGCTGGCGGGCACGCGAGCACGCTAGCTGCCGGAGGTGCGCGATCCGTGCGGTAATCGCTGGAGTTTCGTGTCAGGTAATAACTGGAGTTCCGTGTAAGGTGTGCGGTCGGTCACGGCTTGGACTGGCGTCGCCGGGTGGCAGGCCGGGTGCAATAAGCTCGGCAGCGTGACAGTCTCCCTTTCCACCAGCGAGTCGGCACCGGCGAACGCGGAGGCCGATGTCCTTGTCATCGGGGTGATCCAGGCCCCCGACGGCCCCAGCGCCGCACCCGGCGCGGAAGGGGTCGACGACGCGATCGGCGGTACCCTCGCCGACGCGTTCACCGCACTCGGCGCGACCGGCGAACTCGAGGAGCTCAGCAAGATACCCGGCGGCGGGAAGCTGC
>Ga0335085_10012720_pt1 | contig 12381 bp, 9 predicted proteins | sample Lox_Sample_45_FD_206712 | JGI IMG/M metagenome (GOLD analysis project Ga0335085, IMG submission 206712) | Soil microbial communities from Loxahatchee National Wildlife Refuge, Florida, United States - Lox_Sample_4.5 | ecosystem: Environmental > Terrestrial > Soil > Wetlands | place: USA: Florida...
TGGCGAGAAGGATGCCGTCAACACGCCGCGAGATGAGGAATTCCAGGTAGTGTTCTTCTTTTTCAGCCTGATCGTCGCTGTTGCACAAGAGTGCGCTATATCCTGCTTTCTGCAATACGTCTTCGGCGCCCCGCACCACATGAGGGAAGAAGGGATTCGAAATATCCGGGACGACAATGCCTATCGTGAAGGTCTGTCGTTTGGCCAAGCTTCGCGCGAGCAGGTTCGGTCGATAGTTCAGTTTCTCGATCGCGGCCTGCACTTTGCGCTGAGAGGCGGCCGAGACCTGCCCATTCTTGTTAATAACCGCGGAAACCGTGAAAACAGAAACCTTGGCCTCTCGCGCGACATCGTAGATGTTCGGCATCTTGGCCGCACGCGAAGATCTGGTGCCGGCGCTGTTATCCTTCTTCTTGGCCATACGCGCTTATCCTACCGCAGCCTTTAGGCCCTTTCGATGGCAAATTGACGTGCAACCGAGATTCTCAGTATTTTCGCCCTTCCCGGCCCCTTGGAATCGACAGCACAATGCTACAATCTAACCGGTTAGCATCCAAACCGCCCGCGCATGCGCGGAAGGCCATCAAACCCGAAAACGAAGGAGGAAAACGCGTGTCAACGCTGACGGACAAGAGTAGCCGAGAGCAAGTTTTGAATTACGCCAACGGCAAGTGGTCCAAAGCGGCGACAACCTCCTTTTTAGAAGTTCGCAACCCCGCAACAGGCGAGGTGCTGGGAACAGTGGCGGATAGTACGGGCGAGGACATTGTTGCCGTCGTCCGCTCCGCTTCCGCGGCCTTTCCGAATTGGCGCCGTACTCCGCCCGAAGACCGCATTCAATATCTCTTCAAGCTTAAGGACCTGCTGGAGCGCCATTTCGAAGACATCGCCCGCATCACAACTCTCGAGAACGGCAAGACGATAGCCGAATCGCGCGCAGAACTTCGACGGGCGATCGAGAACGTCGAGGTGGCATGCGGGATCCCGACGCTGATGCAGGGCTACAACCTGGAAGATGTCGCCGCCGGGATTGACGAGATCATGATTCGGCAACCACTCGGTGTGGTGACGGCGATCACGCCGTTCAATTTCCCGACGATGATTCCCTTCTGGTTTCTGCCATACGCGATCGCGTGTGGGAACACTTTTATCCTCAAGCCGTCGGAGAAGGTGCCGCTTTCGGCGCGTTACGTATTTGAGCTAATGGAGCAGCTTGGCCTTCCGCCAGGAGTTCTTAACCTGTTGAACGGCGGCAAGACTGCTGTGGACGGATTGCTTCAGCATCCCGACGTTAAAGCCATCAGCTTCGTAGGTTCAACGCATGTGGCGAGGTACATCTACGCCGAGGCCGCAAAGCACGGTAAGCGTGTTCAGTGCCAAGGCGGAGCGAAGAATCACGTTGTTGTGGCACCCGATGCCGATCTCAAGATGGCGACGAAGATTATCGCGGACAGCGCGTTCGGATGCGCGGGACAGCGTTGTTTGGCCGTTTCCGTTGCGGTCGCACTGGACGAGATCAAGTCGGATTTCACGACGCAGTTAATGGAAATTACGTCGTCGATACGCGTTGGAAATGGCCTGGACGAGTCCGTGCAGATGGGGCCGGTAATTACACCAGAGAGCAAGTCGCGCATTGAGTCGCTGATTACTAGTGGCGAACGAGACGGCGGGCAGCTCTTGCTGGACGGGCGGAGGTCCGGTTCTGCGCCAAGGAATGGAAACTTCGTTGCCCCGACGCTTATCGCGGACGTTCCTCCCCAGTCGGTTGCGGCAACAGAAGAGATATTCGGACCGGTGCTGAACATCGTGAGCGCCGATTCACTGGACCGCGCGATTGAAATCCTTGGTCAGAGTCCTTACGGAAACGCGGCGTCGATTTTTACGTCGAGCGGGGCGGTGGCGCGGAAATTTCGTTACGAAGCTCCGACTGGCAACGTCGGCGTTAATATCGGAGTTGCGGCTCCCATGGCTTATTTTCCGTTCAGCGGATGGAGGGATAGCTTCCTCGGCGTACTGCACGGCCAGGGCCGCGACGCGGTACAGTTCTACACCGAACAGAAGGTTGTGATTGAGCGGTGGCCGAACACATGGTCGCGGAAGTTCTAACGTCCGCCAGGCAGTTAGTCTTTTCGGCCGGCCGCGCACTCTGCCTGAAGTTGCTGCTCAACGGAGCGAAGATACTCGCGATTCCTCCTGGCGCTCTCTTTCGGTTCGCCCATCCCTGGGAGAACATCCTGCTCCACGAGCAAGTAGTGGTTGTAGCCGTGCTGATCGGCCCAGCGCAAGACTTCCTTGAAATCCACGCAACCCTTGCCTAACTCACAAAAGACCCCGTGGCGCAGGCTGGTGAAGTAATCCCAACGAGTCTTGCGTGATTGTTCGGCAACGACGGGATCGCAATCCTTGCAGTGGATGTACCAGACGCGTTCCTGAAAACGGCGCAGACCAGCGATGGCATCAGTTTCGCCGGAACCGAAGCAGTAATGGCCAGTATCGAAGACCAAACCGAGGAGATCGGGGGAGGTGAGTTCCAGAAGACGGACAATCTCCTCGGGGGTCTCGACGTATCCAGCGCAATGGTGATGGAACACTGTTTTCAATCCCGTTTCGTCGCGGACGGCCCGCGCAACGCTCACGGCGCCGTTGGCAAAGATTTTCCACTCGCCGGCCCGCAGCTCCAGGTCAGGCGTGATACGGCCCGCGTTCTTGGTGCGCTCCGGAACGCTTCCGTTACTGTCGGCAAGGACGAGAAACGGAGCGGGATCGGTGGCCACGGAGGCAAGCAGGCGAGCGGTACGCACGGCCGTTTCGATGCCGGGAGCATGGGCGTCTTTATTCTTCAACGCCACGGGTACAAAAGCCCCGAGCATGGTCACCCTGCGCCGCGTCAGCTCCGATCGCAGCGCTTCGGGCGTACTGGGCATGTATCCCCAATCACCCAATTCCGAGCCTGTGTAACCCGACTCGACCAGTTCGTCGAGCATCTGCGCAAACCTAATCTGCTTGCCGTTGACCTCTGCAAACTCCAACGTGCCCCATGAGCACGGAGCATTGCCGACTCGAAACGACTTCATCCTGTAATCCTCACTCAACACGACACTGGTCGTGCATCACAGAAAGTATCTTTCTTTCTTGCGCGCTTCTTGATACTCGTGCCGCGCTTTCCGAACGCCTTCGCTTTCGGAAACTTCGGCGACCGCAACATCCCACCACGACTCGTAATTGGGCACGCGCAGTTCGGGGTTCGTCTCGACGACGATCACGCAGGTGCGGTCGACCGTTTTGGCTTGCTCCAGAGCGGCTTTGAACTCTTTCAGATTCGCGGCTTTGATCGCATGAGCCCCAAGACTGTGGGCATTCTGTGCGAAATCGACACCCAAGCGATCTCCGTCAAGAGCGCCTGATGAAGTGCGATAGCGATATTGCGTTCCGAATCCTTCCGAACCGAGCGCGCGGCTTAGTCCGCCGATACTGCCAAACCCGAAGTTGTTGACGACGATGATCGTTATCTTCACATTCTCCTGTATGGATGTAACGATCTCGCCAGGAGCCATCAGGTAGGTGCCATCGCCGACGTAGGCATAAACCTCGCGCGTGGGTTCAGCCATCTTCGCACCGATAGCGGCGGGGATTTCATATCCCATGCATGAATAGCCATACTCCATGTGGTAGCCGTTCGGGCTCCGCGTGCGCCACAGCTTGTGAAGATCCCCGGGATGACTGCCGGCCGCTGATACAAGAACGTCATTCGGGCCTGAGTTCTCCCAGAGAGCTCCGATGACTTCGGACTGCGCCGGTAACGGCTCGCCTCCAAGATGGAACAAACGATCGACCTCTTTCTCCCATTCCACCTTCAACTGGCGCGTTTTTTCCCGATAATCTGCGGGCACTCGATAGTCGTGCAGAGCGACTGCCAAATCTTCCAAGGCCAAACGCGCATCGGCCAGGAGCGGAAGCGCGGCAAGTTTAAAGGCGTCGAACTCGGCGATGTTGATGTTCACGAATTGCACATTGGGATTCTGGAAAACGGTCATTGAAGCAGTCGTGAAATCTGAATAGCGAGTTCCGATGCCGATCACGCAATCGGCGTCGCGCGCGAAGCGATTCGCTGCCAACGTTCCCGTTGCGCCGATAGCTCCGACGCACTGCGGATGATCGTAGGGAAGAGAGCCCTTCCCGGCTTGCGTCTCGCCGACAGGAATGCCGGTCATTGAAACACACTTCGCCAATGCATCGGAGGCTTGGCTGTACAGAACACCGCCGCCAGCGACGATCAGCGGACTCTTGCAGCGACGGATGATTCCCACGGCTCGATGCATCGAGACTTCGTCGGCTTTCGGACGCCGGATCGTCCATACACGCGTCGCAAACAATTCTTCGGGAAAGTCGAATGCCTCGGCTTGCACGTCCTGCGGTAACGCCAGAGTGACAGCGCCTGTGTCACTCGGAGATGTCAGAACCCGCATTGCCTCCGGCAGCGAAGTAATAATTTGCTCGGGGCGGTAGATGCGATCCCAATAGCGCGACACAGGACGGAAACAATCGTTGACGCTGATGTCCTGCGTGGCTGGCGACTCGAGTTGCTGCAGGACTGGAGCGACATTTCGACGAGCGAAGATATCACCGGGCAACAGCAGAACGGGAATACGGTTGATGGTTGCCGCTGCGGCGCCCGTGATCATATTCGTGGCGCCAGGACCAATCGAACTGGTACAGGCAAAGGTGGCCAGACGATTGCTGGTCTTCGCGTAGCCTGCCGCCATGTGAACGGCAGACTGCTCGTTGCGCACAAGGATGTAAGGGAAATCCGGATTCTGCTGCAGCGCCTGACCAAGCCCGGCGACATTTCCGTGACCAAAGATGCCGAGCGCGCCGGCGAAGAAGCGCGTCTGTTTGCCATCGCGCTCGACATACTGGTTCTTGAGGAACGCGATGACAGCTTGTGCTGTTGTCAATCGTCTGGTGCTCATGTCGTGAGAATTATCTTGTTGCGACCTCGGCCACCTCTTCGATCTTTACTGGCCGTCGTTCCTGGTGAGACCTCAATGCTGCCATGCCCATCAGAACCGGATAGCGAGCATCATCGCCAGTCACAAGAGTCGGCTTGTTTTCTCGTACCGACTTGATGAAAGCCCGCAACTCGTCGCTAAAGCTGTCGGCATAGCGCTCCATAAAGAAGTTGAGCGGAAGATCCCTGCGAATTCCTTTTGCCGTGCTGATGACCGCCTGGTTGGGATAGTTGTTGCCCGTTGCGATGGAGCCCTTGCTTCCCAGCACTTCGACCCGCTGGTCGTATCCGTACACGGCCTCGCGACTGTTATCGATGGTGCCGATCACGCCGTTTCGAAATCGCAGGGTGATAACAGCCGTGTCCACGTCTCCGGCTTTGCCGATCTCGGGATCGACCATCACGCCCGCCGCGGTATAGATTTCTTCGACTTCATCCTGGATCAGGAAACGCGCCATGTCGAAATCGTGGATCGTCATGTCGAAGAACATGCCTCCAGAGACCTTCACGTAAGAAATCGGCGGCGGCGCCGGATCACGGCTGATGATGTGCAGGAGCCTTGGCGTGCCGATCTCCCCCGTTTCAATCGCTTTCCGCACGCGAGCGAAATTGGCATCAAAACGTCGGTTGAAGCCGATCTGGAGCTTTACACCCCATCGATTGACCGCCTCGAGGGCAGCATCGATTCGCAACAGATCGTAGTCGATCGGCTTTTCGCAAAAGATGTGCTTGCCAGCCTTAGCGGCCTGAATGATGAACTCGGCATGGGTATTAGTTGAAGAGCAGATCAACACTGCATCGATCTCAGTATTGGCGAATACCTGGCGCGCATCGGGGACGACATTGGGGATGCCGTACAAACGAGCGACGTCCTCAGCGGCATCGCGATTCTGGTCCGCGATCGAGACCGTAGTCGCCGCGTTGGGGTGGAGAGAGACAGTACGCGCGTGAACTTTCCCGATACGTCCTGCACCGATGATGCCGAGTTGCAAAGGTTTCATGCGTCCCCATTTCAACTTTACCAGCATGTACGACGCGAGCGTGGATGAGACTAGCTGATTACCAACTACGGCTCTGGCAGCATGTAATCTCGTATCAGCTTTTCCAGATCGTGACACGCAGTGATGAACTGGCGAAGGGTGCGGATGGTCGGCGGAAACGCGTCGAACTCCGCGACCGTCATCCCGTCCGGCTCGTAAGCACGGCAGAAATCGTCAAATTTCCTGAGCTGCTTTAGAATCCGGCTCTCCACTGGATTATCCATGCGCGGCACAACCGCGACCTCACTGGCATTGAAGTGTACCTGCCATTTATGGGGTGGCGATATCACGACATCCCCACCGATCAATTCACTCCAGTGATAGTGGTTACGAAACGCCGCAGAAAGGAGCCGAACGCGATAACCGCGGTCTTTGAATAAAGCATACGCTCTTTTAAAGACGGCCACCCCAGCCCAATCGAGCGTTCCTGGATCGACGGTAACTCCCTTTCTGTCCGCCACGACCTTCAACCAATCGTCGAGCCGGCCGACCATGATCGTGCACACCGCACCGATGTTGCCGTTCGACATTCCTTCTTCTTCGCGTCTTTTCAGGCCGCGCTCGACGGCCTCCGCCACCGCAATGCACTGCGGTAATGAAAACGAAACCGTCGCGTTGATGCAAACGCCACGATACGTCGCCTCCTCGATGGCCGAGATCCCGGCAGCTGTCGCAGGCAGTTTCACAATCATATTGGGCGCGAGACGGGAGAAGTGCACGGCCTGTGATACCAGGGCTTCGGCATCGCGATACAGCCTGGGATCTGTCTGAATCGAGAGCCTCCCGTTTCGGCCATGGTGGCGTTCGAACGCAGGAATCAGAAGCTCGGCTGAACGCACGGAAACCTCCTCCACTAATCGCCAGCCGATATCACCTTCCGTTGCCGTCGGCATCTCCCGAATGAACCGGTGAATCCGGTCCCTCCACAATCCCATTTCCTGCCTAAGGACGTCGAGAACGATAACCGGATTGCAGGTTGCGCCGATAGCCCCGTGGTCAATCGAGTATGTTAATTCGTCGAGGGAGGCAGAATCGTTCCAGAGGCAGGTCGGAGTAGTAACCGACATCCGATGCAAAGGGCTTTTGTAAATGGGACTGGCTTCCATCAGTTCCCCCAATTAATATCGGCCGCCTGCCATGTTCTAAGCGGTTAGCTATCACATTTTATGCCCGCTCGATTTCCAGTGTCAAACCGGTTCGCAACGGCAGGGTTAGGTCTCGACCAGGATCAGCTCTGCCCGGTGCAGAAGTTCCTGAAGCGTTGACTAGAATGCTCGGACCTGCAGTTCAGGGACGAAAAGGTGTCACTTTCTATCCGAGCCGAAAGACACTGGCGACGCCAATTGTGCGGGGCTCGCGTGCGCATTACCGACGTGATCAGCTCAGCTTGCACACAGCAGCAAAGATCGAGACCCAAGGCAGCAAGGGTCGAAGCCATAATGGTTCTCATTCAGCTGTGGCGGCGAGGTCTCTTTTCGCAGCTTCTTCGGTCTGTGGCAATTGGTTGTACAAACTCCCTCACGCACGTCGCGCTGCTCGCGTCGTTCGGACTCGTATCGAGGATCTCGCTGTAAGTACGGACGGCGTCGTACCTGAGAAGTTTCCCGCAAAGATCCTCGCGCTCTCGGCAGGAGTACGTGGCGGCGCAAAGCTCCGGAAGAGGCTGGTCCGATGGTAACGCGCCAGAACCGGATTGACTGGCGATGACAACATTGCCGGACTTGCCGACCCCGAACTCATGGCCCGCGTCTTCCGATGGAAATCGTTTCTCCGAGAGCAGGAAGTCCAACCCAATTACCTTGGATTGCCCGTAACACCTTGATTACATCCGCTACAACAGATCTCGAGACGGGAAACCGTTTCAGGGCAGCGAAAGTGTCATCGTCGAAATCCACAACGACGATGTTCGGATCGGGGTGCCGGGATCGGTCCATGATTAACCAGCAAGTCGTAGGTCGGTCTAGTGGTTCACGTCATTGCAACCAGAGTCCGGCGGGCGGTTGCTGGGCCAATAGATTTAGTTGAAGCCAAAATGCGCGGTTCTGAATCCATTATTTCAGACCATCCAGGGGTGATTGGCCAATATTTCTAAGAGGAAAACTCAATGAGCGCTGTCCAGGAATTCAGATGTGAAGTCTGTGGGACCACGACCAATAACCCATTGCACTGGTTTGTAATTCAGTGCGGGAATTCCTCTTTGTCTGTTCTGAGGTGGAATTCTGAAGCGGCCAGTGCACCGGGCGCCAGGCATTATTGTGGCGAAGCACACGCGCAGGTGTACATCGGTCGATGGTTCGACTCGGTGTGTGCCCCATCGAAGCCGGATTACGTAAACGCAAAGAGCTAATGATGCCGATATGGCCGGGCCCGTAAGGAGTGTGTGCGATGCGATATCGACCCGCGAAACCAAATAGCTTGTTTTACTCATGGTCATCCTTGATGTATTCACTGCTGCTTGTGCTGGTGGCGCTAACGATTCCGGCTTTGCCACAATCCTCCTCCGCGATTGTTGGCAGCGTGCCGAGTGGGCCTGCGAGCGATGAAGTAATCAAGCTCACCCTGCACGACGCCATCAACATGGCACTTCGTTACAACCTGGGACAAATTGAAACCCAAGAAAATGTTCGCGCTGTTCGCGGACAGAGGCTCCAGGCGTTGAGCTTCTTGTTGCCGCAAATCAGCGCGGGTGTCACGGAAAATGTCGAACAAGCAACGACCGCTCCGTTGGGCATCCGCTCTCCGCTCATTCCGCGCGTAGTTGGGCCATTCAGTTACAGCACCGCCGAGGCCAGCATCAATCAGACACTCTTCAGCTTTCAATCGATCCAGCGCTTTCGTGCGGCCCGCAGCGCCGAAGAAGCGGCCAATCTTTCGTATAACGACACCCTCGACGTGATCACGCTTACAGTCGGCAATGCCTACCTGCAAGTCATCGAAGCAGCTTCACGAATCGAAGCTGCAGAGGCCCAGGTTCGCAATGCTCAGGCAGTTTATGACCAGGCCGTTCAGGATCTTCAGGCGGGGACCAGTCCCAAAATAGACGTCACCCGCAGTTCCGTCCAATTGCATACGGAACAGTACAACTTGAGCGTCGCCCGTAATAACTTCGCGATTGCAAAACTCAACCTGGGACGTGCGATCGGCCTGCCCTTGGGGCAGCAATTCGAACTTGCGGACTCGCTGCCTTATTCGGAACTGGAGCCGCCTACCGTCGAAGAGGCCCTCCAGAATGCCTACCGCTCCCGCAGCGATTTCCGCGCGGCGCTCGATTCCGTTAAAGCTGCACAAAAGCAACTTTCTGCCGCTCGCGGCGAGCGTTACCCCGTTGTGGCAGTCAACGGCGACTATGGCGTCCAGGGCCCTGCCTTCGGCCATTCTCACGGTATCTTCGGGTTTCAAGCGGGGGTCAGCGTTCCCATCTTCACAGGCGAACGTATCAAAGGCGATGTGACAACCGCCGAAGCGGCGTTACACCAGCGCAAAGCGGAGGCGGAGAATCTTCGCGGGCAAATCGATTACGACGTCCGAACTGCGTACCTGAATCTTCAGGCGGCGAAGGAACAGGTGACAGTAGCAAAACAAAATGTGGACCTCGCAAACGAGAACCTGGATCGATCAAAGGAGCGCTTCAGCGCGGGCGTCACGGACAGCGTCGAGGTTGTGCAAGCACAACAATCATTGGCCAGCGCCAACGACCAATACATCGTCAGTCTGTACGCTCACAATTTGGCCAAGCTGGAACTGGCTCGGGCCCTGGGAGTGGCGCGAACAAACTACAACCTGTACCTAGCGACAAAGTGATTACAAGTGTGGGGGTGCTTATGGCTGCTCAAGAGAATCCACTCGGCCGGGTTACAGAAGAAAGAGAACCGATCACTAACGTTCCTGCGCAAGAAGAGGCGTCCCGGCGAGCGAGGCGGCTTCGTCCGCATTCGAAGAAGCGCGTAATCCTGATTGCAGTTCTCGCTCTGGCGGTTGCAGCTGGAGGCAGCTGGCTGTGGTATTACCTCGGCGGGTATGAATCCACTGACGACGCCCAGGTGGATGTCCACATTGCGCAGGTTAGCGCCCGCATTTCCGGATACGTAATTAAGGTCGATGTCGGCGACAACCAATATGTCCAGAAGGGCACGGTCCTCGTTGAGATCGATCCCCGGGACTACCAGGTGGCGGTCGATAAAGCCAGGGCAGACCTAGCGAACGCCGAAGCTACAGCACAGTCCCTTAACATCAATGTGCCGATTACTTCCGTGAATACCAGTAGCGTGCTCGCATCTTCTGCCTCAGATGTCCAAAGCTCCAATGCGGGAATCATTGCAGCAGAAAAGCAGCTTGCTGCGGCGCGTGCGCAGGTCGATGAAGCGGAAGCCAACAATGTTAAAGCTCAGGATGATCTCCGCCGTTACAAACTACTGGTCGACAAGCAAAATGTCTCGGAGCAGACGTACGACCAGGCTTTAGCCGCCGCCAGAGCCAGCGCCGCCAGCGTGGCCGCTGCGCACGCGAACGAGGCGGCCGCGGAGCAGACGATTCAGCAAGCGAAGGCGCGCCTCGCTCAGGCTGAGGCCAATCACCGATATGCCGAAACCGGGCCGCAGCAGGTTGCGTCCACGCGCGCTCGAGCACTCTCAGCCGTTGCCGACGTGCAACAGAAACGTGCCGCGCTCGAGCAGGCCGAACTGAATCTGCAGTATACGAAAATCGTCGCCCCCGTCAGTGGAGAGGTAAACAAAACAGTCGTGGAAGGAATGAACGTCCAACCCGGGGAGGTCCTGCTCAACATCGTTCCGCTCGATGATGTCTGGATCACCGCGAATTTTAAAGAAACGCAACTGAGGTACATGAAACCGGGTCAGCGGGTTGAGTTCGAAGTCGATTCCAGCGGTCGCCGCTACAAGGGACACGTCGATTCCATCGCTGGAGCCACCGGTCCGCTCTTCAGCGCTTTGCCGCCGGAGAACGCGACCGGTAACTACGTCAAGGTCGTGCAGCGCATCCCGGTCAAGATCATCCTCGATCCTGGTGAGAACCACGATCATCTGCTGCGGCCCGGAATGAGCGTCGAACCGAAAGTGTATTTGAGATGAGCGCGGGTTCCCTAACATTGCCCCAGGAACAGGCCGTTTGGCAGCCTAAATTCAATCCCTGGCTGATTGCAGCGGTGGTGTCGACGGCCGCATTCATGGAAGTGCTCGACACTAGCATCGCCAACGTCGCATTGCCATACATGGCCGGCAACCTTGGCGCCAGCAACGACGAGAGCACCTGGGTCCTTACCTCTTACTTGGTCTCCAATGCCATTGTGCTTCCTATCAGCGGCTGGTTCGCCGTCAGGTTTGGACGAAAACAATTTTTCATGGCGTGCCTCGCTGTCTTCACGGTGAGTTCGCTGCTGTGCGGAATGGCGCCCAGCCTTGGTTTCCTGCTGCTGTTCCGCGTGATGCAGGGCGCCGGCGGCGGAGGGCTCCCACCCATGTGTCAGGCTATCCTGGCAGACACTTTTCCACCGCAAAAAAGGGCCTTGGCCTTCGCAGTGTATGGCATCGCGGCGATCATGGCGCCGACCATCGGACCTACCCTGGGCGGGTGGATTACATTCAACTACACCTGGCGATGGATCTTCTTTATTAATCTGCCGGTCGGTGTGCTCACCCTGTTGCTGGTGTATCAGCTGGTGCAAGATCCACCCTATCTCGCGCGACTCAAAGGTGCTGGCGTAAAACTCGATTACATCGGCGTTACCCTGCTCGCGCTGGGCGTCGGCGCCTTGCAGATCCTGCTCGACAAGGGGCAGGAAGATGATTGGTTCGGCTCGCAATTCATCACGACGCTGGTTATCATCTCTGCTGTTTGTCTGATTTCTCTGGTTATCTGGGAGTGGTACAGCAAGAATCCGGTCATCGACATTCGCCTCTTCAAGAACTTCAACTACACGAGTTCGAATTTGATGATGTTCACTTTCGGCGTCCTTCTGTTCGGCAGCCTCGTGACGATGCCCCAGTTTCTCCAGACCGTGTTGGGATACACCGCCGAGTTAGCGGGATTCGTCCTTTCGGGAGGCGGGTTTGTGGTACTGCTCGCCATGCCTATCGTCGGCCAGCTCACAACCAGATTCCAGGTTCGCTACATCGTTGCCTTTGGCTGGCTCTGCCTGGCGGTCGCGATGTACTACTCTACGTGGCGCATCGACTTGCTCATCAGCTTCGGTTCGGCTTCGTGGTTGCGTGCCGCGCAAGCTGTCGGGTTGGGCTTTCTTTTCGTCCCGATCACGCTCGCGGCATACATCGGCATGCCGCCAGAGAAGAGCAACAGTGTTGCGGGCATGGTCAATTT
>Ga0335085_10012721_pt1 | contig 12380 bp, 7 predicted proteins | sample Lox_Sample_45_FD_206712 | JGI IMG/M metagenome (GOLD analysis project Ga0335085, IMG submission 206712) | Soil microbial communities from Loxahatchee National Wildlife Refuge, Florida, United States - Lox_Sample_4.5 | ecosystem: Environmental > Terrestrial > Soil > Wetlands | place: USA: Florida...
GGACAGGGGCCTCAAGCGCCGGCCCCTTTCCCCACACCCCCATCCCCGCTATGAATAGCGGTCATGGAGGCGAACAAAAACCGGAGAAAGTCTCATTATCCCTGGACTAAATATGGGGGGCAGGTCATTTGCGATAGCAATTGGAACAGAACACGAAGGCTGACTTGACTTCTATTTCCGGATGAGATCTGTACTCTCCGCCTCGAGGGAGACGACAGGATCGACCGACGCTGGTTCGGTTTCGTTCGGTCCGAATGGCGAAGCCTTTGCGATCGCAATACGAACAGGACGCAAAAGATGATTTGACTTCTGCTGCCGGCGATGGATTTCTATGAATGCACCCAATTCCGTTTCAAGAACTCGCTGGGCAAAGTCACACATAGGCCCGACAACAGCTTATCGTCTTGAGATCACCAGTTCCAATCGTCACATTTCTAATCTAGCCGGTCGTATTAGTAGTGCTTCGATATAGCTCTTGCCAACAAGATCCCAAGTCCAACCTTGCGCCCGGGAATGCGCCTGTAGCATCATCTCTGAGCGCAACTCGACATTGGCGGAAATCTTTTTTAGTTTTTCATAAAGACTATCAACCCTTCCTATACTAAAAAGTTCACCACATCTGGGGGTCACAATTTCTCGAGCAACAGCAAAGTTGCTGGATATAACAGGGCGACCGCATGCCAGGAATAAGGCCAGCGTGCCGCTCGAATGCTGTTCGATCCGACGGTATGGAAGAATTCCTACGTCACAAGCTCTCACCGCAGCTATCAGGTCTTCTGCAGACAAATATTCATCAACGAGCCGGACATGTTTCTCTAACCCAGCATTGTGAATTCTCGTGATGATCTCATTGCGGTATTCTGCAGCGCTCTTCCGACGTGGGTGGTTTTTGCCGTATATCCAGTACTCAAATTGAACCCTGTCGTTGCGAAGTCGAGCAAGAGCGTCAATAGCCAATTCGTATCCCTTGCTCCTCCGCATGTGCCCAAAAGATGCGAACCTGGGTAGAACACGGGAGCCCTGGACTGCAACTTCGGGCCATTGAAAATCGAGCGACGGGGCTCCATGCGGGATTACATGAATCTTTGCTTCATCTACTCCGAACCGAGATAACAGTTGTTTCGACTCTTGAGCGTGAACGACAACACCGCGACTGGCGGCACAAATGGCGCGAACCACCTCAAGGCGACTTCCCTTTAACCGTCGAGAGACCGTGTGGAGAGTCGTCACAACTGGAGGAGAGTCTGCCTCAAAAAGTCGCAATACATGGCGGCCGTTACTCCCGCCGAATATTTTGAATTCATGCTGGAGCAGAACCACTTCGACGCCCTGCGCTGAAAGCCAATGACGGACTTTAGCCCACCCGTCTGGGTCAGAGCGTCTAATCGTCACATCCGCAATAGGTGCTTCAGTTTTGATTGAATTGGAAACAGCTATACGGATAATTCTCGAAACGGGATGCACTGTTCGAAGTGCCGCAATAAGGTCTTCAGCATAAGTAGCCAGTCCACAACGCGTAGGGAGAAACGTACTCACCAGGGCGAGAGCACGATGATTATTCACTTGGTACCGAGGGAAGCCCTAAGAGCTTCCCACCTTTGAAGGGTCTCCTTCCGAATACTATTCCCACGGATCGAGTTACGCCAGAATGAAAAGATGGAAACAAGAACGATAGCGGTGACGGCCAAAAACATACCGTTGAGCGACACAATCCATCGAAACACTGAGTGACTTCTCCACCAAGGCCAGTAGAAGCCGGCAAAGGCAAGCGAAAGAAGCATTGGCAGTGCGGCAAGTCCGTCAATGCCGACTGTTAGGGGATGCAGCCAACTCCGTTTCGTTGCGTTCCCCGCGCGTGCAATCATGGTTTCCCAATTGAGCTCCGGAACCTCGGGCTCAATCATAGTTTGTATGTAGCCGGAGATCGTCAGGATGGAAATACTTGCTGCGTTACAAATCGCCATCGTCGGGAGTTGCACCAGCAGTGCAGCCAAGAAGATGAAAGGGTTCTTCCACTGGAACCCGAGCCCAAATAATGCTGCAGCCGCGGTTAGAGAGACGCCAATGAACTGATTCCGGACTCGGCTCCATTCAGCAATCTCCGATTTGAGCTGCCGATACTCTTCGAGGATTGCGCTGCGGTCGATAATAATTTGAGCAGCCATATCAGCATATCCCAGTGAGATCACGATAAACGTCAAGATACTCTCTGGCCATTCGGGCGGCGGTAAAACGCTCTTCCACCACCCGTCGACACTCCCCACGGCGCATGTTGGATAGGCGGCCGAACTCTCTCTGTGCTTCGTCGAGTGAGTCCACCACCAAACCGCAACGCTCATTCAGAATCTCCGGAATGCCCCCACGGCGCATCGCAACAACCGGAGTTCCACAGGCCAGTGACTCAACAATTGAAAGGCCGAAGGGCTCCTCACAATGACACAAGTGCACGGTAGCAAACGCTTCGGACAGCAAGTCAATCTTTGCCTGCCCTCCAACCGGCCCTAAAAACTGTACACGATTTCCATCTAGTGCTGGCTCGATCTTCTCGCGAAAGTACTTTATGTCTTGGATGAGGCCGGCGATCTTTAGCGGGCGACCAACCTTGGCAGCGAGTTCCACCGCATCATGAACGCCCTTTTCATGACATATCCGCCCCAAAAATAAGAGGTAGTCCCCTGACTTCTCGTTAAAGGAATACGCCTCCAGGAAAATGCCGTGATAGATGTTCCTGACGTAATTAAGCCCGGGATGTTGACTAGCTAAACTGATGGAGACAAACGGCAGGTCTCGATATTTGTTGTATACGGGAAAGATCTCACCCGAAGAGAATCCGTGCACCGTTGTGAGAACCGGAGTTTCAACCAGCCGGCTGTAGGTTAGGGGTAGAAAGTCGAAGTGGTTATGGATCACATCAAATTCCCGTGCTCGTTCGAAGACCTCGGAAATGTGAAGTGCTGTCCACACCCAGCGATTTAGGCTCGGATCTTCTGAATACGGCGCGGGAGCGAGGGCATGGAGCTTTCCCTGAGTACGAGAATTGGCGGTAGCAAACAAGGTTACGTCAACTCCCAACTCGACAAGGCACTCAGTTAGGTTCGAGACGACAAGCTCCCACGGACCGTAGTGACGAGGCGGTGTGCGCCATGAAATCGGACCCAACATGGCAACACGTAAAGAGCTTTTATCCATCGATTTAGATACCTGCCACAGCATCTCCAGATTGAGTTGGCATCCGCTCGGTTTGCGGGCCACCATAGTAGCTCTGATCTTCAGATGAAACAACAATCTACTCAGGAAACGAGGGAGAAAGTTATACGCCGCATTTGGTCGCTCTCTCATCGATGCGCCTTTTTTGTATTCTCCAGGCGGAGGGGGCCGTGCCGCGGAGACCCACTGCGATATTGGTATTCGTGGCGTTCCTCCTGGGGCCGGGTCCCCCGTGGCTTCGGGCGGCGAAGCCGCATGTAATGAAAACGTGCGAGACAACTCCAGCGCCTTCGCACGGGCCAAACTCTTAAGAGGCACCGACTCTCGCAACTGACAGCAGAGCGCGATTGACCGTCGGCGTGCGCAATTTTGCGCTCCCCCTGTCCCAAGAGCAAGCGTTTTCCTCTTCATAACCGCTGGTTAGGCTCTATCCCGAGCGGTGCCCTGTACCTGACGACTCAGGTATTTTGGCGCGTGGTGATGGACGCAAATGCGCGAACTTGAAGACCGCACCTAGGGTTCGAATCGCTCTCCCTACTCCAACCAGTCCGAGCGAACCGCTGTTCCCAGGCACAACTCGAAAACGCTCCATTTCAGGGCCGGATTTGGCGGGGTATTCGCGTATCCGCGCGAGCGGAAGGCGATCGGAACCGAACTCCTCAAAAGCGCAGATCCCGATTCCTTACGCCAGAATTCTCTGCATCACGTTTGCTATCTGTAAGTTGCGGACACGTCGAGGCTTAGCAACTCGAAACCGTACCGAAAGTTCGAATCCCTCTCCCTCCGCCATCTAGTCTGAGTTGCCAACTATTTCTTCCTAATTGCGACCGAAACTCACGCACGATGCGGCGTATTCGTGATGTTTCGGATGCGAACGGGACCGGAGAAAACAACAGCACGAGCGCAAAGCTGCGCTCCTATGCGCCTTTTCTCCCGAGACAGGAGGGTGGTTCGGTTCCTGCGAAGCTCGTACGGCGAATGTTGCACGGTAACAATCCGAACGGGAAGCGAAAGCAGATTTGACTCTTGGCTCTAAGCAACGCTGCTTATAATCCGAAGCAGGATGCGAACATCAGACGGGTCGATACCCACTGCACCGGGCGAGCTACCGCGCTATTACGAACTCGATCCGCTTAGGTTTCAAGAATTGTGCCGCGACTTATTTCAGGTTGAGCCGGAATACTTAACAGCTGAGGTGTACGGGACCTCCGGTCAATTGCAACGGGGAATTGATGTACTTGCAACGCGTCGTGACGGGTTAGGGGTCGGGGTTGGCCAATGCAAGAGAGTGCATCCCGGTAATTTCACCTCAGCCCTAATAACAGCTTCCACAGGCGAGTTCTTCACGCACATAGATTATTGGCGAGAGCGGAACGCTCATCGGTTTGTTCTATTCGTAGGCGCAGACGCCACTCAGACGCAAATTCAAGAAGAATACCTTCGTCAAGTGGATCGTTTCCGAGCAGTAGGCCTCCAGTTCGAACTTTGGTCTGCTGCGGTGATCTCTAACAAGCTGCGAACCCAACCCGGGATTGTGCGTACCTACCTTGGCGTCATTTGGGAACGAATCCTGTGTGGAGAAGGGGTCTCGGGGTTTCCTCGGGAGCCGGATGTCCTCAAAGGTATCCTCCAAGTTCAAATTGAAGCGCTTGCTGGCCACGTCGCGAATGCTGCAGATGCTGAATTAGAAAACGTCCGTGAACAGTGGCGGCGCGGCAGAAGGTCGGCGGCTCTCACTGGGGTGAGGACATTACGTGATCTGAGCCGATGGCAAGCGTACCCGCCAGAGCTCAAGGCGAAAATCCTTCGCCTCGAAGCACAGTTGATGCTAGATCACGACCTCGAAAAAGCGAAAGAGCTTGCGAATCATGCCGAACAGCTCGATCCACAGGCGAACTACCGGATTGAAGCTCTTGTAGCTAGAGCGGAGGGCCGGATCGACGATGCAATCGCAACAGTACAACATAGGGCAGAGGTGGAAAATAGAAACCTGTATGCCACCTTGCTGCTCGAAAGAGGTGAATTCCGAGCTGCGCTGGACGTACTAAAAGGTTCGACGTCAGACCCGGAGTCGCATCGCCTTCGTGCTTTGGCGTTCGCATTCCAACAGGACCTTGTCACGGCGCGGCTTGAAATAGAAAAGGCGATTCAAGCAGCCCCCTCTTGGCACGCATCTCTCTACGTTCACGCAATCGTGCACTACTTGAGTGCGATTTCCCCAGCGTGTCTGCCAAAGGGCATACCTCAATGGCCAGAGCCAGTGGATTGGAACTTCGTAAAGATTGATGACGAAAGTCGACACTTTCTGACAATCGCCGCAAGATCGCTGGCGACGATAGAGGCTGAATCCGAGTTCTCTGGGGAGCAAAAGCACCTCTGCCAGGCATGGCACCTAGCCGCGTTGGCAAATGATGCTGAGCGAAGAACAGAAGCAAATTCGTATTGTGCTGCGGTTCTGTCCAGCGATCCTGACAACTACCGCGCCCTCATCTGGGCGATAGCACGCAAGTTAGAGGTCGATTTGAGCGAAGCCGTAAAGCTGTTGAGCAGTAGGGCGGGTGCGATAGATGCAACTCCCGGACAAGCGATAGCTTTAACCGTCTGGCACTTACAAGCGCAACAATTCGCGGAAGCTGATCGAGTTCTCCAAGACTCACAACAGGTATTCATTAACAACGGCGTTCAGGAGTTGTGGCGCTTCTGGAAAGCGCAAGTCAAGGCAGCGAGCGGAAGCACTGAAACATCGAACGGCGATAACGCAGAAGAGTCGGAAGAACTCAAGCTTGTGGAGCTTCAATCTAATGCTGTCGCCAAACGCGACTGGGAACCTCTTATACACCATCTGCAGCAACGAGCAACCGGAGGCGATGCGCGAGCGGCATTTGAGCTGTGCTCGCTTTTTGCTTCTTTAAGGCGCTGGTCTGAAGCCGAGCCGCTGGCCGAGGATTTAGTGGAAACAATCCAAACTGCGGAGGCATTGCGGCTTTCCGCAACCGTCTTGTACAACGCGTCTCATTTTCGACGTTGCCTTGATTTGATCGATTCGAACCGGCACCGTTTTCCTTATTCGGAGCTGCCGAGCACAATGCAAGAACTGCGTATCGCAGCGCAGCGAGAACTAGGGCTACTGCCGCCGGCTATAACATCAGCTGAAGATGCATTTCGCGTGAGGCCCAGCAAAGCCACCTTCTTGGTCCTCGCGGACCTGTACTTTCAAAAGGGTGATTTCGCTGCCCTGTCTCTTCTTGCTCGCAGGCATGAGCAGTTTGAGGATTTCACATCATTCGACCTCCTTGTGCTCGCTGCCCGGGTGAGCGACGAGAATCGAGGTGTTGCCGCCGACTTGTGGAGGCGTGCAAATGAGACTGGCATCGACGATCAAGAAGTTCCATCAGCGCTCGACATAGGTTTCAAGCTTGGCCTCGACTCCGAATTGCGGGACCTCGTACAGAGACTTGGGCCTTTAGCTGCAGCAGGCAAAGTGTCTGTACGTAGCCTAAACATCGACGAAATTCGTGAACTCCTCCTGACGCAAAGAGATCGATCGGAGCGCGTCTATAATCTCTATCGAGAAGGACAGATTCCAGTCCATCTTGCCGGAGAACGACTACATCGATCACTGGTACATTGGAACCATCGCGCTCTTCTAATAAACTCTGCCTCTGGCACCTCCGCCGCTGGTCCGACCTACCTCCGTCATGGATGGCGGACCGGCCATACACTGCCGTCAGATCCAGCCGCAGCAATTCGTTTCCATGTTGATTTGACAGCTCTGGTTAGCGCATACCACTTGGAGCTCCTCGAACAAGTCAAAACGCACTTCTCTCCCTTGATATTGCCCCGTCGGACGTTGGTCGCTTTGGCTGCAATTCGGAATGAGACAAAGCCGAACCAGCCGGCTCGCAAATCGAACCTTGAGAAGATTCAAGAGCTGGTAAGGCGCGGCGAAATTCGACTCGCTGACACATCGGCAGAGCAAAGGCCAATCCCAGAGAATCTCGCAAGGTACGGAACAGTAACTGCTCGTTCGCTCGGTTATGCCGTCGATGAAGGTCTTCTGATTGTGGATTTTCTGCCGATAACTGACGATGAGGGCCACCCTGTCAACGAGACACCCGATATCGTCAGCCCTCTACTTAGATCTGGGTCCTGCGTTATTGAGGCGCTTCGCACGCAAGGGGAGATCACACTTGAGCAGCACGCTGTTGCAGTTGCAGCTTTAGGCAGCAACACTTGCCTGCCGGAGCGACGAGAAATCACGAGAGGCGACGGACTGCTTTGCCGCGTCGGGGTACTTGAACAGTTGGCAGCAGGTCAGGTTCTGACAGAAGCTTCTCGGGTATTCCAGCTGAAAGTCCAAAAGCATGAATTTGATTTCATGGAGACAACCCTTCGAGGCATCAGTACCGCTGAGGAAGATTGCGAGTGGATAACATCGCTCATCCTTCACATCACTCGCGGTATTGATGATGGGCATTACATACTTCTGGCACAACCAGAACAATCGAAAGAACCTCGACATGAAGACTCCGTGGTTGACGAATGTCTTCTCGAATTGCTGCAGTTCGAACCCCAGCCGGGCGATGTCATTTGGGTAGACGACAGATACATGAATGGTTTTACAAATCGGGACGGAGTTCCGATCACTGATACCGTCTCAATTCTTTACCTGCTGAACGACAGGAAGGTCATCACTACTGACGAGCTCTATGGATATTTGCATCTCTTAAGGGAAGGCGATGCGCGCTTCTTGCCCCTCGACAAGAAGGAAACCGTGCACGCACTCGGTCGTTCCGCAATGCACAATGGCCAGATCACGGAAACCCGGGAGATGCGTTCGTTGAGAAAACACTACGCGCGTTCGATTGCGGATGGTGAAGCCCTGTCAACGGTACCAACCCAGCAGCAAAGATTGCTGGAATGGCCATTCGTTCTGAGCTCTGGCGGAGCGGCTACGGATGCAGTGGTTGAGATCTGGAACGATTTTGCAAACCTCGATCTGACGCGTGCAAGAGCGGACTGGGCACTCAGAAACCTTTACATCCCCGATCGGGGCAGGTGTTTGATGAAGGGGGTGAGCGGCTCTCCACTCGATCAGCATATGGAAGCAGTCGCTTTGAGCAGCTTGTTAGCACATGCAATTATTCTGAGCGGGTTGAGCCTCCAACGCCGCCAAGCCTGCCGCGCATATCTGGAGTGGATATATTTCCGACTTCTCAGAAGACGGTTTCTTGCCGATACAGTGCTGAAGACTGCGACACTAGACATGTTCAAGGCAATTGTCACACAGTCAATGCTTAACGAGACAGGCTCGGAAGGGCACATTGTTTCCGGGGTTGATGTGCGTAAGCTCCTGGTTGGCGTTTTGCTGGAGGATATGCCTGAGGAACTTGGGTCCGTGCTGTCGGAAGATGCAGAGCTTCTCGCGAGGCTAGGCACGACGGCTCATGCATACATGAACATCGGAGCGCACAGAGTAGTCGCGGAATCCCTCTGGGCTGCAGCGGTTCGAGCCCTGGAGCAGCGACAAGATCAATTGATAGATGTAAAAGACGGTACTTTGAGGGTCTTCGTCACCTCAACTTCCGATACGGCCAAGTTACTTGTTGAGGATGCAAACGCTCGGATGTGCTATGTAGTCCTTCACAACCATTTGGATATTCTGTCGAGTTCCATCACTCAGAGACAGGCGGCAGTGGAAAGCATTCTTAGTAGTCTTGATCTTCCTTCGAAGCAAGCCGCCGAAGAAGTCGCCCGAATAGCGCAGATGCCCGAGCCAGGTGAGCGCGTAATGGCAGTGGAAGCTCTGAAAAGGAATAGTGCTCAGTGGCAATTTTTCGAGTTGAGCAAAAAGATTAATGGGCGTCAGCCGATCGAAGAGTCGGACCTCTTACTTACGCCGGGGGCAATCGCGCAATACTTACGCATAGGTGTAGATCTCAAAGTCGATTTTGTGGAGATCCTGCATAACGCGGCAACTGTACTCATACGGGACCTTGATCCGGAGGAAGCAACATTTAGGCTTTCTACAATTCCAGTCGCACTGCCGCGACCGAGCATTGAGATGCTGGAATCGATCGGCGTTGCTGAGCGACGCGCCGTCTTCAAGAAACTGCTCCGGCGTATGTTAGTTTCGCCCGTCGAGACGGCACAACTTGTTCGACTTCTCGACACGTTCAGGGCGGACAACAAGGCGTATTCCCGCCTCGCACAATGGCTACTTCACCGGCTGTTGGGTTCAATCGGGTCTGTTGAGCATGGCGCTTGGCTAGCCGTAATCCGATACTGTGCTGAGGAACTCACTCACGCTCGCGAGTCTCTCGAAATGAACGCGGCAACTCGTCTGGCCCTCGCTTGGGCTTATGGTGATAGCCTGTTTCAGGTGTTATCTGCTTCAGGAGTGGTACACGAATGGATCCGAGATCATTTCACCGCCGCTTTGAATAGAGGTGCCGGCGAATTACTAAATGCCAGCGATACATTTTACGCGGATGTTGCTCACCCAAATACGAGCAACGAGATTGGTTGGGGGCTCGCTTGTCTCGCATATGCATCGCGAGGCGGCCACATGTTGACTGATGAGGATAGACAGCAGGTAGGGAACTTTCTGGAGCAGAAGCCAAGTAGATTTATTCCGGTGTTGTTAGATGTAAGTTCCGCTCCAAACAGCATATCCTCCTTTTTCATGTCGGACGATGCCCCGAGTTGGCTGCAGGTCTTGCCTTTGACGATGAGAGAAGGGTTCACGCCGAATTCGTTATCAACACAAGTTGCTGCTGCCATCGAGCAGACTTCTACGCAGGAGCACGAGGTTGAAAGTTGGGCGGCAATTAGCGCTATCACGGGCGACTATCCGGTCCGGCATGACGTTCAAGACAGCATGAGACGAACAATAATGGGACTTGACCTAGTGGCACTGACGAAACGCAACCGGGAGGCAGGTTGGTTCGCCGCGGTCACAGCAGCCAAGCAGGCACATCGGTTCGGGAACGATGCAGTGCATCATGTCAGATCGCAACTGTTGGCGCTATCGAGCTTTCTTGCATCCAGCGACACTCCAGATTTGAAACTAGGTGAGCTCGTATTGTCGGCGGCTTTCGAACTCTATATTAGGGACGGATCTCTGCCTCGAGAGGAGCGACTAAGATTCGCAGTAAGAATGCTAGAAGATGTGGTGATGCACTGGTCTGCCTTAGCAGGACGCTGCAAGGAGCTTGTCGATAACATGGTTGACGACCTGCCATCCGTCGAAAGTCGCCTCCTGTGGCCTCTTGCAGTTAAGCTGCGCGCAATTGCGTAGGAATTAGTGTCTCTCCGTTTCCGCGACGTAGCTCTGAGCCACTGGGCTGAGATCTTGAATGCCTCAGTGAAATGTGCCGGCTTCGCATTTCTTGGCTGTGGAGGAATGGGCTGTCTTTCTGGATCTTGGCCGCTGCTTTCCAGAGTAGCCTTTATCTTCGGGCATAACCCATTAACGCTTCGCAATCCGCCGTCCATCGGACAAAAGTGGGTGTTTTCGCTATGACCTTAAATGCAAGTCTCTGCCCGATCGCTGCTTGCTTGTATGTCGTCATTGCCAAGTCACTGTCTTGAACAACGCATTGTTCTGTATACAGCCCCCACGATGGCGCGGGTATGTTTGTGCCGAACAGCGGGAAAAAGCCGGGGTAATTACTTGGAGCCACAAATAAGCTGATGGGCCGCCCGGATAAAAACCAGATTAGGTGCGAAGACAGTTCAGACTCCTGCTTGGTTAGATTCACGACTGCTGATACATTCGCTCCATAGTCCCGTTCGTTCAAGAGACAATCTAGATAGAGGAGAGATTCGGCATCTTGCTCCGTAAGCCCATTGTGAAACTTCACCGTAATTCGAAACCGCGCTTCGATTTCGGCAGCGACTGAGAGAACTCGGCGAAGTTGAGGGGGTAGAGGATTCTCTCCTATCGGACTTGATTTGGCCGGGTTCTCAAATGCTAAGTTGTTCGTTTCAAGGTCGTAAAAACGGAGCGTGTCCCCCTTCATCAGGCGGTCGATGGCGTCTACGGCTTTCATACAGGCAGAGCACGAGTATCCAGTGAAATCCCACAAGAAAGTGAATTCAAGGTTAGGAGGGCCATCTGTGGCAAAAACAAAGCACAATTTCAAAGGGGCAGACGAATGTTCCATTACGACTTCGGCCTCGCTTGTCCCGGCCCGAGCTAGCCGCATCTCCATGACAGGGAAAACGACGGGATTCGAGCTCCCGATCTCTAGGCGGATGAGTTTCGGCGGCAAATGAGAAAGGTTGGAAATAGCCGTCAGAGTCTGAGACGGCGTGACTTCCTCCCTCGGAATCAACGGGATGTTTCCCCCGATCTTCGTAAATTCACCGGCCGTCCAGACTTGTGACCTTCCAGTTCGGCAGAACTCGGCTGCTTTCTTCGCTCCTTCTTCTGAGAATGTGATCTCTATCGTGGGTCGCTCTCGAATTAACTTTGGATCTGAGACTGCAATATCGATTCGATGATCTCCGTCGATTAATGAAGCGATTGTCCCTGGTACTGGTGATCGAACATCTCGGACGCCTGAGTGGACGGCAAACGAATAGCCTGGGTGCTGCGTCTTGGCGATATCAATTAGGCAATTTGAGGCGGCAAATGCGAGATTTTTTTGAGTATCGATTTCGAGCAGCTCCGGTCGCACAACGCTGATTATTGACCTTGCAACAGCAGCCACACCGTCAGAGCTGCGGAGGGCGACTTTGTCAGCCTGGATGGGTAGCGCCGCCTTCATCTCGAAGGAAGTGATGTTATGCCATACGGGAAGGATTACTTTTTGTCCTTCCATTTCTCGCGCAAAAAGACCATTCAGCTCAGCCTTGGGCCAGTTCTTCGCGAGGAAGTGGTTACTGAAGATAACGATTCCATATCGAGAACGGGACAAGCCGCTCTCGATGGAGTCACGCAGACTATCGCCGACCTTCAGTGTGAACTTATCGAACCAGACGTTTAAACCGAACTTACATAATTCTTTCGCAAGGGGCTCTGCGAAGTCTTTTTTGTCCTCCGTCGCGTGGCAAATAAAGACGTCGTGCTGACCTGCCCCCCATATTTAGTCCAGGGATAATGAGACTTTCTCCGGTTTTTGTTCGCCTCCATGACCGCTATTCATAGCGGGGATGGGGGTGTGGGG
>Ga0335085_10012722_pt1 | contig 12380 bp, 14 predicted proteins | sample Lox_Sample_45_FD_206712 | JGI IMG/M metagenome (GOLD analysis project Ga0335085, IMG submission 206712) | Soil microbial communities from Loxahatchee National Wildlife Refuge, Florida, United States - Lox_Sample_4.5 | ecosystem: Environmental > Terrestrial > Soil > Wetlands | place: USA...
GTTGTTCGGGGCAGCAGGTTGAATGATTGAAAGATGAACCCAATGTTCCTATTTCGCACTCGGGCTAACTTGCGGTCGCTATAGTGGGAGACATCTTCTCCAGCCAGGCGATAGTTGCCGTCCGACGGCACGTCGAGGCATCCCAGGATGTTCAGCAGCGTTGATTTTCCCGACCCGGAAGCTCCGCGCACGACCACAAATTCTCCGGCCGATATATGGAACGAGACCGACTGCAGTGCCTGCACCGTGCCATTCTCGCCGCGGCTATATGTCTTCGAGATGTTTTCGAGTTCGATCATTGATTTTGTCCGCCCGTGGCTTCGGCCTGCAACAAAACGTTGTCAGATTCAGCCAGGCCCTTTTTGATCTCAACCATCGTTCCGCCCCCGCCGCCTGTCGTGACCGCTCTCCTTTCGGGTCCTGCGGAGGTGGCGAGGTCAACGAAGCTTCCTTCTTCCTTTTGCACAATCGCAGACTTCGGAAGCAGCAGCGCCTCGTGCTCCGCCGTCTCGATCGAAACGTTGGCGGTCATGTCGGGCTTGAGCCGTGCAGCATCTTTCTTGATATTGATGGTGACCTCGTAATTCACCACGCCCGACACGATCGTTGCCTTGGGTGCAATGCTGACAACCGAACCGGGGAAGGTACGCGTGGCATACGAATCGACGCTAAACGTCACCGGATTTCCAGGCCGTATGTTAGCGATGTCGGTTTCGTCCACCATCGCGACCAGTTGCAAGGCGTCATCGGCGATGATGGTGACAAACGTGGGGGCCGTAAACGAAGCGGCGACGGTCTCGCCCTCCTGGGTGGAAACCGATGCCACGATTCCGCTGATGGGAGCACGAATCGCGACGTAATCCAGGTCTACTTTCACCAGGTCGCGATCGCGCAATGATTTCTGATACCGGGCTTCTGCCTCGCCATAAGCGAGTTGGAGGTCTTGCTCTTGTTGCAGCGGGATCAATCCCTGCCCGGCCAGTTTCTCTGCCCGTTCATAATCCACACGCGCGCGCTCCAGGCTTGCCCCATCGAGATGGTTCTGCGCTTCAGCGTCTGCCAACCGCGCCAGAATGGTGGTATCGTCGATCTCCGCGATGACATCACCGCGACGCACTCGCGAACCCACGGTTACGTTCAGTTTCTTTACGATCCCGGAAAGCTGCGATCCCACGCGCACCTCTGAACCCACCCGCAGCTTCACCGTTCCTGTGGCGTTCACGATGGTAGCTAGAATGCGGCGTTCGGGATGGACGATGCGAGCGTCCCTCGCCGAAGGCTTCCCATCCGACGCCCGCACCACATAGATTCCTGCGCCCACCGCACCCGCCACCAGCACCGGAAGCACAATCCAGATCCGCTTCATTTCTTCTTCTCGAAAACCATCACCACCGGTGGATTCGTGCCTCTCACCGACTCAATCGTCATGGTGTTGCCGTCGGGAGAGAGCCAGCGCGTTTCGGTGCGTACGATTTTTGCGCCTCCTGCGATTGCGCTCTGACTGGTCCAGATGGTGATCAGTTTTTCTCCCTCCCATTTGCTGACGGTTTCGCTCGCTCCCGCCATGGGCGACTCGTTGCTGGCCGGTGTGCCCGTCAGGTCATAATGCGTCTTCATTTCCTGCTCACTGTCCTGGAAATTGCTGTGCGTGCTTTCGTCGATGGCGGAATTAGTCTGCGTGATGGTCGACGTCATCTTTGCCTGCATTATCATTCCGATGTTCTTGCTTTTGCCGGGATTGAACTCCCACGCACCAGTGAAGTCAGGATGCTTCGCGGCAAATGCCCCGGTCGCGGTCAGGAAAAGAAAGGCTAATACGGCTGCTCTCATCGCTATCCTCCTCTGAATTCGCAGCGTAGACCTGCCGCGGCGTCGATCCGTGTCAACGCCAGCACAGTCTGCACCCGGTACGTGGGTACAAGGTCAAGAGGATTTTTGGGGAACAGGGCAGGTCATCTTGCGGGCAGACGCAGGACAGGTGCTTACCGTAGGAGCTTCGAGGCAGCGCAGCAACGCATGCAGCTGCCGCCGCATGGATTGCAGGGTGTCTACCTTGCGATTGATCGCCTCGAGCCGTTCACGGCCAATCGCGATGATTCCCCGCAGTTCGCTGGGCTTGCGGCGCAAAGGAAATTCCATGACCGCCACCGCCTGGTGCAGGTCGATCAGTTGCTTGATTTCCTGCAGGGTAAAGCCGAGTTCCTGGTTACGCTTGATGAAGGTGACGCGTTCCAGGTCTGCAGGCTGGTAACAGCGATACCCGGAGCGATTCCGTGCCGGAGGAGCCAGTAGCGCCTGCCGCTCATAAAACCGGATGGTCTGGATGTTGACCGCCGCTTTGCGCGCGAGTTCGCCGATATGCATGCTCTTATTCTCAACCCTGTACCTGGGTATAGGGCAAGCGGCATTCCTGGGCGATTTCGGCGCGGCGTCCGCGCCGGGCCCGGCGTCCGCATGTCGAACCTGGGGCGGAGCCTGATTCATAGGCTGAAGGTGTAGGGCGGACCCACCCGCCCTAGGGCTCCACCAGCTCCGAGGCATCCGTGAGAGCTGCATTTACCGCCGCCTGTTGCTCTGGTAACAGCTTGGGGGCGTGCCATAGGCGTCCGGCGCGATAGGCCCAAAACAGGCCCGCCCCATACACCGCCCCGGCGATTAGTAATTGTTCGGCAAGCTCCAGGTAGTTGCGCGCCACAAACCAATGCCGCAGCCACAAAAGCACAGGCGCCAGCGGCAGGCACAGGCCGATTGGCAAGAGGTAAGCTTCACGCAGAAATGTGCCCACCCGCATTCCCAGTGTGCGGCATAAATGGCGAGGGAAGAAATACAGCGCGGTCAACGTCAAGGGAATGGCCGTCCCCAACGCATCGCCGATAATCCCCAGCGGCCTTACCAGCAAGATGCTGAGCACCAGATTGGCGACCGCCTCCATCGCGACCACCCAGGAAAGCGTGCGGTGTTTCGCTATGCCAAAGAGAATTCGCGGTGAGGCTCCCTGCGCCAGCATTAACGTCATGGGGACGCAGAGCACCACCAGCACGGGATAGCTGGTGGCCACATACTTCGCTCCCACCCAGGCTTGAATCACCGACTTCCCCAGAATTAGCAGGATCAGCGAGATGGGGAAGATGATGAGCGCGCAGGCGCGGTTTCCCAGCACCAGCATGCGCCTCAAACCGTCCATATCCCCCTTGGCTTCCTGCTGGCTCGACCAGGGAACAAAAATCTGTGCCAGGCTGCTTACCACCTCCGACGCATAGTCCAGCAGGCGGTCGCCGATCGAGAAGTAGGTGATTGCGGTCGAAGACAGAAAGCCGCCAATCACCAATTCGTCGGTCTTGAAGCGCAACTTGAACGCAATCATCACCACGAACGTCGCGCTGCTGTAGCTGGCGATCTCGCGGAGAGAAAGACGGTCGAAATATTTCAAGCGGAACTTCAGCGGGAGCAGGCGCAAGGTGATCGCTGCCCGCAGAATCGAAATCAGCAACGGAAGAATGACTGTGATGACGGCTACCGTCAGCAGGCCATAGCCGCGGTTCAGCGCAATCACAATCAGTACCGCCCGCAACACGCTGGAAATTACGTTGGTGATATTCAGAAAGTAAAACCGCTGCAGCCCCTCGAGAATGCCGCTGAAAATCCCCAAGGGAAATCCCAGCGCCACCGAGGTTCCAACCATGAGGAACAGCCAGCGCGCCGTGGTCAGAAACTCCGGGGGAATCTTGAAAATAGAATCCACATAGGAGCGGCCCGCAAATGTAATGGCCATCGCCACCGCGCCAATCAGGGTGTAGCTCCACAGGCTGGTATTCACCAACCGGTTGAGCTTGTCGGACTCTCCGGTCGCTGTGAACTTGGAGACAAACCGCACCACGGAAGAGCGGATACCCAGATCAAACAGCCCGTAATAGCCGGTGATGGAAAAGATCAGGACCCAGATGCCGTAAGCCGAATCTCCCAGCCGGTGCAGAATGAAAGGCGAGAGGAAGATGCCAACCAGGATGTTCAATCCCAGGCTGAACCAGCTGGAGCCGACATTCTTGATGATTTCGAGTTTTCGCATCGGCTCCTGAGCAAGGTATCCGGACGAAGAAGAACCTGGCGACGGGAAAAGGCTCTAGAAAAAATACTATCATCGTTCGGGGATCGAATAGGGCGCGCTTCGACCGGGGAATCAGAGGGCAAACCTTTGTTTTTCTAGGAAGTCAGGTTGGGCCAGGAGCGTAACGCAACTTGCGCCACTTCCTGTAACTGGGCACGGTTGGCGCCTCCAGTAGCCTGCACGGACAGGCCCCAGATCAAGGTAACCACGTAAGCGGCGAGTTTGCGGGCATTGGCCGCCGGCGGCAAGTCACCCTCGGCAATTGCGCGCTCGAGCCGCCGTTCGATCGCCGCCTGCGCGCCCGCTCGCCGCCGATTCAATTCTGTGCGCACCGAGTCGGCGAACGGTCCTGATACCAGTGCGCCTTGCACCAGCAAACAGCCATCGGGATGGCGCGGATCCATCACCATGTTGATGGCGCCGCGAAACAGCCTTTCCACAACTCGGCGAGCCGTTCGTTCTTGCAAAGCATTCGGAAGGTAGGAGGCGGGTTTCTCGATGTAGCGGTCGAGTACTTTGCGGAAGAGACTCTCTTTGTTTCCGAAGGCCGCGTACAGGCTGGGCATGTTGATGCCCATGGCGTCGGTCAGGGCGGAAAGCGAAGTGCCTTCGTAGCCGTGCCGCCAGAACAGCAGCAGCGCCTGATCGAGCGCCTTCTCGGTGTCGAATTCTCGCGGACGCCCTCGGGGCATGGACGCTTTTCCAGCGTTATGTATCGATCACTACAATATTCTTCTTGACGCCGCCTGGCAAGCCTTTTATCTTTAGCCAAAGTTACAGAAGTACTTCCGGCCTGCGGTGGGGCGGTCCGGTTCCCGGCACAATCCGGAATATTTACGATTACGAGGCATACTCATGAGCAAAGTTCGCGTACTGGTCGGTACCCGCAAAGGCGCATTCATCCTCTCTTCCGACGGCAAGCGCGAGCAGTGGGAGGTCAGCGGTCCTCACTTTGCCGGGTGGGAGATCTATCACATGAAGGGATCGCCCGCCGATCCCAACCGCATTTATGTCTCGCAATCGAGCGGCTGGTTTGGCCAGACGATGCAACGCTCCAGCGACGGCGGTAAGAGCTGGGAGGCGGTGGGCAACAAGTTCGCCTACGACGGCGTTCCCGGCACTCACCAGTGGTACGACGGTACGCCGCATCCCTGGGAATTCAAGCGCGTCTGGCACCTGGAGCCTTCCCTCACCGATCCGGAGACGGTCTACGCCGGTGTGGAAGACGCTGCCATTTTCCGTTCGACCGACGGTGGACAGAACTGGAGCGAGCTTCCCGGTCTCCGCGGCCATGGCTCCGGCCCGCGCTGGCAGCCCGGCGCGGGCGGCATGTGTCTGCACACCATCATTCTCGATCCCAGCAATCCCAATCGCATGTACATCGCCATCTCGGCCGCCGGCGCTTTTCGCACCGATGACGGCGGTAAGAACTGGAAGCCGATCAACCAGGGTCTGCGCTCGCAGTTTATTCCCGACCCCACGGCCGAAGTCGGGCACTGCGTGCATCACGTGGCCATGCATCCCGCCCGCCCGGACGTGCTTTTTATGCAGAAGCACTGGGATGTCATGCGCAGTGACAATGCCGGCGACTTGTGGACGGAAGTCAGCGGCAACCTGCCTACTGATTTCGGCTTTGTGATTGATGTGCATGCCCATGAGCCCGAGACCATTTACGTGGTTCCCATTAAGAGCGACTCCGAACACTTCGTCCACGACGCCAGGCTCCGCGTCTACCGCAGCCGCAGCGGCGGCAACGAATGGGAGCCTCTGACCAACGGCCTGCCGCAATCCAACTGCTATGTGAACGTCCTGCGCGACGCCATGGCAGTCGACAAGCTCGACAAGTGCGGCATCTATTTCGGAACCACTGGCGGCCAGGTGTACGCCTCCGCCGATGCCGGAGACAATTGGGCGCCAATTGTGAGGGATTTGCCCGCCGTGCTGTCAGTGGAAGTGCAAACCCTGTCATGATTCGCGTGGAACTGCCGTATCACCTTCGCACCCTGGCTAAGGTGCAGGGAGAGGTGTTGCTGGAAGTTTCGGGGCCGGTTACGCAACGATCGGTCCTCGACGCACTGGAGGCCCGCTACCCCATGCTTCGTGGCACCATTCGTGACCATGGCACTGGGAAGCGCCGCGATTTCCTGCGGTTCTTTGCCTGCCAGGAGGATCTCTCGCACCAGTCCCCGGACGAGCCCTTGCCCGAAGCCGTGGCCTCAGGCAAGGAGCCGCTGCTGGTGGTGGGGGCTATTGCCGGCGGATAAAAAAACAGCGCTCGTGTCGATTTCCCTCGGCCCCATTCGACGTCTCAACAGAGCCGCTATTTCGCTCTTAATTCAAACTAGGAGTCATCGCCATGCGATTCTTGTGTGTATATAAGCCCAGCAAACCCGAAGGAACCCCTCCCAGCGAGCGCGAAATGCAGGAGATGGGCAAGTTGGTGGAAGACGGTTTCAGGTCCGGCAAATTGCTCGCCACCGAGGGCTGTCTGCCCACTGCCAAAGGCGCGCGCGTGCGCATGAAAGAAGGGAAGTTTCAGGTCACCGACGGCCCTTTTACCGAGGCCAAGGAAGTCATCGGCGGATTTGCCCTGATTAATGTGGCCTCGAGAGAAGAAGCCATCCAGTACACCAAGGATTTTCTGAAGATTGCCGGGGATGGCGAAACGGAAATCCGCCAGGTCTACGAAGGCGGTGAGTGCCCGGGCACAAATCAATTCCAGGAAACCGCGAAAACCGCGTGATTCAGGGCTTGCCCTAACGCCGCGCACGGCGTTAGGGCAAACCGTCTTACCCTCTTTCGATCACCACGGAGTTCACGACCACATCTTTGTTCGGCTTGTCCTGCCGGTTGCGCGGAACATTCACAATCTTCTCGACCACGTTCTGTCCTTCCACCACCTCGCCGAAGATCGTGTGCTTGCCCGTCAGCCAGCTCGTGGGCGCCACGGTAATGAAGAACTGCGACCCGTTCGTATTCGGCCCCGCATTGGCCATCGCCAGCTTGCCCGGCTGGTTGAAATTGTGTGGAGATCCTTTCGTCTCGTCCTCAAACTGATAGCCGGGGCCGCCAAATCCCGAGCCCGCCGGGTCGCCGCCCTGGATCATGAAATTGGGTATCACCCGGTGAAAGATCGTGCCGTTGTACAGCGGATCGTTGCTCTTTTTGCCGCTGACCGGGTGCTTCCACTCCCGTTTGCCCTCAGCGAGTTCGGTGAAGTTTGCCACTGTTTTGGGAGCCTCCTTTTCGAACAGGCGGCAAACAATATCTCCCTCAGAGGTATTGAAGACAGCATAAGTGCCAGGTTGACGAGCCATAAAAATCCTTTCCTGAGAAATGAACCCGGAGGGCGTGGGCCCTCCGGTAAAGCTTCTATTTTGCGGCCGGTTTCTTGATGGCCGCGGTCGAGCCGCCTTTGAGGATGCTGATGTGATTGATCTTCACCGGGTTGAAGGGGCGATCATTGGAGTCCCGTGCCGCCCGCGCGATCTGCTTTACCAGTTCCACGCTGGCGTCATCGCACTGCCCGAAGATGGTGTAACCGCCGTTCAGGCTGGGGTAGGGAACTTCGGTGATGAAGAACTGCGAGCCGTTCGTGTCCGGGCCTGCGTTCGCATAGGCCAGACGCCCGGGACGGTCGAACTTCAGGTCGGCCGAAGTCTCGTTCTTGAAGGCATAGCCCGGATCGCCCGAACCATTTCCCGCCGGATCGCCGCACTGAATCATGAAGCGGGGAATCACGCGATGGCAGATCGTCCCGTCATACAGCGGCACTCCGTGCTTCTTGGCGCGGGTCACGGGATTGGTCCAATCCTTCGTTCCCTCGGCCAGCCCTTCGAAGTTGGCGACTCCGATCGGAGCCTTGTCGGGAAAAAGCTTGCAGGTCAGCTTGCCCGCGGTGGTGTCGATAACGGCGGTAGGTCCGTTCGCTTGTGCCCACACGCTCACCGTGAACAGGCAAAGCAAACCCTGGATGGCAACACGTTTCATAGAAGCTCCTCGTCTGGAGTAATAACAATTGCTTGCGATTCGTAGCAGGGTATCGATTCAGCGATACCACAAAGTTTGCGCAGAATGACGCCTTTGGGCGCTGCTTTGCGCAGACCAGTCGGCGTTCGATCCGCATTTCACGCGAACCAGAATTGTACGACAGCCCAGCGAAAATTACCTTGCCGCCTGCATCTCGTGGCTCACCCGCTCTACTTCACGGAAGACGCGCAAGGTGTTGCCGCCGAGAATCTTGTGGATGTCCTCCGCGCTGTAACCCCGGTCCAGCAAGGCTTGCGTAATTTTTGGGAGATCAGCGGCGGAATTGAGGCCTTGCGGCGTCGCCCCGCTGACGCCGTCAAAATCCGATCCTAAACCTGCATGATCAATGCCGGCGACTTTGGCTACGTGATCGATATGATCAATCAACGACTTCAGCGGCGGACGCGGTATCTTCGCCGCCCACTCCCGCTCAATCTGATCGCTGTCAAGATAGGTGACCGTCTTTCCCGCAGCCTTCTGTTTGGCAATGTAGTCGTCGACTGCGGCCTGCCGATCCTTGGCTTGCGCCTCAGCCGCCTTCCGATAGTCTTCGTCGATGAAAGCGTTGTAGAAATTCACCTGAACCACGCCGCCGTTCTTGGCCACCGCCCGCAGCATGTCATCGGTCATGTTCCGCGGATGATTGGTCAGCGCCCGCGCCGAAGAGTGCGAGGCGATCACCGGAGCTTTGCTGACAGCGATCGCGTCCCAGAAGGTTTTGTCGGCCACGTGCGAAATGTCCACCAGCATCCCCAGCCGGTTCATCTCCAGCACCACCTGCTTGCCGAAGTCGGTCAGGCCGTTGTGGTGCTGCACGCTGGGATCATTGATGTCCCCGGAGGAGTCGGCCCACTCGTTGGTATTCGACCAGCTCAGCGTCATGTAGCGCACGCCCAGCCGGTAATAGTCCCGCAGCAGGTGCATGTCGTTCTCGATCGAGTGCCCGCCCTCAATTCCCATCAAGGCCGCAAGTTTCTTTTCTTGGTGCGCCCGCTCAATGTCGGCCACGCTGAAAGCCATCATCATGCGGTCGGGATGCCGGGCCGCCTGCTGGTATACCGAATCAATCAGGTCAAGGGTGTGCTGCGCATAGTGCCCTTGATTGGTCTTGGGCTCCACCCAGATGGAGAAAAACTCTGCGCCCAGATTTCCCGCCCGTGCTTTGTCGAGGCTGATGTGCCCGATGTCATTTGGCGCGGTACTGCCGATGTCGAAGCCTTCGTCGAGGAAGCGTTGTGGCGTATCGGCGTGTGTATCCACCACGATGGCCGAGTCGTGAATAGCTTTTGCTTTAGCGGAAACCGGAGCATCTTGGGCGATTGCCAACGTGCATAAAAAGCACGCCAGCACTACAAATCGAAGCCTAAAGGTTTTCATGGGTTAGTTCGAGGAGGATTGTATACGTCTACCTAACCTCTGTCATCCCGAGCGAAGCATGCCGGTGAGCGAAGCGAATCGGCATGCGCAGTCGAGGGACCTTGTGTTGCACGTGCAGGTCTCCGGGAGTCCTGTTACCGGCTGGACGGTTCCAGGGAGTATGGAGCCAATTCACGCCGGGCGGCAGCGTTTGCGGAGTCATCCATTGGACAGACATCCGAGTGCGGATGAAAAATCAGAATCTGATATAGGTATCGTTTATTGATTGTTTTCGAGTAGGCAAATACGAAGGCGATTCCCGTTTCCCGATCCACCCAATAGATTAGTGGGCGCATGCCAAACGCTTCCGATGTTATGTCCGACAAGACGTAAGCTCGAAGGTGTTTGTAACGAGTGCGCACCTTCGCGGGAGAATCCCCGACTGCCACTCCTGAGACCGTGTGATAGCGATCGGTAGCCACGCCGACTTGAAACACCTTATCGTTCCGGAGCCAGATGAAGAGGTTTCCCTTTTTCGGATTCTTGATGTCCACCCAATTCAGTTCGACACCGCAACCAGATGGCTGAGGCGACTCGTCGTCCAATGCAAAGCCATCAAGCAACGCCGGACGCTCTCTCCCTAATATGATCGGTCCAGCGCTTGCTCCAGGCTGAATGACAATAGGTGGCGGCGGTGCTGGTATCTCTTTTGCAATTGCTAAGCCCAACCACATGAAGCAACCCAATAAGAACACACCAGTTGTGGTTCTGGCGCTCGCACCACGGATGCGCTGAGAAGTGATCACCACGGCGATTCTATTCTCCTTACAAAAAGTAATCTAAAGGCTCCTCAAGGCCACCTCCACGCACTCCTGCAGCGGCCTCTCCATATCCACCACCGCTCTGACGAAAGTGATTTCCTCGAACCGCCCCTTAACCCGCAAATACAACGCAAAGTCGCGGTTCGCCGCCGGATGCTGCTGTTCCTCAATCCGCCGCCTCGCCGTCTGTTCAGAACAAACGCACTCCACAATCCGCCAGGGCTGACCCAACCCGTTGGCATATTCAATGACACGCTCGATCTGATACCGCCGCGAGAACGGACGCCCGTCCAGAAACACAATCCGTAAAGTATCTTTCCGCAGCAGATACCCTGCCGTTTCCAGCATCACCTCCATACAGAAATCGTCCTGTTCGGTCGAAAATTCGATATCCGCAGGAGCAAACAATGACTGCCGGATTTCGTCTTTATCCAGCACGGCGCCATTCACCCGTGCTGCCAGCGCCCGGGCAAGCGTGCTTTTCCCTGCGCCGGGAAGTCCCGCCATCATGACGATCATGGATTTCGAAGGAAGTCTTACTTGGGATTGTTGCTCAGGTCTTCGATGACGTCGGCATCGTCGTCGGTGGCGTGCTCACCCGCCAGCATGCGCGACTCGCGCCAATCGCTGTACTGGTCGGAAACCGCCACATGAAACACCCACTGCCGCCGCTCTTCTTCCGGTTCAATCAGGCCCAGGTTCTTGAGCGGCAGCATGTACTGCTCGACCCATTTCACCTGTTCGCGGGTCATGCCGCGACGTTGCAGGTCCACGGTGATGCCGGCCAGATGCGATGACGCCGTATCGCCTGTCTCCGGCGCTGCGTTGCGGTTGTGCCGGCGCAGCTTCTTCTGCACCTGCACCGTCCGCACCGCGGAGTTCACCTGGATCTGGTCGTGAAAGCGCTTGTAGTACGCCTCGCTCAGGTCGTCCACGAAATCCCGCGTCCACGGGCGGCAGAAGCGACGGTCGGGATCGAGGCGCGGATCAATCCGCAGTGTCTTGCCGGGAAGGATCGGCACCAGGTCCTGGCTGGCTTTCAATTCCTCCAGTTCGTTGTCGTCCTGGATTCGCGGCAGATTCATGTGGTCAATGGCTTCGTTCTGCCGGATCAGGGATTCGTGCGAAGGACGGAACAGCGGATTCCACAGGATGCGCCGCATGCGGGCGCGGCGGCTGTGGTGATAGTGCCGCGTCGTTGCGACCCGCCGCATGCCAAACGCCGGGGTGCACACCGCCACCACCAGCAGTAAAAATGCGGTTGTCGCGCGCTTAGCTCCCGTTTGCACGAAGTTGGCGGCTCTCCAAAAACGCCCCAGGCGCAGGGCAGGTGGCTATTCTAATGCAGCGGCCCCACCCGCTGCTTTGAAATCTTCTAATTTTTCCGGTTACCAACGAGGGGCTCCCGGGTGGTTACTGCTGGTTACTTCCGGGAGCGGGCGGCCTTATTTTCTCAACAGATCGCCGAGGGCTTGTTTCATGACCTCTCCGCCAACTTCGGAAATGGACTTGGTCAGCGGGATATCTTTCGGGCAAACTTCCACGCAGTTCTGCGCATAGCCGCACTCCTGGATGCCGCCATCGCCCATCAGTGCTGCCAGGCGCTCGCGCTTTAACGCAGCCCCCGTGGGATGGGTGTTGAACAGCCGCACCTGCGAAATCGTCGCCGCGCCCACAAAGCCCGTATCTTCGGTGAACTGCGGGCACGCTTCCATGCAGCAGCAGCAGGAAATGCATCGCGACAGCGGATACGCCGCCTCCTGTTCTTCCATGGTCATGCGCGGGCCCGAGCCCAGATCGTAAGTCCCGTCAATCGGTACCCACGCCTTTACCGCCTTCAGATTCTCGAAAATCACGCTGCGGTCGGTTGCCAGATCGCGGACCACGGGAAACTTCGAGAACGGTTCCAGCCGGATCGGTTGCTCCAGGTTGTCTACCAGCGCCGAGCACGCCATGCGCGCCCGCCCGTTGATCAGCATGGCGCACGATCCGCAAACCTCTTCCAGGCAATTCGAATCGTAGGTAATGGGCGTGGTCGTCTTGCCGTCGCGCGTCACCGGGTTGGCCGC
>Ga0335085_10012723_pt1 | contig 12380 bp, 8 predicted proteins | sample Lox_Sample_45_FD_206712 | JGI IMG/M metagenome (GOLD analysis project Ga0335085, IMG submission 206712) | Soil microbial communities from Loxahatchee National Wildlife Refuge, Florida, United States - Lox_Sample_4.5 | ecosystem: Environmental > Terrestrial > Soil > Wetlands | place: USA: Florida...
GCGTAATCTTCGGATTACCCACTGACGGCATCTTGAGTCGGTTTTCCGTTCAACAACCGCCGGATAGCCAATGGATTCCCGTCCCGGAGCTCCGCCGGCAACAGGGCCGCCGGAAAATCCTGGTAACAAACAGGCCGGGCAAAACGATAAATCGCCGCGGTGCCTACCGACGTAAAACGCACGTCGGTCGTGGCCGGGTAAGGGCCGCCGTGATTCATGGCAGGACAGACTTCGACCCCCGTCGGAAAACCGTTGAGAATCAGCCGGCCCGCTTTGCGTTCGAGCAGCCGCAGCAGTTTGCCCGCCTTTTGAAAATCACCCGGTGTCCCATGCACGGTGGCGGTCAACTGGCCTTCGAGGTGTTGCGCCAGGTCCTCCACTTCCGCGAGGGTTGGCGCGGAAATTAAAATCGAAAACGGTCCGAAAACCTCCCCGGCCAGCTCGGGATTGCTCCGAAACGTCCTGGCGTCGGTGGAGACCAACACGGATTCTGCCTGGGTTTTCCCGGCATCGGAATTCTTCTCCGAGCGGGCGAACAGCTTCACGCCGTTCGTGCGGGAAACACGCGTCAGCCCTTCGTGGTAAGCATCGCAAATCCCGGCGTGCAGCATGGTGACCGGTTCCACGGTCTTCAGCAACTGCGCCAGCGCTTGTTGGAATTGCTCGAACTCCACACCCTGCAAGCCAAACACCAGGCCGGGTTTAGTGCAGAATTGGCCGGCGCCCAGCGTCACCGAATTTTTCAAACCTTCGGCAATCTTAGCCCCCCGCTCCTTTAACGCTTCTGGCAGGATGAAAACCGGGTTCAGGCTGCTCATTTCGGCGAAGACCGGAATGGGGTCCGGTCGCGCCGCCGCCGCGTCAAACAAAGCGCGTCCCGCCGTGCGCGATCCGGTGAAACCGACCGCGCGGGTGAATGGATGTCGTACCAATGCCAGGCCGACGGACTTGCCCAGGCCATGCAACATCGAAAAAACTCCGGCCGGGAGATGGCATGCTTCGACCGCGCGCCGGATGGCAACCGCCGTCAATTCGGACGTGCCCGGATGCCGTTCGTGCGCCTTGACGACGACCGGGTTGCCCGCGGCCAACGCCGAGGCGGTGTCGCCGCCGGCAACCGAATACGCAAACGGAAAATTGCTTGCCCCAAAGACAATCACCGGGCCCATAGGCACCAGCATCCGGCGCAAATCCGGTCGGGGCGCCAGCTGTCGGTCGGGAATGGCTGTGTCAATGCGCGCATCCACCCACGAGCCTTCGCGGACAACCTGGGCAAAAAGCCTGAGTTGATTGACAGTGCGCGCCCGCTCACCGATCAGGCGGGTCTCCGGGAGACCGGTTTCGAGGTGCGCCCGGGCGATCAGCTCGTCGCCCAGCGCCATAATTTCGTCGGCCATCCGCTCGAGAAAAGCCCCACGTCTTTCGCCCGTGGTTTCGCGGTAACCATCAACGGCGCTCTCGGCCGCGGCCAGGACAGCGTTGACCTCCCCTTCCGTCGCGGCATGGAACGCGGGTTCCAATCGGCGGCGATCGAGCGGGCCTGCCGCATAAAATGTTTCCCCCGAAGCGGGACTGAGTTGATCACCGATAAAATTCCGGCCGTGCAGATTCATGGCGGCGTCAAACTAACACCACCGGGTTGCGGAGCCAGCCGATTCCGGTGATTTCAATGCCGATCTCGTCTCGTTCCTGCAAGCTGAAGGTGTCGGGCGGCACCACGCCAGTTCCCGTCAACAGCACCGCGCCGTGGGGAAAGGACTGGCTGCGGAAAAGAAAGCGGGCCAACTCTTCGAACCGGCGTTTGATCTGGCCGACCCACGTTTCGCCGGCGAACACATTTTCTCCGTTCCGCCGGATTTCAATTTTGATTTTCCATTCGCGCGCCGCCGCCTCGGTCGCATCGACCTGAATCCAGGGACCCAACGCGCAGGAATGGCTGTAAATCTTCGCCTGCGGCAGGTACAGCAGGTTCTCGCCTTCGATATCGCGCGAACTCATGTCGTTGCCGATGGTGTAACCGACGACGGTGCCGCGCGAATTCAGCACCAGTGCCAGTTCCGGTTCCGGCACGTTCCACCGCGCGTCGCCGCGGATGCCTACCGGCTCCCCCGTGGCCACAACTTTTTCCGCCAGGGATTTGAAAAACAGTTCGGGTCGTTCCGCCGCATAGACCCGGTCGTAGGCGGTGGCGCTGAAGTCCGATTCCTCCATGCGCGCCGTCTTGCTGCGCAGATACGTGACACCGGCCGCCCAGATCTCCTGCCGTTCCACCGGAGCGCACAATTGAACTTCCGACAACGCAACGCGCGGCAGGTTTTGTTTCTCAATCCGGTTGAGTCGCGCCGGCGCGTCGCCGCTTTCCAGCAGGGGCTGCAGGTGGGTGATGCCGGCCGGCGTCAAATCCCAGAGTGTGAAATCGTCCACGACCAATCCTGTCCGGATCTGGCCTTGCCCGTTTTTAAACCGGCAGATTCTCATAAATGAGACTTCAAAGTTGGTGCAGGGGCTTTCGGCAGAAAGCCGCACTCTTCAATATCCAACGTTGGCGGCGCTCTGCCGAGCCGCCGCTACGTCGCCGAGGGGCGCCCGTTCATGGTGGTTTGTTCCTTTGCCTTCGGCAACAAAAACGCCAGCCCCGCGCAAACCAACATGCCAGCACCGATGAGGTTGAAGGCAATCGCCGTGCTGTGGTATTGGTCCGATAATGCGCCAATGATATACGGCCCGGCGAAACCGCCCAGATTGCCGAAGGCGTTGACGATTCCAAAGACCACGCCGACGGCGTTGCGCGGCAGGGTTTCGCTCGGAATAGCCCAGAACGGCGCCATGGCCGCGAACGGGCCGGGGATGGCCAGACACATGAACGCATACGACAGCCAGAAATGCTGGCTCAGCAAAACACTCAGGATAAGGCTGGTCCCGCTCAGGAGATAAACCGCCGCGACGGGGCCCCGCCGTTCGCGCGTTTTGTCCGAATACCACGAATTCAGAACCATCACGACCGCCGTCATGGCATAGGGAACGGCGAATAAAAATCCGTATTCCAGCGGGCTGAACCCGCGGCCCTTCAGCACGGTGGTGAAGAACGTCATGCAACCGTAAGCCGCGCAATTGTGCAGAAAATAAATCGCAATCATGACCAGCAACGAAGAATGCCGGAGCCGTTCGAGCCAGGAAATCGCCTGCGCCGGTTCCAGTTCGGCGGCTTCGCTTTGCAGAATTGTTTCGAGATGATTTCTCTCCTCGGATGAAATCCATTTGGCTTCGCGCGGATGGTCCCGGATGCAGAACCACCAGATGGGAAGCAAAATAAAGGGCAGCATTCCTTCCAGAATGAGCATCTGCTGCCATCCATATACGCCCAGGAGTTTGCCGGTAATCGGCGCCGAGCCGGCAACAGCAAGCGGCTGGCAAAGCAGCCAGTAGGAATTGGCGCGCGCGCGTTCGGAACGCGAAAACCAGTTCGCCAGCAGGACCAGGGTGGCCGGAAAAACGGCGCTCTCCGCCACGCCCAGGAAAAATCGCATCGCTGCAAACTGCCGGAATGTATGGGAGAATCCGCAGCCCATCGCACAAATGCCCCAGCCAATCAGGCATAAACTGATGACCTTCCGCGCGCTCCAGTGCGACGACAGCCAGCCGCCGGGAATTTGCAGCAGCAAATAGCCATAGAAGAAAATACCCATCGCTTCACCCTTCATCTTATCGTCCATCAGCAGGTCCTTCATCATTTTCGAGATATTCGGGTCCAGCGCGAGGGAGACATTGGTGCGGTCAATGTACGCGATGGTGTACATGAGCAGCGCCACCGGAATGATGCAGAGCCAGCGTTGTTGAACCATAACCTGGAGCGCAGACTTTGTAACAGAGCCGTTCTGGTTTGGCGATATGAAATCCCGTCGCCGCAAGGAATTCCGGCCATAGTCCGTCTGCCATGACCCTGGCGACGGTGGAATGAACGCGGACTGCCTTCGCGGGGTCCCGGCTTTCGCCGACGCTTTCAGTCCGCCGCAAATCTTTTTCGCAAATAATCGAGATGGCTGGCGATGCCCGTCGGTTCGCCGGTGATTTGTCGCATCAGTTCCGTGGACCGGTGACGGAGGCCCTGGCGGTGAATTTTTTCGCGCAGCCATTCCCGCAACGTGCCGTATTCGCCGCGTGCCAGTTCCGCCTCCAGAGCTGGCCGGTCGAGTGCGGCCCGGCGCATGAGTTGCGCCGCGTTCAGGTTGCCCAGCGTATAGGTCGGAAAATACCCCAGCGCTCCTCCGCTCCAGTGAATGTCCTGCAGACAGCCATCGGCATCTTTCAACACTTTCAACCCAAACATTTTCTCGAACTCTTCGTTCCAGCAGGCTGGCACATCCGCAACGGCCAGTTGACGCTCGATGAGTTTCACTTCGATCTCGAATCGGAGGAGGATGTGCAGGTCATACGTCACCTGGTCCGCCTCCACGCGGATGAACGAAGGCGAGACGCGATTTACCGCCGCGGTGATTTGCGCCGGCGAAAACTTCTTCAGTTCGGGGAAATGTTCGCAGGCCGCGGGATGCCAGTGTTCCCAGAACGCCGCGCTGCGGCCCACGTGATTTTCCCAGAGACGAGACTGCGATTCATGGATGCCGAGCGACACGAACTGTCCCCGCGGCGTGCCAAAATGCTCCGGCGGCAGCCCTTGATCGTACAATCCGTGGCCGGCCTCGTGCATAATGCCGTACAGGGACTGCGAAAAATACTGCTCATCGTAGCGCGTGGTAAGGCGGCAGTCACCCGGGCCCAACCCGCTGCAGAACGGATGTGTTGTGGTGTCAATCCGGCCCGCCTCCAAATCAAAACCCATGGCTTCGGCGACCCGGCGGTTGAATGCCTGTTGCGCGGCGACCGGGTAGTTGCCCCGCAGCAAATCCTCCGGCACCGCCGCCGAGCGTTTGGCGGCCGGCCCGAGAATGGTGACGAGAGCCGGCCGCAATTCCGCGAACAATGCGCGCAACTCGCCGGTACGGGCGCCCGGCTCGTATTCCTCGAGCAGGGCGTCGTAAGGCGAATCCTGGTATCCCCAGCAATCGGCCATCTGGCAGTTCAGTTCCAGCACTTTTTTCAGGTGCGGCTTGAACACGCCGAATTCGGAGCGTTTGCGCGCCTCGCGCCAGGCCGCTTCCGCGAGTGAGCAGACGCGCTGGAATTTTTCCACCAGCCGCGCCGGTACTTTGGTCGCCCGATCGTAAAGCCGCCGCCATTCGCGGACGTTTACGGCCTCATCGGACCCGGCCTCGAAGCCGTGCTGTTCGCAGGCGGAAATCAGGTCGCCGACCTTTTTGGCGGTAAACCGGCGATGGGCAAGGCCGCTGAAATGGGCGACCTGTCCGGCCCGGAAGGCCAAGGCCTTGGGCGGCATGAAGGTTCGCTGGTCCCACCAAAGCAGCCCGACCGCGCTGGTGAGCAGGGCGGTTTCACGGGCGCGTTTCGACAATTCCCGATAGGGCCTGAAAGGTTCCGTCATTCGGAAAGCAGTTGAACGGGCCGGCAGCCCGGGCGCAACATAAATCCTCCGTCACATTTTGTCAGGCAAGGTGAAACACCTTCCCCGGCACGCCGAAATGTAAATCGCGGATTCCTTCGATCCGTTCTGCGAAAAGTGGCGCGTGTTGGTTGTGTTCCCTGGTTAGGAGTCGTTTGTTGAATTGCTTTCGGCGTGTCTCCTGACATTTTGTTCCCATCAATTTTATGAGCTCTCGCAATGACGTGTTTGATGCCGCACCGGACATCTATCAGATTCAAACCACAGCTCCCGGACCTACAGGGCAATTGCCGCTCAGCGAAGAAATGCTCCTGGATCAGCCCAGCGGCAATCTCTTCGGACTGACGCAAAATGCCGGCATGGGCTGGAATCCCGCTGAGGCCGGGCGAAAACAGTTTTTGATTCTCAGCACCCAGGGCGGATTACGCGCACCCGACGGCCAACCCATCGCCCTCGGCTATCACACCGGGCATTGGGAAATCGGATTGCTGGTGCGGGCCGCCGCGGAGGAATTTCGCAGGTTGCAGACCATCCCTTTTGCGGGCTTCTGTTCCGACCCGTGCGATGGCCGGACCCAGGGAACAACCGGTATGTTCGACAGCCTGCCCTATCGGAATGATGCCGCCGTCATTTTCCGTCGTCTGGCCCGCTCGCTGCCGCTGCGGGCCGGCGTGCTCGGCATTGCCACCTGCGACAAGGGTTTGCCGGCGATGATGATGGCGGTCGCCGGTTTGCGGGAGTTGCCCGGAGTCGTGGTTCCCGGCGGCGTCACGCTGCCGCCGACGACCGGCGAAGATGCCGGTGCGGTGCAAACCCTGGGGACACGCTTTGCACACGGGCAGGTGTCATTGTCCGAAGCCGCTGAACTGGGTTGCCGGGCCTGCGCGTCGCCGGGAGGCGGCTGCCAATTCCTTGGCACGGCGGCCACCTCGCAGGTGGTCAGCGAAGCGCTGGGACTTTCGTTGCCGCATTCGGCGCTCGCACCTTCGGGTCAACCGGTATGGCTGGACATGGCCCGGCGTTCGGCCCGTGCGCTCCATCATCTGGATGAACGTAAACTGGTTACACAACAGATCCTGACTTCGGAGAGCATTCAGAACGCGATGGTCCTGCACGCGGCCTTCGGCGGCTCCACCAATTTGCTGCTCCACATTCCCGCCATCGCTCATGCCGCCGGTTTGCCGCGTCCGACCGTGGAGGATTGGATTTCCGTCAATCGCCGCGTTCCGCGGCTGGTCAGTGTTTTGCCAAACGGCCCGGTGCATCATCCCACGGTCCGGGTGTATCTCGCGGGCGGTGTGCCCGAGGTGATGCTGCATTTGCGCCGTTTGGGCCTGCTGAATGCCGGCACGCTTACCGTCACCGGAAAAACTCTGGGCGAGAATCTGGATGGGTGGGAAAAATCCGAACGGCGACGGCGTTTCCGCAAATTGCTCAAACAACATGACGGCGTGGACGCCGATGAAGTCATTTTCCCGCCGGACAAAGCCCGTGAACGCGGTCTGCGCGGCACCTTGATTTTCCCGCGTGGCAATCTCGCACCGGACGGTTCGGTAGTAAAAGCCACGGCAATTGATCCGTCCGTCATAGGTGCCGACGGCGTGTATCACAAAGAAGGAACGGCCCGGGTTTTCGTGAGCGAAAAAGACGCCATGACGGCCATCAAGGAAAACCGCATTCTCGGGGGCGACATAATTGTGTTGGCCGGTATCGGGCCGATGGGCACCGGCATGGAAGAGACTTATCAGGTCACCGGCGCCTTGAAGCATTTGCGGTTCGGCAAGGATGTCGCGCTGCTGACGGATGCGCGCTTTTCGGGTGTCTCGACCGGCGCCTGCATCGGCCATATTGGTCCCGAAGGCCTGGCCGGCGGACCGATCGGCAAGGTTTTGGATGGCGATTTCATCCGTATCCACATTGATTGCCGGACAATGGAAGGAACCGTTGATCTCGTTGGTGAAGGCCGGCAGCGGTTCACACCGGAAGAAGGCGTCGGAATTTTGAACCGTCGTGCGACGCGACCCGATCTGACGCCAAATGCGGCCTTGCCGGCGGATACGCGCCTTTGGGCAGCGCTGCAACTGGCCAGCGGCGGAACCTGGGGCGGTTGTGTCTATGACCCGGAGCAAATCGTCGCAATTCTCAAGCAAGCCAAATGATGTCAGCGTGACCGCTTACAGGCCGCCCGGATCGGAATTTTCATCGCTTTCAAAAATCGCGCCGTCGAACACAATAATCCGTTGTTTCCGTAAATTGGAAACGCTTTCCAATGGCGGATGGCCGGTGAGAATGAATCGGCTGACAAAGCCCGGTTTTATCTGGCCGAATTTTTCTTTGAAAGCCAGCCGGTTCGAACCCGTTCCCGTCGCAGCGTTGATGACGGCGATCGGCGGCAGCCCGGCACGTTCCATCCATTCCAGTTCGTTCAGAAACCCAATGCCGTGGGCTACGCCAACTGAACCGGCATCGCTGCCGGCAATGATAGGCACGCCCATTTCGTGCGCTTTAGCCAGACTCGCGGCGTGTTGCTCCAGGATGTTTTTCAAGTTGGAAACGACTTCCTCATTCCAGCCCATCACCTCGGCGTGGTCCACCTGTTCCTGAACCGGCGCAAACGTCGGCACCCAGGCGATTTGCCGGTCACGCATTTTGGCCAGTTGATCGGCGCGTACAAAAAATCCGTGCTCGACGGAATCCACGCCGCCGTCAATCGCCCGCTCGATGCCAGCGTCGCCGGAAGCATGGGCGAAGGTCTGTCGGCCGAATGATTTCGCCGCAGCAACCAGCCCACGGACTTCCTCGGTGGTCATCTGCGGCTCGGTGATGACCGCGCCTTTTTTGAAATTGATGATGCCGGTGGGGATTAACTTGATACGGTCAGCCCCGGTTTTGATCCGGGCTTCAACACATTCCCGGAGCGAGGCGAAATCTTCTATCGGTTCGGCCATGAAACCGCCGTAGCGTCCCCGATGATGAATGGCGGCACCGGGACTGTCGACATAAGGCATCAACGGGCGATCGGGGGATGCGTACAACTTGCTCAACGCGAGCCCGACGCCGTCTTTGTCGCCCGCATCGCGGACGGCGATGACGCCCAGGCGTATGAGCTTTTCCAGCCGTGGACGGGCGAGGCGGAACAGGTCTTCCCGTGTTTGTTTCAGATACGCGGCGCGTTTGTCCAGGTTCAATTCGCCGCCTTCGAGGAAAAAATGGGCATGGGCTTCAATCAGTCCCGGCAGCAACGTGTGTCCCGGCAGATGAAAATCCGGCTGGCGCTGGCCGCCCTTGACCAAATCCGCCGGTGGAGAATCCTCACCGACGAACAGGATTTGGTTCCGGTCATAAACGATGTGCACGTTCCGCAACGGTTTCGCGTTGACACCATCCAGCAACGTGCCAACACGCAGCCAGATACGACGTTCCGATGTTGCCGGCGGAATAGATTGGTTGTCAGGAATCATTCGGATCGCTGGGGGCAACCCTCGCCCCATCCCTCGACCCATCCGGCGGGGAGAGGGTGGCCGAAGGCCGGGAGAGAGGATTTCATTGGGCACCGGAAATTTCCATCAATCGTCAACTGTTTGTACCTCACTGCACATGGCCATGATGGCCTCGGCCTGGCGGAATCCTGAGGTCTCGTGCGTTTCGCCATCGCGCGGACGGCCCTGCTCAAGCGCATCACGAAGTCGGACGACCATGGGATGTTCTTTCGGCAGCGGACCGGGGGCTTTTTCGGGATTTGCCAATGCAAAATCCAGGCCGATTTCCATCCCGAGTGTGAGATAGGCTTTTTCCAGCTCCTCGCGGACACCTTTGGGCGTGCCCCAGGCGAAATTGGACAGGCCGACGATGAGATGCACGCCTTTCAAGTCCGGATCGGCGCGGATCAGCCGCATCGCGTCCAGGCCGATGTTCACCAGGCCGTAAGTGTCCGCGCCCACGGGTGCGAGTCCGGGATCAATGATGATTTGATCGTTGCGGCGGCCCGCTTTCGTGGCGAGAAGTTCGACAAAATGCTTCGCTGCCCGATGGGAGTCCCGGGGATCCAGGCATTGCGCCGTTCCGCCGGGCGCGAATGTTTCCGAAGCCATGACGACCGCCAGCGTGTCGTAGTGTTTCACCAATTCGACCATCTCCTCGAGATGTTCGCGCGAGGCTGCCAGTGAGTTAAGAATCGGCGCGCCGCTCTTCTTCCGGTCGTAATGTTTGAGCGCGACCCTGTGATATTCGACGGACGGATTGTCGAAGGCGATGGGTGTTGAGGTCGCCTCCTGGATCGCCGAAATCACGTCCGGTAGAAAATCGAGCATTTCCTGGCGGCGCACCTGGATGCGCTGCGTGCCGTCGAGGTTCAGCGTCAGAAAATCCGCGCCGAGGCCGGCCTGCAACCGGGCGAGTTCCCGGTACCCGCTCGGATCCCGCTCGGTGAAGGCCTTGCGGGCGCGCGCATACGAGTTGTTCATCAGCTCACCGACAATATGAAATTTATGACTCATGAGAAGCCACCTTAACTTTTGGCCCCGGCTGCGCGCGGTGGCCGGGCCGTGTGGTCGCGCCCCAGCCAGTGGTTGGCCCAGGCCGAGGTTCCCCGCAGCCCCTGATTCTGGACGACCGGCGCGTGCTGCAACAAATCCTGCTCCCGGCCGTCGTGTTTCAAACGCTCATAGGCGCGCAACCAGATGCAATCACCGTAGCCGTCCACCTCGCAGCGGCCTTCACGCGTGCCGCCGCACGGACCGTTGCGTTGATTTTTCGCGCATTGCGATTCGGGGCACAAAAACGCGATGTCCGGGAGCGAACAGTCGCCGCAATCCCGGCATTGGAACAACATCGCCTTGCTGGCCTTTTCCAGCAGGCGCAACGGTTTCGGTCCTTGAAAGGAATCGCTCGCGCGCGCGCAAACTTTTGCGCCCCATCCGGCAAAGGCCGTGCCCGCCGCGAACAGGTGCTCATGGCTCCACTTGGACAGATGATAAGTCGCCGTGACGTGCCCGGACCGAGCCGGCGGATGTGAATTTCCGGCGACCGGGTCGGCCAGGCCGGTCGTGGGGTTTTCTCCAAAATAAAAAAATTCGTCGGGGCGCGAGAACCTGATTTCCCGCGCGAATTGTTTCCAGTCGTCGGGCGCAAATTTCCGCTCGATCTCCAGAATCCTTTCAATCGCCTGGTAATTGTGGACGCCGCCAAGATAGACGCCTCGAAATCCAAGTCCGCGATAAATGGCGATTTGCTTCGCAGCCAATTCATGAAAGAACGTCTTGCCGCCGTCCGCGGACCGGCCTTGCTTTTGGCAGAGTTCCAGGAGCGGCGGGGTAACGACGACGCCGGGGATTCTGCCCTCGTGAAAAACAGCCGCCACGCGCGGGCTCAACAGATAAACGTTGCCGATGAGCGGCGTGGTTTTCATCCCATGGGTATCGAGGTAAAGCCGCAGTTCGGAGATTTTACGCGAGTCGAACCCGATCTGGTTGATGATGAACCGCGCGCCGCACCCGACCTTTTTTTCGAGCTTCAGGTATTGCGGCATCACCTCGCCTTCACGCAGTTTGAAATTGGTCGTGACCGCGCCGATCAAAAAATCTGTTTTGGCGAGCCGTTGTTCCTTGCCACCTTCTCCGTTCCGCGGATCCAGCCCCTGGTTCATCTTGTCCAGCATCGAAATCAGGCCGATGGAATCGATATCGAACACAGGCTTGGCGAGGCCGTCATTGCCCGCCACCGGATAGTCGCCGGTCATGGCCAGGATGTTGTGGAAGCCCTCGCTGTTCAGCATCCACGCCTCGCTCTCGAGGCCGTTCCGGTTCAGGTCCTTGCAGGTGAGGTGAATCACCACTTCCTTGCCGGCATAAAGAACCGGCCGGCCCAGGGCCAGTGGCGCAAGTTGGGGATTACCACCGGCGTTGTCGGTGATGGAAATCCAGTCGATCTCGGACGACGCGACGAGTTCGTTGGCGAAGGCGCGGGCTTTTATCGCGCTGCTCCCGGCCATCGAGCCGCGCACCGACACCAGTTCCGTCCCGATAAGGAAACGGGAAGTTTCAAATAATTTTTCGCGCAGTGTTTGCATCGCCCCGCCAGCATAACCCCTCGTTTAATCAGGGAAATTTCGCTTCCAGTTCGAACCTGATGGCCTGGGCGACGTCCTCCGCCGCGCCATCGCGCTCCTGTTCGTCGCTCCATTTCCATTGCGACAGAAAATCGTCCGTGCTGGTCAAGCCCTGGGCTTGCGCCAGCGAATCAATGCGCACGGCAAACCTTTGCGGCAGTTCAATTTTGATCTCGTTGAAATCGTCCCAGGCCTTGATCTGCGAGGGAATGTCCTGCCAGTAGAGGATTTGAAACTTCGATTTGGCGCCCGCCGCCCGCGCCGCCGCCCGCGACTGTTCGCGCTCGGCTTTGACCTCGGCGATGGTCTCAATTTTTGATTTCGCCGTGGGCGCGGCGCCCTTGCCCATGAAATAGAGAAACAAATCCACCGCGCTCGAGGCATCCGCCCCGTAGCCGTCGGCCCCGATTTCATCGGCATACATCTGGCTGATGGGCGCGCCGCCGATGGCAAATTTGATGTGGTTGAGGCCGCGCTCCTTGTAACCGTCAATCACGGTCTTCATGTAGGTCATGGTCGTGGTGAGCAGCGCACTCATGCCAATGATGCCCGGCTTGAATTGCTCCGTCGCAGCCAGAAATTTCTCGATGCTCTGGTCCACGCCGATGTCGTGAACTTCAAACCCCGCGCCTTCGGCCATCATGCACACCAGGTTTTTTCCGATGTCATGCAAATCACCGCGCACGGTGCCCATCAACAGGACGCCCGCCGGTTGCACGCCCGAATCATGCGCGGACAGCAGCGGTTTTAACACCCCCA
>Ga0335085_10012725_pt1 | contig 12377 bp, 7 predicted proteins | sample Lox_Sample_45_FD_206712 | JGI IMG/M metagenome (GOLD analysis project Ga0335085, IMG submission 206712) | Soil microbial communities from Loxahatchee National Wildlife Refuge, Florida, United States - Lox_Sample_4.5 | ecosystem: Environmental > Terrestrial > Soil > Wetlands | place: USA: Florida...
GCCGCCCTCCGCGTGAAACGGAACGTCCGACCCGGCCACCAGCAGGCGCGCCTTGCTCACCTTGCGCCCATCCATTGGCAGGTGAATGCGAACGGTCTGCTTTGAGATCGGAATAACCTCGCGAATCGGTCCCTTCAGCATCATGGGATTGGTCAGGTTCACCAGGTGCGCGGTGATCGAATCCTTTTGCGACCACAGCGCGACATCGAGAATGCCTTTGCCCTCGACTTCCAGCGGAGCCGGCTCGTTGCTTGCCCATTGCACGGCGTTGCGCAGCAGGATGGCGTGATCGCCCGCAAGCACTTCCCAGAACGTGCGGTCGATATCCGCCGGAAAGTAGACCACGCGCCCCTTGCCTGCTTCACGGAGAAACACTCCTGGAGCGTGTGCGGTATTCGCTCTTGGAAAGACCTCCTCCATCGGCAGGTCGGGATACGTCGGCTCAATCAGCAGCGGCGCGGGCAGCGAATCGCCAACGGCCGTGACGCGAACCTGGTGCGTGCCGTTGATGATGCGGGTTGTGTCTCCCAGGCCGGCAAGCAGCGGATGGGCCTTATTCGCTGCGTCCTTTTCGAGGTTCAGGTACGAGTTGAGCATGGGCCCGTCAACTTTTCCAGCGAAGGATACGCCGAAGAGAGAAGCCAGGCCGAAGTCAGAACGCAGCTTGCCTGTTTCGTTGTATAGCGATGTTTCAAGCGTGGCCACAATGCCGCCGCCATTGCGAACAAACGCGCTGATCTGCTCGCACTGCGCGTCCGACAGGCAGGCAATGTTAGGCAGGATCAGCGTGCTGAACTGGCTCACGTGCTCGCTGTCGAGCAGCTGGTCGTGGACCATCTCGAACGGAATCCGCGCTTCAACGAGCGCGTGGTAGAACCCGAGACTGGGGTCTTCAACTTTGGCGCGCGCTTCGGGGAAGCCGTAATATGCGCCCGTCTGTTGCGAGTAGACCAGTCCCACGCGCGCCAGCGATTTCTCGTTGCGAAGATAATTTTCGTTTGCGTGGTGCCAGTCGAAGACCTGCTGCACCGGCCCGAACCAGCGCATGTCATAAGGCTTGGCGTTGAACTTGGTGAATGTGGGGCGATAGTTTTGCGCAATACCGTCCACGAGCCACATGCGGATCTCATCGCCATTGGTGACGGAGTCTTTCCAGCGGTTGCTGTCGTCGATGCCGACGCAGGTAAGGCCGGCGAGCGGCTTCATGCCCATGGTCGCGCGATATTCCTTTGCGCTCATGCCGGCTGCCCACGGGGCCATGAGCCCGCGGCGGCTCTGCCGGTCGGCAATGGCCATGGGCGCAAGCTGCGCGAAGGTCTTCATGTTCAACTCGCTCAAGGTGCCGCCGCCCGCATTTGCTATGTAGCTCGCGTCGGGGTTGATTTCCTTGATGGCCGTATCCCACACGCGGCAAAGCTCAAACAAGCGCTGCGGATGCCAGAGCATGTACTGCTGCCGCGCGGGATCCCTGGGATCGCGGCTGCGCGGCAAGTCGAGACCGCTGAAGTCACGGAAGTTCTTCTGGCAGTGCTCGCAATAGCACATGCCCGAGCCGCTCCAGCGATTGGTGAAGATGGAGTCGGGTTTGTACTTCGTCATGATCTCGCGATGAACCGCGGTCATGAATTCGAAGTTGTAAGGTCCGAGGGCGCAGGTCACCCAAAAGTCCTTGTCGGCCCAATGGCGGCGCTTGTTGCCATTTTCGTCTACAGCGATCCAGTCGGGATGCGCGTCGTACACATCCTGATGGCAGCCGTGCGAGTCAGTACGGGCAACAACATTCATGCCGAGCTTTCGGCAGGCCGCGGTGATCTCGCCAAAGGTGTCTCGATCGCCGAGCCACTTGCTGCGGTAGTGCAGAGGAATCTGGGTGGGATAAAAGGCAACGCATCCGCCGGCATCGAGCAATGCGGCGTCAGCGTGGACCTTCTTGAAGTAGTCGAGCCAGAAATCGAGGCTGTAGTTGCCGGGATCGTCTTCAACAAAACTCAACTGGGCCCAGCGCATCGGCCGGTTGTACCATCCTGAAGGCATCGCGTTGTCAGCGTCGGCTGCCATGAGCGGAGAGGCGCCGGCTGTCTCAAACGTGTTGAGGCCCGCAAGGCACGCCGCCGAAACGCCCGCGGCAGATTTAAGAAATGTTCGTCTGGTGCTCTCCATTGATTCTCCTGTGCGGTAATCCGTTGTTGTACCGTGAATGAGCTATTTCGGCGCCAGCTCGGCGGCCTGGCGCAATGCTTCAAGCATGCTGCGCTCGTCAACTTTTCCGGTGCCTGCAATATCAAATGCGGTTCCGTGATCGACCGAGGTGCGAATCACAGGAAGGCCGATGGTGATGTTGACGCCGGCCTCGATGCCCAGCACCTTCACCGGGCCATGACCCTGGTCGTGGTACATGGCGATGACCATGTCGTAGTCGCCGCGCTGCGCAAGGAAGAAGAGCGTGTCAGCGGGAAGTGGGCCGACGACATTCCAGCCTTTCCGGCGGCACGCTGCGATGGCCGGTTCGATTTTTTCGGCTTCCTCGCCATGGCCGAACAAGCCGTTTTCGCCTGCATGCGGATTGATGCCGCACACGCCGATCCTGGGAGCGGAGTTGCCTGACTTGACCAGCACGGTGTGCGCGCGCGCAATGGTGCGCTCAACAAGGCCGGGCTCGATCTTCGCGATTGCGTCGATGAGCCCGATATGCGTAGTCACGTGCGTCACTTTCAACTTGGGCGTGCTCAGCATCATCGACACTTCTTCAGTGCCGGTAAGCGCGGCCAGCATCTCGGTATGCCCGGGATAGTGATGCCCGCCCATGTGCAGAGCCGCCTTGTTCAGCGGCGCGGTGCAAATGGCGGCGACTCTTCCGCACACGGCGAGCTCGCAGGCTTCCTTCACATACTGATAAGCGGCGTCGCCGGCAACGGCAGAGAGAGCGCCCCAGGCAAGATCGCCGGGGATGAGCTTGAGGTCGATGCAATCTACCGTGCCGGCGGCGTATTCAGCCTTGCACACCTCGTCGATTGCGAGACTGCGCACACTGAGCTTGCTGCCTGCGATCCGGCCAGCCTGCATGAGCCGATTGCCGTCGCCCACGACAAGCGGCCGGCACCACGCATGCGGCTCCGCGTGCGCAAGGGCCTTCATGATGACTTCGGGGCCTACGCCGGCGGCATCTCCCATGGTGATCGCGATGATTGGAGGAGTCATTCAATAACCTTTCCTGATTTGCATGAAGATACAAGCGGCGACTCGACCGGGTGCAGGAACCGAGAGCACTTCAGCAGCGCATCGGCGCCGCCAAAATCGCCCGCCTTTGTAATAACCGGAAGCAGCCGGTTCCAGTTCTCTGTAGTCGAAACAGGGACGCCTTTTTCCACTTCCCCGAGCAGCCGCAACCGCGCAATTCCAAGAGAGTCAAAGACTGCGCGCGCCGTCTCACCGCCGGACGCAGCCAATGCGCCGATCTCGCCCGCAACAGACGCGGCCATGCGCGCCAGCGCCGCAGCCAGCAGCGGACGCTGCGCGATGTCAACGCGAGGCTCCAATCCCGGACCGATCACGACATCGCAGCCACTCTGGATTGCACGCTTAAGTTCGCGTCCATGCGCGTTCCAGTCGGCGTGCCCTTCACCCGCAAGCAGAACCTCGGTCGAAACGCGAATGGCCGCGGTGCTTGAAAGCGACGCAAGAACGCGCACCTGCTCAAGTGAATTGCTTGAAAGGCTCCCAATAACAAACAGAACCGGCCCGCCGATCTGAGAAAATGCGTCTCGCGCGCCGCCTGCGCCCTTGGCAATTCCAGCGGCAACCGGCAACTGATACGCAAGGCCGGCGGAGCCCACCCAGAGCGGCTTACAGGCAAGCCGCATCGACGCTGCCGCGGCGGCCAGCAGGTCGTCGTCAGTCTCCGCATCGCACACCAGCACGTCAGCATCCCGCGCAACGGAGTTCATCCGCTCTGCCAAAATATTTTGCGTCGATCGAATGGTGGCAAGTTCCACAACGGCAGCCTTCAGTCCGGCAGATCGCAGCATTTCAGGAATGTTGGCGTCGCCCGTCATTCTCTGGTTGCGCCAGATATCCAGTTGGTGCAGCGGCTGCCCGTGAACAAACTGGGTTCCGTTCCGGGTCGTTCGTCCGATCGCGGGAAATGCCGGAGCCATGATCGCGAAGCTGCGTTGATTCTGAGCGCGGACGCTGCGAAGCGCATGCAAAGCAGCAGCCAACTCCTGTCCCACGTTGCCACGCAGCGTCGAGTCGATCTTTTTGAACAGGAGCAGGTCTGGATTTCGAGCGAACGTTCGCATTAGCCGGTCGATCTCCGCCGCAGCTTTGTCGGGAGGCATGCGGCGCGTGTCGGCATCGAGTGAGAGCACGTCGGCCGCGGGAACTTCGCCAGCATGCTTGAGCGCAACCAGTGTTTCAAGCCCGGCGCCGACGCAGGCAACGCCGCAATCGGCGGCGCCCGATAAATCATCGGCAACAATCAGGATTCTCAGCAATCGGTTGGCTCCCAGCCCAGGTGTTTCCGGCGCCACTCACTTTCGCCATCAAGCATAGCAAGCGCAACGCGCCGTCCGTCAGAAAATGGTAGTTTGGTCATACCACGTCGTGACCGACAGGCGTGACCTGAGCCGCGCGGTTCCATGGCCATCGGGTCCTGATGGCCAAAAGTATACCGGCCTGCCTGAATCCGGAAGTTCAGCACAGCTCGGTTAGGGTAATCTGTTCTCGGGTAACGACGATGGCCGCGAAACGCAAGTCAAAAGGCGCCTACATGATCTCGGCGGTTGCCGAGATGTACGAAATTCATCCGCAGACACTGCGGCTCTACGAGCGCGAAGGCCTGCTGAAGCCGTCGCGCACCGAAGGCAACACACGGCTTTACACCGATGAGGACCTGGAGCGCCTGGAGTTCATCCTGAATCTGGCGCGGGACCTCGGCGTGAACATCGCCGGCATTGCCATCATCCTGCAAATGCGCGAGCGCATGGAAGAGATGAATCGGCAGATGCAGAGTTTTGTTGAGTATGTGCGCTCCGAGATGCTCACCCGGTTTCAGCATGCCGCTCCCTCAGAAAGCGCCGCAATCGTGCCCTTGCGCAAGCCGGTTATCGTCGATCGCGGGAACAAAAAGACCTCCTAGAAACCGGACGGCGCCGGTGAACCAGCGGCGAGCGGCTTCGATATAATCCGTTCAGCCCCCCGGAAAAGGTCCGCAACGTTGAGTCTTTTTATTCATATACTTCTCGGTTTGGCGCTGCTCGGCACCCTCACCTCGACAATTTTTCTTGGCCTCGTTTTGGTGGCCTCGGCGCGCTATAAAGCCATTGCGCGCGAACGGGCGGCTCATCCCATGCCGGCTGATTGGCCCGCGATAACCCTGCTCAAGCCGTTGTACGGAGCAGAGCCCAACCTGCGCGAATACCTCGAAAGCTTCTACGCGCTCGACTATCCCGAATTCGAAATTCTGTTCTGCGCGCGCACCAATGAAGACGCGGGTCTGCGGCTGGCTCGCGAAGTTGCCGCTCTGCATCCCGAAGTTCCAACTCGGTTCCTGCTTTCCGGCAAACCGCCGTGGCCCAATGCGCGCTGCTATTCGCTTGCGGTGATGGCGCCGGAGGCGAAGCACGACCTGCTGGTCATCACCGACAGCGATGTGCGCGTGAAGCCGGGCTTTCTGCGTGAAGTTGTAGCGCCGTTCAAGAATCCCAGTCTGGGTGCAGCTACCTGTCTGTATCGAGGAGATGCCACAGGGATGGGAATCTGGGCGCTGATGGAAGGCCTGGGCATGAGCGTCGAGATGTCGGCAGGCGTGATGGTGGCTGACATGCTTGAGGGCATGAAGTTCACGCTGGGCCCGTGCATGGTGGTCCGCAAGGAAAATCTCGCGCGATTCGGCGGGTTCGACAAGCTCGGCTACTACTATGCCGACGACTTCATGCTTGGAAACCTGGTCGCCTCCACCGGTGGCGAGGTAATGCTTTCGTCGCATGTGATCGATCACTGCATTGTGAACGACGGTTTCTTGCGCAACTTCAAGCACCAGTGGAATTGGGCGAAATCAACGCGTTTCAGCCGGCCGTGGGGCCACCTCGGAACCGGGCTGACGTTTGCCGCGCCATTCGGCATTCTGGGCCTGGTCGCCGGCTACGCCGCGGGCATGCCCGTGCTCGGCTGGTCGCTGCTGGCGTGGGCGTATCTGTCGCGCGTGCTGCTGTGCCTCGCCACCGGAGGCTGGGCCGTAGGCGATCCTGATGCGTATCGATTTTGCTGGCTTTATCCCATGCGCGACCTGATGGGCTCAATCTTCTGGTGCCTGAGCTACACCAGCAAGGAAGTAGGTTGGCGCGACGACCTCTTTGTGCTCGAAAAAGACGGATTCATGCGCAAGATCAACTAGCCTTACCGACAACTGATAACTGACAACTAAAAAGGGTGGGATACCGCGAACGATAGTTATCTCAATCTTGACTTCCCACAAATCCTGGATGCCCCAGGTCTCGCTTTTGAGACCTGGGATAGCACGAACCTACAAAGTTGGGTGGGAGACCACAAAAGCCCATCAGACATGTAAACACTTGAGCAGAAAACGCCCCAGCATCACTGACAACTGACAACTGACAACTGACAACCCGATGCCGCCCTACTGCAACGGCCGATCCGTCCACAGAGCCTTGTCGGCGATGTACTGGACCGGATACAGGCGTCCCTTCAGCAGGCTTTCAACCTTGGTCTGGTCCGGGTCTTCGGCGAACAGCCACTTGCGGTTTCCAGTTCCCCACATGGTTGAAAGCTCGTCTTCGCTCAAGCCAATCTTCGGCGCATCAGGATAGCAGGAGCCCCACAACAGGGTTGTGCCTTCGCCATGCTGCCCGCACTGCTGGGTCACGATGGGTGCAATCGGCGATTTGAGAAAGCTGTGGGTGTAAAAGATCACCGACGAGCCCGTCGATTCGTCGCCCCAGATAATCAGCAGATCGTCCGGCGAGCCCTTGGCAATGATCGTGTCGGCGGCCTGCTTTGAGCTGAGCATGGGCTCAAACCGCGCGAAAGCGATGTGTGCGGCGATGAGGAAGACGGTGAAGGTGAGTGCCACGCTTATGGTCGCCGCAGCATGCTGCTTTCTGAGCCGCAGAATCCAACCTGCTGCCGGGCCGATAAGCAACGCGACCGCAGCCAGAATTGCAGGCAGCCGCAGAGCGGCAAACGACGCGCCGGTCAGGTCGAACAGGTGCGACATTGAAAGCGTGTAGTCGCCCACGCCCCGGTGCGCCAGCACGGTGCCGATGTCGGGAACGAAGGGCAGGTTGCGCGAGGTCCACAATCCCCAGCCGAGAGCAATGGCGGAAAGCACTCCCACGACGGCGAAGGCGGCCTGCGCGCCGGTAAGCCATTGAGTGGAGAGCAGCGGCCTGCTGCCTTCGGGCGCGCCAATCGGTGCGCGGCCTTCCTCAACGCCCGCAACCACGCCCACAATCAGCATCATCAGCGGAGTCCACACCGGGAAGGTGTAGTACTCCTGGTTGGTTGAGATCGAAAAGAAGAGCAGTGTCCATGCCGAGAACAGGCTCAGGAGCCAGATGGTGCGCACCTTGAACTTGAGCCTGGCCACGTAGGAGCCCACATCTTCGCGGATGGCGTTGTCGATGTAGAAGTCGACCGTCTGTCCCGCGTCGCGGTGCAGATGCTGCATCCAGTTTTTGCGCGTTCTCCACGCGGCCACAACCGCCGCGGGCAAAAAGATGCTCCATGGGAAGAGCCACACAAGGTGCGTGAGCCAGTACGCATAGCCCGGCATCTTGTTGTAGTCGTGCGGGTAGCGCTGGTTCAGGAAGCGGAGCAGGTGCTCATTGATGAAATAAAAGTAGAAGAACCCGTGCACATTTCCCATGGTCGGGTGATTGCCCACCGGGTGGCCCTGGTCGGGGTTGGCGAGGCCGCAAAGGATGTGCCACGGCGCAGCGATTGCGAGGAACAGCAGTGTGCCTGAAACCGGCTTGAGCGTGCGCCAGCGGCGCCACTGCCCGGTAAGCAACAAGTACGGAACAGCCGCGCCAATGAAGAAGACCGGCGCGATCAGGCCCTTGGTGAGCATGGCCAGTGCAACGCACGCGTAGATCCAGTAAAAGCGGTTGGGCCTGTTGTCTTCGAGGCCCGTGATCAGCGCGTACAGGGCAACGAGCAAAAATAAGCTCAGTTCGGCCTCGGGAATAATAAAGCGCGTGAACAGGAACGGCCCGATCGCGGTAAGCACCGCCAAACCGGCGTACAAGCCTGCTCGTTCGCCCCAGGCGCGGCGCGCCCACACCCAGGCCAGCCACACAAGGCCCAGCATGGCAAGTGAGTTGGGCAGGTGGGTGGCAAAGGTGTTCTCGCCGAAAACCTTATAGCTGGCGGCAACCAGCCAGTAGGGAAGCGGCGGCTTTTCGATGTAGCGAATGCCGTCGATCTTTGAGGTGATCAGGTCACCGGTATCGACCATGTGCTGCGCGGCCTGCGCGTGCGCGGCGTCAACGTCGTCGAGCAACGGAGGAGAAAAAAGCGAACAGATTTGGACCGCGAAAAAAATAATGCCAAAAAGGAGCCAGACAGCCGGCACTGATAGCGGCTGCTGGGGGCGATGGACAGTTTTTGCGTCGAGTCTCGTGTCGGGGGACATCGATGAATTGGCCATTGCTAGAAGGATATCAGTACGATTTCCACTCGACCGTGAATCTGTACCGTTTCATCTTCCGAAACGCCGGAGTCTCCCAGGCCCCGGAGGCAATCCTAAGCAATCTTGATTTCTAAGACCGGGGAGTGACCGCGATATTTCACTTCGCACCAAAGTCTCACAATTCCCATGTACCAGAAAATTTCCCCTTCAGGTATCGATTTCCCAACACCTTAATCACGTGTTTTTTGTTGGATTTCGGAAGAATCTGTCCTGCTTTTCCTCGCATCGCACCTGTCGCGCCGTCGTGTATCTTGGCCGAAGAAACAATTTTTTCACGCTCCGGAGAATGGGAAATTCATGCTGACTTTTGCCGCCATCGACATTGGATCGAATTCATGCAGGATGAAGATTGCCAAGGTTGTGGCCCACCATCTGAAGACGGTAGCCGAAGATCGCGAAGTGACGCGTCTGGGCTCCAGCGTTTTCGATTCAGGGCTGGTTTCTCCGGAAGCGATGGCGCAGACTCTCAGGGCGTTGAAGCGGTTTCAGCGGACCGTGCAGGCGCATGGCGTGGATCAGATTCGCGTGGTGGCCACATCGGCGATGCGCGACGCCCGCAATGCCGATGCATTTCAGGCATGGGTGAAAGCTGAAACCGGCTGGAACCTCGAAATCATCTCGGGCCTGGAAGAAGGCCGCTTGATTCATCGCGGCATCGTTGGCGCCGAGCCGGGCGCGGGCGGCAAAGTGCTGCTGCTCGACCTGGGGGGCGGAAGTTGCGAGATCACGCTTTCGGAACACAAGCGAATCAAGGATACGATCAGCATGCCGCTCGGAGCCGTGCGGCTTACAGAGGGGTTTCTTAGCGCCGATCCCGCGCCGGAAGATGGACTGAAGCGCATGCGGAAGTGGATTGCGCGCGAGATTCGCCGGGCGCATCGCAGGATTCAGCCGGGCAACGTGCCGCTGGTGATTGCGACCTCGGGCACTGCCGCCGCTTTGAGCGACGCCTACGCCGCCGGCGTAAGGTTGAACCTTCCTCCAGGCCGGCGCGCAAGCAAGCGCACAAGCCAGGCACCGGCCGTGGTTCCTTCCCGCTCGGTGCGGAAACTTGCCAATTCGCTGGCAAAGATGTCGCTGCCGGAGCGTGAAGCAGTGCCGGGAATTGGGCCGCGCCGCGCGGAGATTATCGTGGCCGGAGCAGAGGTCTACGCCGAATTGCTGGAAAGCTTCGGGCTTGAAGGATTCCGCTATTCGCCTCTCGGGCTGCGCGACGGAATCCTTGCCCAGATGCTGGCGGCGCAGGATGCGCGCGCCACTACGCACGTGGAGTTTGAGCACGAGCGCTGGGAGAGCGTGCTGTCTACGGCCACCCGATACGGCGTCGATACCAGAAAGGCGGAGCCGGTGAGGGCGCATGCGGTGCAGTTGTTCCGCGAACTGCAATCGCTTCACCAGTTGCCATCGGAGTATGAAGATTGGATGTCCGCGGCCGCCATTCTCTGTGACACCGGCAAGTTTATCAACCACCAGGGGCACCACCGGCACACGCAGTACATCATTTCGAGTACGGAAATTTACGGGTTCACGCAATTGCAGCGCACGTTGGTTTCGGCGGTTGCGCGCTACCTGGGCAAGAGCCGCCCGCAGCCGGGCGACCGCGCGCTGCGCAATATCCCCGCGGAAGAGCACAGAAACGTTCACCGCGCCGTGGTGTTGTTGCGGCTGGCCGTGGCGCTCAACCAGGATCGCGCCAGCGATGTGCTTCGCGTTGAGGTCAAGACTTATCCGAAGCGTGTCTATCTGGAGTTGAAACCGGGACGCACGGGCGCGGAGCTTGAACTCTGGTCGCTGCGCAAGGAGGCGGGCTACTTCCGAGAGGTCTTTGGGCGCGAGCTTTTTGCGACGCTGGCGTAGATGGCGCGCGCCGATCGCGGATCGATCAGCCACTGCAGGCGCGGCGGATGGCGATCGAGATCCACCCTGGCAATCGAGGCCTTGCGCATGCGGATCGCCGCTCCGCCGTTGCCTGTGATCAGGCGGCCCAGGAACTGGTAAAGGATGGGATTGTGGCCGACGGCGAGGAGTCCTTCGCGCCCGGCATATTTTACAAGCATCTCCTGGAAAGCAGCAAAGTCGGCGCTGGGCAATAGAGCTTTGCTGGTCTCAACTTTGCCGTCGAATCCCAGTTCAGTACCCACAAACTGGGCGGTCTGCATGGCGCGCTTCAGCGGGCTTGAGACGATTGCATCCACCTGCACTTTGAGGGCGCCGAGCATGCGCGCCATCAGCATGCACTGTTCCTTTCCCTCCTTTATGAGGCCCCGCTTTGCGTCGAGGACGGGATTCTCCCGGAACATTCCGGCATTTGCGTGACGCATCAGGTAAAGGATCATGGCAAGGGGATAGCTGTGCAATTGCTGGGACTGAGCTGCTACCAGAACATCAATTTTAACATGAATTGAATGACGAGCTTATGCTTCAAAGCGGTCAGGCGCGACCCCCAGGCGGTGTCATGCATATCAACCGGATTCGCCACTCTCGCAGTCAGCGGCCGGGTTCATGAAGCTTCCGGGGCCCGCTCAGATTCGTCCCCCTCATCATCCAGGACGCTGGCGTCGCCGATCGGAACCACAGCTTTGATTGTTGTTCCGGCGCCAGGCCGCGATTGGGCCGAAAAGCTTCCCCCGGCCAAATGGACTCTTTCCTCCATGCTGATGAGTCCAAGGCCACCGCTTCTTCTGGCCAGTTCCAGATCGCAACCCGCTCCGTGATCTCGCACCGTGAGGCGAACCTCATCCGCCTTGCCGTCAAGTTCCACCTCAATCTTTTTGGCGCCGCTGTATTTTCTCGCGTTCGTCAAAGATTCCTGTGCAATTCGGTAGAGGCAGAGGGCGGAATCTTCGGCGATTCGCCTGGGTACGTCTCTTGCTGTGAATTCAACAACCAGATCGTATTTCTCCGAAAATTCTCTGCAAAATCCGCTGATGGCGTCGGCAATTCCGAGATATTCCAGATTTGACGAGTGCAGTTGGCGCGAAACCGAGTGAATATCTAGCGCAACCTCAGAACAGTGTTTTTGTATTTCCGCCAGCTGCCCCCTCATCTCCTCGACCGATCTGTTGGGAAAGTGATTCGCATTTTGGAGCTCCAATGCGATCAGGGCCAGCTTTTGAGAGATATCGTCATGAAGTTCGCGGGCGATGCGCTTTCGTTCCTGCTCCTGTGCGTAAATCAGTCTTCCGCCAAGGGCTCGTTGAAAAAGCCTGGCGAGTTCGCGATCTTCCACTTCGACAGCAAGCAGCAAGAACGGAGTGGCGGCAAAAAGCAAGAACAACGCCAGCGACAGCGAGTTGTATTCAGGGCCGGCACTGCCAGCGGGACCACGCGCATGGGCAGTTCCCCAACTTGAAATGACAGCGACAAGCACCATGGAAGTGCTTACTCCGACGGAACCAAATCGAACAGCCGCCCAGAGCAGGAGAGGAATCAGTGAGTAAACCAGTACGAGGGGAATCACATGCCAGTGGACGAAGTAGACAAGGATCTCCCTGAGGACAAGCACACCGAATAATGCGGCCGCTTCCAACTGCCAGTGGGCCTTTCCGCGAGTCCATGCCGGCAAAGGCCTGAGCCATCCGAAAATGGCGGTGCCGAACGAAACGAAAGTCAATGCGTTCAGGAGAAACCATATCCGCCAATGCAGCCAGTAAGGGCCCGAAGTTCC
>Ga0335085_10012726_pt1 | contig 12376 bp, 14 predicted proteins | sample Lox_Sample_45_FD_206712 | JGI IMG/M metagenome (GOLD analysis project Ga0335085, IMG submission 206712) | Soil microbial communities from Loxahatchee National Wildlife Refuge, Florida, United States - Lox_Sample_4.5 | ecosystem: Environmental > Terrestrial > Soil > Wetlands | place: USA...
CGGACGCGGCGCTGACCGACGCGCTGCGCCTGTCGCGCGCCATGAGCTACAAGAACGCGATGGCCGGCCTTCCGCTGGGGGGCGGCAAGGCCGTCATTATCGGCGATCCGGCGCGCGACAAATCCGAGGCGCGGCTGCTTGCCTATGCCGAGGCGGTCAACGCCCTTGGCGGTCGCTATATTACGGCAATGGATGTCGGCATCACGCCGCAGGACATGCCGGTGATCGCAAGGCGCACCGAATACATCGCCGGCTACGATCAGCCCGGAAAGAGCGGCGGCGATTCCGGTCCGCCGACGGCGCTCGGCGTGTTCGTCGGTCTGAAGGCCGCCATCAGGCATCGTTTCGGCACCGAGACGGCGAAGGGGCTGACGGTCGCCGTTCAGGGTCTCGGCAAGGTGGGCATGGGACTGGCGAGGAAGCTTCACGCGGAAGGTGCCAACCTGCTGCTCGCCGATACGAACCGCGATATCGTTCGTGCGGCGTGCGATGCCTTCGGCGCCGAAGCGGTTTCGCCGGAGGCGATCGTGACGGCGGATTGCGACGTGTTTTCGCCGAACGCGCTGGGCGCGATTCTGAACGACGATACGATTCCGCGCCTCAAGGCGCGCGTGATAGCGGGCGGTGCCAACAATCAGCTTGCTTCGGGCGAGCTCGGCACCGCACTGAACGTGCGCAACATTCTTTATGCTCCTGACTACGTGATCAACGGCGGCGGCATCATCCGGGTCGCGGGCCAGATTTTCGGCTGGAGCGATGCGGAGATCGAACGCCGTGTTCTGGCGATTGCGGACACCTTGACCGAGATCTTCGCGATTGCGGACAGGGATGGCTCGCCGACGAGCGCCGTTGCCGACCGCATGGCGGCAGAGCGGATTGCGGCAGCCGGGGCCGCGCGCTCCCGGTCTAGCTAGAGCAAAATGACTTTTCTTCGAATCGGCATTTCGCTCCAAGTCATTGTTTTGTCGCGGTTCCGGACGCAAAAGCGCGCACACTTTTGCTGGAACCGCTCTAATGTCGCATCAGATGCGGCAGGAAGTGCGGCCAAAGGCCGAACACGCCGATGAGAATGAGGTAGACGGCGACGAGATAATTCAGGATGCGCGGCAGCAACAGAATCAGGATGCCGATGATCAGTGCGAGCAGCGGCTGAAGCGTCACGATGTCGATGTACACGGAATGGCTCTCCTCAAAACCCCTTCGCAGCACCGCCCGGCTTCAGCGTTTGTGCCCCTTATGGCTTTTCGAAGGCGTTTGCTGCCGCTGCGCCGGCGCGCCGGCGTGGGCGCCGCCCGCATAAGACGGCGGATCGCTGGCAGGAAACGACTCTTCGACCTGCTCGTCGATGTCGCGGTTCTTCGGAATTCCATTTGCGGCGTCCACCGCTTTTTCGCTCTTCGGTTGCTCCGGCTGATTGCGCGCCATGTCATTCTCCCTTGTCGAGCAAGGAAACGACGGTCGCAACGCGGCGTTCCAGTGTTCGTGAACGCCTTTCCAACATTTGAGGCATGCCGATTGTTGCCAATTGCGGCGCGCACGGTTTGATGCGCGGCGCTTGAAGCGTCGTCGGGCGTTCGCTTTGCATGTGGATGGCGGGAGCGTCGCCATGGCAGTTGACGATACTTTCAATTTCTGTTAAATATTGTTTGTAAGATGAATTATTGGAGCGCGGTCATGTCCCATCGGCTCGTATTCACCCCGGCCCTCAGCTATCAAAACCCTGTCGCCGCCCTGAAGTGGCTCGAACGCGCGTTCGGCTTCGAGACGGCATTGCTCGTCATGAGTCAGGACGGCGTCTACCGACCCGACGAGTTCCATTCCGAGATGCGATTCGGCGATGGTCTCGTGATGATCGGGGGCGAATGGACCGATCGCCACAAGAGCCCTGCATCGGCAGGCGGGATCACGACGCAAACGGTACATGTGCATCTTGACGAGGATATCGATGCCCATTGCGCGCGGGCACGGGCTGCCGGTGCCGTGATTCTTGTAGAGCCCGCCGATCAATTCTACGGCGATCGCACCTACCGCGCAGCGGATATTGAAGGCCACGTCTGGACATTTGGACAGACCGTTCGGCAGGTTTCGGCCGAGGAAGCGGCACGGACGAGCGGGCTCAAAATCGAAGGCTGGGTGTGACCCGCAGAACCGCCGTCATCGATCGCACGCTCGCCGCTCTGGCCGAACCGCATCGCCGCCGCGTCGTCGAGCTCTTGCGTGAACGCCCGCATCGTGCGGGCGAGCTGGCGCAGCGGACGGGCTTGGCGCTGCCTGCCATGAGCCGGCACCTCCGGCAATTGCGCGAATGCGGTCTGGTCGCGGAAAGCCACCCCACATTCGACGCAAGGGTGCGGATTTATGCGCTCAATCCGAAGCCTATGACGGAATTGAAGCGCTGGCTTGAGGAGACCGAGGCACTGTGGTGCACGCAACTCGCGGCCTTCAAGCACCATGTCGAGCGCCCGTCGTGATCTCGCAAGTCGTTGTGTCGGTGCGGGTCAAGGCATCGCCCGAACGCACATTCGAAATTTTTACGCGGGACATTGCGCTGTGGTGGACCCCGGACCCGCTGTTCAGTTTCACGCCGCGCTCGCCCGGAACGCTCGCCTTCGAACCCTATGAGGGCGGACGCTTCACCGAGACGCTGCCTGCCGGCAAGGTATTTGAAATTGGCCGCATCCGCGTATGGCAGCCCGGAGAGCGGCTTGTTTTCGGCTGGCGGCAAGCGACGTTCCGCCCCGGCCAGGAGACGGAGGTCGAAGTCACCTTCGAAAGCGTCGGCGCAGAAACGCGCGTCACGGTCGTGCATCGCGGTTGGGCCAGCGTTCCGGCCGAGCATGTCGCCCGCCACGGCTTTCCCGAGATGGTGTTTCTCCGGCGCCACGGCGAATGGTGGCAGACGCTGCTTGGGAGACTGCGCGACTATGGATCGCACGACGTGAGGGGCGGAACCCTGTGAGGTTCACAGGTCTGGACATCGTACACGGAAGAACGCCCGCGCGGAGGTGCTCGTCGGAGACGGCTTCCTCGATCATTGGGTGAACGGCGACTCGGGCGGTTTGTCCGGGTCGACATAAGACGTGCTCCAGCCGCCGCCCAATGCCTTGAACAGCGATGCAAGGTCGGTGGTGAGCGCCGCTTGCGTTTGTACAAGCTGGTCCTTGGTGGAGAGCGAGCTCGTCTGTGCGTTGAGTACGTTGACGAACGGCGTCAGTCCGACCCGATATTCCGCCTCCGAGATTGCAACCGACGACGTCGCAGCATTGGCGGCATCCTGTATTGCAAGCAGCCGCTGCTGATCGGTCGTGTAGCGCGCCAGCGCATCTTCAACCTCGGCAAGAGCTGTCAGCACGGCCTTGCGATAGGCGAGATAGGCCTGCAAACGGCCTTCCTCGCTGGCGCTGATATTCGCTCTGATCTTCCCGCCCTCGAAGATCGGCCAGGAAATCTGGCCGAGCGCGATCGTGCCGAAATGATTGCCCGAGACGAGCCCGCTCAAATGGCTGCCGGCGAACGAGGCAAGACCCAGCAGATTGAACTTGGGATAAAGATCGGCAACCGCAACGCCGACATTGGCGGTCGCTGCCGCGAGCTTGCGTTCGGCATCGCGGATGTCGGGCCGTCTGCGCAGAAGCTCCGAGGGTAGGCCGACGGGAAGCGACGGCGGCAGACCGGGCAGTGCGCCGGATGCAGAAAGTTCTGCGGTGAGACTCTCGGGCTCCTTGCCGAGCAGGACGCCGAGCGCGTGTGACATCGTGCGGATCGTCGCGTCCAGCTGCGGGATCTCGGCCTGCGTCGAGGACAGCAGCGTCTGCTGCTGGTTGACATCGAGTTGCGTGACGAATCCGGTCTGCCGTCGTGCGTGTATAAGCGCGAACAGGTTTTTCTGGGCTGACAATTCACTCTGGATCAACGCGATGCGCGCCTGCGCCGCGCGCAAGGACAAGTAGTCGGTTGCAACCTCCGCCGTCAGCGTCACTTCCGCATCTCTGAGCTGCCAGAGCGAGGATTCCGCCGATGCCTCCTGCGCCTCGATGGCGCGGCGCGTGCCGCCGAAAATGTCGATTTCCCAGCTGGCATCGAAGCCGAGCGAATAAAGCTTGATGTTGGTGGACGAGTTGGCCGGCGGTGCGGCGCCGGCACCTCCCTGTGCTGCCGAGGCCGGCGGCGGTCCGAACAGGCCACCGAGCGGATTGGAGTTGGAATGAACGTTGACGCCGATCGCGCTAGCGCTCAGGCTTGGAAGCTCGGCTGCGCCCGCAATGACCACCTGCTCGCGTGCCTGACGCACGCGCGAGGCTGCGGTTTGCAGATCGAGATTCCCTGAAAGCGCCCTCTCGATGAGCCGGGCGAGCTCGGGATCGTTGAATTGCCGCCACCATGCGGAGATGTCCCGCGATGTGCCGGCAGGTGCGCTGAGCGGCGCCGTTGCCTCGTCGGCTGTGCCTTCCTGGAATTGCGCCGGCGTGGACATTTTCGGCGGGTCATAGTCCGGGCCGACTGCGCAGGCGCTCACGCCCGCACAGAGAATAGCGGGTATCGTCGCCCGCATGCTCACAGAGCGGCCTCCGCAGCCGGTTCACGTCCCTCGGCCCTGCGCAAGAGGAACGCGAGAGGCGCTGCGCAGAACACGGCTATCATCAGAACATGAAACACGTCGATGTAGGAAAGCATCGCGGCCTGCTGTTCCAGTCGTTGATACAGAAGCCCCGCCGCCTGCTGCGTGGCTTGCAGCTGGGAATGTCCCTGCGCGACAAGTGCGGCGGCAATCCGGTGGACTCCTTCGACGTAGTTCGGATTGCCGGGATTGAGCGTCTCGACATATTGCGCCTGGTGAAATTGGGCCCGCCGCAACAGCAGCGTCTGCACGGTGGAGATGCCGATTGTGCCACCGAGGTTTCGCGCCATGTTCAGCAGCGAGGAGGCCTGGTTGCTGTCCTCGGGCCTCAGCCCGACATAGGCGACGCTGCTGATGGGTACGAAGAGGAAGGGCAGCCCGACGGCCTGTATCATTCGTACGATCGCCGCATCGGTGAATGATATCTGCGTATTCAGGCCCTCCATATTCAGGAACGCCAGCCCCTGGATGAAAAACGCAATCGCGATCATGAGCCGCGCGTCGACGCGGTTCACCAGGATTCCGCTCAGCGGCATGATCAGGATGGTCACCACCCCGCCCAGGGTCAGTGCCAAGCCGGCGTTTGTGGCGGTGTAGCCCATGACCTGCTGCAGGAGCTGCGGAATGAATTGCGAACTGCCGAACACGACCATGCCTACGGCCAGCATCAGAACACATGCCACGGCGAAGTTGCGGCTGGCGAACATGCGAATCCGCACGATAGGATCATTGCGGCTGATCTCCCAGGGAATGAATATGATCAGCGACACGAACGAGACTGCGGCACAGATGGAGATCATCGGGCTCGCAAACCAGTCCTCGCGTTGCCCGCGGTCGAGCGTGATCTCCAGACAACCGAGAAACAGCGCAACGAAAAGGAATCCGGGAAAGTCCACCCGCAAGCCGCGCTCGAGAAGTCTGGCGCGCTGCTCGCGCAGCGCTTGCGGCTCGTCGACCATGAAATAGGTGAGCGTCAGAGACAGGACGCCGATAGGGCCGTTGATGAGAAACACCCAGTGCCAGGTCAGGTTGTCGGTGATCCAGCCGCCCAGCGTGGGGCCGAGAATTGGCGCAGCGATGACGACGAGCCCATACGCCGCAAAGGCGATGCCGCGCTTTTCGGGCGGAAACGTGTCTACGAGCATGGACTGCTCGACAGGCGTGAGACCGCCGCCACCCAGCCCTTGAACGATCCGCGCCACGACGAGCATGCTGAGCGTGCCGGACATCCCGCACACCATCGAGGCGAGGGTGAATGTGGCGACCGAGATCATGTAGAACCGCTTGCGGCCGACAACGTCGGCGAGCCAGCCGCTGATCGGGATGATGATGGCGTTGGCGACAAGAAAGCTTGTGACGACCCAGGTCGCTTCGTCGTAGCTCACGGACAGTCCGCCCGCGATATGGTCCAGTGCAACATTGGCGATCGAGGTGTCGAGCACGACCATGAAGGTCGCGATCGAAATCACGCTCACGATCAGCCAGGGATTGCGGCGCCCCGCGACGGAGCGTGCGGGCGTCCACCCGATGGATCGCCTGGGGCGCGTGGCGCCGTCGCTCATCGCTCGTCCATTGCCTCAGCGAACTTCCACCGTCGACTCGACCGACATGCCGGGGCCCAAAATGCAGCCGTCGGGCACGTTGTCGAATACGATCTTCACGGGAACGCGTTGAACGACCTTGACCCAATTGCCGGTGGCGTTCTCCGGCGGCAGCACGCCGAAGGCTTGTCCGGCGCCACGCTGAATCGAATCGACATGACCGTGCAAAGTCGTGTCCGGACAGGCGTCGACATCGATGTCGGCATGTTGTCCCGGGTGCATGTGCGCCAACTCGGTCTCCTTGAAGTTGGCCGTGACCCAGAGTTTCAGCGGCACGATCGCCAAAAGCTCCTGACCGGCGGCGACATAATTGCCCACCGCCACGCTGCGCTGCGCAACGTGCCCGTCCAACGGCGCGACAATGCGCGTGTACGAGAGATCGAGCGCGGCCTGGGCAACTTGCGCCGTGATGGATTTGATCGCGGCCTGTGCACCCTTGACCTGCGCCTTGGCTGCCCCGATCTGGTCCTGGGCGCCGCGCACCTGTTTGTCTGCCGCGTCGCGCTGATCGGCCATGTTGCGGGCCGTCGCGACCGCGGTGTCGAGCTGCTGCTGCGCGACAGCGAGCGGCTGGGTCCGCTTCAACAGCTGATAGCGCGCCAGATCCTGCTGAGCGTTGGTCGCCTGTGCCGCTGCACCCTTCGCGTTGGCTTCGGCCTGCTCATACGAAGCTTCGCTCAGTTGCACCTGCGCCTCGGCCTGCGCGAACTGCGTCTCGGCTTGCGCTTGCTGTGCGAGCAGTTGATTCAGTTTGGCCTGATAGTCGGCAGGATCTATCTCGACCAGCAATTGTCCTGCGTGCACCTTCTGGTTGTCGTTGGCGAGGACACGCGTGACCTGTCCGGCAATGCGCGGTGCCAAATGAACGATATGGGCGTCGATATAGGCGTCGTCGGTGTCTTCGTAGTTGCGGGCGATCAGCCACCATAAGATCCCGCCGGCGAGCAGCACCAGAACCAATGCGATGCCGGCGTGCCGGACCCACGGACGGTGCAGCCACCCGCGGCGGTGCACCGTTTCGGGCTCCTCGATCGCGTCGTCATCGGCTGACCGCGGGCGCGTTCCCGCTTCCCGGTCCGAAGCATCGGCCGCACCGGGATTGTCAGGCGCCATCGCTCACCCCAATTCGTTCGCGCGTACGTTGCAATTAACTTAAGACGCGCAACCACTGAAAGGGTTCCAGCTTCGGCAATGCGTCGGAAGCATGAGGGCCATCGCGCTGTCGAATGTTTCGGATTGTCCGGCAACGTTCCCGTTTCAGGCAGCCCGGCCGGCCTGGGAACCGCGCGTGCAGGCTGTCCGGCACCAAGGCTTGTCATGAAGACGCCTCCTCTTGACAAGGAAACGAAAGCGGATGCGGCTCGTTGCCGGGAACTCGGGAGAATATGCGCCATGCAGATTGGATTCATCGGTCTGGGGAAAATGGGCTTCGCGATGGCCTCGCGACTGCTCGAAACGCGCCATCGCGTGATTGTCTGGAACCGTTCGCCGCACCCGGCGGAAGCGCTGGCGCGCAAGGGTGCCGAACGCGCCGAGGGCGCGAGCGACGCCTTCGACAGCGACGTCGTGCTGACAATGCTTTCGGCGGATCAGGCAGTTCGCGAAGTGATCACAGAGCAAGTCTTGCGGTCGGCGAGAAAGGGCTCGGTGCACGTGATGTGCGCAACGATCTCGGTAGCGTTGGCAAGAGAGCTTGCAGAGAGCCACGGCGATCACGGGCTGGGCTACGTGGCTGCGCCGGTTCTGGGCAGGCCGGACGTGGCTCTGGCGGGAAGCCTCAACATCTTTGCCGCCGGCAACGGCCAGGCGGTGATGCGCGCGATGCCCGTCCTGGAATGCCTCGCCAAGAAGGTGTGGCGGCTGGGCGAAGAGCCATTCACGGCCAATGCCGTCAAACTGGCGACGAATTTCACGCTGGCCGCTGCGATCGAAACCATGTCTGAAGCTTTCGTTCTGGCGCGCGGCTACGGCATCGAGCCCGAAACGATGGTGGACGTATTGACCGAGACCCTGTTTTCGGCACCGGCCTACAAAATCTACGGGCCGATCATCGCCGGCAGAATGTTCGAGCCCGCGGGCTTCGCCTTGCGGGACGGCTTGAAGGATGTTCGCCTGGTGCTGGAAGCCGGCGAGGAGGCTCGTGTACCTCTGCCGATCGCGAGCCTGCTGCGCGACAATTTCCTCGACGCACTCGCGCAAGGAGACGGCGACAAGGATTGGAGCGCGATTGCGGACGTCAGCGTCCGCCGGGCCGGCTTGTAGGAGCCATACGCCGCTTTCGGAACCGTCAGGCCTCCTGTTCGGCCTCCAGCGTCTCGATGACGGCAAGTCCGTCCTCGAGATAATCGCCCAATTTCGGCAGCGAAGTCAGATATTCGGCGGTGCGTCTGTTATGCGCATGATGCGCTTCGGCCAGCGCCTCGTTCCATTCCTCCGGGGCATAGGTACCGCGCCCCAGCCAAGCGAGCGCCACGAGATTGACCTGCTCCTCCTCGTCGAGGCTACGGATGTATTCCGTCAGCTCGGCATATGTGGCGTCATCGGCCAAATCCTCGAGCACGTCGGCCATGCCGTCGTCGGCGGCGTTGGAGCCGGAATCCGGATCGCTCACATCTTCCTTGGCGTCGAATATGCGCGCTTCCGTAATGACCTGCTTCACTTTTTCAGGATTGATCCCAAGCATGATCGATGCTCCCGATTGGCGGCCATATCATTGTCCGATCGGATGGCAGAAAAAACTGAGCAAAATCAAATTGCCGATTGTGCCATGGGCACCGTGAAGCTGAAGATGGTACCACCCTCGGGATTGTCCTCGACCGTGAGCTCGCCACCCTGCCCGCGAACGATGGAGCGGCAGATCGACAGACCGACCCCCATTCCATGCTGCTTTGAGGTCACGAAGGGCTGAAACAGCTTCTCGCGAATATGTGGCGCAATGCCCGGCCCCGTATCAATGACGGAGACCCGGACCATATTTCCCGCAGCAATCGAAGCCTCGACACGCAGTTCCCGCCGGGCGCAACCTTCCATCGCTTCGATGGCGTTGCGCATCAGGTTGACCACGACCTGCTGAATCTGAACCTTGTCGACATAGACGGCGGGCAGTCCCGATGGCGCATGCAGCTCGACCTTGACGCCGCGCTCCTTGGCGCCGAGCAGAGCCAGCGCGCTCGCCTCGTCGATCAGTTTCGGCAGATTCTCCGCCGACTGCTCGGTCTCGCTTTTCTTCACGAAATCGCGCAGGTGTCGCAAAATCTCCGTGGCTCGGGTGACTTGCCCCAAGGCTTTGTCGATGGCTTCGGCAAGTTTCTCCTGGGGGCCTGCTTTGCCCAGAATCAGCTTGCCGGTTCTCAGATAGTTGGCTGCCGCCGTCAGCGGCTGATTGACCTCGTGCGCAAGCACCGAGGCCATCTGGCCCATTTCACTGACCCGGCTGACATGGGAAAGCTCCGACTGCAATTCCTGCAGGCGTTTCTGCGTGTGCTGGCGCTCGGTCAAGTCGCGAATGAATCCGATGAACAGCCGCCGTCTGCCGCTGTTGATTTCTCCCACCGACAATTCGATGGGAAAGAAGCTGCCGTCCCTGCGGCGGCCGGTGACAATGCGCCCGGTGCCGATGATCCGACGCTGTCCGGTTGCGAGATAGCGCGCGATGTATTCGTCATGGTGCTCGCGATGCGGCGATGGCATCAGGATCGACACGTTCTGTCCGCAGGCTTCCTGCGCGGAGAACCCGAACATGCGCTCTGCCGTTGCGCTGAACGACAGAATTACGCCCAGCGAGTCGATTGCCACCATCGCGTCGGGAACGGTCTCGAGGATGGACCTCAGTTGCGCCTCGCGCTCGAGGAGGGCCGTTGCCTGCGAGTCGCCCCAGCCGTGCGCCGTACTTTCGAGCTGAGAAGTGGTCTCATCTGGCATGCTGCCGCCCCAAGCGCCTGTTCGGCATCAACGAAAATATTATCATCAAACTTGACCTAGGTCAGTTCAAGTGCCGTGCCAACCAGCAGAATGTTTCCGATGGTGGGAGCAAAAGGCATGACTCCGGTGACGATATTCATAGTGGACGATGATGTGGCTGTCAGGGACTCGCTGAAATTCCTGTTCGAATCGGAAGGCCTTGATACCGAGGACTTCGCTTCGGGTACCGAGTTCGTGGGGCATAGCAGGCCCGCCGCCGACGACTGTATAATCCTCGACGTGCAGATGCCCGGAATGAGCGGGATCGACGTCTTGTCGCGACTGCGGCGGGAGGGATCGGTATCGCCGGTTATCGTCGCCACGTCCATGCCCAGCTCTGCCATGACGAAACGTGCCTATTCGGAGGGAGCATTCCGCGTCCTGGACAAGCCGTTCGACAGCGATGCGCTGCTCGGCGCCGTGCACGAGGCGCTCCATTTGGCACACAGGCCCGCAACGGCCGAGGCGGTCTGACCTTGCCCCTGACGAAATCCGGTTTGTGCAATTTCGTCCGCCGCCACGGCGTGGGCGTCATCTCGACCGTCGATCCAGGCGGTGCGCCCGAGGCGGCGCTGGTCGAGGTTGCGGCCACGGCGGAACTCGAGATCATATTTCATGCGGTCGAGACTACGCGCAAATGCGCGAATTTGCGCGGCAATCCGAGAATTGCCTTGGTGGTCGGAGGCTGGGCCGGCCCGGAGACCCTGCAATATGAAGGCGTGGCCGACGAGCCGGAACAGCCGGAGCTTGAATCGCTCAAGCGGATCTATTTCGAGGCCTGCCCCCATGCTTCGGGCCGTGCCGGCTGGCCGGGCCTGACCTATTTTCGCATCCGTCCGAAATGGCTGCGATTCAGCACCTATGCGGTGCCGTGGACGGTGAACGAGATGACGTTTCCGTAAGCCGCATTTGCTTGGCTTCGCTTTGCCCCGATGAACTGCAATTTGCAAAGCGCCGGGAGCTTTCGAGCGACGAATTTCCCGACCTCATGATACGAAGCGTGAAGGCACCTACGACGCCTGCTCTGTCGTCGGGCGGCTCTTCGGCACCGGCAGCGGCGGGCGCGCTACAGGTACGATCCCATAGCTTCTGAACCGCGCCGCGATTCCAGGCTGGATATCCTTCGCGAGCTTGATGTCGGCCCATCCGGCCCGTACCGCACCCACCCGCAACCGCGCGACTCCGCGGCCGAACAGTGAAGACGCGAGGGTCGGTGTCCGGGCCAGCGCTGCGTCGAAATCTCCGATCGCCAATTGCATGCGCCCCAGCCGCAGATAAACCCATCCCAGACTGTCGAGAATGTCGTCCCGTCCAGGAGCGAGCTTGAGCGCGCGATGGCAGTCGGCGAGTGCCGCAGCGATATCCTTGTTGGCCAGCATCCTGACCCAGCAGCGACCGTTCCAAGCCATTGCATCATGAGGATCGATGCTGATGGATGCGGTGAAGTCGCCGATCGCGGCGTCGAAATTCCTGGCAAGCTGATGGACGGAGCCTCTGTCCTCCAGGGCGTCGGTGTTGCGGGGATCCAGACGAACCGCTTCATCGAGATCGGCAAGCGCTTCGGGATAGCGATCCAATGCGGCGAGAGCGCGCCCCCGAAGGTCATGCGCTTCCGAGTCTGTCGGCCGCGAAGCGATGGCGAGCGAGAAATCGACGCGCGCCCGCTCGAGCTCGCCTTCCACGAGAAATATGCTGCCGCGCAGCTTCAATGCCAGCGCGCTGCGCGGAGCGGAGTCCACCGCGTGATTGCATGCCACAAGCGCGGGTTGAATCAGCTTGGCCGTCAGGAACGACACGCATGACAGGAGATACACCTGGGTACGTTCCGGGTGCCGCTGGGCGTGCAAGCGGATCGCCTGCGAGGGCCAGCGATACTCGACCGGCCGCACATAAGCGACCGCAGGCTGCGATGGCAGCAGCATTGCGCCGATTGCCAGAATGCCAAGCACGGAGATTGCAGTCCTGACGCGCGAGGGCGCGGCGCCACATGCCTTCCGACGCGCGATTTTCCACCTGCAACGCTGAGCCATGGGCGTCTCTCCTGAAAGCCGAGGAACCCATACCGCAGTCGGGAGATCTGCGAATTGATCGGAAGCAAGAACCCATGCCTTGACATCGGTCAATGCCCGCTGTGCATGCCCGGCACACCATGCCGATCGCGCGAACGGCGAGGGTGAATCCGCGAACGGCGAGGGTG
>Ga0335085_10012727_pt1 | contig 12376 bp, 12 predicted proteins | sample Lox_Sample_45_FD_206712 | JGI IMG/M metagenome (GOLD analysis project Ga0335085, IMG submission 206712) | Soil microbial communities from Loxahatchee National Wildlife Refuge, Florida, United States - Lox_Sample_4.5 | ecosystem: Environmental > Terrestrial > Soil > Wetlands | place: USA...
CCCGAAAAGCTGTAGGATGTGGAGCGGACAACCGGAGGGCTCTCGCTCGCCTTCCAGCCGTGAGAACCCTCCGCAGATCCAATCGGGGAGTCTGCCGACTCCCGAAAGGAGATCCTGTGCAGATCCTACACCCGTTCGTTGGCTCGATCCAACAGTATTTCAAGGAGACTTCCGAGCCGGATCGCTATCGGCCGGATCATTGCCCGCAATGCGAAGCGAATCGGCCTTTGATGGCGCATGGCTTCTATAGCCGCACGTTGGTGGATGTGGAGTTCGATAGTTCCATCCGCGTGCGCCGCTATCTGTGCCATTGCTGTAAGCGCACCGTTTCCCTACTACCTAGCTTCGCATTGCCGTATCTCCGTTTCGGGATCACTGTGATCGCGCTGTTTTTGATCGCCCGTCTGCTAGGCGGCCACACCCTGAGTGCCGCCGCGGCGGCGGCCACGCTGTCGCACATGCCGTACCAGCGCGGCCAGTTCTGGGTGCGCCGTTTTCGGAGCCAGGCCGAGCGTCTATGCGCCGCCCTGGCAGCGCTCCTCGCCCCACCTTCGGCGCCAAACTTCGTTTCCGGGGCCCTGCTCATGTTGCAGTCCATCGGTTGGATCGCCGCCCACCGCTTCCTGTTTGCCGACCTGCGGGTACACCTGCTGGGCTGGCCGGCCTTTCTCGCTCCGAACGGACGTCTCGCCGCGCTGCGTCCGGCGGCGCCGCGCGGCTGAGAGTCCCCACACAGCTTTTGCCTGGAGCCGGCGAGGCTACGGCCTTATGCTTCTGGCTCAGGAGGTCATCCGAATGGATGCCAAGGCCGAAAAAACCGCCCTGTTCCGCTTCGGCGTAATCGCGCCGCTCGTGCTGGAGCCGTTGCCGCGCGGCGAACTCACGCGCCGAGCCGAGGAAATCGCCGGCCGCCACTACGAGATCCCCGGTTCCCAGCGCACGTCCATTTCGGTGGACACGCTGCTGGATTGGGCGCTCCGCTATCGCAACGGCGGGTTCGAAGCTCTCGCGCCACAACCCCGCCAGGACCGGGGACAACCGCGCACCATTACGCCGCAACTCGCCGATCTGATCGAACGCCTTAAGCGCGAAAACCCGCATCGCACCGGCACCACGTTGTTACGGGAACTGGCCCTGTCGGCGGGCAAGGACGTGGCCGCAATCTCCGCCTCCACGCTCTACCGCTTCCTCAAACAGCGCGGTCTCTCCGAACGCCAACTGCTCGCTCCACCGGCGCACAAGAAGTTCGAAGCCGAACACAGCAACCAGATCTGGCAATCGGACATGCTCTATGGCCCCTATGTCCGACGCCCTGGCGGCGGCAAAATGCAGGCCCTGCTGCACGCCATTCTCGACGACGCCAGCCGGCTCATCCCGCATGCTCAGTTCTACGCCAGCCAGGGCCTGGACGCCTGCCTGGACTGCCTGCGCCAGGCGGTGGCGGCTCGGGGCGCCCCGATCCGACTCTACATGGACAATGCCAAGATCTATCGCAGCCCGCAACTGGCAAGGATCTCGGCATCCATCGGCATGCTCATCGTGCACACGCCTCCGTATCAGCCTGAGGGACGCGGAAAAATCGAACGGTTTTTCCGCTCGTGTCGGGAACAATTTCTGAACAACTTGGATCGCGAACAAACGCTCTCGTTGGAAGAACTGAACGACCGCCTGTGGGCCTGGCTCGACGTTTATCACCGCACCGAGCACAGCGCGCTGGGAACCACGCCCCTGCTGCGTTGGCAGCGCGATATCGAGCACATCCGCCAACTGCCTCCCGCCACCGACTTCCGCCGTCTCTTCTTCCATCGTCTGGATCGCGTGGTGCGCCGCGACTGCACTTTCCTGCTGCAAAATCGCTTCTACGAGGTGCTGCCCCATCTGGCCGGCGAAACCATCGAAGCGCGCTTCGATCCTCTCGACCCCGCGGTGGTGGAGATCTATTTCCAAGGCCAACTCGAAGGCACGGCGCGGCTCGTCGATCCGGTCGTCAATGGTCAGTTGCCCTCGGCCAAACCATCCAAAGGGGCGGAATCCCAGCCCACCGGCATCAACTTCGTGGATCTGCTCATAAAGAAAAAGGACGAGGAGTAACCGCCATGGTAGAAGCCTTCTTCGGTTTCAAAAAGACTCCGTTCAGCGACAGCCCCGATCCCAAGCAGTTGTTTGCTTCCCAGGCCTGGAACCAGGTCAAGGCGCGCCTCCAGTTCCTGGTCGATCATCATGGCACCGGCCTGCTGACCGGCGAAGTGGGCGCCGGTAAATCGACCGCGGCCCGCACCTTCACCGCCGGGCTCAATCCCAACCTCTATAAGATCCTGTATCTGCACTGGACCTCGGGATCGGCTTTGGATCTGCTCCGCCAAATCGCCCTGGAACTGGATCTGGAGCCGGCGCACTACCGCGGCGACCTGGTGCGCCAGATCTCCCAAGCCATCGTGCATCTCAACCAGAGCAAAAAGCAGCATCCCATTCTCATCTGCGACGAAGCGCAACTGCTGCGCCATCCTGCCCTGGAACAGTTACCTCTGCTGCTGAACTTCGACATGGATTCGTCCCACTACCTGACCTTGCTACTGGTGGGAGAACCCCTGCTGCGCCGCACCCTGTCCCTACAGATGCACGAACCCTTGCGCCAGCGCATCGCCGTGCAGTATCACTTGGACGGACTCTCGCGCGAGGAACTGGACGCCTATCTTGTCCATCAACTCAAAGCCGCCGGCGTCACGCAGCCGCTGTTGGATGAGACCGCGCGCCAGGCCCTCTACCAAGCCACTAAAGGCATTTTGCGCAAGGTCAACAAACTGGTCCTGACCGCCCTCCGGCTGGCCGCGACGCGCAAAGCCGCCACGGTGGACGAAGCCATCTTGCTGGACGCCACCAGCGAGGCGCTGCTATGACTAACTCCCCGGGGGCCACGGTCCTCTCGCTGGCTCAGCTTCTGGAACGGCAGCCCCCATCTCCGCCGCCCTGTCTGGTGGAACCGGGCCTGTTGCCGGCGCAGGGCATCCTGTTTGTCGGCGGGGAGCCGAAGGTCGGCAAATCCCTGTTGGTGGCGAACCTCGCGCTTTCGCTGGCGGCCGGCTCGGATCGGCTGGGCTTTCCGGTACCGGCTGCGCGCCGCGTGCTCGTTTGCCAGTTCGAGTTGCCGATCCCGCAGTTTGTCGGCCGTCTGGCCACCATGCGGCGGTTGATGGGTTCGGCCGCAGATCAAAACCTTTTCATTGATACCCGCGCTACCGGCCATCTGCTCAGCGCACCGCAAGGTCTGCAACACTTCCTCACGGCCGCGCAGGCGGCTGCCGCGGAGATCATTATCCTGGACCCGCTGTATTCCACGCACGACCAGGATGAAAACGACACCCGCGCCATGGCCGCTTTGTGCCAGAGCCTGTTACGCTTGCGCGAGGCTTCCCGAGCCGCGTTGATCGTGGTTCACCACGTGCGCAAATCCATCGGCCGTTACGAGATTGGCAGCGCCTTCCGCGGCTCCAGCGCCCTGCATGCCGTTGGCGACAGCTACCTCCTGCTGACGCGACCTTCGCCCCAGTTCAACACCGTCGAACTCCGTTTCCAGTTTCGTTATGCGGCCCCGCAGCCGCCACGCTTGCTCCAACTCAATTCCTCCGCCCTGTGGTTCTCCGCTGCGGGGGTGCCGCCGGCGGCGGTGGCCGCCGACCGCCGCAAGGTGGAATCTGCCGACGTGCGGCAGGCGTTGACGGATCTGGGAGCGCAAGCTCGTTACAACCAACTTCGCCAGCAAATCATGACGCTGACCGATTGCTCCAAACGCACAGCGCAGATGGCCATCACGGCGGCCTGCCAACAAGGCTCGATCGTGCAGACCGATGGCCATTACTGCCTGCCGGGGTAGTGCACGCGGTTGCTGGCAGCAAGATCCGCCGGGGTCGCGCCCGAGCGGATGCCCAAGGCCGATGCGACGGAACTGGCTCCGAAGAAATCGGCTCACCCCTCCGGTGCGGCACGCCCGGCCGGAGGGGTCCTACCTGTTACCCTGACCCTTCCTACGCTGCTATTTCCTGTTTGCTGTTTCAGCGGTTGGATCTTAAACCAAGAGTCCCATTTCTTTGGTGAAGCTCCCGAGCAGAGGCCTTGGGCAACAAAACGCGAAAATCGCCCGGCCGCCTTTGCCGGGCGTTCCTTTTGAATCTTTCGGGCCTTGGGATACTTCTGTTCTGCCTATACCCGCGAGTATCCTATCCCGCTTTGGCAGGCGTTCCTTACGAAGAGCGCAACTCGCAGCCTGTGATTCTGAGAAACCCGCCGGAAAAGACCGTGAGAGCGTCGGGGGGAAAGATCGTGACGCGTTACATTCAGGCAGCCGATGTATTGGCCCGCGAGGCCGTATCGGATTGGCTCTTGCGCTGTCCGCTGGAGTTTGAGTGATGCACGAAGAGAAGAGTCTCACTATTGCGGAGGATCGGCCTTTCGGTTCACCCGCAGACCGATGGCTATCGCGGCGGAGCTTCGTCCGGACTGGAAAATGGGAGCGATGCTGCTCATCCTTCATCTCAGTTCCCGTGCAGGTAAGAGCTCCCTCAGGCGATTGCATATCCTGAACTGGGCGTTGCGCTCGGCCAAGAACCGGGCCGAATTCGAGCAGGTTCGCGATCACCAGCAACCGCTCTTCAGCTTTCAGTTCCGGTTTGAGCCTGCACTGGGACGGGCTATCAATCTGGCTGTGGGCGAACAATATGTTGATTGGGTAGGTGGCGATCGGCTCCAGATAACCGCCAAAGGCAAGCGGTGGATGGCGGAAATACTGAAGGATGAAACCGTGATGCAGGAGGAGCGTGATTTCCTGACGCGCATCGGCAAAGACATCACCGAAACAATCGCGACCGAGATGATCACGGTCAAGGCCATCTGATGCTGCGCATAAGGCACTTATTCATCAACATCAATACCGACAAGGGTGTGTTTGGAACAAGGCAGAACTTTGCCGATGGCCTGAACATCATTCGGGCGGAGAACTGGGCCGGCAAGTCCCAGGTCGTCCAGTCGATCATGTATGCCCTCGGCATGGAAGGCATGCAGGGTCCCTCTCATGCCGTGCCTTTGGCGCATGCCATGACGGATTACCTGGACTATAAGGTGGACGGTAAGGACGCGAGGGCGACAGTAATTGACTCAACGGTTTCTATTGAGATCGAGAACGCAAAGCATGAGTTCCTAACGGTGCAAAGGGCCATCGCCGGGGAGCGGCATAGGCATCTGATGACGGTTTATGAGGGCCGGGCGATCACCAAGAAGGAAGGCCTAAGCACGGCACGGGATTATTACGTCCGCGAGGGTGGCGCGGCCATCAACGAACTCGGATTTCACCGGAAGCTCAAGGAATTCGTTGGCTGGGAACTGCCAATGGCGCCGAGGTTCAATGACGTTGACACTCTGCTCTATCTCGAGACGATTTTCCCACTCCTCTATGTGGAACAAAAGCTGGGCTGGGGCCGGCTTCCTGCCCGGTACCCCACATGGCTGGGGATTCGCGATGTGGGACGCAGGACGGTTGAATTCCTCCTCGGGCTCGACGCCTACGCCAATGCGCTGGAGCGCGTCGCCGTGCAGGAAGAAATCAAACGGCTGAGACGGGAATGGTCGGCAACGCGGTCTCAAGCGGAGAAGTCTGCGGCTGCGGTTGTGGGAAGCGTTCGAGGAATTCCCGTAGAGCCGGTTGCGTCCTGGCCTCCGGAAGTATTGCCCACCCTTTCGGTGATGCAATCCTCAAAATGGCTGACCATCGCGGATCACCTTAATAGCTTACGGGGACGTCTAACCGAACTGCAAAGCGTCGAGGTTCCTTCGACCGTTACAGCGGAGCCTAAAATCCGGGGAGAACTCGCCCAAGTGGAGGATCAACTCGCCGGACAGGAGCGCTCCGTCGCGGCGCTCTACGACAAATTTGAAACCGAAACGGCGGAAGCGGAATCGCTGCAACAGCGGATCGACAGCATCAACGACGATTTGAGGAAGTACAAAGACCTGCGAAAGGTCCGGAACCTCGGATCGAGCGATCAGCCCGAGGTCGTCACAGGACACTGTCCCACCTGCCATCAAGAACTCGCCGATTCGCTGCTTGATACTGCGAATAAAGCCACCCCTATGACCGTGGATCAGAACGTGAGCTTCTACGAGGAGCAGATCAAGCTCTTCACTGCGGTCCATAATAACGCCGTCCACTCGATAGGAATTGCCGAAAGGGATCTCCGCGCCCAACGCGCCGAGGTGATGAGGCTGCGTGAACGCATCCGCGATATTCGGGAGACGCTGGTATCGGCCTCCAGTTCTCCCTCCATCGAGGCCATATCAGAGCGCATCCGACTGCAGGATAGAATCTCGCGCGTGGAAAGCGAGCAGCAGGTCTTCGATGAATATATGGCCGAGCTTGCGGAACTGGCAAGTGAGTGGCTGGGCGTGCAGGAACGGCTCAAGAAGCTGCCCAAAGGTGTTTTGTCGGAGCGCGACATTACGAAGATTTCGAACTGGCAGACATCCTTTCAACAGCAGCTCACCCAATACAAGATGGGCAGCCTTGACGTCACCGATGTCAGATTGTCGCTCGACACCTACGAGCCGGAAGCGGAGAAGATCAATCTGAAAGCCGATGTTTCGGCAAGTGATCTCATCCGACTACATTGGGCGTATCTTCTCGGGCTTTTAGAAGTGGGCACACAAGCGACCGGCAATCACCCCGGACTGCTCATATTCGACGAGCCGCAGCAGCAATCGGTGGAAGAGAATGCCTTCCGGGAGATGCTGCGCCACGCCTTGGCAGAGAAGAATTGCCAGATCATCATAACGACGAGCCATGAACGCGAGTCCATCGGTGCCTACATGATGAGCATCGGCGTGCAACACGTCGCGGAATTCGGTAATGACCGGATTCTACAGAAGTTCTCCAGCTAGATTCTGTCGAACTCTTCCGACGCGGAGCTAGCTGCTACACAGGATGATAGCCGCGACCCTCCTCGCCTGTGCCGCGTTTCAGTGGACAATTCCACTTCCTCTCCCACTGTCTAACCCCACCCTGCCCACGCCATCCCACCAACTCGCCTCAGCCGTCCACCTCCCCGACCGACTACCCATCTTCTGCCCCGGCAACCAAGCTGCCAATTCCACCTGGCCTCAGGCGCACCGCTCACCAGCAGGTAGTCAATTAATAAAGCCAATCATCACAGCGAGTTCAAGGGTCGGAGAGGAAGGCGTGAGGAAGTCGCGGGGAAGCCGTCAGGAAGTCTTCCCGCGCATTTGGGAGCCGTCCCCATTTAATACGGCGCGCAACGGGCACGAAAGTGTGCGGCGGCTGTCCAGCACTTGCGCGTCGAGTCCGTGCTGCCGAAAGTCTTCCAGCACGCCGAAATACACGGACTTCGCGCACCGGTCAAAGAATCCGGCCACGTAACTCAGCAGCTCATATGACGGTGTCAAGTAAAGAAAGCATCTGACTTGACGCTCCTTTTCGATTGCCTGCCGCACCTGCCAATATCGATTGGCCGCCTTCGGCTGTCGTTCGTACTCGAGAGCGAACGTGGCATCTTCCCCATCCGAATGGATCGTGATCACCGCATCGTAGTCCTTGGCGTAGCCAAAGCCCGTCAGTTCATTGAGGCACAAGATTTCCAGCTCGGACTTCCATCGAACCAATTCGCCGCACCGAATCAGCGTCAGGTGAACATCATTGAGGTCCAACGAATGCAGCACGACGGGATCGTTCAGTTGTTTGAACGCCCTTGACGCAACCAAGGCGGCGCCTTCTCCATTGCCGGCCAAATAGTCTGCGCCCGATTCGCTGATGGCGTAGACCCATCCTGGCTTCGAGTATTTCACCTTTAATCGCGTAATCAGTCCGTGCTGGACCAGCCGAAGCATCCGCCAGTTGAAGATGCGCCGCCGATTCTCTCTTGCTTTCAGTTGAAAGAACTGCCAGAGCTGGTCGTGTGTGGCGTGACGCGACCGCAGCACCTGCTCGAGGAGTAGGCCATCCTGCGTCGAGCTGAGGTCGATCGACCCTTTCACGTATCCCATCGTCGTCTCAGTGAGTTGCCGATAGCACGAGTCGCGCTTCCCAAGGCCTGGCTGCGAGCGGCTCCAGAAAGAACGTTCCGAGCACGCCACGCACCCAGCCATAGGCCGGCATGACTACCATGACTTCCTGGTCAGCGCCACATTCGCTGAACGATATCAGGGTCGTTTCACGATTCAGCCAATCTCCGCCCTTGATGACACCGCCAGTCTGCTCCGATTTCACCACCACAAGATACGCGTCCGGTGTCTCTGGTTTTCGAAGTAACCTTTTGAACAAGACCTTCTGGTGACCATTCCATATGCACGGTGGCTCACAGTCGAACACCCTGTAGAGCATGCGGTGCCAACATTCGGGACGGAAACCGCTATTTCCGTTGAATCGGGACACGCCATACACGCACGGCCGATTACGGAGTTTGCCGCCGACTTCAACTCCGGTTGTGTTGTAGTAGGCAAGCTCCCTGGCGTCAAACCGTTGCTGGACCCGCACCACTGCGCTGGATCGCAGCGTCCAAATGCTCCCAAAGCTCAATATCGAGATCAGCATGATCGTGGCCTACGCGCCCTTGAGGCGCTCGTTTTCCAGCCGAACAGTCCGCAGCGTCTCCTCCAAACGGTTGATTCTGTCCACGAGGCTGGCGACCTGATGCGAGTTTTCGCCTCCCTTGGCGCCATTCCCGGCTCCGTTGCCGCTGCCGATCCTTTTCGTGGCGTCATCAACGCGAGCCGATAGGTCCGCCACGACCGCGGACTTTTGCTCTAAATCGTGGCGTAACCGTTTGTTCTCCGAGGTCAGGTTGAGCACCTCGATTCTCATTGACTCGACTTGGTGTCGGAGTGCGTCAGCTTCGACCATGTCAGCGGTGGGGAGTCCGCTCTCGCCGGCCTCGATCATACGATTGCATTTCTCGATGTGAGTGTTGTACTTTCGTGTGGCCTGTTCGGCGCTGGCCTTCCAGTACTGCGCGTAGTTCATAGCGTCGGCTGCTGCCTGTGCCAACTGCTTGAGCCTCTCCGAATGGTTCCACCGTTGCCAGACGATGACCACGAAGGAATAGACCAGCAGTAGTGAAAGCGCCGCTGTGTACATGAAGTACTTGTTGCCGATCGAGTTCTCCAGGAAAATGCTGCGGCGCTGCTCCCAACTCATACCCCAGTCGACGTTCTTCGGATTCAACGAGCGGAACAGCGCCTCGTACCATGTCAGTTTCTGGCCCCGGTAACCGCCCTGGGCGGCCAGCGGCGAATACGGTGCAGCCGGCACAGGCTGTGCGGACCGGGATGGATACATACTGGGTTCGGGCTGCTGCGCTGCGTTCCTCTGTCCGGCTCCTAGCTGCTGCGGAATGGCTACCTTCGATCCCGTCGGCTGCTGACATTGGGCCGGCGTCAGCACGATCCAGCCGGTCACGACGCCGATAAAAAGGGTGCATCTGACTCTTCCTAACATTTGGCTACCTCCTCCCTTGCATTCGCCTGCCAAACGAAGCCGCCAATCCCGGGTCTTTGAAGCGGAGGTTCGCTCCCTGGACGTCCAGTCTCGACTGGCGCAGACGCGGCGCCAATTCCATTTCAAAGCCACGCATTTGCATGTCTGGAGGCGTGCGTACGTGCAAGTGCCGGTGCAGCGTCCCTTCCGTGTCGTCCGTCATAAGGATCTGCATCTGGCCTTTTGGCAGGTTCTTGATCCTCTCGTCCTCCGCGCGGTATTCCCGCTCTTCCCGTTCCGAACCACTTGTGCCTCTCTCAAATCGCTCCCAACCGAACACCTGTTCCCTCACCAGCGATACAGTTCGCTTGGTTATGGTGTGCTCGGCCGACGCTCGGATGAAGAACTTGGATGTCTCTTCGTCCTGCGTGCGCATTGCGATCTTCGTGTTTGGCGCGCTGGTGACGTCGTCCTTGAACCCCTTGCCAACCTGAAGAAGCTGCGGCAGGCTTTGCATTGAGAAAAGGAACGCGGTGTTGGTGCCCCGAGCCGTCTGCAAAATCTGGGCGAAATTTCGGTACCCGAACGGTGCGAACTCATCGAGAACGACACTCAGGATGGGGCGGTTCATCCGTCTCCGCTCCTCTTCGCTTTCGTACCGTTTGCCGACGACAAGCTGCAAATTCTGCAGCAGCATCTTTCCGAGTGCTCGAACCGGTTCGGTATTCTTGTTGATGTTCAGGGTCACGAACAGGATCAGCTCCTGGTCAATCACGTCGTCGATCGACAACAGGTCCTCGTAGGGGCCGGTGATGACGGACAATTCGTCGTCCAGAAAAGTCATGCACTCGTTGAGCAGACCCTGGATCTTCGGCACGCGTTCCCGGTCATGGAATGATTCGATCAGATTCCGCACGGACATCTCGAAGTTCAGCCCGCGCTGCATTGACACGTCTCGGTCGGCTTGGATGTGCCTGCGGGCTTTCTCGATCTGTTCGCGGAGGACCTCTTCATCTAGTGCCATAACGATGACGTCATAGAAATTGAAGGCGACTCCGGTGTAGTGAAGGATGCGGACGATGTCCGCGAGGTAATTCAGTTGGTGCTTGGCGAAGAACTCATCGTGCAGATTGAATGATCCGAAGACCATGTTCACCTGCGCCATATAGTTCTCGTCGGTCGTGTGGAAAGGGTTGTACAGGCACGAGAGCTCCGGTCGCGCGGGATTGATCAGGCGAAGATCCCCGAGTCGCCCGGCCCGGTTGATGTGCGGCAGCAGCTCGTAAAAGAAGTCGAGGTCGCCCTTTCCGTCGAAGATGACCATTGGGACCCTATGCCGGTCTTGGGCAGGCCCGACTCTCCGACTCAGGTCCTGGGTGATGATGTTTTTCAGAAGCGTGGTCTTGCCGCTGCCCGTCATACCCACGACGATTCCTTGCATGACCCGCACCTTGTCCGGCCACAACCATGGCGCCCCATGCACGTCGTAACCGAGCACCACGGCGTTTTGCTTCCAGGCCTTCTCGACATGCTTAGCGTCCGCGGCCGGGCTCATCACCAAGGGTGGATACCGTCGCTGGTTTTCCTTCCACTCTCGGCGCTTGACGAAGACCCAGATCGTAATGCCGGGCACGCCGATTCCAAGGAGGAAGTAAACGAAGACTTCAGCCATCTGCAGATCGGTGAAATGGTAGGCTTTGGTGCCGAGGAACCAGAGCGCGAACAGAATCAGTCCCGCGAGTGCAGTGCACACAAAGATCGGAGACGCCGAAAGCGATGGCCGATCGCGGGAAGTATCCGAATAAGAATCTCGAATCATGAGTTTTCACCTCCAGGGGGACTTTGAGGAACTCGTGGGATCACTGTGGCGCGATTCAGTAACGGAGGTAGGTGACCAGTGCCAGCTCGAGGCCTGATAGCGCGGCGACAGATGTTGCCGTCCTGACGCGTTGTTTGATCGACTGAATCGACTTCTCCTTCGATTCCGTGTCATTTCTCTTCTGCCACAGCTCCCAGAGTCCCCAGCAAATCGAAAACAACAGGCCCGTCAGGGTCGTAAGGAGAAGCGTCACTTCGAAGCGCGGCTTCCGGTACCACGGCGGCAGAACAATGAACCCGGATCCCACGGTCGGCACGTCCGTAATCGGGATTCGATTCAGCCAGCAAACAAAACAGAACTCGACGACGACGAGCAGCGCGGTGGTGAAGTACAGTCCAGCAACCTCCCCTTGGCGCAGTGCTCCAATAAGGCGAGCTTTCCAGGTATTGCTCATGGGTACACCTGCAGCCGCGGTGCGGCGAGATTGAAGAATAGGAACGCCGCCGCGATAACGGCAAAGAACATTCCGAATATTACGGCCTCCCGCTTCGGCTTGCGCGTTCTCTCAGGCTCGAAAGGATTTCGAGGTTCGAGGAAGGTATTCAGCGCGCGGTTCAGTACTCCAAGGTCCTGCCGTTGTTCCATTCTGTCTTCGAACGCAGCGAGCACCTTGTCGGCGGTGACCGGAACATCCACCTCCACCTCATCACAGAGCGGTCGCCGTCTTCGGACCGCTTCCAGCACGTCCTCGGTCGTGACTTGCCTGTCATGTGCCATCGCTACAGCACCAGGATCGCGCTTACATTTCCGGCTGCGTCCGCCGGGAACCTTAGCTTGACAACCACTCGAACTCCCGGCTCGGCGGCGGTCGGCAGGTCGAACGTGGTCACGCCGTGGCCTGTTTGTCCTGGCCGAACAACTGGCGCCTGCAACTCGGTGTGGACAACGGGGACCCGTGCCTCGCCTTTCCACTTGAGCTGGTAGTCGCCGGCAAGCTGGCTATTTGCTAGCGGAATTAGCGACTGCGGCGCGCGCGGCGAGTTCAGAGTGAATACGTCCGGTGCCGCTGGAAAGTAGACCGTCCG